>Ga0209123_1000342_pt1 | contig 65818 bp, 68 predicted proteins | sample BarGraIncu00431A_FD_184500 | JGI IMG/M metagenome (GOLD analysis project Ga0209123, IMG submission 184500) | Arctic peat soil microbial communities from Barrow, Alaska, USA - Barrow Graham LP Incubations 004-31A (SPAdes) (version 2) | ecosystem: Environmental > Terrestrial > Soil > Wetlands >... | reverse complement strand
ACCAGATACAATTATGTCAATTGGTGGAGGATCACCAATAGATGCAGCTAAAATCATGTGGGTATTGTATGAACACCCAGAAGTAAGATTCGAAGATTTAGCTATGAGATTTATGGATATTAGAAAAAGAGTTTATAAATTCCCTGTAATGGGTTCAAAATGCTATATGGTCGCAGTACCAACGACAGCAGGTACTGGGTCAGAAGTTACTCCATTTGCAGTAATTACTGATGAAAAAACACAAATGAAATATCCTTTAGCTGATTATGAATTACTTCCCAATATGGCAATAGTAGATGCTGAACTTATGATGAATATGCCAAGGGGACTCACAGCAGCGTCAGGTATAGATGCTTTAACTCATGCTCTAGAATCTTATGTATCAGTTATGGCTTCAAACTTTACTGATGGATTAGCTTTAGAAGCAATTAAAATAATATTCGCGAATTTACCACTCGCATACAGTGAGGGTCAAACTAATATTAAAGCAAGAGAAGGTATGGCTCATGCTTCATCAATCGCCGCTATGGCATTTGGTAATGCATTCCTAGGAGTTTGTCATTCAATGGCACATAAACTAGGAGCGAAACATCATGTACCACACGGTGTCGCTAACGCATTATTAATTAATGAAGTCATAAAATACAATGCCGTAGAAAACCCAAGAAAACAAGGTACTTTCCCACAATATGAATATCCAAATGCTAAGAGAAGATATGCAATTATTGCAGAAACTCTAAATTTAGGTGGAAGTACAGATGATGAAAAGGTAGATTTATTAATTAAAGCTATTCAAACGCTTAAAGACACAGTAAACATTCCTAAAACAATAAGTGCAGCAGGAATTAAAAAAGAAGACTTTTATGCAACACTCGATGAAATGTGTGAATTAGCGTTTGATGATCAATGTACAGGTGCTAATCCAAGATACCCATTAATCAGAGAAATCAAACAAATGTATATTAAAGTATTCGAATAGTAGTTTAAATAATTAAATAAGTTCAAAAAGTATATATTAAGAGTTATAACACATAGAAAAACAGCAGTATACCTGAGAGGATGGTGTAAATGTATGAATGTGGATGTAAAAAATATGACAAATGAACAAATGAAAGATAAACTCATGGAAATTAAAATAGAAAATCTTAAGAAGGTCGATGCTGAAAGACAACTTGAAAATAAAATTAAAAATATCAAAGTAGGGTAGATAGGAAAGTTCCATGAGAAGGTTGTGCAACAGATAAAAGATTATATTACATCTATGTTTTATTCAAAAATAATAGCAGTCATTTAAATAGGTCACTTTATTCTTTTTTTAGGATAAAGTGACCTATTTAAATTCAACTAAAATTAGAGCATATTTACTTATAGAAGAATTAACATAGTTGTGGTACAACTTATAAAATTATTATAATAGTTTACAAAACATTTCAATATAGTTATACTGTTATAAACAAGTATGATTACTAGGTAACATATTAATAACCCTTATCATATATATATATAATATAACTAGGATATAATATCAAATTTATGAATATTGTGGTACAATATTCATAAATAATTTTTAAAACTATATATTTAAGTATAAGCGATACGGGAGGAGAATTTAAAAATTGTCAGAGATTATATTAGAAATGGACAATATAATAAAAAAGTTTGAAAATCAAGAAGTAATTAAGAATATATCCCTCTCGATAAATAAAGGTGAGTTTTTAACACTACTAGGACCAAGTGGCTGTGGGAAAACAACAACCCTTCGAATAATTGCAGGTTTTGAAACTCCAACAAGTGGAAGTGTTCTACTTGAAGGAAAACATGTTGAAAATAAGCAACCTAACGAGAGAAATGTAAATACAGTATTTCAAAATTACGCACTATTTCCACATATGAATGTATTTGATAATATAGCATATGGACTAAAAATTAAAAAGGTTAATAAGGTAGAAATAAAAAAGAGAGTTTTGGAAATGCTTAGTTTAATGCAGCTAGAGGGATATGAAAAAAGAAAAACAGATCAATTAAGTGGTGGTCAAAAGCAAAGAGTTGCAATAGGTAGGGCATTAATAAATGATCCTAAAATATTACTTTTAGACGAACCTTTAGGTGCACTCGATTTAAAACTTAGAAAGCAAATGCAAGTAGAACTCAAAAAACTTCAAAAAAAATTACAGATTACTTTTGTATATGTTACCCATGATCAAGAGGAAGCACTTAATATGTCAGATCGAATAGCAGTGATGAATGAAGGAATTATAGAGCAGATAGGAAGCCCAGAAGATATATATGAAAGACCGAAGACAAAATTTGTGGCAAGCTTTATTGGAGAATCTAATTTAATTAAGGCTAAGATAAAAAAAATTGATGAGGAAAACATATCTGTAGAATTTGGTGGATATGAAATGAATGTAGATTATAAAAATTATGATAACTTAAAAAATAAGGAAAGTTATATTTTAATAAGACCAGAAAACATTGAATATACTAGTACAAAACCTCAAATTTCAAAACCTCCATATGGACTTAAATCAACAATAAAAGAACATAGTTATATTGGATCTATTATTAAAACTACAACAGAACTTGAAGGCGGTCAGGAAATTATAGTTTATGATTATGATAAGAAAAAAGATTTGATAGGTATAGGTAGTGAGGTCTGGGTGTATTTTGAACCTGAAGACGTAGTTATAGTTGAAGAAGGTGAATAAAATGAGAAAGAAAAATGATAATATTTTAAAGAGTTTAACTATAGTACCTATATCCTTTTGGATATTTTTTTTTGTTGCAATACCGCTTTTATATATTGTGTTTATTAGTTTTATGCAAAGAGGTGATGACGGTAGTATAGTTTATATACCCACAATTTCAAATTATACAAGAATGGCTAACTCATTATACATTAAGGTGTTTTGGGACTCAATAATAGTAGCTTTTATTACAACTTTATTTACCTTAGTTTTTGGATACCCTTTTGCATACTTTGCAACTAGAATAAAGAAATATAAAATTATAATTATGATGCTAATAATGGCACCATTTCTAACTAATTCATTAATACGTACCTATGGTTGGATTGTAATCCTTAGTACTGAGGGAATGTTAAATCATATATTTCTTAAAATTGGAATAGTAAAAGAACCTCTGAAACTGTTATATTCTTATGGAGCAGTAATGATTGGAATGATATACACAATGTTTCCATTTATGGTACTTCCACTATATAATTCTATAGATAAATTGGATAAAGCTTATATTGAAGCAGCTAAAGATCTTGGGGCAAGTAAATGGGAGACGTTTAGAACCGTTACTATTCCGCTAACCATGCCAGGAATAGTTGCTGGTTGCATTTTAGTATTCATACCATCTGTAGGACTATTTTTTATACCAGATTTAATGGGTGGAAGCAATGTAATGCTTATTGGAAATCTAATTAGAAATCAATTTTTGGAAGCAAATGATTGGCCTTTTGGGGCAGCTTTATCAATAGTAATGATTTCTCTGTCTTTAATTTTAATCTTAGTTTACGTAAAGATTATTGGTAAAAAGTTAGACGCGGAGGTGTTCTAATGAATTCAAAATTATCTATAGGACTTGAGCGAACATATATATTATTTATATTTACGTTTTTATATGTTCCAATAGCAATTATTATTATGTACTCTTTTAATGCAGGTAATTCAAATGTAGTTTTTAGTGGATTTACTCTTGATTGGTACACTAAGTTATTTAATGATGATAATGTAATTACTGCACTTGCAAATAGTTTAACCATTGCAACAATGAGCACCGCCATATCAGCAATAATTGGAACGCTTGGAGCTCTTGGACTAAAGAGGTATGAATTTAAAGGAAAATCAGTAATAAGTTTATTAATTTATATCCCCATTGTAATTCCAGAAATAATTATGGGAATATCATTACTAGTATTTTTCTCAATACTTCAGATGGATTTCGGTATACTTACATTAGTACTAGCACATACAACCTTTTGTATACCATTTGTACTTATAAATGTTAAATCAAGACTTTCGGGTTTTGACATGTCAATTGAAGAGGCGGCGATGGATCTAGGGGCATCAAAACTTACAGTGCTTAGAACAATTACACTTCCAATTATTTTTCCAGCAGTTGTTTCAGGTGCCATGCTTGCATTTGCACTATCTCTGGATGATGTAATTATAAACATCCTGCTCAGTGGACCAGAAAGTACTACACTTCCAATTAAGATATTCGCAATGTTACGATTTGGGCAATCACCCGAAATAAATGCATTGTGTACAATAATGCTATTAACAACTTTTGTTGTTCTAATATTATCACAAGGTATAAAACTAAAAAGGGATAAATAGAATATATATCGGATGAAGTTTTATACTTATTAAAGAAATTAGGGGGGGATTTTAATGTTAAAAAAGAGATTTAAAGCTGTAAGTATTTTACTAGCAGCTTCCGTTATGGGACTTACACTTGTAGGTTGTGGAAAAACAAGTACAACAAAAACAAGTACAACAAAAACTAACAATGAAAAAGTAGTAAATATTTTTACTTGGGCTAATTATGTTCCGGATAACGTAATTAAAGATTATGAAAAAAGCACAGGAATAAAGGTGAATTTCAGCAATTTTTCTACGAATGAAGAGATGCTTGCAAAGCTACAAGCATCTAAAGGTGGACAATATGATGTAATAATTTGTGCAGATTATATGGTGCAAATTATGGCAAAACAGAAAAATTTATTATTACAACCTATTAATAGTTCTGCAATTCCTAATTATAAAAATATAGATAAGGCTTATTTAGGTCAATATTATGATAAGACCAATAAGTTTGCTGTTCCTTATTCACTTGGAAGCCAAATGATAGTCTATAATCCAGATAAAGTTAAAATAGATATTAAAGGAATAAGTGATTTATGGGATCCATCTTTGAAAGGTTCTGAAGTTTTATTAAATGATTCAAGGTCTGTTATAGGTATGGCATTAACAAAGCTTGGTTATAGTATCAATGAGACAGATCCAGCAAAACTAGCCCAGGCAAAAGCAGAACTTAAAAAACTTAGAGCTAATGTTAAAGTCTTCGATGCAGATACACCAATGACAAGCCTCATTAATGGAGATACAACAATTGGAGTTATGTGGGGTTCACAGGCATCCGCAGCACTTAAAGCTAATCCAAAGTTTAAAATTGTTTATCCAAAAGAAGGGATGCAGTTTGAAGAGGATAACTTAGTAATACCTGTAAAAGCACCACATCAAAAAAATGCTGAAAGTTTTATAAACTTTGTACTTGGTGGTAAAGCTAGTAGTGATATTACAACTAGTATAGAATATATTAATGTTAATACAGCAGCTAAACAATTTATGCCAAAAACACTTCTTAATAATAAAGCTGTCTATATACCTAGCGAAGAATTCAATAAAGCTAAACATTTACAAGATGCTGGTAGTGCAGCTAAAGATTATGATTTGATTTGGTCAGAATTTAAACAGCAATAGTTATAGACTAGTGAACAATAGTTATAGACTAGTGAATAATAGTAATAAATTATATAAAAATAAACATGAGGCTTAAAATTATAAGTCTTCATGTTTATTTGTGCAGTTAAACTGAAAATTTTCACCAAAGGAGGACAAGTATGGTCACAAGGTCAATAAAATATAGAGAGATATTTAAAATAATAGATGAAGATGCTCTAAATGCTCATTATGGTTGTGACCAGGAATGGTATAAAACCGAATGGCAACGCAGATCTGGATGCGGCCCAACAGTTGTAACAAATATTGTGCATTATCTTAATTACATGCAGTGCGGTTGTAATAAGGCGCTGCCTCCCATGACTAAGCGTGAAGCCTTATTAATGATGGAAGACGTCTGGAAATATGTAACTCCAACAATGAACGGAATCCCAACAACTGAGCTACTCTATGACTACGTGATAAAATATACTAAAGCAAAAACACTAAATATTAAACTTAGCATTATCAATATAAAAGAGAATCAGGAATTACGCCCTGAGTTTCACGATTTACTATTGTATATTGACAAATCACTTCAAAATGATACTCCTATTGCCTTTCTTAACCTAGATAATGGTGATGAAAAACAATTGGATTCTTGGCACTGGGTGACAATCATCTCACTTACATACTCAGAGGACGGAAGTACAGCCCTCATAGACATCTTAGATGGAGGAGTAATTAAAAAAATAAATTTGGCAAAATGGTTTTACAGCACGATACTTGGTGGTGGGTTTGTCAGTTTTGACATAATATAAAAAACTAGTGATACCAGTCAGGAAAAGGTACTGTTTTTGCTTTTGCAAAGTATGTTTTTAAATGATCTAGTCTTGGTGTTGTTGCGTATTTAGTTTCATCTGTTTGTGAGGTATTCGATTTTTCTGCATCCCATGCAGTACTTTCTCTCCAAGCATAATAGCACCAATTCCAGTTCCATTCTTCGAAAATTTCCAATGCACATTGCAACCAGTAATTTCCGCCACGATCGGTCCTTTCTCTAGCTGCTAATATCTGTTTATCTGTTAATGTTGGGTCAGCTACAAAACTATCGCCTAGCCATCTAGCACAACTACATTCACCAACCCATATAGGTATTTGATATAAATTTGAGCATACTTTTAAGGGTAGTAAAAGTTTTTTAAAGTATTCTTTATCCCAGTATAAGGTTTCTGAAGTTCCAGGAAAGGTAACTCCTGAGTTTGGAAATCCTATATTCATACCTTGGAATACAAAATAAGCAGATTCATACATATGAATAGACCATATTGTATTAGTATCTGTTGGAACATTTAAAGACTGAGAATCTGATACTCTTTTTATTAATCCAATATTACCTAAAGGTCTTGCATCTGGAATTTCTAGGATGATAGTTCTCTTAGTATCATATTTTCTGATGGTTTTAGTTATATTCGCGTATAACAAGTTTATATCAGCAGGTGTTTTTGAATTCTTAATAGAATAGGGTATATAAGGTTCATTAAGTAAATCATAGCCTACTATAGTATCTAAATAGGTATTAGCATATTTACTAGCAATCTTATCCCAAGTACCTATTAATAAATTATGATAAGTAAAATCACTCCAAAATACCCCATCAAAGTTTTGCTGTGTTCCTGGTGTTGTATGAACATCTACAACTGCTTTTATATTATACTTTTTACAAAATCCTAAGAATGTTTCTAATATAGTAAATTTAGATTCATCAAAGGCGTAAGGCGCTGTTTTAGATCTTAAATCAGTACATACTATTCTAAGCATCTGTCCACCTGTAGCGGCGTAATCTATAAAATCCTTTTCTACTAATTTTTGATAGATACCCACATTCATTCCACGATAATTAATCCATGATGTTTTATTCGATGAAGCAAGAACGGTATTTACGTTTGTTATATTTAAAGCTACTCCTGCCGCAACAGACCACTTTAAAAAATCTCTTCTACTTACTTTCATAAATATCCTCCTTCAATTTCAATATTCCCATTCAATTTTAAAAAAACTGTCCACGGTTTTTCTTTAACACTAATATACATGAAAAATATGTCGTCAGTATAAATAGCGTGTTAAGTTATGTTAAGAGATATTAAAGTCAGCATAGACCTTTTTTTTGGAACTTTGTATTCATATTTTGAGAATAATGTTATAATAAGTCATATGTACAAAAATATTCTTTGAAATTAAAAAACTTAAGAGTAATTTGGTTTACTATAAAAAGAACTCTATAGAATTAATAAGAAAATGTTGATTTTAGCAAAGTTATTTGAGTTATCCTATAGATAGACAGAGGTGAAATATTGAGTAACAATGATAAGTATAAAAAAATTCTCGCAGGTATTGCAATTACTAAATTCACTATTTTATTGTTTATATTAATAATTATTTTTAATGCTGGAAATAATGGAATGAATTATGATATTTTGTTGCAAAGTAGTAGTATATTAACAGTTGTATTATTATTAATATATTTATTATGGTCATTTATTTATTTAAAGGTACGATTGTTTGAAAAGTTAAAAAATATTTTGATTATCGAAGATATGTTGTTCATTGTTATTCTTTCCTTATTAATTTTTTTGTCCGGTACTTACCAGAGTCAATATAAATATCTGTTTTTATTTAGTGTCATCACAACTACTATAGCACGAGGCAAGAAGCAGGGTTTAGTAATTGCTTATATATCATCATCTATAATAATATCCACAGATTTAATTTTTGCTTCTCATTTAATAATAAACACCTATTTGGAAAATGATTTGATGTTATCAGCGGCGTTTATTGGTATCGCGTGGATATTAGGAGAATACGTAACTTTTGAAAGTAATCAAAGAAAAGTATTAGAAATGGAATTACAAGTGCTAAAGTTAAAAGAAGAAGCAAAATTAACTAATAAACTATTAGATGAAACAAAAGAACATAATAAATTTGTAACAGAGTTTTTTTCTAACATATCTCATGAATTCAAAACTCCTTTAAATGTAATATTTTCTTCTTTACAGTTGATAACTATGTACAATCAAAGCTGCGAAGAACAACTTATTGAAAAACGGAAAAAGTGTTTATATGTAATGAAACAGAACTGCTATAGACTTATCAGGTTGATTAATAATTTATTAGATATTACAAAGTTAGATTCAGGTTTTATTACTGCTCATATGACAAATGGTAATATTGTTTATCTAGTTGAAAATATTACAATGTCTATAGTTTCTTTAGCTGAAGATAAAGGTATAGAAATAATATTTGACACTGATGCTGAAGAAAAGATAATGGCTTTCGATGGTGATAAAATAGAGAGAATTATGCTTAACTTACTGTCAAACGCTTTAAAGTTTACAGATAGGGGAGGTAAAGTATATATAACCATGACAGATAAGGATGATAATATTGAAATATCAGTTAGGGATACAGGCGTAGGAATACCTGATGATAAAAAGGAATTAATTTTTGGGCGATTTATGCAGGTAGATAAGACTTTGAAACGAAATAATGAGGGAACTGGAATTGGGCTTTCGCTTGTAAAATCTTTTGTGGAACTCCATGAAGGTAAGATAATTCTCAAAAGTCAACCCAATCATGGGAGTGAATTTGTTGTTATTCTTCCAGTAAAGGTGATTGAGGAAGTTGCTTGCACAACTGAAATTAAAAATGATATGATTGAACGAGTTAGTATTGAGTTATCGGATATATACATAGATTAGTTTAATAAATGAAAATTTGATGTGTGAAGGAGAAAAAATATGCTTAAAATATCATTCATGGAATTAATAATCAGAGGCGTTCCTGAAGGGCTGATTTTGATGTGGGCATGTTGCATCTTATCCAAAACCAAAATTCAATTTTACAGATATTTATTGTCAACTATAATATTCATATTTGTTACATATGTTGTGAGAAACCTACCTATAAGTTTAGGTATAAATACTTTATTAGTTTTAGGTGTAATAATTATAACAAATGTAAGAATAAATAAAGTAAATGTTATAAAATCAATACAGGTGTGTGTTATTATTACTATTATTCAATTCACCTGTGAGGTAATTAATGTGAATATGATTAAATACATATTTAAAGCAGATTTAATCCAGGTATTTAGTAACATTTATTCAAAGACATTGTATGGTATTCCATCACTTGTGTTATTTGTTTTTTTTACTATTATATTAAATAAATTTTTAAATAAAAAGGATGTAGTGGATAAACATAATTCATCTTATTATTCTAATATTATAAAATAATCCAAGTTTCACCAAAACCAGTAGCACATTGAAATAAATTACAAGTCAAAGATACTACAATACTGACTTATTATTTATTTTAATGTGCCTTAAGAGGTTAATAAAGTGAATTGAGTAACCTTTAAAATTATAAATCAAACAATAGGTACTTTTTATTTTACCCGTCTACCTGTTACAAAATCTGTTCTAGACATAGCTGAAACTTTAATCACATCTCCTGTATGAGGAGCATGTATATAATTATTATCCCCAATGTAAATGCCGACGTGATGAGGATTTGCAGAGGTTCCAAATAACACCAAATCTCCAGCTTGAAGGTTGGCTCTTGATACTTGCACACCATCATTTATCTGATTAAAGGTGGCTCTTCCTATTGATATTCCAAAATGCGCATATACGTATTGCGTAAATCCTGAGCAATCAAAGCCAGAAGGGGTTGTACCACCCCATAAATATGGTGTACCAAGAAATTTAGAAGCGTAAGCTATAATATTATTAGCTGATATAGTAGATGAACCTCTTGAAGGTGTATTTTTAGGTGATGATTTAATTATTTCGTTTATTTTTGTCATTCCTTTATTTACTGATTGCTCAGACGTTTGGCCTCCAAGAAAATTTCCATTACTATTTAGCGACCTTAGCAACTTAGCTTGTGACTCTTTAGTGACAAGCAACTTGTCCAACTTTTGAGTATTTTGTTCATGCAAGTTCAGTAAAACAGTTTTCGTCTTATTTAAATTTTGCTGTTTTTTATTTAATTCTTTTTTTGTGGCTTCAAATTTAGCCGCTACTTTATTATCATATTGTATAACGGTTTTTATGTTATCTACTCTTGATACAAAGTCTCCAAAGCTCTCTGAATCAAGTATTATACTTGCATAACTATCAAATCCGTTTATGTACATAACTCTCATCCTATTATTAAATAATTTTTGTTCCTTTTGAGACTCCTTTTTAACTTGAATAACCTCCGTTGAAGCTTTTTGTATTGCCTTTTCAGTTTCAGATATCTTAATTTTATTCTCTTGTGTTTTAGCTATGTTTTTTTGAATTTCGTTATCGAATTCTTCTATTTTCATTTCTATTTCGTCTCTTTTTTCTTGAATGCTAGTTGGTGAATCTTTCTGCTGTTTTAGCTTATTATTCGTTGGAGCCGCTAAGGCAGTTCCATTTAAAGTAATAATTAAAGTTATTACAATTGCAATACTTCTCAGGGAATTCTTCATCAGTATATCTCCTTCATTTGTTTAGAATTTGTAACTTATATAATAAATGTATCAAATAAATATGAAGTTTCTGTGAAGAATAGCCATATTGGGATATATTACATGATTGGATATTATTTAAAATCTAGAAGGAATAAAGAGTTATGTGCAGAAGTAATAAAAGAAATCAAAAGGGAGGAACCAAATCATGAAATTTTGCTGGAGTACATTAATGGTTAAAAATTTAGAGGAGTCTTTAAAGTTTTACAAGGAGATAGTTGGACTTAATGTTATTAGAAGATTTAATGCAGGACCTGGAGTAGAGATTGCATTCTTAGGGGAGGGGGAAACAAAGATTGAACTGATTTGTAATGAAGCATCTAAAGATTTGAGCTTCGGACAAGCTATTTCCCTTGGATTTGAAGTAAACTCAGTAGATGAAATGATGGTTATTGTTAAAGAAAAGGGCGTAGTTATTCATAGTGGACCGTTTCAACCTAATCCACATACCAAGTTTTTTTATGTACAGGATCCAAATGGTTTAAAAATTCAGTTTGTAGAGAATATTGAATAATAGGATTTCTAAAAGAATATATTGACAACCATAGGAAAGAATGTTAAATTTGATATATTAAACATATAGATTTACTATTATATGGCTCACTAGAAAAACTAGAGGTCAAACTTTATTTAAATAATAAGGTTTGGCCTTTTTTTTTATACAAAAATATTATGTAGAATTATTCGGTTGTGTAATTTTGCACAAAATAGAGGAGATGAAATTAATAACAAATGTTTAAATTAATTAAAAGGAGTTGTCATTATGAGTAATAAGCGTTATTCAAAAGAAAATGGTTGGTCAGATTTAGTGAAAAAAGAAGATTGGTGGGCAGTATGGATTGGCTTATTTTTAGTAGTTTCTGCAATTATTTTTTGGTTATCTGGTAATTCAATTAAATATATTTCTGCTAAAATACCAAAATGGACAAATATAAACGCTCTCTTTTCTAGTTTGGGTAATAGTATTGGATCAATTATCCTTCTATTCGTTGTATTTCTAATTTTATTTTCCATTGCAAATTTATTTTTACATTATAAATTTAGCGATTTTTTACCAAGTTTTATAGTTTTATTTATTTTAAGTGTTTTAATTAATACCTTTAGTGCATGGGGTGTGTCACAAAAATACAATTTAGAATCACCACTAGTGGCTTTAGCTTTAGGGCTTATAGTTAGTAATGTTTTTTCTATTCCAAAGTGGTTTGAATCAGCGCTAAGAACTGAACTCTATGTTAAAGTAGGTATTGTTTTGCTTGGTGCTACATTACCATTTACATTAATTATTAAAGCAGGTCCTGTTGCTTTTTTACAAGCAACATTCATCGCTGTTTCTACATTTTTAGTAATCTATTTCGTTGCGACAAAATTATTGGGATTAGATAAAAGATTTGCTGCTACTTTAGGTGCGGGTGGTTCTATCTGTGGAGTTTCAGCTTCTATTGCTGTAGGTGGAGCTATAAAAGCTAAAAAAGAAGAAGTTTCAGTCTCTATATCTCTTGTAGTTATTTGGGCAGTTTTTATGATTTTTATTTTATCAGCAGTTATAAAAATATTAGGCATTCCAGCGGGTCAAGCAGGAGCTTGGATAGGAACTTCTGAATTTGCAGATGCTGCTGGTATTACAGCTGCAAGTACTTTTGGTGATAAGGCAATTACTACTTTTACTTTAATGAAAGTAGTTGGACGTGATATGTTTATCGGAATTTGGTGCCTTATATTATCTATAATTTCAATCACAAAATGGGAGAAAAGAGAAGATGGTACAAAAGTAAATGCTAGTGAAATTTGGTATAGATTTCCTAAATTTGTTCTTGGCTTCTTTATTGCATCTGCGTTACTTACAGTCTTAATTTCTAGCGTTTCACCAAGCGCAGCTACTGTTATAAATACAGATGTTATTGCTCCAATTAAAGATATTAGAACATGGGCCTTTACATTCTGTTTCTTATCCATAGGTCTTACAACACGATTCAAACAATTAACTTCAATTGGATGGAAACCATTTGTTGCATTTTCAGCAGGAGCAGTTGTGAACGTTATTTTGGGATATTTAATGTCTATATTGGTTCTAGGTTCGTATTGGGCTAATTTATAAAATATATTAAGGAGAGGTTAACCTTGAATAATAATAAATTTACATGTAGCCAGAATGTACGTTTCATCTTTAGTTTCTTTGAAAAAAGTAACTGGCTTCTTCAAAAAAAAGGAACTTCAAACAATATTATCACTGAAAATAAAATAACACACCAATCAGTTAGAAATCTAGAGAATTTTTTATCTCATCGTCTTTTAAGAATTGCAGATATGGTAGAGATTTTGCAGGGCATACATGGTGAGTGGATAACTACAGAAAAAAACTCTAAAATCATTATGGAAACAGATACTTTTGATTTTAATGATGCCCTTGCAATTTTAAAAGATAATGGTTTCACCGACGATGAGTATGTCATGAAAATTGAATATGAAAGAAAATGGGGGATGTTATAGCGTTTATAGGTAGAAGTTCAATATAATACTAAGTGTAATAATAAACTAAAGGGAGTTCATTTTAAACTGGTACCAGTTTATTTTATGAACTCCCTTTAAATATACATTTATTTAATTTACAAAATCACACTTTTTTCATTTTAACTTCTGAAATAAGTATAGCAGTGTAAAATTGATAATAGTGAGGGGCTACTCAAAAGGCTCTTTTTAGTGTATAATACAATAAAATAATAACAATACCTTGAAAATATTCATTTAATCTACAAGTTGGGAAAATTAGGTGTAGTACAGCGGATACTATTTTTTTACTTGATGATAATAAATAAGAAAAGTGAGGGAAATATGATATGAGTATTAAATATATAAAAAAAATACCTACCGCAGAGGAAATTATTAAAGAAATGCCTCTAGCTAATAATATTAAAGAGATTAAAAAAAATAGAGATATAGAAATAAGGAAAGTTTTTGAGAATGAATCTGATAAGTTTCTCCTTATAATTGGACCGTGCTCAGCTGACAATGAAGATTCAGTATGTGAATATATAGGAAAGCTTGCAAAGGTTCAGGAAAAAGTAAAAGATTCTATTATTATTATACCTAGGATTTATACAAACAAACCGCGAACTACGGGTGAAGGATATAAGGGTATGGCTTCTCAACCAGATCCAAGTAAAGAACCTGATATGGATGCAGGATTAAGGGCCATTAGAAAACTTCATATAAAAGCGTTAAGTGAATATCACATGCCTGCTGCGGACGAAATGTTATATCCTGAAAATTACACATATCTTTCAGATTTATTAGGGTATATTGCAGTTGGAGCTCGATCTGTAGAAAATCAGCAACATCGATTTACAGTAAGTGGTAGTGATATGCCTGTAGGTATGAAGAATCCAACGAGTGGAGATCTAACTGTAATGTTAAATTCCATTAAAGCTGCACAGGATGGTCATACTTTTATATATGGTGGCTTTCAGGTTGAAACATCGGGAAACCCTCTTGCACATGCTGTTTTGAGGGGAGCTGTGGATTCATATGGTAAAAATATTCCAAATTATCATTATGAAGATTTAATTAATATTGCCAAAGTATATGAAAAACAGCAACTTCTAAATCCTTCTATTATTGTAGATACTAATCATGCAAATTCGATGAAGCATTTTGAACAACAACCAAGAATAGCTAGAGAAGTGTTAATGAGTAGGAAATATGACTCTCTACTTAAAAAAATGATAAAAGGATTTATGATTGAAAGTTACATCGAAGAGGGTAAACAAGATGTAGGGTGTGGCATTTATGGAAAATCTATCACGGATGCATGTTTAGGATGGAAAAGTACAGAAAAACTAATTTATTTTATTGCGGAAAATTTATAAAAGTTTATGTAGCAGAACCGACACTGCTAAACATAACATACAATATATATGGAGATAATTCACTAGACATATATGAAAGGAAGTAGTGAATATGAAGTTTTATGATTTTATTGCAAAAGATATGGATGGTCAAGAAGTAAAGATGGATGAATACAAAGGTAAAGTGGTTTTAGTTGTAAACACTGCAAGTAAGTGTGGATTAACACCTCAGTTTAAAGGGCTTGAAGAATTATATGAGGAATATAAAGAACAAGGTTTTGAAATTTTAGGATTTCCTTGTAATCAATTTGCAAACCAAGATTCAGGAAGTAATGAAGAAATACAAAATTTTTGTCTAATAAACTATGGAGTTAGTTTTACTATGTTTGAAAAAATAGATGTAAATGGACAAAATGCACATCCTTTATATAAATATTTAAAGGATGAACAGAAGGGTTTTTTAAGTAAGGAAATAAAATGGAATTTTACTAAGTTCTTAATAGATAAAGATGGAATTGTAATTAAGAGATATGGACCAACGGTATCTCCATTGAATTTAAAAGATGATATTGAAAGTTTATTAAAAATAAAATCATAATAGATAAATAGGTAGATAGTAAATATAATATTTACTATCTACCTATTTACTTGTTAATGCAGACCATATTAAATTCTATTATTAGTAAGTTAAATTTTAATTCCCTTTACACGATAGATTTAAAATATAACTGTTGAATTCGACTTACAATTTCATCCGTTTGGTTTGTAATTTGAGAAATGGAAAAGCCTATAAATAATGGTGATGTAATAAATCTAGGTATAACCTTACAAATTATACTATCTTTCCAATCATAGAAAAAAAGATTAAAACTATTACATTTTACATAAAAATCATTTAATATATAACTAACAACTTTTTGTATATTATCAGCCATTTTATCTAAATTATTAATATTATTTATTATAATGTTAAATTCAGTAAAATCCATCTTGGGTTTGGTTGAAAGATTAAGTACACAACCATCCGACTCATTAATTATTATTCCCTCAAAATACTCATCTTTTAGTAATTTTTTATAATTTATAGATTTTAGTCCGACAATCTGCATATGTGAATGATTAATAGTCCCACCTGAATAAGGACCATGATTCTTATAAAACATTACAGATTTAAAATCACCGCTTTTCTCCATATTCAACCAATGATTAACTCCAAATTTTAATAACTTTCTCATATATTTGTTATCGTACATTGTAATATCAACATCACAACTACTTGTTTCTATTAGCACTGTTTGAAGTGTATTTTCTAATGTAGGATATTTGTTTTTCACTAAAATGAATGGTCCTTCTTCATCTATAATTCCTGTTAATCCTTCTTTATTACAAAAGGGACATGGAGTCTTCTTGTCTTTAATGCTGTTTGGTTTATTTTTACTTATATTAAATAAAAACTTTAAATGTCTGTTAGAACTCATTTAATTCACCTACTCTAATTTATTATATTACTTTTGTTTATTATTTCGCTCAAATATAACTTTTCCTGCACAAACATTAGATTGACCAAACCATACACATTTTGCACAATTTAAGCACTTGCCAGTATCTTTGCCTTCTTTGGCATCATTTGCCCAATTAGGATTTATAAGAAATCCTTTTGCAATATCTACAATGTCTACATTTGTTTCGTTTAATATTTCTTCTGCAATCTCAGCTGAATTAATTCGATTAACCGCAAATACCGGAATTGAAACTTCTTCTTTAATTTTTTCAGCTGCATAAACAGCATTAGAGTATTTATACTCTTTATCTACATGCATTTCCTGTTCACTAATAAATCCATAAGAAATATCAAGAAAATCTATTCCGTTTTTTTCTAATATTTTAGCATAATGTATTCCATCTTCTATTGTTGGTTCAAAGCCTCCCAAACGGATTCCAACAATAAATTCTTTTGGTGTTACTTCTCTAATTCCATCTATTATTTCTAATACAAATTTTTCGGGATTTTTACCATATTCATCGGTTCTCTTATTTACTTTTTTATTTAGAAACTGGCTTATTAAATATGCGTGGCAGCCATGAAGTTCAACCCCATCATATCCTGCCGCGAATGCTCTTCTTGCAGCCTCGATAAAATCATTTTGTATAGATTTTATATCTACACTAGTCATTTCATGCCCAACAACAATACTTCCAGAATAATTTTTATATTCATATGAACTTGGACATAATGGGTCTTCTGATATTCCGACAACTCCTGCATGATGAATTTGAATAAATATTGGACATCCTTCTTCGTGAACTACATTAACTATACTTTTTAGTCCTTCAATTTGTTCATCTTCCCATATTCCAAGTTGCTTTGCTGATAATTTCCCATCACTATTAACACATGTAGCCTCTTGAATTATAAGTCCTGCTCCACCTTTAGCCAATATTTTATAACGTTCTATATTTTCAATTGCTACATATCCATCAGCTCTAAATCCAACAACCATTGGAGGAACACAAATACGATTCTTCATTTTTACATTTTTAATATTAAACTCTGTAAATAATTTTTTCAAAGATCCCACACCCCTATTTTATTATTTCATTTACACATAACCTTTTATCTGATATTTTATTATTATATCTTACTCGGAAACATTATATCAAGTACACACATTTTTGTGCCCTAATTTGTGAGTATTAATTTAGAAGGCATCGGTTATGAATTTACTTAAACTAAAAAGAGGCATTAAAGCAGTGATTAGTTATTTATTTTTTGATCTTAAGAAGCATAGGATTACTGCATCAGTTGATCCCAATAATACAAAATCAATTAGACTTTTAGAGAAATTAGGCATGAGAAAAGAAGGCCATTTTATAAAAAGCTATAGAATGGGTGATATGTGGCTTGATGATTGTATATATGCCATATTGAAAGATGAATGGATGGCATAATATAGAGATACAAAAATATGCCAAGTTGGACAATTGAATTATTAAAGAAATAGCTAGTAAATATTATATTTACTAGCTAATTTTATATTAATAATAGATTCAAAGAGAAGCTAACTATTAGTTATTCTCTTTTGTTTACTCACAACTAAAGCTACTGAAAAAATAGCCATGGCAAAACCTAGTTCTATTAACATATAAGTGAATATAGGTGAAAGGTTATCGAAACTGAAATTTGACAGCGTACCTATAACATTGTTGGCTTTTACATACCAGTAGGTAGGAGTAAAGCTTGCTATAGCCATGGCTTTATCACTTAAAAGTTCCTGAGGTACAAATACTCCACTTAGGAAGGAAAATCCTAATGAAAGGACATTGGCTATTGCAGACTGGGCATTTCTGTTTTTTATTAAAAGACCCACAAGGTAACTTATACTTAATGCTGCTATAGTAAACACTAGAGCATTAATACATAACAATAAGCCATTATAAGACATCATATTTTCTCTATTTATTATGAAACCAAAGCCTGTCATAATCACGTAACAAACAAAAGCGAAAACTAGATTACCCATAATTAATTGTAAATTAAAGCTTTTATTTTTCATTGGCGAGCATAAGTTTCTACGTTTTAAGTTTTTATCATTAAATACTATTAAAATTGAGCTGACACCGAGTATTAGTATTGCAAATAGTGAATAAGCAAGATAATTAAAATAGGTAACAGCAAAGGCATTATTCTGTTTTTTATCTCCAAAGGTTTTTAATTGCACATTCGATCCAGAGGATGCTGCCTTAGCAACTTGCACTGTCAAATTTTGCTCTGTTATTCCTGGGATATTATTAACGTATATTCTTGCCAAATTAAAATATTTATTTATTGCCATATCAACATACATCCGAGTTGTAGAGTTTGGAACTACCGTCTTTTGTAGCTCTACGGGTTTTCCCTGTAAAAAATTTGTTGTAAAATTCTTAGGTATGGTTACTATATAATCCACATCTCTGAAAAACAGTGCATCTTGTAATTTATTTTGTTTATTTTCAACGTCAATAAAATTTACACTTTTTGATAGATATTGTTTGAATCCTTCCGTTAAAACAGTATTTTCTCCCAGATTTATGAAGGCTACATTGGTCTTTGTTTGAGAAAAACTTTCTTCAATTTTCGGTGGCTGGGACATTGAAAATGCTAAAGACATTATTAAAAAAATCATTAAATATATACTCATTTGTCCTAAGTTTGCTTTGATAATTTTAAAATAGACTTTAAATACTTGCATATTTTTGCCTCCTTATAATGAAGTAGGTTGTTAAACAAAATACTATGGTTAAGAGGGTTAGAATAGAAATATTTATAAAGAATCTTTGGTGGTTATTATAATAATATAAGGTGTAAAATCCATCGGTAATAAGTGCTGCTGGATTAATATATGATAATAGTGGCATGCTTTTGTCTACAAGGTATTTAATATTTGCATACATCATCCCTGATAAAAAAGATCCTATCATAGTAATACCTATTAATACTCCGATTTTTAGACCTTCACTTTTTTTAATAAGTGCACTTATCATAGTCCCTAAGGAAATTCCTGTGGAACATCCTACAAAACAGAGAAGTAGAATATAAGATAGTTGATTACCAAAATCAATCTTTAAGGCGAAATGTAAATATCCAAGCACAATGAGAATCTCAGTATATTGAATCAAAAATGCTGCGCAGAGACTATAAATAAACATCTTCATTTTATGAACTGGAGCCATATTAATTCTAGCTGCTCTTTTTGACAAATCTCCTTGGATATCAGTAATTTCCTTTACTCCTGAAAAGCCTCCATATAAACATGCCATGGCAATAAGTGTATAAAAATAATTAAGGGTTGTGTCTGGTACTCCGTTTGACGATGAAATTTCTTTAGTATATTCTTTAAAAGTTGTGGCATCTTTTATTAAATCAGCATGATTTGCATTTGGACTCGTCGCTATAATGGTGGCTATGGTACTAGCACTCTCTTTGTAATCATCTAAGAAAGTCTTAATCACCGTTTGATTTAACCCTTCGGATTTAACTACTAGATTTACGTCTGGATTTAGATATATATATCCTTCTATTTTACTATTTTTAAGAAGATCCTCTGCATTTTTCTCGGAAGTTAAGTTCACATTAAAAAGTTTATCTTTGCCTTCCTTAGATACCTGATCTATTGCCCCTTTAAACCCTACATTTTCTTGATAGTAATTACTACTGACCACCGCTATATCAATAGTTTTAAATGCCTCACTAGCATAGATATTTGAAAAAGCTACTTTAAATAAGGTGGCTAAAACTATAGGAAACATTAAAGACCAAAAAACCAGTTGCTTATCTCTTAATAAACATTTTATCCTTGTAGTAAATATATGATTAAACACACCTATTCCCCCTTAATCTCTAAGCTCTTTGCCAGTTATCTCTAAGAAAACATCATTTAAAGTGGGTAATTCAGAGTATATTTTTCCAAACTCAATTTTATTGTCATTTAAAAATTCTATAATTCTAACTATATTATTTTTACCCTTTGTAGACCTAATCACTAGAGTATTTTCTCTATATTCGGCTTTAGCCACCGTGGATAATTCTCTAATTTTATCTAATACACTGGGAGATAAATTAAATATCTCTACGGTGATTTTTTCCCCAATTTTAATCATAGCCTTTAATTCCTCTTTTGTTCCAAGAGCCACGGTTCTGCCTTTGTCTAGTATGGCTATTCGATCACAAAGCTGCTCAACTTCCTCCATATAATGAGTGGTGTATATAATTGTTGTTCCATTTTGATTTAGCTTCTTGATCCCGGATAGAATATTATTTCTGCTTTGAGGGTCTACTGCCACAGTTGGTTCATCGAGGATTAAGAGCCTCGGTTTATGAGCTATACCACAAGCTATATTAAGCCTTCGCAAAAGCCCTCCACTTAATTTTTTGGGATAAAACTTTTTAAAGTCATTTAGTGCTACGAACTCTATTGCTTCCTCTACAAGTGCTTTTTTCTTAAGTTTATCAGTTATATAGAGTCCACAAAAATAATCTATATTTTCATATACTGTCAGTTCCTCAAAGACAGCGACATCTTGCATAACAACTCCAATATCCTTTTTAATATCATAAGCATCAGGTCCCATAGGTTTATCAAAAATACTTATTTCACCCTTGTCATACTTTAAAAGTGAAAGTATACAGTTTATTGCGGTAGATTTACCTGAACCGTTAGGTCCTAGAAGTCCAAAAATTTCACCCTCTTTAACTTCTAAATTTAAATGATCTAATGCTAAAAGCTCATTGTACCTTTTTACTAAATTATTAACTTTTACTATCATAAAATTCCCCCAACCTTTCCTCAATTCTAATTTAAATGGATTTTGTCTATAGATATATAGTACGTTTTTATGGTATGATTTGTAAGTGTATATAATCATTATTTATGGTGACAAATGTCATATAGTAATATGAAACTAGAACCAATATTAAATAATTTTAAAGGGGGATTCAATGGGAATCTAGGATTTATAATTTCATTTCCATTGGTAAAAGAAATGCTTGAAATTGTAGATAAATTAGTTATTTTTCTCTGTTGCATAAGTATATATCTATTGGAATCAGCTCATGGATTATGGATTTTTCCAATAATTATAGCACTAACCATAAGTAGCCTAAGTAGCTACCTTGAAAGCAATGAGTTACATATGTTGTTTTTTATTATTTACATAATACTATGTGTCTTTTTTAGTGAATTCTTATTATTTCTTCCATTGGTTTTATATGATGTTATATCCAATAAATATCGCTTTATTTATCTCTTTGCCCTTATACCAATAATAAGTAATCAAAGATATGTATCTTATAGAATTATTTTTATAACTGTTGCATTTATGGCTTTAACTATACTATTAAGGCTTCGTACTAGATCTAATTCTAAGCTTAAAGAGGATTATATGAATTTTAGAGATAAGACTTCGGAGCTTTCTATAGTACTTGAACAGCAAAATGTTTCCTTAGTAGAGAGTAAGGATTATGAAATAAATCTTGCCACATTAAGTGAAAGAAATAGAATTGCAAGAGAAATTCACGATAATGTGGGGCATATTTTATCACGGTGTCTTTTGCAAATTGGAGCTCTAATAGTTATTAATAAGGATCCTATTGTAAAGGAAAGCCTTGATTCAATCAAGGATACCCTATCACAAGCGATGGATAGTGTAAGGACAAGTGTACATAATCTTCATGATGATTCTATAGATTTGCATGACCAAATTTATGGCCTGGTAAAGGAATTTTCATTTTGCCCTATAGAGCTTATCTATGACATTAGCGAAAATCCTGATAAAAAAATAAAATATTCGTTCATATCCATAGTTAAGGAAGCCATTTCTAACATCATTAAGCACTCTAATGCCACGGATGTGCGTATTACTCTTAACGAGCACCCTGGATTTTATCAGCTTATTATAATGGACAACGGTGTTGTAGAAAATTATAATATTGAAAAGGGTATTGGTATTAGAAATATACTAGATAGGGTAGCCGCTTTTAATGGTAATGTTAATATAAACATTGATAATGGGTTTAAGATATTTATATCTATTCCAAAGGAGATTATAAAATGAGGGTTTTAATTGTAGATGATGATAAATTAGTCTGTGTTTCTTTGAAAGTAATATTAGAATCAGATGTTGACATAGAAGTGGTAGCGCTAGGGTATAATGGGCAAATGGCAATAGAGCTATATGAGGCATTAAAGCCTGATATATTATTAATAGATATACGAATGGAGACAATGACAGGTCTTAAGGGAGCAGAAATAATCCTAAAAAGCCATAAAGATGCTAAAATACTATTTCTCACTACTTTTTTAGATGACGAATACATTATAAAAGCTCTAAATATAGGTTCAAAAGGTTATCTTTTAAAACAAAACTTTGAAAGCATCATTCCTTGCCTAAAAGCGGTACAAGCTGGTCAAACAGTCTTCGGTGATGAAATAATAACTAAAATTCCATCCCTAATCACAGAAAACAATAAATTGAAATTCTCAGACTTTGATATAAATGAAAAAGAGTTTGAAATAATAGCTCGCGTAGCTGACGGCTTAAACAATAAAGAGATATCTGAGAAACTATATCTAAGTGAAGGTACTATAAGAAATTATATTAGTGCTATACTAGAAAAGCTCAGTCTACGTGACCGAACTCAACTAGCTATTTTTTATTATAAAAATAAATAAGGTCGTACTCCATTTCTTATTTTTTTATATAAATAATAGCGTAATACCAAATAAAGTTATAATTGCTCCAAATATTTCTCTTGGATATATTTTTTCTTTAAATACAATAATTGATACAGGTATTAATAGTATTGGAGTAATGGATGTAATGGTTGACACTATACCAGTTGATGCATGTTGAACAGCTAATAAAGATAATGATACACCCATAAATGGACCAAATAGTGAACCTATTGAAATATACTTCATAGCCCTCATATCTTTAAAAGCAACCAATACATTACTCCAGTTTTTTGATATAGTGATAACGATTGAGAAACCGATAATTGCGGCTATAATTCTAATTTGAGTTGCAGCAAAAGGATCATAGGATCCCATACCAAATTTACTAAAAACAAGTCCAAAAGCTTGTCCTAATGCACCTATAAAAGCATATGCTAAACCCTTAATTGGATGAGATAACCTGATTTTTTTATTACTTGGATTTTTTGTTAAAATTACTAGAGCAATACCTGCAATAGTTATTATCATTCCAGCTAATCCTAAGATCGTAATTTTCTCTCCCATTAAAAAAAACCCAGTAATTGCTGTTATTGGCGGTACCGTTGACATAATTAACATTGATATACGTGCGCCCACCTCAACATATGCCTGGAACAAAAATAGATCCCCTATAACAAAACCAATTATTCCTGAAAATGTTAACCATAACCAGGTAGAACTGGAAGCATCTATCGGTAAAATCATTCCTCTAGAAAATAAATTAAATATTGAGATTAATACAAAAGCAAAAATAAGTCTTATTAAATTTACAGATATCGATCCGACTTTTTTTCCTGCGGCTTCAAATGATACAGCAGTAATTGTCCAACATAAGGCGGTTGCGAGTGCAGCCATTTCTCCTAAATGCGATTTAAACATATAATATCACTCCCTAAAACTTAACGGTTGGTATAAATATAGATGATTAACAGTTATCCTGTCAATCTTTTTCAGTATAATAAATCATTTTATCAAATTTAAAAATATATGTTATGTTAAGCAAACAAAGAGGGCAACATATGTTAAACTAATAAGACTAGACTAACAAAACTTACAAATGAAAAAGAGAGGTGTATAAAAATGGGATTTATCAATGGCATATTTAATAAAAAAACTCAAAATGTAATAAATGATTACAAAAATAAACTTCCCGAAGATATACAATACGTTGATTCATATATAGATATACTCAAAGTAGCCTTAGTGAAGAATAATATAACTACTGTTGAATTATTTTATTCATTTGATGGTAAAGAATTATTTAATAAAATCAAGAAAGAAAATTCATCTAAGAACATTTTAGTTTTATACAAAGGAAATATTGATAATCTAATTGCAAAAAATGGATATATTAATGTATATCATTCGAAACAGGGTAATTACTCTTTAGTTGTTTTTCAACATCAATTTATATATGAAGAATTGTTTGGAGTTGAATTATGGAATGATGGAAGTTCAACACCTCAGAAAATACATACATTTAACTGTTACATATCAGAAAAAATAAATTATTTTGCAGGCCTTAATTGTGAAGTTATGGGTATAGGTGTAGGAAATATCAACAAGAGACAGTATGAAAATTTGATGGATGAATATCACAAGACAGTTAAAACACCCAAAAATAAAGCAATCCCAGGTAAAGTAGCAATATATACAGGCATTGCATCTACAATAGGGGCTGGATTGCTTATAGGTTTAAAAATGTGGTCAAAAAAAGGTAAAAAATAATACAGGGAATTATATATTGATTTATTAAATGGGTAGTTAGTAAATATTATTGTATTTACTAACTATTTTTTATGAAAACATTTCCTAATCCAATTTAAAGGGGGTATTAGCTATATGAATTTTTATTTCGCACCTATGGAAGGTTTGACTGGGTACATTTATAGAAATGCCCATAATGCTTTTTTCAATAATATAGATAAATACTTTTCACCTTTTATTGTTGCAAATCAAAGTGAAAGTTTTAAAACTAGAGAATTAAATGATATTTTGCCTGAAAACAACCAAGGATTAGTTTTGATTCCACAATTACTAACCAATAACGCAAAAGATTTTATTCATACATCAAAAAAAATAAAGCTGCTTGGATATAATGAGATTAATTTAAATTTGGGATGTCCTTCTGGAACTGTAGTTTCAAAAAATAAAGGGGCAGGATTTCTTTCGAAAAGAGAAGAACTTGATGTTTTTTTAGATGAAATTTTTTCTAAGTCTATAACAAAAATCTCAGTAAAAACTAGAATAGGAAAAGACCAACCTGAAGAATTTTATGAGTTAATCGAAATATTTAACAAATACCCTATAGAAGAGCTTATCATTCATCCAAGGATTCAAAAAGATTTTTATAAAAATAAGCCTAATCTAAAAATTTTTAAGGATGCCATGATTTTAAGTAAAAATCCTGTTTGCTATAATGGTGACATTTTTACAAAAAAAGATTACATGGAGTTTTCGGCTGAGTTCGCTAGTGTAGATACTTTAATGTTAGGTAGAGGATTATTAAGAAGTCCAGCACTTATCAGCGATATTACAAATAATATTAAACTCGAAAAAAAATTACTAAAAGACTTTCATGATAAAATTTATGAAGATTATAAAAAAATACTCTCTGGGGATAGAAATGTTTTGTTTAAAATGAAAGAATTGTGGTTTTATATGATTACAGTGTTTTCTGATAATGCGAAATATTCAAAAAAAATTAAGAAATCAGAAAGACTATATGATTATGATGAAGCTGTTTCAAGTTTATTCAGAGAACAAGATATTCTATAAAGTGTATTTTTGTTATATAATAACTACAAGAGTAGTTAGCTATAATAATGAAAAAGGAGATGGTTTTTATGTCAATTAATAAATATCCAAGTTGTGAAGTAGCAGGTGGAGGTAAGGTGTTTTTAAAAGACACTAAAAATGGGGAAAAATTTAAAATAATTAGAATGTCTGCTGAAGAAATAGAAATAAAAACTACTATGCAACTAGAATTAGATACTATCGTTGATTTAAAAATAATTCTTAATTCAATACTATTTAAAATAGACATAGACGCTGCGGGAAAAGTAGTTGAAAAATTAGATCCAACTGAAAAATATAGGATAGAGTTTATAGATTTGTCAGATAAAGCTAAAATAGAAATTGATGAACTTATGCGAAGTGCATGCAATATAAGTTAATAAATATGAGAATGGCTTATATGGTGATGAGTGGTAAAAAAAGTAAAATGAGTGCTAATGCGGTTACCCGTGTTAGCACTTATTTTATTGTGATTTATGTTGCATAGTATAATATGGACAATATCGGCAAACAATATAAAAAACTGAAAAATTAACATAAATAATTAATATATACTTGGGGGTAGATTCGTAAGTGTTAGACCTATGGATGTGTGTAAGGAACATAAGAGGCGCTAAAGAGGGTAAATTATTTTCAAGTTATGGAGAGATTTTTCGAGTGATTGATAAAACTATATTAACTAGAATGGATAAAGAAATAAAACTATCTGTTAATAAAGAAGAAATAAATAATTTTTTTAGGAAAATAGAAAATAGCTATTTAGTTTATGGAGTATGGACTACGAAAGGTTGTAATAATTTTTTAAGAAGGTTATTTAAACTGAAGATAAAAAAGAAATTAGGTTACAGGAAAGTAAATTTAGATATTTTTGATAATGTTACTCTTCATAGAATTTACACAGAATTATTATTATATATCTATAAAGTAAGATCAGAAGAACTTCTCATACAATTTTCTACAATAATAAAATATCAATTAGAGTCATTAAACATGATTTATGAGAATAAAGATTTAGTTAATTTTGATGAAGAGTTGGAGCAAACAATAGTACAGTTTAGAAAGATATATGAGTTCTGCAATTCAATAGAATCGAAGGCTAAATCAATTGAAACAGATTATAGAGGTGAAATAATAAAACAACTTATGGAAAAAAGAAAAGAAATAAATAAGCTAAATATATTAATGTTAGATGAAATTAACAAATAAGGTAATCGTAAAATCTTGAATTTTACGGTATTTTTATATTATCCTGCTATCTTCAAAGTGTAAATGCCCCCAAGAACACATTTGTTCTAAAATCGGCATAAGAGATAATCCTTTTTCAGATAAAAAGTATTCTACCTTTGGTGGAACCTGATGATATTCGGTGCGAACTATAATACCATTTGCTTCAAGCTCCTTAAGTTGAGAACTTAACATTTTATGAGTGATATCTTTAATACATTTTTTTAATTCTCCATAACGCAAAATTTTACGTCTTGATAACCAAAACATTATTGTCATTTTCCATTTGCCACTAAATATAGACAATGTATATTCAAATGGTGCTGAGTACACCTCTGATTCTTCATTCATAACATTACTCTCCTTTTAGTTAGTATCTTACATTAAAGTGCATACTATCATTATTATCCTACGACTTCTATAATAATATATATGGAGATGATTTGCAAAGAAATAATGTTGTAAATGAGGAGGATCAGTATGAAAAATTTATTTGAGAAAACAAACATTAACAATATAGAGGTTAAAAACAGATTTATTAGAGCGGCTACTTGGGATGAGATGGCAGAAGAGGATGGACATATAAATAACGCGATTATTCAGCGATATGAGGATTTAGCAAAGGGTGGGGTTGGATTAATACTAACAGGATATGCATTTATATCAAAGGATGAACACCCTAATCCTAGAATGTCTGGAATTTATGATGATTCTTTTATTGAAGAATATAAAATTTTAGTAGATAAAGTACATAAACATAAAAGTAAGATCGCAATGCAGATAGTATATGGAGGATCACAAACTGAGCATCCAGGTGCCAGTGAAATGAATATATATGGACCTTCGGCTATAAAAAATATAGTAAGTGGAATTACACCAAAGGAAGCTACAAGAGCAGATATAAAAGGGATTGTTGCTAAATTTGCGGATGCAGCTGTGAGAGTGAAAAAAGCTGGTTTTGATGCTGTAGAAATTCATGCAGCTCATGGATATTTATTAAGCCAATTTTTAACACCTTATTATAATAGAAGAACCGATGAATATGGTGGGGATATACATAACAGAGCAAGAATAATTTATGAAGTAATAGAGGAAATTAGAAAAAAAGTTGGCCCGAATTACCCAATTATGATAAAAATTAATTTTGATGACTTTATGGATAAAAATCAAGGCCTTACCAAAGAGGAATCTATAGAAGTTTTTAAAAGAATTGATGAATTGGGAATAGATATGATTGAACCTAGTGCAGTTAACCTATCTTCAGGAGAAGGTAAGGTTCCATTTTTAAAAGGAATTAATACTGTAGATAAACAATCATATTTTAAAGAAGTTGTAATGAATATTGCAAGTGTTGTAAAGGCAAAGGTAATCCTAGTTGGAGGAAATAAAAATGTGGATTTAATGAATGAAATTTTAAATACTACTGAAATTCAATATTTCTCATTGTCTAGAACTTTACTTTGTGAGCCAGATTTAATTAATAAATGGATGGATAACAAAGATTATAAGCCTAAATGTATTTCTTGTAATAAATGTTGGGACGAGGTACCAAATTCTTGTATTTTTAACAGGTAAGGAAGATTTAAATTATTGAGGATTTTTGAAATTTAATTAATATTAAAGATACTCAGGTAAACCTATTGACATTTAATAATTTAAATACTACAATAATAACATATTAAACATATTAGACATATATGTTTAATCAGATATTATATTATCATTTTCTAATATTTTAAAGTTAAAAGAGGTTTCTTAAATAATATGTGTAAAGTTGACCAGAAAAACTGGAGACTAATTACAAGTAGCAATTAATGCAAATAATTTGTATTAATTGATACTTTGTAATTGGTCTTTTTTATTATCTTGATTATGAAAGGAAGAGTAAAATGAAAAAATTATTTACATCAGAATCAGTAACGGAAGGACATCCAGATAAAATATGCGATCAAGTATCAGATGCGATTTTAGATGAGGTATTAAGACAGGACCCAGATGGAAGAGTAGCCTGTGAAGTGGCAACAGGTACGGGATTTATAAATGTTTTTGGTCAAATATCAACAAAGGGGTATGTCGATATTCCTAAAATAGTAAGAAATACAATTAAAGAAATAGGTTATACAAACGGTGAATATGGGTTTGATTATAAAACTTGCGCAGTCCAAATATCAATAGATGAACAATCAAGTGATATTGCAATTGGAGTTGATACTGCTAAAGAAGTTAGAGATGGTGAGGAAGATAATCTCTCATTGACAGGAGCTGGAGATCAAGGAATGATGTTTGGGTTTGCAACTAATGAAACAGCGGAGTATCTACCGCTTCCAATAACTTTAGCTCAAAAACTTGCAAAAAGACTTGCTGAAGTTAGAAAAACTCGCGAATTAACATATTTAAGACCAGATGGAAAGACGCAAGTAACAGTAGAATATGATGATGATAAGCCCGTACGAGTTGATACAATTGTTATTTCAACTCAACATGCACCAGAAGTTACTAATACTCAAATTTATAATGACCTAATAGAAAAAGTGGTTAAAGCAGTTGTTCCATCAGAACTATTAGATGAAAATACAAAATATTTTATTAATCCTACAGGAAGATTTGTTATTGGTGGACCACAAGGGGATGCAGGATTAACTGGAAGGAAGATAATAGTTGATACTTATGGTGGATATGCAAGGCATGGCGGCGGATGTTTCTCAGGAAAAGATCCAACAAAGGTAGATAGATCTGGAGCTTATGTTTCAAGATGGATAGCTAAAAATCTAGTTGCAGCAGGAGTAGCTGATAAGTTAGAGTTACAAATCTCCTATGCTATTGGGGTTGCTAAGCCAGTATCTATAATGGTAGATACGTTTGGAACAGGTAGGATTGCAGAAGATAAGATAGTAGATATTATAAACAAAGAATTTGATTTAAGACCAGCTGCAATAATTAAGACACTAGATTTAAAGAGACCAATATATAAACAAATAGCTGCTTATGGTCACTTTGGAAGAACAGATCTAAGCTTACCTTGGGAAGAATTGAATAAGGTAGAAGATATTAAAAAATATATATAATTCATTTTTGGAATTAACTAAAAAAATAGAAGTTAATCTAATTGGGAGGAATTAAAAATGACAGTTATCATTGAAAAAGATTGGAGAGAAAAAGAACTTAGTTTAAAAGAAGTAATAAAGAAGTATCCAGAAGTATCTCCTTTTGTAATTATAAAAACAGATGTACAACGCAGAGGGGTTAAATATACACAAAAATCTATAGATAAGGTAAATCCAGAAATACATCAAGTTGAATATAGGGGATTTTCAATTGAAAAACAAGATTCCTCGCCAATGTCTTTAATACTTAGAGATGGAACAAGTATATTAACTGGAGAAATGAAATCTAAGAGAGATCCATATATAGTTGATGTAGTAGATGGAAAAACAGTATTAGTTGACAATGGAGAAGTAATAGAAGAGGTAGATTACTGGGAAAAACCAGATTACTACGATAAGGTAACAAGCAGTGGAAAACCAATGTGGCAAATAGCACCTTCAAGGCCTCAAAGAATTGATATAAATCCTAATCAGTATTGCCATTTTTGGGATAAGCCTGGTGACGGATGTAAATATTGTGCTATTGCAGCAACTTATAGTAATAACAAGGATGAAAAACCTAAGATATTAGATGTAAAAGATATAGCTGAAACAGTAACGCAGGCACTAAAACAACCTGGAAGATATGAAAGCATTTTCCTTACAGGAGGATCTATCTTAAGTGGAAAAGAAGTCTTAGACGACGAAGTGGATTTATATATTGAAGTACTACAGGAAATTGGGAAGAATTTTAAAACCAAAAGATTTCCAAGTCAACTTATAGGAACAGCATATAACAAAAGTCAATTGAAAAGGCTTTATGAAAACACAGGCCTTACAACTTATACAGCAGACATAGAAGTGTTAGATGAAGAAAAATTCAATTGGATTTGCCCAGGAAAGGCAAGAGTTGTAGGCTACAAGGAATGGAAGCAAAGACTTTATGATGCTGTTGAGATATTCGGCAGAGGAAATGTTAATACAGGAATTGTAGCTGGCGTAGAACTTGCAACTCCATATGGATTTAAATCAGAGGATGAAGCATTAAAAGCAGTTTTAAAAGAGGCAGAAGATTTAGCCAAAAATGGTGTAAGTGCTGTTGCTTGCGTATGGGGAGTGGCGCCTGGAACAATATTTTATAATCAAAAAAATCCTTCACTTGAATATTATATTAGGCTTTCAATCGGACTTGATAATCTTCGTAGAAAATATGGATTAAATATAGATATGGATAATTATCGTAGATGTGGAAATCATCCAGATACAGATTTATCAAGAATTTAGGGGGCATTAAAATGGCAATTAAATTAAGTAAAGAAATTAAAGAATTATTTGAAGATAAAGATACCTTAAAAGTTTTAGCAACTACAGATAAAAATGGAACCCCACATGTGGTTTTTAAAAATTCTTTTCATATTAATGAAGAGGGTCAATTGGTATATTTAGAAATAATAGAGACATCTGAAACTAATAGAAACTTAGTATCAAGCATATGGTTTAATAGAAAAGTGGCAGTAAATGTTTTTAGAAATGATAAAAAGAGTTATCAAATAAAAGGAAAACCAATTAAAGCATTAATTTCAGGTAGAATATTTGAAAAGTATTATAAAGAAGTAAGAAGCAAGTTTGAGGACTTAGATTTATCAACAGTATGGATAATAGAACCTGAAGAAGTGAAAGAAGAAACTTTTAATATAAGAATAGAAAAAGAGGCAAAGGAACATCCGTTATTAATACACTTAGATAGATTAGTTAAAAGCTAAGAAACTATTATATTGGGGGCAATAATTAATGAGAAAATATAAAAAAAATGTATTAAATATCTTTGTAGTAACATTAATGTTTATACTTACTACTTCTCTTATTGGATGCACAAAAGCAACTGACAATAAGGAAACAGCTAAAACAACACAAAAGAGTGGTGGGGCTAAAAATATAACTATTAGATTTGGACATCAGCCTGGGCATGCTCAAATAATTATTGCAAAGGAGCTTGGTTATTTAGATGCTGAGTTTGCAAAGGATGGAATAACAGTAGAAACAAAACAATTTGCATCGGGTCCACCTATAATTGAAGCATTTGCAGCAGGAGAACTTGACTTTGGAATGACCGGAGATCAGCCAGCTATTCAAGGAAGAGCTAATAATATAGATTTAAAAGCTATTGCAGCGTATGCATCTACAGAAAAAGGAAATGCACTTATTGCAGTTAATGGATCAGGAATAAATTCTATAAAAGATCTTAAAGGTAAAAAAGTTGGATTTACAGTAGGCAGTGTAGGACATCAATTGTTGCTTAAACAATTGGATTCAGTAGGATTAAAACCAAGTGATATTAAAATGGTTAATTTATCACCAGCAGATATATATACATCAATGGTGTCAAAAAATATTGATGCAGCAGTTACTTGGGAACCTTATATAACTAATGCAGTTTCTAAGAATGTAGGGAAAATAATTGCAGATGGCACAGGATTCAAATATAACGTTAATGTTATAGTTGGGAATAATGCCTTTTTAACTAAATATCCAGATATAACAGTACGCTTACTTAAAGTTCTTGATAAAGCAGGCAAATGGGCAGATGCAAATCCTGAAAAGGCATTGAATATTTTGAGTAAAAGTTCGGGATTAGATAAAGAAGTAATGAGATCAAGCTTTAATAAATTTGATAGGAGTCTTGCACTTCCTCAAAAAAGTATAGATTCTATTACTGAAACTGCTAAGTATTTAAAGCAAAATAATATAATAAGAACAGAAGTAGATGTAAAAGATTTTATAGATACAAGTTATCTTGAAAAGGCAGGAATTAAATAGGAGTGTTGTAGGGGAGTGTTTTTTTGGAGAAGCAAAGGAATAATAAGAAAATCAAACTAAAAAATATATTAGAGACAGCTTACTCTCTTATCATACCAGTTCTAATAATTGTAACCTGGGAATTGCTAAGCAAAAATAAAGTAATTAATCAATCAATTATGCCAGCGCCATCTATAATTTTAAATACATTAAAAGCAATGATAATTGATGGTGAACTTGGAAAACATTTAGGTGCTAGTGCACTTAGAGTTGTTCAAGGATTTGCAATAGGTGCAAGTTTAGGCATTATATTTGGAATACTTATGGGACTATCAAATAAGGTGAATAAAGCTTTAAGCATAATAGTTGGGCTTTTAAGGCCTATTCCAATTATTGCATGGGTACCGATGCTTATTTTATGGATGGGAATTGATGAAGGATCAAAAATTACTGTTATAGCAATAGGAAGTTTTTGGCCAATACTTCTTAATACCATTCATGGAATTAAAAGTGTAGATGAAAAGTATTTAGAGGTAGCGCAAATTCTTGAAAAGAGCAAAATAGAAACATTATTTAAAGTTATATTCCCTGCGGCCCTGCCTTCAATTTTCACAGGAATAAGACTGGGAATAGGAACAGCTTGGATGAGCGTAGTAGGTGCTGAAATGATTGCAGCAGCAACTGGAATTGGATATTTAATAATGTATGCAAGGGAACTATCTCAACCAGATGTAATGTTAGTTGAAGTTTTTTCAATAGGTATTGTAGGTCTTGTTGTTGATTTTTTAGTTGTAAAACTCCAAAACAGGCTACTTAAATGGAATGTGGTAGAAAAGAATAGATAGTAGGTTAGGAGGTGAATTGTTGCTAAGTTTTGTTAGTGACAGGGAAATATGGCAAGTGAAAATATGAGTAAAGAACTTCATATTAAAGATGTAAGAAAAAAATTCGAAATTGACAATGAAACAGTTGAAGCAATTTCTAATATTAATTTAGATGTAAGGTCAGGCGAATTTATAAGTATTGTAGGAGCAAGTGGATGTGGAAAAAGTACTTTACTTAAAATGATTGTTGGATTGCAAAAACCAACAAGTGGTCAAATTGTACTAGGAAATAAAGAAATAAAAGGACCAAGCATAGAATGTGGAATGATATTTCAAGAATCAAGACTTTTACCTTGGTTAACGATAGAGGATAATATTAAATTTGGAATTCATGAAAAGCTAAGTAAAAACGAAAAAAAGAAAATTATAAATCAACATATAGATCTTGTTGGATTAAAGGGATTTGAAAAAGCATTACCAAGTCAATTATCAGGGGGCATGCAACAAAGGGTTAGTATAGCACGCGCATTAATTAATAGACCTGGGATTTTGCTTTTGGATGAGCCATTTGGAGCATTGGATGCACTTACTCGTATTAATATGCAAAACGAAGTATTGAGAATATGGAAAGCTGAAAAAACAACAATGATATTAGTAACTCATGATATTGATGAATCTATTTACCTAGGTGATAGAGTTGTTGTAATGTCAAGTAGACCAGGAAAGATTAAAAAAACAATTAATATCGATCTTCCAAGGCCAAGAGATAGAAGTAGTGATGAATTTATTCGAATCCGTAAAGAAATATATAGTGAATTCTTTAAGGATGAACAAATTCCAGTTGAATATAATATATAAATACTATAATAACCCTAGAAGTTTTCTAGGGTTATTAGCTATCTAAAATAAGGGCACCAAATTAGGCAACCTTATTTTTGCGTTTTTCTATAAATTTTAAAACCTATTTTTTAATAAGTTATATATTTTATTATTTATATCTTCAACATTTACGGAAGTTATTATTTCATCTTTTAATTTATATTTTTGTTTAAGACTCAATATCCTATATACACTTTCATCTATCCTTTGACTCGATATATCACCCTTTGATATTGCGTTTTTCACTGCATTAATTACTCCTACCTCATTATCATAACCGTGGCAAACTAACACAATATCAGCTCCTGCCTTTACTGATTTAACAGCAGCTTCTCCAATATTATAATTTTTTACTATAGCACCCATAGTCATATCGTCAGTGATTACAACACCATTAAAATTAAGATCATCTCTTAAGATATTAGTAATAATTATTTTAGACAATGATGATGGATTTTCACTATCTATCTTAGGTAAAAGTATATGCGCAATCATTACTGCATCCGCATTATTTTTTATTGCATCTTTAAAAGGGATTAGTTCTAAACTTTTTAACCTTTTCAAATCATTATTTACAGAAGGTAATCCTAAATGAGAATCTACAGAGGTATCTCCATGTCCAGGAAAATGTTTCACTACAGGTATAATATTTTCCGATTGAATTCCCTTCATAGTTTGAATTCCTAAGTTACTTACGATATTTACATCTGATCCGAAAGACCTATCCCCTATAACTGGATTATTTGAATTACTGTTAACATCCAGAACAGGCGCAAAGTCCATATTAAAACCAAAGGAACCTATCTCCATCGCAATAGTACTACCTATCCTGTTAGATAAGGTAACATCATTAATTTTTCCTATTGTTTTATTTGTTGGAAACTTTTGAAACTCCTTAGGCATTCTTGTTACTCTACCACCCTCTTCATCAACAGATAAAAATAGTGGGAGTTTGTTTTTTAGATTTTCACTTTTTAATGAATTCAGTAGATTAAGTAATTGATTAGTAGCTTGAACATTATTTGAGAACAATATAACTCCTCCAACCTTAGACTTTTCTATGAGGCTTTTAGTATTCTCATTTAAATTATATCCTTCAATTCCTACTATAAGCATTTGTCCTATCTTTTCATCTATAGTCATTTTTCCTATTTGCTCTTTGATTGGATCTATTGGTTTAGGCTCGGGTTTTACTTCTGAATCTTGTGCATCATCTATCTGCGATGAATTATTACTTATATTTTGATTATCAACCGTCTTAATTATATTGCAACCACACATAACTGATAAAATAAATAGTAACACTAGAATTAAACTAGATTTTTTTAACATTTTTCCTCCTTCTAACACTCCCATTTTTACGAACTATATAGAACTAGTATTATATGAGCAAAATTTTTCCAATATCTGCAACAGTATCAACAATGAAATCCGCACCCGCTTTCTCGAGTTCATTTCTATCACCGTATCCGTACAAAACGCCAATTGATTTGATACCTACTTCTTTTGCACCGATAATGTCATGCTCCCTATCGCCAATCATTATAGCTTTTGAAAAATCGATAATGTTGCAACTTTCAAGCGCATATTTAATAACTTCACTTTTTTTATCCCTTGTTCCATCAAGATTACTGCCAGCAATATAAGTGAAATATTTTGCAATATTAAAATGCTCCAATATTTGTTTTGCAAACACTTCAGGTTTAGATGTTGCGACAATTAGTATTTTGCTATTGCATTTTAATGTTTTAAGCAAATCCTCAAATCCATCATAAACTAAATTATCAAAAATGCCCTTATCTCTATAATACTCGCGAAAGTATTCGATAGCCGTTTTTGATTGCTCTTTTGAAAATCCGTAATAATGTTCAAAAGAATCTAACAAAGGTGGTCCTACGAATTTATACAGTTCATTTCTGTCGTCGACCTCAATACCATATTTTTTGAGAGCATACATAACAGAATTTGTTATGCCTATTGCGGAGTTGGTAAGTGTACCATCCAGGTCAAACAATATGTATTCATACCCCATAAATCATTCTCCTTATGTGTAAAACATAGATAATCCTAAAATCACAGGTTGTAAGATAGACACATTAGAAGCCAAGCTCTTCATCTATCAATACGACTTCCATATCCATGTTATGCATCTTTTTATAGTAAATTACAAGGCCATTGCAGATACGATCTGGACTGGAACAATTATAACAATGATCTCCTTTTATTGCACATGGGGTTCTAAGTCCTAATCTCATAGCATTACGAGGAGCAGCAATGTTACGGGCACGCCAAATAGCATCTTCAAGCGACTGCGTGATTTTATTTGTGCTGACAACAAAATATACCTTCTTATGACCGAATAGTGATCCAGCTATACGATTACCTGTGCCATCAATATTAACAAACTCTCCTGATTCTGAGAGGGCGTTAACTGACGTCAAAAAAATATCTGTAGTCAGGCACTCTATTGCAGTATCACCAAATGTTTTCCCTGAAACCAAATGCTTAGGATCAACAACCTTGTTGTGTGAGGAAAGTCTATCAAACAAGTTCATCTGCAGCATAGTATCAGAATCACCAAATCCAATATATTTGTCATTAAAACTACTGTCTAAATACTGTGCTGCATCTTCGGCGGTTTTAAAGAAGCTTACCTCATAATTATTTTTCTTAAGTGTTGTTATTGTTTTTTCAATATTCATAGTCTTAATATATCCTCCAATCTATTTTCAACTTTTAGCTATATATGTATTATACTATATTTTTGTTTCGATTTTGTAAATATACTCTATTGTCAAATCTATCTCTTAAATTTAAAATTTAAATTATTTTTTGTAAAAGACTTGACATGTACCCCACAGGCACCATTATAGTTAACTTAAAGGTTAGCTAACTTTTAAGTTTATTGGAGGTGTTATTAATGAATATTAAAGTTGTATCTGAAAAAACTGGATTGACAAAAAAGGCTATTAAATATTATGAAAGTGAAGGATTGATTAGTCCTTTAAAAAATAATGATAACAACTATAGAGAGTATACAGATAATGATATTGTAAAACTTAATTTAATTGGTGCATTAAGAGTTATAGAGATACCAATAAGTGAAATAAAGTGTTTAGTAGAGGGCGATAAAGCTCTACAGGATATTATGAATGATACTCTAATAAAAGTGACTGAAACTATAAACAATTTAGAAAAAACTAAACTTATTATTAGTAATCTTATTAATAAAGAAACAAAAGATTACTATAGTATTGGTGAACAAGTCATGAAACTAAGAGAAACCTTAGAGCTTTCTATTACTGAAAAAAAGGAGTTTGTGTCAACTACTTTGATTAGAATTTTCCCTGGAAACTTTGGAAAAATATTTGTAAGTTGCTATAAACCCTTTTTAAATATTACTATAGACAATAATGAAAAGAAAGAAGCATGGTTAAAACTTGTAGAGTTTTTGGATGATTTAGATGAATTAGATGATACTAATCTATTTATTAAAGGTATGAACAGTATAGATATTAATAAAATTAATTGTCATGCTGAAAAAACTAAAAATAATGTACTAAATCTTTTAAGTGGAGATATTACTTTAAGAGAGAAATACAAAAAAAATATTATTTTAATGATAAAATCTATAAATGAAAACGAAAAACTTAGGAAAAGTATTAAAGAATCATTTATAAATGCTAAAAGTATGCTTAATAGTATTGGCGCAGTTGATAATAATTTTGATATATATTTGGAAATTTTAAATGAGGATTATAAAAGATATAGAGAAATAGGTAATGAAATATATAAAGAAGCAAGTAATGAAATTGGATTAAACTTAAGTTGGGAGGAATTTGTACAAAATCTATAAAATTCATTTAAGTAAGCATCTATATTAATTTGTAGATGCTTATTTGTGTTGATAAAAGAACTATATTAGAGTATATAATTGATGCAGTACTTGAAAACTGACTTAAATATTGTGATATTATAAATAAAGCCAGATAGTAATATTATGTAAAAATAATTACCAATGGATTGTGAATAAGGTTATAATAAATTTAATGAGTTAATTCAAATTGGTAGTATAATGAGCTTTTGAAAATTTTGTACAGATGAAAGGAAAAATCAGGAGAAAAGCTTGTTATCTAGAAAAAGGGGTATCATAATTATGAATGATAAAATTTTAATTGTTGAGGATGATATTGCTATTAGTGAAATGGTCAAAAATTACTTGATAAAGGATGGATTTATAGTAACAACTGCTTTTGATGGTGAAGAAGCAATCGTTAAATATACAAATCACGATTTTGATTTAATTATTCTTGACTTAATGATGCCTAAGTTAGATGGTATAGAAACTATGAAAATAATTAGAGAAAAAAGTTCTGTACCTATCTTAATTATGTCTGCAAAAGATAGTGATGTGGATAAGGCCATCGGGTTAGGCTTGGGGGCTGATGATTATATTTCTAAGCCTTTTTCTATGATTGAAATTTCTGCAAGAATTAAAGCAGCTATTAGAAGAGCAACAAAATATTCTAACAATGATAAAAAAGAAGAACAGTTGGTAATCAAAGTTGGAAAGCTTACTATAGATGTAGAAAATTTTTTAGTTAGTAAAGATAACCAAGCTATTCAGCTTACTTCTAAGGAATTTGAAATATTAAAATTGTTTATCCAGAATCTTAATAGAGTATTTACTAAGGCTCAAATTTATAGCTCTATTTGGAAAGATGAGTACTTTGGTGATGAGAATGTAATCAATGTCCATATGCGAAGATTAAGAGAAAAGATTGAGGACGACCCATCAAATCCACAATACATAAAGACGTTGTGGGGGATTGGATACAGGTTGGAGGGTAAGTAAATGATTATATTATTATTTATAATTATTCTTATTTTAGTTTGCATAATACTTTTTCAATACAAAGCTGAAAAAGGAAGAAGTAAGAACTTAAAATATATTGGAAACAAGTTAAATAAAATTATAAGGGAAAATACAAACGAAAAACTGTTAGTTGTTACTGAGGATAAAGGGACTCGAGAAGTACTTGTAGGAATTAATAGACTTTTAGATTTCAACCAAAAATTATTGGCAGACTATAGAAAAAAAGAGATATCTATGACTAAAATGCTTTCAAATATTTCTCATGATTTAAAAACTCCACTTACAGTAGTATTAGGATATATTGAAACTATAAAACTGGATAAGGATATTCCCAGGGAAGAAAGGGTGATATTGTTATGTAAAGTTTACAATAAAACACTTGAAGTAATTGAACTTATCAATAATTTTTTTGATTTAGCAAAACTAGAATCAGGAGATAAGGATGTTCCTATATCAAGGGTTAATATGAATGAATTTTGTAGAAAAAGTATATTAGACTTTTATGAAAGCTTAACTGAAAAAGGTTATGAAGTAAATATAGATATCCCTGTAACAAATATTTATGCACTTGGGAACATAGAGGCCCTCCAAAGAATAATGAACAATTTAATTTCTAATGCCATTAAATATGGGAGTAAAGGTAAATACATAGGACTTAAATTAAGCTATGATGATAACTATTCTTATGTAGAAATTTGGGATAAAGGTAAGGGCATTGAAGAAATTAATGTTGATAAAGTATTTGAGAGGATGTATACACTTGAAGACTCAAGAAATAAATTATATCAGGGAAGTGGACTAGGACTTACAATAACAAAAAGGCTTGTTGAAAAGTTAGGAGGAGAAATTTATCTTAAGAGCAAACCCTGTGAGAAAACTAGCTTTACGTTTAAGTTAAAGAGAATAACTTATTAGTTTATATAAGCAAGATGCTAAGTAAAAGGCATCTTGTTTTTTAACTTAAGAATTTCGTAAGATTTGGTTAATAAAAAAGAGAAGTCTATATTATATAATAAAATTATAGTAAATAAAGAAAAGAGGAATGTAATATGAATTATATATTAAGGACAACAAATTTAGTAAAAAAATTTAAAGATAAAGAGGTTATAACTAATGTAAATATGAACATTAAAAAAGGAGAAATATATGGTTTTTTAGGTCCCAATGGAGCCGGGAAAACTACAATTATGAAGATGATAGTAAATCTGGTTAAACCCAGCAGCGGAGAAATTGAAATCTTTGGTGAGAAATTAAATTATCAAGCTTATGAACCTTTGAAACGAATAGGAAGCATTATTGAGTATCCTATATTTTATGATAAGCTCACTGGCAGAGAGAATCTAGAACTTCATTGTGAGTACATGGGATATTATGATAAAAGTGCTATTGATAAAGCTTTAGATTTGGTGAATTTAAAAGATATTGTTAAGAAAGAAGTTAAGGATTTTTCTTTGGGAATGAAACAAAGACTAGGAATTGCAAGGGCAATTATAACGAGGCCTGAGTTTTTAATATTAGATGAGCCAATCAATGGTCTTGATCCAATAGGAATCAAGGAAATCAGGAATCTATTAAAAATGTTAAGCAAAGAATACGGTATTACAATTTTAATCTCAAGTCATATTTTAGGCGAAATAGAACAAATAGCAGACACTATTGGGATAATTAATAATGGAAAGTTAATTGAAGAAGTTACCATGGACAGCATTAGACAGCAGAATACCGAGTATGTAGAAATAATTACTAAGGATTGTATAAAAGCAGCCTTTATTTTAGTAAATGACTTAAATATTTCTAACTTTAAAATCGTAGACAATACTTTAATAAGAATATACGATTTAAAGTTAGCTCAAAAGGATATTTCAAAAGCTTTAATCTTAAAGGGTATTGACATCGAGGCTATAAACAAGAGAAAAAGTTCTTTAGAAGATTATTTCTTAAAGCTTTTAAATGGGGGTAAGTTAAGTGCTTAAATTAATGAAATTAGAAATTAAGAAGTTTAAAATGAGTAGATATCTAAAAGGAGTTCTAATTGCAAATTTAATTATTCTAGGTGTTTTATTTATTGCAGTTTATGGTTCAAAAACCAATACTGATACGGACCTTAGTAATTATAATGCAGTTGCTTTGGTTGTAGGTACTTTTGTAAGAGCTACTTTCTCAATTTTTGCAGCTGGATTACTTTCAAGAATAATAATTGGTGAATACAAAAGCAAAACAATAAACATTTTATTTCTGTATCCAATAAATAGGAAAAAGATTATGGTAGCAAAGTTAGCTATTGTGGTAATCTTCACTTTTGCGGCTATGGTATTATCGAGTATTTTCTTGAATTTTAGTCTATATATTTTAAATATTTTCGTTAATTTTATTCCAGTTGCTTTAACTGGCGATGTTCTAGTAAAAAACCTAATTAATATTGTTGTGTATTCAGCAGTCTTTGCCTTTGTAAGCTTAATTCCTGTATATGTAGGTATGAGAAGAAAATCTGGTTCTGCCACAATAATAACCTCAGTTATATTAGTAAGTTTATTAAATAATGGAAGTAATGGACATTCTTTAACCTCAATTTTCATAATTCCAATCATCCTTGCATTTATAGGAGTAGCTACTGCTTATTTATCCATAAAAGATGTAGAAAAAGTAGATCTCGTTAATTAAATAAAAAGGGTACGTTTATAGATGGGAACAAAAGAACAGGCATAAAGGTTATTATTTCTTTTAATTTGGTATAATAGTAATAACCATAGCTGGTTGTAAGTTACCTGTAGTTTAATAGAACTTATAACAGTTGTGACTCACTTTAACTATTTTAGACAATGAAAGGGGATAAATTATGAAGTTAATTGTATTAGGGAGTGGAGGATGGATGCCCTCAGAGAGTAGGCATACTGCTAGTTATCTAATTGATACAGGGGAAAGCTTAATAATTCTTGATACTGGTAGTGGCTTAAGTCGATTATCAAATCACCTAGATATTTTAAATAAATATGAAGAAATAAATATAATATATAGTCATTATCATTTGGATCATATAATTGGACTTAGCTATATAGGTAACTGGAGCAAAGAAAAAAGACTTAATATTTACGGGCCTGGTAAAACTTTGGGATTTATTGGGTGTCAAGATGTTATATCAAAGTTAATAACGCCTCCTTTCTTCCCATTTAATATAGATAAGTTTGCGAAACAAGTAAGAATGATAGACTATGATTTGCAGGGCTTTAAAATAGGTACAATTGAAATAAAAATAACGCCGCAAATTCATTCTGGCAAATCTTTTGGAATATCACTTGGAGATCATCTTCATTACACTACAGATACGATTACTCTTGATAATACATTTAAAGAAGCCGAAGGTACAAAACTGCTGCTTCATGATTGCTGGACTATAGCAAACGAAGGTAGCAAGGAACACGGTTCCTTTGAGGAGATCAACAATATGTTAAGCAAGTATAAAATACAAAAACTTGGACTTATTCATATAAATCCAAACTGGAAGGTAGATAAATTTAAAGAATTAAACTCTTCCTTTGCGAATAACCCCAATATAGTTGTTGTAGAAGATGAAATGGTATTTGAGATATAGTTCCAAATTGTATATTTATTATAAATAAGAGAGGCCTTTTGGCTTTTCTTATTTCATTTTTTGCTACGATAATATCCAATTTCAAAGCCTATAAATACAGCTATTATTAATCCAATTGAAAGTATGATTATTAATTCTAAAATATCCATTGTATTACCTCCTGTTATATAACTAATATTATCTTAATTATACTATTAATATGGAGGTGAAATATAGTAAAAGAACATTTTATTCTTAATAGTTATTAGAATAAACATAAATTATATATATCCAGTATGTGTGAAAACACAGCATTATGGTATAATTTTATATATAAGTATAAAATTTTATTAAATAGTAATAAGCATATGAAGGAGCAAAAAAATGAGTAAAACAAAAATAGCATCAAGATATTACACACAATCTGATAATACTAAAAAGTTAGCGATAAGAATTGAAGATGCAGTAGGCAGTAGAGATTAAAATGAATGGATTAATGATACTTATTGCTACTTTATTTATTTGCTTGTATGGAACCATAAATTATTATATAGGTTTAAGGGTGTGGCAGAACCTATTTAGTCATATTTCTTTTATAAATTCTAAAATATATTGGATACTGTTTTCTATAATAGCAGTGTCATATATTGTTACAACGCTTTTACCTTCTTTTATGCCAGCAATAATATCAACTAAATTGAATATTATAGGATCATATTGGATGGCAATAATGTTTTATCTTATTTTAGTGTTGCCTATAATAGATTTAATAAGAGTTATAAATAGAAAAATTGTAATTATTCCAAGAAGTATATCTGGTCATTATAATGTCTCATTAATAGTAATGGGAATACTAGTTGCGTTTATATTTGGTGTAATGATATATGGTACATGGAGTGCTCGTAGCGTTATAGTAACAAAATATGATCTAAATGTCGATAAAGCCTCTAGTAATCTAGATACTTTGAAGGTTATTATGGTATCAGATATTCATCTTGGAATTATGGTAGATAATAATAGGCTTACAGATATGGTAAATAAAATCAATGATTTAAAACCTGACATTGTGTTGATACCTGGAGACATTATTGATAGTAGCATTGAACCTTTTGTAAAAGAAAACATGAGTGATAACTTTAAGCGGATTAAAAGTAAGTATGGAGTGTATGCCTCTCTTGGAAATCATGATGGAATTGGAAGTAATGTAGATGATGTAGTTAAGAAATTTGAGAATGCAGGTATAACTGTGCTGCGAGATAATTCAATATTAATTAATGATAGCTTTTATGTTATAGGTAGACAAGATCCATCTTTAGAGCGGGCTACAAAAGTTAAAAGAAAAGATTTGTTATCATTAGTAAATGATTTAGATAAGTCAAAACCATTTTTGGTTATGGATCATCAGCCGGCAAATTTAAGTGAACCTGAAAATCAGGGGATTGATTTACAAGTGTCAGGGCACACCCATAGAGGACAAATATTTCCTGCAAATATTATAACCAATAAAATTTTTGAAATAGACTATGGGTATTTGAAAAAGAACAATTCTCAATTTATTGTATCTTCAGGTTATGGAACATGGGGACCTCCAATTAGGATAGGTAGCCGCTCGGAAATTGTTGAAATAAATCTTAAATTCAAATAATAAATAGTTATTTAGAATGTAGAAAAAAACAGAAGAATGATCGATGGAAGGGATAATTTGATGGAAGAGTTTATAATCTTAAAAGGTTGTAGAGAAAATAATTTAAAAAATGTTTCAGTAAATATACCTAAAAGAAAAATTACTATATTTACTGGGGTATCTGGTTCAGGAAAATCCTCTATTGTTTTTGATACGATAGGAAAAGAAGCTAAACGTCAGTTAAATGAGACATTTAGTGCCTTTATTAGAAACTTTTTACCCAAGTATGGTGAAGTGAAAGCTGAATATATAGGAAATTTATCTACACCAATAATTATTGATCAAAAAAGAATTGGTTCTAACTCAAGGTCCACCCTTGGAACTATAACAGATATCAATCCATTCATTAGAATGCTATTTTCAAGAATAGGAAATCCGCGTATTGCTCAGCGAAATAAATTCTCTTTTAATGATATAGGTGGTATGTGCCCTGAGTGTGAGGGCCTCGGCAGGAAACTAACTGTAGATATGGAGCAAATTCTGGATAAAAGTAAGTCATTAAATGAAGGTGCTATTTTGCTCTCAGGGTATGGCATTGGTTCTTGGCCTTGGAAAATCTTTGCTGAATCAGGATTTTTTGATAATGATAAGAAACTATGTGATTATACAGATGAGGAACTAGAAAAATTTTTATATGGCTCCCCTGAAAAGATAAAAATAAGTGCTATTGGAACAATGAATATAACTTATGAGGGGTTAATTCTAAAGTTTAATAGATCATATTTAAAGAGTGATAAAGAAATGTCTGAGGCTTCTGCGATAAAGCTTAGTAAATTAATGATATCAGCAGAATGCCCATTGTGTCATGGTAAAAGGCTAAATCAAGAAGCGTTAAATTCTTTAATTAATGGTTATAATATTTCAGGTTTTATGTCAATGCAAATTGATGAGCTTATTAATGTTATAGATGAAATTAATTTAACAGAGATTTCAACGGTAATTGAGAGCATAAAAGAAAAACTCAACAATATTATAGATATAGGCCTGGGGTATTTAACCCTGGATAGGGAGACATCAACATTATCAGGTGGTGAATCACAGCGAATAAAGATGGTTAAGCATTTAAATAGTAATCTTATAGATTTAATGTATATATTTGATGAGCCAAGTATAGGGCTTCATCCAAGAGATGTTCATAAGTTAAATGAGCTCTTGCAAAAGCTAAGAGATAAAGGAAATACAGTTATTGTAGTTGAACATGATCCAGATGTCATAAAGATTGCTGATTATGTTGTTGATGTTGGACCATATGCCGGTTCCAAAGGCGGTAATATAGTATTTGAAGGAAGTTATGATGAATTACTGACGTCTGGCACACTTACAGGAAATGCCTTAAAGAAAAGTCTTTCAATTAAAAAAGCTACTAGAAAGCATAATGGATATTTGGAAGTTAATAATTGTTATACAAATAATTTGAAAAACATATCAGTTAAAGTCCCAAAGGGTGTATTAACGGTTATAACAGGTGTTGCGGGCTCCGGCAAGAGTACACTTATGAAACAGGAGTTTTTAAAACAAAACAAGGATGTTATATTAATTGATCAAAGTGCAGTGTCTGCAAATTCTAGATCAAGCCTAGCAACTTTTGGTGGAATAATGGATAACATAAGAAAGGTTTTCGCAAAAGAAAATAACGTCGACGCATCACTATTTAGTTATAATTCAAAAGGTGCCTGTGAAAATTGTAATGGTACTGGAATAATTGAAACAAATCTTGCTTTTATGGAGAATACTAAAAATACTTGTGAAGTTTGCGAAGGGAAAAGGTTCAAAAAAGAAGTTTTAGAATATACTATCCAAGATCAAACAATAATAGATGTTCTTGATATGACTGTCTCGGAGGCTTTAGTATTTTTTAATAATAAACCAATTAAGACAAAGTTGCGATCAATAGAAGAAATGGGAATTGGATATTTAACTTTAGGTCAAACACTTGATACATTTTCCGGTGGAGAATGTCAAAGGTTAAAACTTGCTAACGAATTACATAAAAATAGTTTAGTATATGTTATGGATGAACCATCGACTGGACTTCACATGTCTGATATAGAAAAATTTATAGGTATAGTAGAAAATATTGTTGATAATGGAAATACTGTTATTATAATAGAACATAACATGGATATTATAAGAAGTGCAGATTGGATAATAGATCTTGGACCAGAGGGCGGTATAAGGGGTGGAAATGTAATCTTTGAGGGGACACCTTTGGAATTAAGTAAATGTACTAAATCGCTCACTGCTAAATATATATAGGTGAAGGCGGTAATAATTTATTACTTATTATATTTATCTAATAAAAAAACAACTATTTAGAAGGAAATAACTCTCAAATGCAGAATAGATATATGAAAGATTATTTTAAGGAGGTCAAATATATGTCAAAATTTGAAATTCCAAAGGATAAAGATGAAATAAAGAAACAAATTAAAGCTTTACAGAACCTATTACCTATAGATGATAAGAAAAGAGATACAAAAAGCAAGCAATTACACCAAGATGAAATTAAAGCCCTTAAAAAAGCTTTAAGCGTTAATTAAGAGATATTAACTATTAATATAAGTCACACAGATACTCGTAAACAAGAAGAAAAGGATTAAGGCACGCAGCGCTGTAATCCTTTTCTTTTATAATGAATGGTATTTAAGTATACATTTAGTTATCCAGCATATATATTAAATATTATGCACCTTTCAGTCACTTGAATACGCAGTTATGAAATTAATAATAATGTATTAACTTAGGGAGGGGATCAATACGAAAAATATGATTATACCAAATTTTTGGGATATGCATTTAGCTTATAAAGGGAAAAAAATAATAAATCAAAATTTTTTAAACGATGATGAATTATTAAAAATTGAAGCTAAAAAAACTAAAGAAATCCGTATAAAGTTGGGGCTTCATGGTATTGTAGGTGATCTCCAGTTTGTTCTTATAAATACTGAACTCCACACACAAGAAGATGTTTTAAAGGAGTTTTTAACATATACAGGCCATGATTTATACTCTGCAATGGAAAATGAGTATGAAAAAATATTCGTATTAAAGAATACATCCACAAGCTCTGCAGACGTTTTAATAAAAGCTAGAAAAAAAGGTGAAAATCCTTATCTAGACTTTAATATTCATCCTAAGACAAAGCATTTACCAAATACAAGGCTAGAAGCTTTTGTATTTAAATGTAGTAATGTTAAGAAATATTATGAAATTCAAAAATCTAGAGGAGTTAGTTTTTTAACTGAAAACATAATTGAAACTGATAACTATTACTATATTCAAACCATACCGTCTAGTTTCACAGGATTTTCCTATGGATTAATAGAATGGAAAAGTATAGTAGTAAATTACTTAGATAAAGGATTTACTTCATTAAGCTTAGATTTTAAAAAACCTTCAGACAACTATGTTAATAACATTAAGGCTCTTGACCATGCAGCTACAAGAATATTGGCAAAGGATAGAGATGCAGCAATACTCGAACTTATGGAGTTAACTAATTACAATTTTGATTTTGCAATATATGTGAAATCCATGAATTCTATTACATCAGTGGCAAGAGTTACAGATGGTCATTTTGCTATGGTATTTACCTCTGGAATTAAGCCTTATGTATCTGATGAAAAATCAGGCCCCACTGAAAAATTTGTACATTATTATGGTTCAAGAGTGCATCATCTTGCTTTCCATACAGAACATATTGAATATACTTTTGAAATGCTAAAGGAAAATGGAATGGACTTTTTAATAGAATTAATAGGTTCTCCTGAGCAAGGTTTAAAACAAACCTTTAGTTATCCATCAAAAAATACATTCTTAGTAAATGAATACATCTACAGATACAATGGGTTTGATGGATTCTTTACAAAAGAAAATGTAGCGGATTTAACTGGTGCAACTTCAAAGCAGTAATTTTTTTAGTTTTAAATTTTCACATGCTGACATCTTTTTTCATAAGGTGTCAGCTTTGTTTTTAGCACAGGCATTATCATAACAGTTTCCGCGTTATAAAACACAAAAAAGAGGTATAATATACGTGAACATGAAAAGTTGAACAAGTTTGAAAAGTTTCAGACTTAAAAATTTTTGACTAGGAGAGGATTGTTGTGAAAAAACTGATTTTAGTAACATCGCCACCAGCAAGTGGAAAAACTTATATTTCAAAGAAACTTGCCGAGGCATTACGTCATGTTGTCTATCTTGATAAAGATACACTCATAAAATTATCAAAACAGATTTTTGTTGTAGCAGGTGAAGAATACAATAGAAGCTCAGATTTTTTTAATAAAAATATACGTGATTATGAATACGAAACAATAGTAGAACTCGCAATGGAAGCTCTGAATTATGATGATATTGTGCTAATTAATGCACCCTTTACAAAAGAAATACGAGATTTAAACTATGTCAAGAAGCTAAAAGTAGTATTAAAAGAAAAGAACGCTTCTTTAGTAGTTATTTGGGTAGAAACTTCAATCGAAGTAACTCAGCAAAGAATGATTGAGAGAAATTCTGATAGGGATACATGGAAACTTGCGCATTGGAATGAATATATATCAGGAATTAATTTTGATGTTCCTATTGCTTTGGATGATCCGTGTGTAAAAGATGATTTGCTTATCTTCAAAAATTCTTCTGATGAAGAATTCACCGATTCCTTAACAAAAACAATAGATATACTGGAAGAATCATCGGGTAGAAAATAAATATAGTAACAAAGAAGTATGTTAGTATGGAAAGTATCCAATCTTATAATATTTAAATTTTAATAAATCTTGATTGAACTTAGTCGTAAAAAGTGTTATGCTATCAATGGTAAACTCAGTAGAATGTCTTTACTATATAAAAATCAAGTGTAAAATTGCAATTGAGAAGAGAATATACGGAAGAGCTTATTTTTATAGGCTCTTTTTTAGTGATAAAGAGAGGTAATAATATGATAAAAGTAGAAAACTTGTCCTACTCATTTCCGCAAAAGGATCTATATAATAACATTTCATTTACATTAGAAGATGGTCAACATTGTGCTTTTATAGGAACAAATGGCAGCGGAAAAAGTACACTGATAGATATAATTATGGATCCAGAAAAATATATGTTCGATGGAAAGCTCGAGATGGACCCAAATTGTAGAATTGGGTATGTAAGTCAATTCTCACAACAGGGCGAAACAAAAGAAATTACAGTTTTCGAATATATAGGGGAAAAATTTATTAAACTACAAAATGAAATAACATCTATTTGCAGCGAAATGGAAACATCTTCGGATATTGATTCTTTACTAGAAAAGTATCAACAAGCTTTAGACGCATTTGATGCAATTAATGGGGATGATTTCGAAAACAAGATTAATAAAAACCTAAATCTTGCAAGCTTAATCAAGTATAAAGATGTAATGATATCTGAACTTAGTGGTGGGGAATTCAAGCTTATTCAAGTAATTAAGGAAATGCTAAATAGTCCAGACTTAATGATTATGGATGAACCCGATGTGTTTTTAGACTTTGGAAATCTTAATGCTCTTAAAGATCTAATTAATTCGCGCATTGGAACAATGTTAATTATTACGCACAACAGGTATCTATTGAATCATTGTTTTAATAAAATTATACATCTTGAAAACATGGAACTTCAAGAGTTTGATGGAAACTATATTGATTATAACTTCTCATTACTTCAAACTAAAATTGAGTTACAAGAACTAGCTGTTACTGATAATGAAGAACTTGAGAGAAACGAGATGTTAATAAAAAAACTAAGATTTCTCGCAACTGAGTATAATCAATCTTCTAAAGGAAAAATTCTGAATGCTAGAGTTAAAATTCAAGAAAGATTAGAAAAACGTAGAATTAAAGCGCCATTTGTAGATATTAAACAACCAAATATCAGTTTGGTTACAGATAATGAAATGGTCGAAACCATTGCTTTAAAAGTTAGTGATTACAGTGTTGCCTTTGATGATATGCTTCTAGAAAATGTTAACTTTGAAATTAAATCTACTGATAAAGTAGCCATTGTGGGTTCAAATGGTACAGGGAAAACGACTTTACTACAAGAAATCTTTAAAAATAATCATGATTCTATTGAGATAAATGAAGATGTTGAAGTGGCTTATTTGTCTCAACTTCAAGGCAAAACACTAAATGAGTCTAATACGATACTTGAAGAGTTCTTAGATGCTGGTTTTAAAACTAATCAAGAGGTTAGAGAATATATTTCTGGTTATGGTTTTGAAGAAGAATACATTAATCAAAAGATAGGGTCTTTATCTGGTGGAGAAAAAAATATACTTCAACTGGCTAAAGTTTCTGCTAGTAATGCAAACATGTTGCTTCTTGATGAACCGACAAGTCATTTAGACACCTATTCACAAATAGCACTGGAAAAAGCTATAGAAAATTATAAAGGTGCGATTCTAATGATTTCTCATGATTTTTATTCTGTAGTAAACTGTATGGATTTTGTTTTAATGATTGAAGATAAGACAATTAGAAAAATGAGTATGCGAAAATTTAGAAAGATGATTTATGCTAATCATTTTGACAAAGACTATTTAGAAATTGAACAAAAGAAAAAATTAGTTGAAACAAAAATAGCATTGGCTTTAAAAGATACTGATTTTACGCTTGCAAAAGTTTTATCGCAGGAGTTAGAAGAGCTGATTAAGTTACTCAAAATTTAGTGATTAGTAATATAAAACATAATAAAAACAAGGGCTTAATAATAATGAAAGAATTATAGGAGTGTGTAATTATGTTTAGAAAAATGAGAAGAATAAAGCAATTATTGTCCGAAGAAGAAACAATCGAAATTCTACAAGCGTGTACAGCTGGAGTTTTAGGTGTAATAGGCGATGATGGTTATCCATATACCGTTCCAGTAAGTTATGCTTATAAAGACGGAAAACTCTTTTTTCATGGTGCAAAGGAAGGGCATAAGATTGACAGCATAAAAAGGAATGATAAGGTGACATTTTGTGTCATAGAAAAAGACGAAGTAATACAAAAGACTTTTACTACCCATTTTCGTAGTGTATCTGTTTTTGGTAGAGCAAGGATTCTTACAGAAGATGACGAGAGGAAATATGCCATTGAAAGTTTAGTTGAAAAGTATTCACCTGACTATATTGAAGAAGGACAGCGAGAAATTGAAAGTGGATGGAATAGAGTATGTTTACTTGAAATCAAAATCGAACATATAACTGGTAAAGCGGCTATAGAAATCGTGAATAATAGTCAGAATTAGGTCGCAATATTCCCAAAATATTAAGAAGGCTAAATGCCTTCTTTTTTATACTGCTGCAATCTAATGAAGAACGTGTAATGCTATATGTTACACATTCCAGTAACTGGATCACAGGATAGAGGATCTGAAATAGGTGTAATAAAGTATCCATTACCTGCTTGGATAATATTAATTATTTTTTGTTTTTCTAAGCTTTGCACAATCTCATCTAACTCGGTTTTTGATAAGTCAAAAACTGTGGCAATTTCAAAAGTAGCTACATGCTGATATTTTTTAATAAAATTCATTATGTTTTCTTCAGTTTTTTCTATATTTTTCTGAGCTAATTCCCCATTACTAATTTGATCTATTACTGCTTTAAAAGTATCAAATGGCTGATATCCGCTAAGCATAATTTCTTTTCCATTACTTGATTTTACTAAAAAGGATGGAAAACCATGTACTCTATAAGATCTGGTGACTTTTAAATCTTCCTGGAATGCTTTTTCTGCTGTTCCGTCTGAGAAGCTTTTAATGAATTTTGCTACATCAAGACCACACTCACCTGCAAGTTCAATAAGCACTTCTGTCTGATTTACCTTTATAGCTTCAGTAGCTGCTGCTTCACGCATCCTTCTAAGAAATTTCTTTGCTAAAGCTTCACTTTGAAACTGTGCTGCCTTATAAGCTATATTCATTGGATAGGTAGATGTATTCTCCTCTGAAAAAAGGCTAAATCCATTTGCTTCAACAGGCATACCATGCCTCTCTGAAGCCTCTAACCAGTGGCTGGCAACTTGTTTATTTACATTAGATATATCTCCGCCTATATCGTTTGAATCATCCCTGAAAGTTCTTACATCCTTGACTAAACCTCCCATAATGAAATTAACTTCTATATTTCCTTCATACTGAGTTTCAAGCTTTCTTAATATTGGTTCACTTCCCCAGCACCAAGTACAAGCTGGATCTGTAAATTCTATAACCTCAATTTTTTTATCTTTCATGATTTATTTTCTCCTTTTCTAATATGAGTGTATTCAGTTTTTATCTTATCTGCAAAAGTAGAATCTTGTTTTGCTACATTGACCAGGTACATTAATACATTACCTGGATATACCACTTCTTGTTTTAAATATGTGATTTCTAATGATCTCCTACTTAATGATACTATGCAATTCTCATTATGATTTTCTCTACAACTCTTGCATAGTCTACAAACACTAGCTATCCCTTTTGCTATTGCATTTTTTTCATAAAATTTCATATCAGTTGTAGGTATTAATTTAGTGCCATCATTAATAGTTTTTCCTCCATTAATTTTAGCTCCTCTTATAGCATTTAATGCAAAACCTATATTGCATGTTGATGAAACACATTGATTTGTTTCATAATATTTGCACTGTTCACAAATTACTATTAAACTTGTTTCCGCATTTTCAAAATAATTCATTATAAATCCCCCCAGTCCATTATTAATTTTTATGTTTCATATACATGAGTAATCCAATAAATCCACCCATAAATCCGCTTAATAATCCGCTCATACTATTGCCTATTACATTTGCTAAAATAGTTTTTGGGAATGGTATTAAATAGTAATTCATTAAACCACTCATTATTGCCCCCATTATTCCACCAATCAATCCATTTTTAATAGCTGCATTTTTCATAATAATCTCCTTTATTTATATTTCAATTTAACAATTAAAATTTATTTTAGTGTATAATAAATAATTGTAAAACATATTTTCCTACTCCTATAAAACTTATTAGCAATCAGTTGGGAAATACGCTTTTTTAACATGTGACAATAAAGTCATCACAAACTAGCGAGGTGTTTAGAGTGGATCAATTATCAAATAGACATGAACAATGTTTTATGAAAGATAAGTGCCTTCAGTATGAAAAATGTCCAATGCTTTTAATTGAAGACATGGTTACTGGAAAATGGAAATTATTAATTTTGTGGTACTTAAATTATAATAAACTTAGGTTTAGCGATATTCAGAGACAACTGCCTAATGTTTCTCAAAAGGTACTTTCACGCCAACTTAAAAGTTTAGAAGAAGACAATCTTATCCACAGGGAAGTCTACCCTGTTGTACCACCTAAAGTAGAATACAGCCTAACAGATGTTGGTAAAAGACTAATTCCTATTTTAGAAACGATGCATAAATTTGGAGCTGAATATCTAACAGAGGGTCTTAAGCATCGAGTAGAATCTAAATAATTAAATTAGTAACCTAACATATAACCTTGTTAGGAGTAATGAAATGGTGTTTATTACCTTTAAAAATTTAAAAGGCATTGCAGCCTTTTAAATGAGTATTACTTTATTATATTGACGATGTTAATAAATATATCCAGTGAACATCATCTTTTTAACCTTACGCCAATAAGCTTAAAAGGATAATATTACATTGCTTGTCTAAATAATTCAACTACTTGTCTCAAAGTAGCAAGGCGTGGATTTGTTGCTTGACATGCATCATTTTTTGCATTTCCAGCCATTACTTCGAAATCTTTTTCTTTAACTCCAAGTTCGGTAAGTCCTGCAGGAATACCAACTGATTTTGATAATCTTTTAATTGAATCAATTGCAACCTGGGCAGCTGCAGTAACAGAAAGTCCACTTATATTTTCACCCATTGCAGCAGCGATTTCAGCGAATCTCTCAGCGCGAGCTAATATATTAAATTCAGATACTATTGGAAGTAAAATGGCATTACATATACCATGAGGCAAATTGTAAAATCCACCTAATTGATGTGCCATAGCATGCACATATCCAAGACTTGCGTTATTAAAAGCCATACCAGCTAAGAATGAAGCATAAGACATTTGTTCTCTTGCTTCCATATTGCTACCGTTTGCAACTGCTTTCGATAGATATTTAGAAACAAGTTTTATAGCCATTAAAGCAGCAGAATCTGTAAGAGGGTTAGCTGCAGTAGATACATATGCCTCGATTGCATGAGTAAGTGCATCCATACCAGTAGCAGCTGTAAGTGATGGTGGCATACCAACCATTAATTCTGGATCATTAATTGAAATTTTTGGTGTTACTCTCCAATCAACTATAGCCATTTTAACTTTACGAGAAGTATTTGTAATTATGCAGAAACGAGTCATTTCTGAACCAGTACCAGCTGTAGTATTAACTGCAACGAAAGGAGGGAAATCCTTTGTTGATTTATCTAATCCTTCATAATCTCTAATGTTTCCACCATTAGAAGCTACAAGTCCAAGACCCTTAGCACAATCATGAGAAGAACCACCGCCAAGAGATACTATTGCATCGCAAGAATTTTTCGCCCATGCTTCAAAAGCTGCTGCTACATCTAAATCAGTTGGATTTGGTTCAGCGCCATTAAAAATTACGCATTCTAGTCCAGCTTCTTCTATTATACTTTTAACTCTATCAGCCATACCCAATTTAGCTAACATAACATCTGTAACTATTAATACCTTTTTACCACCTAGTGTTTTAATTTGTGTTCCAACATCATTAACCGATCCTTCACCAAATAAATTTATAGTAGGAATAAAATAAGCACTTTTTAACATAATTAACACATCCTTTATTTTTATTAACATTAATATTTTTTCATTAATTTATTTTTAATATTTAAACTTTGAGATACTAACTAAAAAGTTTTTACCTTTTCTATAGCCACCTTAATTGTATTTTCTACAATTGCGTTAACATCTTCACCAATAACATCTAATTTATCTGCTGCTATTGTAGTAAAATCAGTTATTCCCATGAAACCGAAAATTGTTTTTAAATATCTATCTCCCATTTCATAAGATGCAGCTGGTTGCTCTGAATATGCGCCACCTCTTCCAACAATATGAACTGCCTTTTTACCAACACATAGGCCAACTGGTCCTTTTGCAGTATATTTAAATGTGATTCCAGTAACACATACATAATCAATATATGCCTTTATAATCGCAGGAAAACTTAAATTCCAGAATGGCGCTGCAATTATATATTTATCTGCCTCAGCAAATTGATATGCATATTTTAGAATCGGATGATTTTTACCTTCACCGGGTGCTGGTCTATGAAGGCTGATACCATCTTCTGTTAGAAATCCTATACCCTCTTTGTATAAATCCAAAGTTATAATTTCATCATTAGGATTGAGTTTTCTGTACTCTTCAATAAATTTGTCGGAAACTTTAAAAGTCCTTGATGTTCCTTCTGGTTTTGCATTTGCTTTAATGTATAATACTTTGCTCATATTTTTCTACCCCTTTAAAATTTATTAATAATATTTACTAATTAATCAACAAACCCCATACGAATAAATGCATTTATTCTTTGTGTAATGTTTGATTAATTTGGTATGAGGTTATAATAATATTAAATTACTCTTTTAACAAGTACGCACTTTTTTGTCATACGGTGACAATAAAGTCATCACTAACCAGCAATGATGCTTTAAAAATGGAACAGTTAACTTATTTACATGAATAACGTTTTATAAATAAGATTGAGTTATATTGTGATACTAACAAGGATTTTATTTATTGTAATTTGTGTTGTAGGGGTTACGCTCATAAGATATTTTGTAACGGAAGGTATAAAATATTAAATAATTTATATCCAATATATTTATTCTTAGACAGATATTGTAAAGGCGGCATTATAACGGTTTTAATAGTAGGGGTTGGAATGGCTTCTTATTTTACTATAGCAAACATAATTAACAAAGAAAATGCTAAACTTGTTATACAAATGAACAAAAATAAGGCTGATTTAAAGAAAGCAAATGATAAAAGAATAGCAGATGAGAATGCAATGGCTATAGCAGATGCAAAAGCAAAAGCAATAGCAGATGCAAAGATAGTTGCTGAGAAAAGGGTATATATCAAAATGCACGTAATGATCAATACCAAAATAGTAGCAAAGGATGGACTTAGATATGGTTTAACACCAATAACTACTTTAGATTGTGATAAAGTTATTAAAATTGTAAATGATAATAATTATAGTGATAAAAAAACATTACTACAATATTTAAACAGTTGGAAAAAGAAAGACTTCTCAAATGGTGTTGCACAACACAATTACATATGGAATAAATTAGGCAGAGGAGAAGGCGAAGCAATAGCATTAAGTAAATAATCATTGAATAGTAACTTTGTAAATGAAGTTACTATTTTTTTATGCCTTGAAATAGCAATAAATTAGCACTGCAAATAAACAGAAAGAGTGATAAATAATTCTATCACTCTTTCTATGCCCCCCTTATTTTGGGGGTGCACCTTTTCGCAAAACCTATTCCACTTATAAATTTAAGCTCTTAAAGATACCTTTTCTTCCTCTTCATCTTCAACTTGATCCTTAACAATAGAATTTACAAACTTTTCTCCATATGGAAGGCAAAATTGTATACATGGACCTGTTAACAATGCAGATATTATTGTACCTACACCAAAAATTCCACCAAATGCAAAGCCCATTATTACAAAGCTAATATCTAATGCCATACGAATCCAACGATATTGTAAATTAGTTTTATCTTTTACAATAAACGGTATAATATCATTTGGTGCAACACCTAGATTACTTGCTGAAAGTATAGAAAATCCAATTGCAATTAAAACGCAGCCTAATATAACTAAAAGCAATTTTAAACCAATATTTAAAGATGCAATTGGGAAAAATGAAACAGCTTTTACTCCAAGGTCAATAATGGGTCCTACTCCAACTAAGCATATAAATGTTCCTATTTTGATACGTTTTCTTTCAACTAAAAGTATTATGCAAAACAATACAAATAAAATAATCATATTGGCATTTCCAGGTGTTTTCTTTAATGAAAATGCTAGACCTTGAGTAAATAAAGTAAATGGATCAGAACCAATATTAGTTTTTAAAAACAAAGCTACTCCAATTTGGATTATACTCATCCCTATAAAAAATAGAATTAGTCTTTTAATTAGATTTAGTTTTTTAACCATTTTTTTACATCCTTTTCTTCATATTTTATAAATTCAATGTGTGGTTATATTTTATAATGTTTCATTTGATTTCGTTTGCTTTCATTTCATTTACGCTCATCTTAATACAATATTATTACGTTGTCAATGTGATGACTATATTTCTATATTATTACAGAACCATATTTTTAAACAAAATCAATTTCAGAAATTTTGAAACATTTTTTATTGCATGTATTCTGTATTTTATAATAACCTTGACAATAACAAGAATTTTCCGCTGGTATAAAACCAAAGAGCTTTTTTAGTAAATTATTCTGTGCCGCATATACATAATGAATGTCATTCTCCAAGCTTATAATATTTCACTATTCTACATTTGCTGTAATAAAATACTATTGTATTAATATTATATTTATGATAGTATGAAATTAGAAAAGAAAAGGTTTTCTTTAATACAATATTATTGATAGTTTAAGTTAAAGAGGCGTAGAGGCGTACATATAAGAGTACGTATTATATTTAGAATTATAGAAAAGGTTTTCTATAAAAAATGAATGATGGATATGATAACGATTTCCCAATATTTTCAAAGAAATGTCTAGTTTCTGATAGTGTTGGTTCAAGATTTATAAAACTAAAAAAGTTTGGAGGCTATGTTATGGATATTAAAAAACTTCAGGAAACATTCGCAAAAATTTATGGTGGAAATAGTGAAGCTACATTTTTCTCACCAGGTAGAATAAATCTTATAGGTGAACACATTGACTACAATGGTGGATTTGTTTTTCCCTGTGCTTTAGATTTTGGAACTTATGGATTAGTTAAAGTAAGAAATGACAAAAAAATTAATTTTGCTTCAACAAATTTTGATTTAAGGGTTAACTCGGATTTAAATGAGCCAATAAAATATGATGTAAGTGATGACTGGGCTAATTATCCTAAAGGCGTAATAAAGGTAATGCTTGATAATGGATATAACGTAAAAGGAATGGATATTTTAGTAAGTGGTAATATACCTAATGGAGCAGGATTATCGTCATCTGCATCGCTTGAAGTTCTTACAGGGGCAATTATAAATAATTTATTTAATGATAGTAACATTGATATGATAGACATAGTGAAAATGTCACAAAAAGCTGAAAATGAATTTGTCGGTGTTAATTGCGGTATTATGGACCAATTTGCAATTGGAATGGGGAAGAAAGCAAAAGCCATCCTTTTAAATTGTCAAACATTAGAATATGATTATGCTGATGTAAACCTTTTGAATTATGAAATTGTAATTATGAACACGAATAAAAGACGTGCACTTGCTGAGTCAAAATATAATGAGCGAAGAGCTGAGTGTGAAAAAGCATTAGAAATAATAAAAAAAGTCAAGGATGTAAAAGATATATGCCAATTAAAACCAGAAGAGTTTGATGAGCTAGAATATTTATTTAAAGATGAGAAGATTAAAAATAGAGCAAAGCATTCAGTATATGAAAATGCAAGAGTAATTCGCGCATTTAATTGTTTGAATAGCGGGGATCTTATTGAATTTGGAAGGTTACTTGTAGAATCTCATAATTCATTAAAAAATTTATACGAAGTTACAGGAAAAGAGCTTGACGCTATTGTAGAAGAAGCATTGTTTAGTGATAGCTGCATAGGTGCAAGAATGACAGGTGCAGGTTTTGGAGGATGTGCTATAGCAGTGGTTGAAAAAGACAAAAGAGATCTATTTACTAGTAGAGTAAAAAGAGAATACACAAAGAGAATTGGTTACGAGCCAACATTTTATTCCACAGGAATTGGAGAAGGCGTGCATAGAGTAGAATAAAGGTATTTAAAACAAGGAATAACAACTGTACCAGATTTCTTTGAAGACAGATATGATTTTGGTGTTAAGAAAATCATTTCAATATTGTTTTTTTATTATAAAAGTAGCTTAAACTCTCGTTAAGGCAAGGATTCAAATAAATAAAACAAAGATAGTGTTAACACTATCAAATGTACAAGGAGGGAATAAAAATGAAACAAATGAAAAAAATGAAACAAAGATTTGCATTTGCAGCAGGTGCATTCGGCCATGATATTTTTTACGGTACATTATCAACATATTTCATGATTTTCGTTACAAAATCTATGTTTGAAGGAGCTCCAAAGGAAACTCAGATGAAAATGATAGGGTTAGTTACCGCATTAGTTGTAGGTATAAGACTAGTTGAAATCATCTTTGATCCAATTATTGGTAGCGTTATAGACAACACTAAAACTAGATGGGGAAAATTCCGTCCATGGCTTTGTATTGGTGGAACAATCAGTGCAATTTGCTTAGCAATGCTATTTACTAACTTCTTTGGACTAGCCACAAGTAACCAAACTTTATTTACCATTCTATTTATCATTGTTTTCATCATTTTAGACTGTTCTTATTCATTTAAAGATATAGCATTTTGGTCAATAATCCCTGCGCTTAGTGAAGATTCGAGAGAACGTGGAAAATTAGCAACATTCGGACGTTTCGCTTCATCATTAGGGGCAAACGGAACAACACTAGCAGTAATTCCTATAGTTTCATTCTTTACCTTAAAAGCTACTGGTCACTCTGGTCAAGGAGCTAGCGGATGGTTCGCTTTTGGTTTAATAGCTGCATTAATCTATGGTATTACAAGTTGGATTGTAGCTCTTGGCACAAAAGAACAAGAAAGTCTTTTACGTAAGCAAAATGGAAAAACTTCACTTAAAGATGTCTTTACTGCAATTACTAAAAACGACCAATTAATGTGGTTGGCACTAGCATATCTTATATTTGCTATTGGTTTTGTAGCTACAACAGCTGTATTAATGCTTTACTTCCAATATGTAATCGGAAATATAGCAGCTTTTTCAATTGTAGGTATTGTAGCTGCAATTTGCGGCATTGTATCTGTTCCACTTTACCCATTTGTCACTAAATTTATTTCGAGAAAATACGTTTACATAATTGGTGTTTTATTAATGGTAATTGGATATTTGATACTTTCCATAGCATCACCAAGTTCAATAGCAGTTATTATTATAGGTCTAGTATTCTTCTATTTTCCGTATCAATTAATTTTTCTAGCAGTGCTTATGACACTCAGTGACTCAGTTGAATATGGACAATGGAAAAATGGAGTTCGTAATGAAGCAGTAACTTTATCTCTTCGTCCATTATTAGATAAACTCGCTGGTGCTTTATCTAATGGCATCGTAGGTTTCATATCAGTAACGTGTGGTATGATTGGAAATGCACAAGCACGAGATATAACATCTCAAGGTATTGTAACATTTAAAATGTATGCTTTCTATTTGCCAGCAGCATTAATGATTATCTCCGGTGTTATCTTCTTATTCAAAATTAAATTAACAGAAAAGAAACACGCTGAAATATTAAAAGAATTAGAAGCATCATTAGCAATAAAAAACTAATTTGTGGTAGTTTCATTTAAATTAATAATTGAAGAAGCAACAATAATAAGAAGCTATCTCAAATTATACTTTTGAGATAGCTTCTTATTAACTATAAAAAATTAAGCGAAGCATTGCTTTTGCAAATGCTTCGCTAATTTAAATCTACATAAACTAAATATTAGAAGACTTTTTATGTTTCTATTGAATATTTTTAAGAGTCAGTGATATGGTAAAATCTAAAGGTTTATCAGGAGACAGGTAAAATAATTTATTGTTATTTTTAGCAGTTTCTATATCATCATAAAATCCATTTGTGGGCTCAAAAGCACAATTATAATCTCCTCTGAAACCACCTTCAGTAAGCCAAAAACCTAAATAAGGCATCTTATCCACATCATAATTTACTGAATAGAGTATATTGTGATTCGGGTAGTATATAGAACATTTGCCTTCTTCTACCGGACCATTTACATAATATTTTTCAGTATTATTGTAAGATTTTTTTCCAACTTTGTTTAAATAATAATCCTTACCACTAATACTTTTTGTTGTTGGGTATTGATGGATAGTGTTTTTTTTACCTAGATTAATACTATCGTGAACATTTAATATTTCAGTTGTTGTTTTTGGAAAAGTGAGATCCATGTTCTCCTCACAATTTACAAGGCAGTGCATTGCCCAAATACATGGGAATGATTCAGTTGACGTATTTTCAATATGATATTTTATGGTTATAGTTTCATTGTCAAGAGAAATTGTTTTTTTGTAATTATAGGGAAGAATAGAGCTTAGATATGAAAGTTCGACCTCGTTATCTAATATTTTATAATCCAATGAGGAACTCCATATTTCTCCATGATCTGGATAGGTGATTTTTTTGCCACAATAATTTATTTCAGATTTATCTATAGTTGGAAAGGCATCATCAAAACCTGAAGCATCAAATTCAGCAAAATTATCGTTTAATTTCGGATGTTTGTACTCAGTATCTTTATTTTGAAAAAGAAGTTCAAAATTTTTTTCTTTGTTGTATATTGAGACTATTTTCCCACCGATGCTTGGAAGTACTACTAGTTTTAATGTTTTATTTTCTAATATAATACATTCAATACCTTTAAAAAGATGTTTATAAATCATACTATACACTTCCCCGTCAAATTTTATTCTACATACCATATCCATTAGTATAATTTTGCGGATTTGGATGTAGTTCCAATATGTTTATTGTAATAAGAAAAGGTTTTCTATATAATTAAGTTTAACATAATTTTATTAATAATCAATGACTATTTTATTTTGATGTACTTTACAATAATTAATTTATTTAGTAAAATTTATATAAGCTAGTAATTAATAATTAAATATTAATCTACATATATGAATACATTGATTTTATAGGAGGATATAATGAAAGTTAATATAAGAGATGTTGCAAGAGAAGCTAATGTTTCTATGAGTACTGTATCAAGAGTTATAAATAATAATTATCCTGTTAAAGAAGAAACAAGAAGTAGAGTTGAAGAAGCTGTAAGAAAATTAAATTTTAGTCCTAATACATTGGCAAGATCATTAATTAGTCAAAATACAAAAACAATAGGGATTTTAGTTCCAAGCATTGACAATTCATTTTTCCCGACTGTAATTAAAGCTATTGAACATGAATTGAGAATAAACGGTTATTCAATTTATCTTTGTGACACAGATGATAACGCTACAGAAGAAATAAAATATATAAGATCACTTATGGGCAGGCAAGTGGATGGCATTATAGTTATCGATCCCAAAACCGAAAATATGAAAAATGGTTTTTACGAAACAGTGGGAAAAGATATACCGCTAGTATCAATCAATGGCTATAATAATAACATTGAATGTAACTTTGTACTTAATGATGAAGCAAGTGGTGCAAGACAGGCTATGCAGTATCTTTTAGAGCTTGGACATGAAAATATAATACTTGTAAGAGGCAAAGAAAGTTATTCATACGACATAAAAGAGGCCGTTTACAATAAGTTAATGGAAGATAATAAATTGGCTGCTCAAAAGAAAATTATAGATATTGGCGAAGGAAATAGTTACGATACTGTAGACGGGACAATGAATATAATGAGTAAAGAATTAGAAAAACTAAAAGCACCAATAGCTGTATTTGCCTGTAATGATTTAATGGCACTGGGAGTTATGAATGCTTGTAAAAAATTGAATTTTGATGTACCTAAGGATGTTTCTATAATTGGTTTTGATAATATTTGTATTTCAAACATTGTTGAACCAAAACTTACTACTGTAGATCAAAATATGTATTTACTTGGACAAAATGCTTCAAAAATGCTATTGGAGATAATTGAAAATGGTAATGAAGAAATTAGAAGAATTGAATTGAAAACACAACTTATTATCAGAAATAGTTGTAGTGCTATTTAGAATTTATTCAGTACTATTAAGTACTATTAAGTACTATTAAGTACTATTAAGCTAAGAAAAAAATTATGTTAATTATTAAGATGACTTCTGTATTATGAACTGAACCTAAGGGGGTGCAGTTAATAATATGGAAGTCATCTTATTTAAGTTTCTTTAAAGTTTTACTAAAAACATTGTAATTTTACTAAAAAACTGATAATCTATTAATATAAAGGTTTACATAAACTGTTTAACTATCAAAGATTATCAATAAAGGGTCAAAAAAGATGAAACATCAAAGAATACATTAAGGGGTGGTAACATGGCAGTAAACATTTCTGTAGAAGTTCAAAAGTTACTTTATTATGCTATAAGAAAGAAATTAATAGCATCAGAGGATATAATATATACAAAAAATAAACTTTTAGAAACTTTATCTTTAGACGAAATTGAAAATGAGAACATTGAAAATGAGAACATTGAAGATAAAGAACATGAATTACAAGAAGTTTTAGATAATATAACTAGATGGGCTTTTGAAAATGAAATAATAAAAGACGAAGGCATAGTTACCAAAGATTTATTTGACACAAAAATAATGGCATGTTTAATAGGAAGGCCATCGGAAATAATAAGAGAATTTAAAAAACTTTATAATGAAAGTCCAAGTAGTGCAACGGATTACTTTTATGGATTGTGTATAAACTCAAATTACATAAGGTGGGAAAGAGTTCAAAAGGATTTAAAATGGAAATGTGCTACGAAGTATGGTGATATTGATATTACTATTAATTTATCAAAACCTGAAAAGGATCCGAAAGCCATTGCGATGGCCAAAAACTTAAAGACAAGTGCCTATCCTATTTGCTTACTTTGCAAGGAAAATGAGGGTTATGCAGGTAGAGTAAATCATCCAGCTAGAGGTAATCACAGGATTATCCCTGTTGAATTAAATAATGAAAAATGGTTTTTACAATATTCTCCATACGTTTACTATAATGAACATTGTATAGTGCTTAAGGGTGAACATGTGCCAATGAAAATATGTAAAGACACATTTAATAGGTTATTAGATTTTGTTGATCAATATCCACATTATTTCATAGGCTCTAATGCAGACCTTCCAATAGTTGGAGGCTCCATATTAAGCCATGACCATTACCAAGGTGGAAACTATGAATTTGCTATGGCAAAGGCACCTGTGGAGGAAAAATTCAAGGTTGAGGGTTTTGAAGAAGTAACTATTGGTAGAGTTAAGTGGCCTATGAGTGTTGTTAGAATAAATGGATATGATAAAGAAGCATTGGTTAATTTGGCATATTATATTTTAAATAGTTGGAAGAACTATTCTGATGAAAGTGCTTCTATAAGGGCATTTACGGGTGGAATCCCACATAACACAATAACACCTATTGCTAGAAGAAGAGGGAAAATGTACGAGATAGATTTAGTTCTAAGAAATAATAGAACATCATCAGAGCATCCAGATGGAATTTTCCATCCTCATAGCGAATTACATCATATAAAGAAAGAAAATATTGGCCTTATCGAGGTTATGGGACTTGCCGTTTTACCACCAAGACTAAAAACAGAGATGAAAGAACTTAGTTATTTTCTAGTAAATAAAGATGTTATTAATGAGTTGGATAAGAAGGTAGAACTTATAAAACATAAAAAGTGGGCATTGCAATTAGTTCGAAAATACTCAGATATAAATGAAAAGAATGTTGATGAAATAGTAAGAAAAGAATTAGGTATAAAATTTTCAGAGGTTTTAGAACATTCAGGGGTATTTAAAACGGATGAAAAAGGAATAGAGGCCTTTAATAAATTCATAAATAGTTTGTAGTATAATTAAAATAATAAATGGAGTGAGTGTGAAAAGTATGGTAACAATAAAAGATATTGCAACCCAGGCTGGAGTGTCAATTGCTACAGTGTCGAGGGTGTTAAACTTTGATGATACATTAAATGTAACA
>Ga0209123_1000341_pt1 | contig 65915 bp, 101 predicted proteins | sample BarGraIncu00431A_FD_184500 | JGI IMG/M metagenome (GOLD analysis project Ga0209123, IMG submission 184500) | Arctic peat soil microbial communities from Barrow, Alaska, USA - Barrow Graham LP Incubations 004-31A (SPAdes) (version 2) | ecosystem: Environmental > Terrestrial > Soil > Wetlands >... | reverse complement strand
TAACTAAATTATTTATTACATCTGTATATGTTTGAGTATGATTCATTGCCGGTGATTGTGTTTCTTGTTCCCATGATCCAACATAAGTGAGGTTACTATCCCTATCATCATAAGTAACCTCCGCAACCTCCGGTGGAGCAAACACGATAACATTATCTTGCATAAACGTATTAACATTATGAAGTTTTAATATAGAATTAATATCCATTATGCCACCAACTTGCTTGTGATAACTCCATCAACATCATAAGTTATAGTCCATACTTTTGTACTAGAAATTGTAGTACCAAGAGCATCATAGTAATTAAGTGTGCAAGTCTGGTAATATCCATTCACATCGGCATTTGTTAAAGTGGAGTTAAGATACAATGTAGCATCTGCTCTTTTAAAATTAACTATTGTATAAAACTCGCCAACCTTTACAGTAGCGTAAGAATTATAATCTACTTCCGCAGTTCCACCGCCAGTACCGGAAGCACCAGTTAATCCAGTATCACCTTTAACTCCTTGTATTCCCTGGATTCCTTGCGTACCTGTTCCGGTAGTTCCTGTTAATCCAGTATTGCCAGTTAAACCTATATCACCCTTAACTCCTTGAATACCTTGAATACCTTGAATACCAGTATCACCCTTGACTAAAGTTGGTTTATTAGCTAAATCATTATAATTTATTTTTCCATCATTATCAGCATCATAAGTTGTTTTAAGCATATCGCCACTACCAGTACCACTGCCACTAGCACCAGTTAATCCAGTGTCACCCTTTAGTCCGGTAGCACCAGTTAAACCGATATCGCCCTTTACGCCTTGAATACCTTGTGTTCCAGTTGTGCCTTGAATACCCTGTGTTCCAGTTCCAGTTAATCCTGTAGAACCAGTGTCACCTTTTACACCTTGTATTCCTTGACTACCAGTTAATCCAGTAGTTCCGGCACCAGTTGCTCCGGTATCACCTTTTGGCCCTTTAAACGGAATAGGATTAGACCAATCTCCCGCAGTATCAGAATTTTTAATATACAAATTACCAGTATCAGTTGCTAAGTAAGAAAATCCAGTTACTTGTGATCCGTAAGTATTTCTATCAATCAACAAACCAGTTACATTAACTGTAAAATTATCGCCTTTAATGCCTTGCAATCCAGTAATACCTTGAATACCTTGCGCACCAGTAATACCTTGAATACCTGTAGCACCAGTTGCACCAGTTGTTCCAGCTACACCATCTACACCAATTATTCCATCTGTACCATTTGCACCTTTAGCTCCCGGAATACCTTGAATACCTTGATCACCTTTGAGTCCTTGAATACCTTGTGTTCCATTAGTACCAGTTAATCCGGCTTCGCCTGGAATACCCTGAATACCTTGAACACCTTGTAATCCTGTTGCGCCAGGAGTAAGAGCAATATTATTAATTTCATCAACAGTTTTACCTAATTGATTTTCTATTAAATTCATATGCGCTGCATCTGCCGGAGTTACACCATCAACCCACAATGTCTGGGAATATTCGTTCATTATTCAACCACCCCTCCTATTAAGAAAGTACCAATTTTTTGACTACCTATTCTAATAGTCTTTGGACCTACTACTACATTACTATTTTTATTATTTTTTAATATTAAACTCATTAATTTAATATCCATAATCTTTTTCATTACATTAACCAATATCGCACTATCGAAGTACCACTAACCGATTTACAATATAAATTATCAAACGTTCCTTTACGGTCTTGCAATGGAAGCATTTCACCAGATTTATATAATTGATAATGTAAATTGTCGTTAATACTTATCATACAATCAGTATCAGACGTAATTATTAAAGTTGAAGAAAGATCACTATCTATAGCAGTCGCACTCTCGGTTATTGTTGCTGAAATAATACCTGTTTTAATCATATTAAATCCTCCATTCTTTTATATAACATTTAGAAAAATATTAAAAAAATAAAGGAAGAGCAATCGCCCTCCCTATTAATTAAACTGGTTTATTACCTATGATCCATCTCCAATCATTGAAACCATTGCTAAACCTCATATATCCTCTAATCATCCAATTGTCAGTATTTAGGTCTACCCATGACTTAGTTTCTAATTCTGTTCTATCTATCCAGAAAAGATTTTTCTTCATGCTACGAGAATCCACACCATACCAGCCTTTAGCATCATCCAAGTAATCAGAAATTATTAATTTATACTTAGAGAATTTAGCATTTACGTTGCCATTAGGTGTTCCAAGTCCATTAGGTGTTCCAAGAATTTCCCAAGCAATGTCTCTTAACTCGAAAGGAATAACAAGTGTATCCATTTTGAAATTACCTTTAATACCACTATCAGTTACAAAGTTCTTGAACATATTTTCAACTAAAGTAAGATTTTCAGGTGTAAGTGCAAATACTGTAGAATTACTTTGTACTTTACCTTTCTTAGTCTTTGAAGGATGTGTAGCAGATACTAGACATTTACCATCAGCTCCAAGTAATGAATATTCTTTACCATTAACAGTTTTGTAAGAATCAGCAGTACAGAAGTTAAAAGGTAAATGAACAAATTTTTCTTTTGTTCTGTTAGCACTATCCATAAGATTAGCAGCTTGATTTTTCATATCAATTAATTGTGAATCGTCTATTGTTTCCCTTTTAATGGAAATACCTTTCTTAAATACCTCTGGTACGAAAGTTTTAGTATATCCTTCTTCCATACCTTCAAATGGCACCTCTGCATCTGTCATTTCAAATTCACCGATACCGGTCATTCCTCCGATGGATTCTGAATAATGTTTAGAGTTTTGAACCGTGTAAAATTCTTTAAGTAATGAGTCAGCCGCAAAATCTGCTTCCTCCTTAATCATATAGGCCATTAAAGGTCCTTCAAATCTGCCAATAGCTAAATCTATTTTTCCCGCGGTAGCTTTAATTATCAATTTTATCACTCCTAGTTTTTATTTTTGTGCATTAAAAAAAGTCCTACATCAGCAGAACTTCTAAATTAAAACGTTACTATTGCTTTTTTATTAACTGCATCATACCCAACTATCTCAATCTTTCCGGTAGTTAGATTTGCAGCATCAACACTTAATCCATCTGCGGATATTGCAGCAGTTTGCACACCAATTGTAGGTGTTCCTGTGCCTGTAACATCGCATTTATATCTATTGTCTTTTCTAACCTTTAGATACTCGGTTACTACATTAGTGCCAGCCACCGTATCGGCATTTAGGATTGCATAAGGTGTTACAAGTGGTGTAGCTTTTGTAAGCCTACCAGCAACCACCATGACTAATTCACCGGACACCCCAGCTTCTGCATCCTTCATTAATATTCCACTCTCTGTTAACATATTTGGATTGTATATCGCACTATGAAAATCAAACATTTATTTTCCTCCTTTTAATTGTCTTTCAAATTTTATAGCTTGCTTTTCAGTAATCCCCATTGATTTATAAACAGACATTGTATCTTTGTCTATAAATACATCATTAGCAGAATTAGAGTTGCTTTCTTTTTCTGTTTTTAAATGAGACTTAGAGCCAAGTTTGTTTAAAGTTTCTTGCCTGGCTATTTCTTTTGTTTTTTTAGTAGATTCTTTGGAAATCTTTTCTTCGTTAATTACCTTATAAGCAGTAGTTAAATTAACACCTTTATCGTAAAGGTCCCAAACATCGTTTGAAATGTCTTCTGGCTTAGTCACAAATTGAGGTAGTTTACTTTGCAAAGCATTATACTCAGCATTTAATCTAACTTCATCAATAGGCTTTTCTTTAGTCTCAGCACTTTCCTCTACATCTTCATTTACTTCTGATGTTTTAGCAGCTTCTAACATATCTTTCATGCTCTGGTAAGTAGGATCAAGTTTAACTGCTTCTTGAATAGCTTTAACATCATACCCTTTTTCTTCAAGCTCTTTGATCTTATTTTCACTGATCTGGCCATCCATTGTAGTTAGATAAGATTCAAAACTATCAAGATTGAAATTATCCTTTGCCCACTTATTATATTTTTTCTCTTTTGCTTCAAATTCTTTTTGTTTAGCTTCAAAAACTTTCTGCTTTCTTCGCATATCGGCGAATTTAGCATTTGTTTTATCACTTTGCTTATCGTCAAGAGTTTCTTCTTTGTCAACTTCATCCACTACGTCAGCTTCTTCGGTTTCCTCAGTTTCTTCCTTAACTTCTGTGTCCTTAACTTCTTCATCATCCTTTAGCCAATCCGGTGTTTCATCATCCTTACCGCCAGTGAAGAAATTTTCATCATAAACAAATTCGCTCGTATCACTTTGCAGTTCGGTGGATTCTGCCTTATCACCTTTTTCAGCAAATAGTTGTAAATTCATTACTAGTTTTGGTACTATATTTTGAGTAGTCATATAATCCTCCTAATTTTTACCCATTAAGGTGGGAATGTATTATTGCAATTGAACATAGTCTTTGCTACGTGTCAGTTAAATTTAATTAAATTCTAATTAAGTTAAAACGAAAAGTAGTTAAATTTGGACATTAAAAAAGAACTTACAATTAAGTAAATTCTATTTCTTACCGCCTTTACCACTTCTTAAATCATTGCCAGTAATCCATACTGAGGTTTCTGCTGCTTGACCTGTTGCTTTGCCAGAAACAGATTTCGTAGATACTGGCATTTGATTGCCTACACCTGGTTTTGTACTCATATTATCACCTCCTTTAATATCACTATATAAAGAAAACACCCATAAATGAGTGTTAAAATAAGCCTAATTGTTGTATACCATCTTTATAGCCAATCCACTTATATATTTTTTTTAATCGTTTTTCTGAAAAGTAAGTTTGCTTGCGGTACCATGTTTCCATATCAGATTTATTTTTACTAGAATTAACAGACATTTCACAAGGAACTATATTGTGTTTACTAAAATAACCACCTTTTATTAAAGGAATTACATGGTCCTGAGTTGAACACGATAGTGCCAGGCCTGTGTAAGCATCTTTGTTCCCAAAATAAATTAAGCATTCTTTCCACTCTTCACATGTTAAGGTAGCAATGGCATTTCTCCTTAGGCTACGTCTACGGTTTCTATAAACACTAACTTTAGCGTGATTTTTTATAGCCCATGCCTTTTCTAATTCTTTGCACTTATCGATATTATTATTTCTATATTTCTTTGAGCCTACGGTTAAACATCCTCTGCAAGGTGAACTAAATTGGTTATTCCTGGGTGATACTTCCCTAAAATATTTAATGGTCATCGGAAGTTCTCTATTACATCTAGTGCATAATTTATAGCCAGCTTTAATAGTTATAAACTTTCTACCGGCGCACTCTCTACATTCTGCCCTCAATTTATCAGAAACAAGACCATTTTTATTAAAATATCTGTTGCTGGTAGGTAAAATTCTTTTACACTTTGAACATACTTTGCACTCTATACCATCAACAATAATGTGTTTATCTTTGGATAAGTAAGGCTTTTTTATTTCTTTGGCTTGTTTTGCTTTTCTAATTTTAGAGTTGCACTCTTTGCATTGATAATATAATCCATCAATTGCTCTACTAGCTTTGGTAAAATAATCTAGTTCTTTTAATTTCAAACATTCAGTACATTTTTTATATTCTACGCCTTCTATAAATGTATGTGGTATTGATTTAGGCATAACAAATAACCTCCAGACTTAGATTAGAGTTTCAGACATATTTAATTTTAAAATTTAAAAGGAAAGGAGTGTCTGACGTTCCTTTATCAATTGAGGTAATTAATCTCAACCTATCCTATATTAGTATTATATGTTATAAATAACAATATTACCACTGTTTTAAATCATTATAGGTAAAACCGTAATATCAATATAAAGAGTATTCTTGACTATCCTTTTTATATTGTGCATTAATTGTTTACTTAATAGGGAAATGCTTTCAACTTATACCCCACCTACGTATGGTTAAATATCTAAATCTATATTCTCAATTTTGGCACGTTCTTCAAGATATGAAGCATATAAATCCATGGCTTTAAATTGACCGTTTAATAAATCATAACTACAAGAAGGTTTAAACGGCAAAGTTTCTGCTTTGTATTTTTTAAGCATCGAACCCAACCCGGTCATTCTTATCTTTAATTGAAAATATTCAGCTCTGAATCTTTCTTTGTATTCTGTGCTATCCATCATTTTTACGGTTTCATTCAATTTCATAATTAATACCTCCAATTTATTTAAATATATTCGGATTATCTTTTATGATCGCATAAAACATAGTACCTAATCTTTCGACCATAGCTTCATCTTGTTCTTCGTGTAAATCATATAAGCAGTTATGTACTAACTCATGTAACAAACATTCTTCTTGTCTGCTCTTAGGGTAGTTAGTATTTATTCTAATTATGTTTTTAGCTAATATAGTTTTTCCAATTTCATCAAAACTGATTTCATCACAATTGTTAGTAAATACAACATCAATAATATGACCACCTATTTTTACAGTAGTAGGTATATTCAATTAATTGATACCTGTTTTAAGTAATCATACATGTTGTTAATATCATCACCCATTGCATAACCAATTATCTTAATACCATTAAAAGTTTTAAGAACTAAGTTTTCATCATAAACCTTTTTATAATAAGCTAATTTTATTTCAAAGTTTTCACGTTCGTTTATAATCAATTCTGCTTTAGGCGAACCTTTAGTTTCAATCAAAATGCCTATAAATTTTTGATTAGTTTCTATTGCGGTATCAAAACATCTTTCTAACTTTTCTAACTTATTCATTAAACTTCTACCTCCCCTTTATATATAGAGCATCTCATACAACCTTCATTTTCTTGTGTAGAGCAACTATCTAAATCTTGACCATACACTGCTTTACATTTTTCAGGTACAGTATTGGGTAATTTACTTGTGTCTCTTGCTATACTTGTGTTTGCCCACATTGAAGCTTCCTCCAATTTAGTCATAGCTAAGGACTTTTCTCTGCCGTTAGGACACACACAGTCAATTAAATACGCCAACTCTTTAGCTTTTTCTCTAATCTTATTATATTTTTCTGGTTGATCTGCTTTGGGAGTATGATATTTAAAATTGTTTTCTAACTGAGGATTGACTTTCCTGTCACTTTCCATTACTTTTTCACCTTCTTAACTGCTTTCTTAACAACCTTTTTAGCTGCCTTTTTAACAGGAGCTTTCTTTACAGCCACTTTCTTTTTATCTTTTATATCATTAAGCATTTGTGTAAATTGGTTTTTATCCATTGTTTTGGCCTCCATCTTCTTGTGCCGATTCCATTTCCATTAACATTTGTTGTTGGGATTGCTCGTCAAGGTCGAAGAACGCTTTCTGTTCTTCCGGATCCAACTGCGCAATGATACCAGCCATTTCATCTGCACTCATTGTAGGAACTTGTTGACCTTCTTGTTGTAATTGCTCCTGAGGTACTTGTTGTTCTCCTGTGACCGCTTGACCTTTGCTTAATTGCTTCTTTAATCCTTCATTCTCTTTTATAACTGCATCTGCTTTTCCTTCTATGTCATTCTGATTCTGAGTTGTAATATCTTGTTGTTGTTGCTGAACCATTTGAGCTTGTTGTTCTGCAATCTTTGCACGTTCTCTAGCTCTCTCTAAAATAAAACTAGCCATCGGCATATTAATGCTATTCATTATGGTCCAGTAGTCTATTGCATCCGCTGCGCCTTGCTCCATTGCCTTATCTGCAACCTGTATCATAAAGTTTTTATCCTTTGCCATTCCGGCATCTGCGTTGATATAAATATCGAAGTCGGGATAATAGTACTCGCCTGTTATGTCTTGTTTTAATAATAAAGATTTGTCAAAATATCCATACTCCACCTCGGCCGCACCTTCAACTCTGTAAGGAACTTGATCGTCATAATATGCAATGAGAAATTCATAGAATAGTGAATACAACTCTCTAAATGCTATATATTTTTCATTTGTTTTAATGTTTAATCTAGCTGCAGTATTAGCGGTTAGTGCTTCTAGTGCTTTACCACTCATGTTAGCACTGTCTAATCTGCCCTGGCTTGCTTCTGTAACTCCTACCGCATCTTTGGCAGCTTGTAATTGTAATGAATATAAATCATACATTCCATTTGAAGGAGTTTTCATATCAATTACTTTAACGTCACCAGTTGGATCATCTGTTTCAATTATTTGAGACTCAGCATCTTTAATCTTGCCAATCATTCCAGAGCCTTTACGAGTAATTATCTTTGTTGTACCTTTATTCTGTTTACGTTCTTCCTTAGTAACTAACCTTTTAATACTATCTTGTTGACGTTTAACTATTTGACAATCACTAATACCATAAATGGATTTTTCCTTTGGAATGTTATACCATAATACAAACGGAAATCTATCAGGTACCTTGCGTTTTACTTGAACCTCACTTGATTGTGGTGGTGCAATAGTACCTAATTCATTTTGTTGTTGACCTGGCGGCATCTGAGTAGGTACGTTTTGTTGTGCTTCAACTTCTAACGTCTCCATTTCCTCAATCTTTCCATCTTCTCCACGAGGATAATAGAATTTAGGCAAATCTCTTATAACTGTATCGTCTGCCCAAGTTAATAGACAAACTTCATCGTCCTTATCTTTATACCAACATTCAATGATTGAAACCATGTTATCGGTCCTATTGTTATTTTCACTTCCGAAATCTTCGAGAAATCCGTACTCATTACCTTCAAGCTCTAATTCTTTTCTAAACTCTTCACCATATGTCCGGCATACTTGATCTATTGTTTTATTCTCAATCTGAAAACAATAATCCATATCAGATATTCTAGCTATATTTGGTTGAGGAATAAAATTTACTGGATGCGGATTGCTTACTTCTAATCTTCCTCTATAAGTTCTACCATCAAAATCAGGATTATATGAAACTTTTAAAACAGACATACCATTTTTCTTAGTAATACGTTCATTTTCTGATACAATCCTTTGAAGTTCGGCTCCCTCTGTCATGTATGTGAGAATACCTTCAATCATTTTACGATTTTCTTGTCCATCTGCTGCTTCTATTGCACTAACTGCTGGTTTAGGAACTGTAATATCAATACTACCTTCTATAAGTTGCATTGTGATATTAACATTGCTCTCTGTTTCTTCATCTATTGCCTTATTTTTATTAGACATATAAGCAGCAGTACTGTATTTATCTGTTGGATCATTGTATTGCGTATCCCAAGCATTACTATTATTTCTGAACTCTTCATGCGAAGTCATTGCTTCACTTAATTTCTGTTTCCAATCCATTAATACATTTTCAATCTCTTTTTTCTCTTTTGCTTCTACCTGTTTACCTTTAACCTTTTCTTTCAGTTTCTCAAACAATATATCACCCACTTTCATTATAAAATAATATGTGCATAGCGATTAAGCTATAATGTTTAATTATGTAAAACTATCTTCTATGTATCACTAACTCTTCTCTTAAAGATTCCATTTCGGTGTAAATATCTAAAAGAACATTACTGCAAGGTTCCCCGGTATTTACTTTTGCTTTTGCTAATTCATAAATGCAAGTCAATTCATCTTCATCAATTTCAACATTATATTTAACTATTGTTTTAACTTTTTCTATTTTCATAAATACGCCCTCTTAAAACAAAATACCCACCTAAAAGGTGAGCGTTAATTGTTGGTTATTATATATCTAAATCGTAGTATCTCCACATATATCCACCACACGTTCCGGTACCTCTGCATACTCTGCAAATATTACTTGGTACTTTAATATTGCAATCAATAGATGCCTTTTTTATGCTCGAATATACTTTGCCGGTTGTCATATTTAAAACTGGTTGTTCTGTTTTTTTTCTTTCTTTACCATAAATATTATTTTCTCCAACAGTGCACCATTCTAAATTATTATAATAATTGTTATCTTTAATTTCATCCAAATGGTTTACTACTGGTTTTTTAAATGGATTAAGTACAAACGATAATGCTACTAATCTATGAACGCTTTCTACTTGTCTTCTCCCGTTGTCTTTAAATATACAAACTTTCAAATATCCGTATCTATCGTAATAAGGTTTTAACATCTTACGTGGACTACATACCCTTCCTTTATTACTAACTTGATATTTAGAATTAGGTATAGTCTTCCAGACTTCTGCAAATTCCATTGCTATCCACTCCTTAAATTTTATTTTAAATTACACTTTCTAATTGAGAATATACATTAAATCATACCTTTATACACTATTATTATATTCATATTGTGTCCGGATGGTGAGCGTATGTCACAGAACGTTGAAAACAACTCATTCTTAAATTAGTAATATTTGTTATAATAACGTATAAAAACCATTCAATATAACAAAAATTATATTGTATGGTTACATATTTTGTATATTATTTTTCTCTTAACGTTGAACTATTGGACTATATTATTTTTAGCAATATAAGCTGCCATTGCTTTCGGATCATCTAATAAATCTTGAACTAAGTCAGGTGGTAATTTATCCAAGAACGAAGTATCTTTATCCATCTTAATAGATTTAACTTGTTGAACTCTTGCTTCTTCTGCAATCATATCACTGAATATAATATCATCATGCTTTCCGGATTCCGCATCTGGTCTACCCTCTTTATTAATAAAGGTCAAACATTCATTAAGAAATCCTATATCATTAATACAATCAATATTGTCTCTTATGATTACAATTTCTCTATCTATAATCAATGGTCTTGTATTACCATCTGTTTTAAAACCATACTTACGTTGATACTCTCCACTTATGCTATCGTATTTCTTCCTTATGTACTGATGATGATAACCTAACCGCTTTAACTCTTCTAACGGATAAGTATTGAAGTTAGATTCTATAGCTATTAGAGCAATATTAAAGTATGTTCCTATGCAATACATCTGGTGTGCATACTGGTCTGATTCAATGTAACCATGCAACGTTAAGCACCTATTACCAGTAACGTTATTAATTACTGTAGACGTAAAGAAATCTGATCCTTCGCCTTTAGTGTCTCCACCTACAACATAAGGATAACCGGGCTTTACATCTTCATATAATCTTATAAATCCGTTCTGATCCTCAGTAAACTTAATACTTTTATCAATAATCTTATTCTTAGTTGCTGCATTATCCCATTCAAATGTGAAATAGCCTAACTTATAAGGATTCTTCTCATATTTATTCTTTAGTACTGTTTTTCTTAATACGATCTTTTCTTTATCAAATATACATAAGCCGGATGCAATGAACGCTTCATCTGCAGAGCATGGATACTCTTGTTTAATATCACCCCTGAAATCTTTCCATTGATTATAATACCAATAGAGCTGATTCCATTGTAGGTGTATGTTTTCTAATAACCATTTGCAGCGGTAGTATGCCCAGCGTTCTGTGGCTGCATCTGTATTCTCTGTACTCTCTAATACCCTAGACTTAAATCTTTCTTCTTTGTAGTCACTCTCAAAGTTCTCAAAGTACTCTGGTGTTTTCCACCACTCATAAAATAAGCATTCCCAATTGTTGTCTTCTTCCCATAGCTCACAAAACTCATTAATACCATTTGCAGTACTTTCAAGTATCTTAATACTATTCTTAGTAAGTGCTGGCTTTAGTCCGGTTAATATCTTTTTAAGATTACCCCAGAAAGCCGATTCACTACCATGAAAAAAGTTTAACGTTTTGGATCTACCTACGTTTTTACTACCTGCGGTGGCAACTCTCCATCTACTATTAATGTTTTCAAAATGAAGTTCTCTTCTATTGTTAAATTTCTCACGTGGCCTTAACTGTTCTGGCAACGCATCATAGGGAAACTTTGCTTTGTCTGTAAATATTGCTTCTGTATTATCTTTCTCGTCAGCTAACGTAAAACCTGCGAAGTTTCTTTGAGTAATACTACATGCTAATTGGTAAGCGGTTATAATACTAGTTAGGCCTTGTTGCCTACCTTTCAGTACTAAAAAATTAAGCTGCAATCTCTTGCCATTATCAAAATCTTTTTTAGCTTCATTAAGTTTATTAACCAGTTCCCATTGTACAGAATTAATAAAAAATGGTATTGTGTCTTGCTCTTTATTAACTATTACAAAACACATTTCAACCAGGTATTCAGGATTAGAATGTATTTCTTTTCTTAGATCCTCACCCTTATCACTTATTAGATACTCAGCTATAGAATTTATAAAGTCTTTATCCTTATCTATATTAAATTCTTTATTCCATAACTCCTGGCGTTTCTTTATAATGTCTATAGCTTTTATACTACTCAATGTAGTCTTCTAATTTCTTATTTACAGTAGCATTAAGATCAATCTCCTGTTTATCTCGCCATTGTTTAGGCTTGCGATTCTTCAACCAAAATATTTGTGCGGTGGTATCTGGCAACACATGCTTTCTAACAATCTTTGTAACCTCTAAACTGCTAGACTTAGTTTCAGCATCAAACACATTTTCTTTTGTTACTTCATCATAGTCATATCCCATAGCTCTTTTAAGTAGCTTTTGTTCTACCTCATAGTCTATTACCTCTTTACCTCTTTTTAAGGTCTCACCTAACTCACTGTGTGCTAATTTATATACATTAAATGTTTTAACACTAACACCTAATCTTTTACATATTTCAATTTCGATTAGTCCATCGCGACACCACGATTCTATTAATGGTAACTTTTCTTTTACTGATTCCCATTTACTTTTACCCAATGGACTAACCTCCCTTATATTCTATAGGTACAATCACACCACTCACATTGTTTAAAGCTCTCTGTGTCTCTCTGGTGGCTTCATTTATCTCAATTTTAAGCTAACATTTAATAATGCTACCTTTAATTTCTCATTTTCTTCAATTAATCTTTTTATTTCTTCTCTGTTCATATAGAATTGTTCAACATAATCCAGTGTTGGTCCACACTTAACAGGCTCATAACTTATATTTCCTGTGCCTATACAACATTCATTTTCTTTATTCATTCAATAACCGCCTTATACATTTCCCACACATTAAAATAAGCACCAACTAGTTAAAGCCGGTGCCTTTCATTCAAAGGGGGATTTGAATATATTTACATAACTAAATTATATCACACTTTTTCAACATAACGTTAAAATCTTTGCAGAAATTCGCAGAAAAAAAGAAACTTATTTCTAAGTCTCTAAATTGCTCCTATAAATGTTAATTCTATTGTGATATGCTCATTCACCTGGTCAACATCATCTATTTCATATAGTTCTTTAATATAGTCCGCATTGTACCCTCTTTCAATCAAAGCAGTACATTTATATAGCATATCATCATTCAATAAATTCTTATTCATATTAACACCCCTTTTATTTAGTGACAGTTTGAGGTTTACTGCCAACCTTATTTATTATGATGCTATTGCAGTCCTACCATTTCCCTTTAATAATTGACTACCATGTAACTCCCTGATCTTATCCATTGACAACTCTTTATAATGTTTCTTTGCCGAATCTCCCAAGCTCCAAGCTATTTTTTTCTTTCTCCATCTAAATCCTAATTCTTTAAAAATATTGGTATAAGGTTTAGTATTACCAGTTAACCATATCCATGAACCGCAAATTTCAATTTCAAGTCCAGCGCATTTTATTAATTCTTCTATTACTTCCTTAAAGTTCTCAGCATACTCAAATTCGTTATAATCTACGTTTGCAGTACTCTTTAATGTTTTAAGTAACATATCATACTCGCCGTTTAATGTCTGCATAGCTTCTAAGCTGCCGCCCTTGTCTGGATGATGTAAGAAAGCTAACCTTCTATATTCTGTTTTCAACTCTTCAATAGTTTTAATATTTTTAAGATACTTCATGTAAATCCCCCTCAGAATTTATTTTCTGCAATTTGTTTATATTCTTATTATATGCCTTAACGTTGAGTAAAACAACCCTATGTTGAAATATATTTTAAATAAAAAAAGAAAGGTTTTATCTTCTCTCTTAATTTATGTGGTATTTTCCAAAATGGCATTAACCACTCGTTGCCTGATATTTTTGAAGTGCGAAACTAACTTTTTATAAATTTTTTTGGACAATCAGATTTTTGCCACTCACTATAACTTAATGGCTCAAATCCTTTTTCTTTCGCATCACTGCAATACCAACCATAATATTGATGTTCACATTCTTTTGCTTCTGCTTTCCATCCCATAAAAATTCCTCCTATTTTGTTACGCATTATTATCAGATTCCGTATGCTAATTAATCTTTTTAGCAAACTTTACTATTTTATCATGTTCCTTTAATAGCTCGTTAGTTTCTTCTGGCGAATGACTTTCACCACCACAACTATATAATAATTTTAAAGAAGGTAATAAATCTTTTTCAATCACTGTAGTTAGCTCCATTATTATTTTTATATGGAGTTTTTCTTTTGCCTGCAATTTCCTGAAAGCTTTCATTAAAGAATTTATACTCATTTCCTTTGTTTCTTTTTCCAGAAGTAATTCATTTTTTAATATTTCGTTTTCGTCACGCAGCTCTTTATTTTCAATTAATTGTTTTGCTATTATATTTGCTTCATACATTCAATCACCCCTTAATTCCATCTTTATATAAAAACCCTTCTGTATGCTCTATAAAGTATTTTTTTTCGATTTCTTTTAGATGTCCTATAGCAATTTCATAACATTCTTTCCAGTAATCTTTTTCATGTTCCAACTTCTTATAATCAACTTTTATCGTTTTTATTTCACCATCTAAATCATCAACTAATCTTTCAATCCTTAATAATTTTATTCTCTCAGTTTCGTTCATAGTAGTTCTGGTGACAATTCACTTTTAAGCCACCCGATGCCCTCTATTTTAACCACCCATATGTCATATACCTTTCTATCTTCAATAAAAGGCTTACACTTGCTTTTAAGTGTTTCTATATTACCTGCTTCTACAATATGTGTCCTACCATTTATATAACTGATTCTTGCTTCTAACATCTATTCACCGCCCAATATCATTTTTTCAACTTCTGCCGCATACTTTTCATCACGATTAACTACTAAATATTCATTCATGTCCTTACCACATTTCTTTCTATACTTTTCAATCTTTTCAAATATGCCAGAAAATTGTATTCTTTCTTCATAGCTTAAACATTCTGCTGCATCTTCTGCCTTTATAACCACAAATTTATGGAATAGTTCAGGTTTCTTTTTATATCTACCTATATTGATTCTTTTCCATTTATCTATTGATTCAACATAAGCCCATCTTTCATTCTTACCGCAGACTTTGCATTTACACGTGAATTTTATGATGCGTCCGTTTAAATTATAAAATTGTGTTCCTGGTAATGTGAAAAAGTTATCTCTATCTTTGCAGCAATCATTCATGTTTAACCCTCCATTATTAACGGCATTATTTCTTTTCTCGTTTTACTTATCTCTTCTACCATTTTTAATTCATCGCTTGTAAGGGAATTTACTTTCAATTTGTTATCTAAAAGTTTTAATAATTCAAATATAGCATTGTCACATATTGATAATTGGCAAGCTAGTTTTTTACAGTGTTCCTTGTACTTCATTTCTTAACCCTCCCTATTGTACTTTTCATTCTTTAAAGTGTCTGCGGTGGCTTATACGATGCTAATTTGTTTGTCTTTATTGTCAATTATTTCTTTTTCCATTTCCCATTGTATAGCTTCTAATCTATTTATTTCCAACTGTCTCGCTTCGGTGGTTGCTTCTAATTTAAGCCTATCTTCTCTTATATTTTTATTTATAGCCTTTACAGTTTGCTTTATCATTTCTATATAATGTTCCATTTATTAGTCCTCCTTGTGTTTTGATTTTCTCTTAATTAATATTTCCATCGCTTCAATGCTAGCTCTAAAAGCATATTGTATTTCTGCCGAGGTGTATTTATTATTTAATTCTTGTTTCATAATTTCTAAAGAATATTCAAAATTATGCAAGTGTGCATGTTCTTCTTTTAGTTGTTCTATTTCATGTTGCATTTTAACAATTACTTTAGTTAAATGTTTAATTGATTCTTGCAATTCTATTTTGGTCATTCTTAACCCTCCCTTTCTTTTGTATGTTCTCCAACCATCATTAAATGAGATTATAAAATACCATGTTTCAAATATTCCTTTACTTTTATCGTATATATTTCGATATGTTGTATCATTTCTCTTGCCCTTATATTAATATCTTTATCAGACTTCAAACCCTCAAAACAATCAGCTACCATATTTGTAAAATCCATTTTATCTATTTTAATTTCTTTGCTGATTATCGTTTCTTTAACCTCATTTTGGCGTACCCCCTATCATACTTAGGGAAGTCGTGATATAATTAAGGCATATTATTATTCACAAGCCCCTTGCCTATGCCGAAAACATAGGTTTATTTTTTTTGCTCATTTATCCATTTCATCACCTTCTCTTCATCGAACCGAATAGCTCTATTTATTTTAATACATGGCATCCCTTGTTTTCTCCAATTAGAAATTGTTACTCTGCTAAATTTTAGTTTTTCACATAATTCTTTCATAGTTAATATATTATCCATTGTTATCACCTCTTTGTATAAGTGTACACCATTTATCTTAACTTTACAAGCGTTTTTCCAAAATAAATAAAAAAAGGATACCTCCCAGCACCCTACTTCATAACCTTGCTCAATTTTAAAATTGCTCTATCTGCCAAGTACTTTATATTATATTTGGTTTCTTTTCTATGTTTCTTAATAACAGTTTCCCATTTACAATTATCAATAAATTTTTCGGTTAGTATTTTAAATTCTATTTCTTCCAGGACTTCCATTCCTCTATTTAATCTTTTTAATTGTGTAACTAGAGTTAATTGTTCTTCTTTCAGGTCCATAGTTTTGCTCATATTAGAGATTGCTTGTTGCTCTGTAGTATTGCTTATCGTGCTACTTTGTGTTCTCTCTTCATAACTCACGCCTTGTATAGATACACTCTCACGACTTTCTAACTCATTAATTTGTAGCTGCAGGTCCTCAATTTCTGCTATAATATAGACTTTATTCGATAATAGATATTTAATTTTATTTTTATTCATCCTATAACTTCACTTGTCTTAAATTATAGTATAGTATTCTAGTAGCTTCACCGCCATGCACTGCTCTTATTTCTTTATTGAGTTCTAATATGTCTCTAATTACTTTCGCTTGTTTAGGATTGATTTCTTCTAGTCTCTGGACTATATCTTTATGTACTGTACTTTTAGATACTCCAAACTTTTTAGCCGCAGCTCTTATCGTACAGTTATTTTTAATTATAAAATCAGCAGTTTCTTTTACTCTTTCTTCAATGTAGTCTTTCATAATTTCCCCCTAGTCTTTATTGTGTCCGGTGGCCCTGGCTTTCCTTCTTTCCTTGCTTCTGTTAGTTAGATAAGTTTTAAACGCTTTATCTTCTTTGAGACGTTCTTTTGCTTTTGTTTTCTCAATATCTTTACTTGTTAACATTGCAAGTTTTGCCCAATCCTTATTTTTAATTGCTTCATTAAGCTTTAGTATTCATTGTAATCATCATCCACATATTCAGTTTCACTGCGAACAATATGTGATCCCCAGGCACCCATTGCCATGCCTATAATCAAAATAATTATCGCCCTCATATTTCTGCTCTTTCGTAGAAATTTGTGCATTTACAAGTTCGTTTAGTACCTATATTAAGTTTTGAACATCTTCCAGAGCATTGCGCGTACATTTCACCGCTTTTACTTAATTTCATATAAGGTATATAAGTTTTGCAAGTATCGCATTTTCCATCTAAATTAATTTTATTAGCTTTCATCCTTCGCCCCCATATTTTTAGCAAATTCTTTAACTATTCTATCGATTCCAACTTTGCTTATTCTTTCAGTTCCGAATGATTTTCTTAATTCTATTTCGATGGTTGTATCTAATATTCTGCAATGTTGCATAAATTTTATTCTAGCAAGTTCTTCAACTATAATAGCCATACTTCCCTTAGGTATCATACAACTACCTCAGTTATTTCAATTTCCACCCTAGGATTTTTCTTATCATATAGAACTCTGGAACCATCTACACTAATTATTATTTTTGAATTATCATCGCTAAGTATTTTAGCCTTAACAAGAATATCGTGAGTGCTTTCCATTAAATTAGTTAAGTCTACAAGCCCTCTAGTTGGCATGTAGTAAAGACATTTAACATTGACGGGTATTTCTACCGCTTCACCATAATATTGGCTATTAAGCTTATATAAGCTCATTTCTTGATAGTTAATAAAGTTTTCGCTTGGAGCAATAAATCTTCTACCTGTTTTAAAGTTTTTAAGTATTCTTTGGCTATTTTTTTTAGTAATAGGTCGCCCCTCAATAATTAAATTAATCATTTTCCCCTCCCCTATGAACTTTAATTGTCTATATCTCCATCCTAGAGAAGCCTTTTCAGGCTCCATAATTATCACTTAACCCTTATATTCAGTAACGCAAGATTAAACATTTCTTTTTTAACCTCATACTTAAACTCTTTGATTACTTCATCTTTTACCTTATTTAATTTATCTGTAGAAGTTATAATTCTTACCCTGGCTATTTCTATTTCTTTAATTGCCATATTAAGTTTCATTATTACCAAGCTGCAGAATACAACCAATGCAATTATTAATATTATTAAAGCTTTTTCATTCAATATAATCTCCCTCCCATTAATTCCCTTGTTTCTGTTTCAGTTTTACCAATTTCAAAATAACAGTTTTGCACTTGTAATTTGAGTTTAATATCTAACTCGTGTCCGTCTCTTCCATGGACTCCTTGGTCTAACCTATGGCATGAAGCACATAGCATTATAGAGTTGTCAACTGTAACTGGAACTTTCCTTCTGAGTATATGGTGGAGTTCTAACCTTTCACCAAAATATCCACCACATACACCACATTTTCCTTCTGCCTTTTCACTAACCGACTTATATATTTTCTTGTCCATTATTTCTCTACATAGTTGCTAATATTTTTAATTATCATATTAATTGTTCCATCACCATTTCTTTGTACCTCAAACATGCTACGATCCTCGTAAGTTTCTTTGTCGATATAAATGTCTATACCGCAATCTATTTGTAGCCTAGTCCTTCTGAGCTTCTTGTCAACATACTCTTTATCGACCGTTACAATTCCAGGTACATCATATTTTTCCATGTTGTCAACGAAATTTTCCATTTCTTCATCATCTTCAAATATAGTTTCAGCAAATTTCTTAATATCAATATTATCTTTTTCTTCTAACTGCCTTTTTACATCTTTCCTGAACATTTCTTGCTTTGAAGCATCTTCTCTGAAATTGTTACGAGCAAAATTTTCAGTAGCAGCTATAAAACTTTTAGTCATATCTCTTTCATTATTTACTAAATCACAAGTCAAAAAATTGTCTGTAAAATATCTAGCTCCATATTCTTCATCAACTTTGTTTTTGCCCTGGTTATCAATAACCATTAAATCGAAACTGTTCTCAGCTCTGTATGCTTTTATAAATGCACACTTTTGAACCTTTTGGCTCCCACCGGATAAACAAGCAATTTGAGGAACTATGTCAACACTCATTTTGTTATCTAATATCCTTATTGAGTGAGTAAAGTTTTCAATATAATCCATTTTAAATATTCCAAGCATAGGCCCGAGCTCTGTAGAAAATGATACAGTTATAAAGTCACATGAAGGTATATCATTATTGATTTTCATTATGTTGAATAGATACTCAGCAAGTTTTTTAGAAGCAACTAACAAATTACATTCACCATTTAGATAATGTTCAGCGTTAGTTTTAACAGTGTTCTCCATATAACCGTATCTATCTGGACCTTTGTAAGCTGCATACCTTAATTTTTCATCTTTTAAACATTTCTTAATTAATTTCAATAGGAGATTATATTTTGTTTCATCTAAATCTAAAGCATATTCGTTAAGTATCGGTTCATCTGAGTTATTATCTAATACATGAATTATCGCTTCATTGATATTGATTTCTTTAATATATTCCATTATTTACACCCCTTCATATTTAAAACAATGCTTTTCAATAATCCAACAATTTGACCTTTTGAGCAGCTATCATAAAAATCATCTTTTTCTTTTTCATTACAATTATTAAAATCTTTATCGTAATAAGTTCCATCTTCTCTTTTAACTCGAATAAATATTTGATTCATATTAATACCCACTTTGCTGACGATTATAATTAATTTTGTTTTTCTTTAAGTAAGCACTTTCAACTTCTTTAGCAGAGTACCCTAGAGCGTGACCAAGACGAATAAATGAAACAAACATGTTAATGTACTCTACGTTAAAATAGTCCATGATAGGCTCTGTATCGCTTGATTTCCAGTACTTAAATGAACGACTAACGTTTGCTACCTGTGAGAATTTGATTATAAAATCTTCCAATGCTTCTGGCCATGTTATTACTTTGCAAGCTAATATGTCATACATAATTTTAAATTCTGTATCTCTGTAAGGAATGTCAAGTTGTGCCGCTAACGCTACTGACATTACAAAATGATAAATGTCTACTAATTCCCCTAGTTTTTCACTTTCTCCGGCACCTGCTAACTCACCCAACTCGACCGAAATCGCAAGTAATCTATATGCAATTAATCTTTGCTTGTCCAATATAGGCATTCCTTTTAACTTCAAATTGTCCATGATGTAATTGTCTAAATCCTGTTGTTCCTCAAATAATTCTCCTACTTTCATAAGTTATCCCCTCTCTGTTGATAATATTGTTTATAACTTTAACGTTACGTTGAAATGTATCTTAAAATAAAATTATAGCTTTAGTTCTTTCCTACACTTCTTACAAATGTTTTTACCTTTATAATTGATAATATCTCTTACTTCTCCGCAAAATGTGCATCCAGCTTCAAATTTTTTCAACATAATAAATTCGCCCTCAGTATAAATCTCCATAGTGTCTTTTTCTTTCAACCCTAGTGTTTTTCTTAATTCAGCAGGCAACACGACTCTGCCTAAATTATCAATTGTCCTCGTTGTGCCTAAAGATTTAATAATATATTCCCCCTTAGTTTTTATAGTAAGACTATTTTTCAAGCCTTACTATTTATCTTTACTACTTAAATATGATTATAACATATATTTTAGGTAAATGACACGTAATGTTGAAATAAATATTAAATTTATGATATTAACCTAAATTCTTCAAAACGGGATGTCAGAATCATCCACCGGAGTAACGCCATCATTGCTACCGAATCTACTTTCGTTCTTTGTTTCATCATATGGAACATCTTCTTTTTTCCACTCTTCTACCTCTACATGGTTACAGATAATTTCAGTTACATATTTTTTCTCACCATCTTTTTCATAACTTCTGGTTTCTAATCTGCCCTCAACACCAATCTTGCTAATTCTATCTTGATTGACCGAAAGCCATTCTGCCATCTTGCCCCAAAGAACGCAACTGAAATAATTATATTCTTTATCCTTAAAATCCTTTTTAACTGCTATAGTAAATGAAGCCACTTGTTTGTCACCGGAAGTTATTTTTAGCTCTACACCTTTTTTACCTATATACGCATTAGTCATTATTGCCTTATTAATAATAAATCACTCCTTCTTATTTATATATATCAGTTATACGAAAATTCCAAACAACTCATTTTCTACTTATGAAACTCTGTATTCACAAATTCTTCTATTATTTTTTAGTTTATTTACAACATTCCTATAAATTGCAGTCACCTTTTTACTAGTTAAATCAAAATCAGTAGCCAAATCTTTAAAACTCTTTGCATCATAACTCAACCCAACTTTTTGCGAAAATATGTTAAATTCTTTCTCATTTAATATGGACCGTATAAGTTTTGTAAGTTCTTCTCCTACCATTTCACCAGCTATTCTTGTTACTATATCTACAGAATTAACGTCATGTACAAATTCGATAACCTCGGTACCTATTTCGTTATTATCAGTTAATTTATTAAGAGAATACATTTCAATCATATCTTTTTTAAAGTTTTCAACATTTTTAAGTGATTGCTTGCTATAGTCTGCAAGTTCTTGATTAGTAGCGGCTCTTTCAAGTTCTTGCTCTAATTTTTTATTATCTACTATTAAATTGAAATTTCTTTCAAACGTGTGGCAGGGTATTCTAATTGTCCTAGAATCATTTTGTATTAATCTTATCATCCGTTGCCTAATCCAAATATATGAATATGTACTTAATTTTAATTCTTTGCTTAAATCAAACTTTTGTATAGCTACCATTAGGCCCATAATACCCACCTGGAATAAATCGTCAAAATCCATACCTTTGTCCCTAAATTTTTTAGCAGTTACAGTTACCAATCCCATGTTACACATTATTAAATAATCAAATGAACTTTTATCACCGTTCTGAGCTTTTGTAATAAGATTTCTTTCTTCTATTGCAGTTAATAACGGATATTTCTTGTCGTATTGCACTATTTAATCCCCCTTTGTATGTTATAATGTAATCCTAGTTGATTTAAAAAAGGGCCAACAGTTATCTAGGCGAGCGGTCCTTTTTTATTTTTTGGTTAAGTCGTACTGTTTTTGTATTATGCAACTAACTAATTTTAATAATTTTGCCTGTATCAAGGTTTTTAAATGAAATTATCCTACCTTGTTCGTTTTCTTTTAATATTTTAAATCCTTTATCTGACCTCATATATTCAGTGTATTTATGCTTTCTAATTGTCATCATTCTATCTTTTAATATATCGCCTACCATTGTTTATTCCCCCTTAAATTTGTTGCATCATATTCTCATATTTTGTAGCAACTACTGGCACCTAGTTAGATTGTTTGGACATTCAAACTCTTGGCAGCATTCACAACAATCCATGCAATCAAATGTCCTTTTCTCTGAAAATGGTATTCCTTTTTCAACCTCTTCTTTATTTTCCATTATATTAACCTCTTAGCTATTTCATAAATTACATTTACAGTACAAGCATCTCCTGCACCTCTATACATTTGAGTATCTGATGTTTTCGATGCCATTACCTTATTTGTTATTGAATCATCAATCCCTTGTAGTCTCCAGCATTCTTTAGGTGTTAACCGCCTTATTCTGCTTTGTGGTGTCAGTAGCAAATTGTCTTTTTGTACTGTTGTAATTGTATTGGAATTCCCTGTTTTATTAATTTCAAGTCTTTGTTCTGTTGAATTTTCACTTGTGTATCTTCCTCGTGATGCTGCAATACAAGGTAAAACTACTGCTTGATTGCATGAGGTAGTTAATGTATTAGCTTGTTGATGTCCACGGCCTCTCCTAGTCTTTGAATTAGGACGCTCTAGATTTATACTGTCTCCCTCATTTGCTTCAGCATAGCCTTTTTTCGTGGCTTCTTTTACTAATACATTTCCATTAGCATATCCATGAGTTCCTGCGCATATAGTTGGGAAAATACCCTCTTCTCCATAAACTTTACCTGCTTGACTTCCCTCATTACTAACTTGACCTTTAACTAATATTTGTTTAGGCTGCTTATATTCCATTGCCCCTATTGCACCTATAATGCCTGAAGTATCATGTACCCACGCTCTAGTAGATTTATCCATTATTATCGAACCGTCTTTTCTAACTGTTGATTCAGCAGTAGTACCTATTACCTTAATGTTAGCCGATTCTGTAATTCCTCCGATAGGAAATATTTTTTGTCCACCTTGTCCTCTAAGATGTCCAAGAGTGAACACTCTTTCCCTATTTTGGGGAACTCCGAAATCTTTTGAGTTGAGCATTTGCCATTCAATATCGTACCCCAACGATTCCATTTCAATGAGTATTTTGAAGTAGTCAAGTCCTTTATTTGATGAAAGCATTCCTCCAACATTTTCATATAATAACCATTTTGGTCTGTATTCTTCTTTAGTTTCCCTAACGAGTCTAAATACTTCTCGTACCAAAGAACTTCTATCTCCTTCAAGTCCTGATCTTGCTCCTGCCAAGCTGAAATCTTGACAAGGTGCTCCGAATGTCCAACAATCGGATTGAGGAATGTCAATTGCTCTGCATTCCCGAATATCCCTACCTTCTGGCTCATTTCCGAATATAACATTGTAAATCCCCCTTTTAAATTTATCCCACTCAATACTATAAACGCATTCATGCCCTGCCTGTTCAAATCCCATTCTTACGGTACCAATTCCACAAAACATATCAACAAACTTCAATTTACCCTCCACGTCTGAAGGTGTGATCACACTTATTTAATCTAGATTACTTCAATTTTTATTTTTTAATATTTTGAGACATAATATTTAGCTAGTACGACACGTTCTTATATCTTATCTACATATGAAACTCCATTTTTTCAAGCCTTTCATAGTAGCAACTACATTATTTTTCTTGCAGTATTCCAAGTAATTTAATCTGCTTGTATTTTTCATATTTAATTTCTCCTTCATCGTGTTATAATGAAGTTGGATAACTGCAAAATCACCCAACTTTTTTTTAATTAAGGCTCTCACGAAAGAGTCTTTTTTTATTTTTCACAAAAGTCATATTCAGCATCGTTATAATCAATTGCACAAGTTGATGCAGATTCTTCAACCGCTTCTTCGATTATTTCTTCTAAATCAGAAATTTTATTTTCTAATTCTTCAATTCTGCCTTTCATCCACTCACTTGTTTCAGTTTCTATATGAAGTTTTGTGTCTACTTCTTCGAATAATTCTTCAATCTGATCCGGTGTTAAATAGTTTGTAACCTCTCCTATACTTAATGGTCTGTATGGAGTACATAAACTATCTGTTTTCAAACCGCCTAACTCTAATCTAGCACTTGTTTCATGTTCGATATGGTTATCAATAATTATCATTTCCATTTCCCCCTCAATTTCCCAACTTCTTATATTACCATTATATACTATACGTTGAAAATTGCAACACTTCGTTGAAATATATTTTATAATCTTTTATATTCGATTCCATACACTTTATAAATATCATTAAATTCTTTTAGTCCTTTTGTTTTCGCCTGAGAATGATGTTTTTCGCAAAGACACATTTTATTTTTATCGACATCCATTGTATAAATAATACCTTCTTTGTTACAGACACAACAATGAGAGTGTTTTAACGAATAAAATAAAAATTTGTTTATATCATCTGTACGCTCAATACCTGGCACCATGAGTGGAATATCATTTACAATTATAAACTCTATTAGAAATGATATAAGCTCCCTAGCAATCTCTAGTGTACAGTTAGATAAGCTAAAATCTTCAATTCCACTTTCCATACAGAAATTAAACTTAAATAATTCCTTAATGTAGTCAGGAACATCCCCCGTCCAGTCTGCAATATCTTTAAATGTAGCATATAACTTCTTCCTTTGCTCTGCATTGATCCTTCTACCATCATCAAACGTTATTTCTCCATGTATACCTTTATTGGTAGAGTATTTTAATACTTCATCTTTAGTAATTTCTAAGCCAACCGTAAGATATGTTTTCCCTTCAACTTCCTTTATACTGGTAACTTGAATTGGCTGGCTAAAACTTTTCACTGTTATTTCCCCCTTTGTTTATTACAAACTATTTTTGAAATGTGCCTTAAACCTCTATTGTTTCTTCATTGTTAATTTGGAAGAAATTAGGCTCATACTTATATTTTTTAATCCATGCAAACAATACTACATTAAGTTTTTCTTCTAATTCTGAACTATGAATATTCGCAACATCACAAAGATAATCTTCTCCAACTTCTCCAATATCATTTGTTGTGTTCTCGGCTACATTTTCTAATATAAAGTCAACATCTATCCCGCTTACTGGAACTTCTTTAATTTGACCTACTCTGAAATTATCATCTGCTTCTTCTTTTCCAAACTTTATTGCTTCTTCTTTTGTATCAAATTCTTCTCCTTGCCATATTTCGCCACCATCTAAGTTATACATCCATTTATCTTTCATAATATTCTCCTTTTATTTTTATTTGTTGTTGCACACTTTTCTCATATTATTCAATTCAATTATTTCAACAACCCTTTGCTAGTTGCTACATAATTATAATTATTTTCTTTTAAAAACTTGCTTAAATTCTTAATTTCTTGAAGTGTTCCCTCGATTCTGCTTTCAATAAAGTACATTGTTTCAATTTCTGAAAATGGAATTTCTTCTTCTAATGTAGCAGGTACCTTTGTATCTATTACAATATTTTGATTAAGTGATCTTATCGCAGCTTCTTTTTCTAATTTATCATTTTCAATCTGCTTTATTGCTTCTTCCCTTAATTTAGCTTCTTTATTTTCTTCTTCAATTTTCATTCTTTCAGTGGCTTCTAAAGCTTTCATTTTAAGTTTATATTCATGTTCTTTGGCTTCTTCTATAACTTTTAACCTTGCATGTTCTTTATACTCTGCTTCTTCTTTAGCAATCCTTATATTTCTTTCCTCTATTCTCGTTTTCTCTGCTGCCTCACGTTCGGCCTTTGCAATTCTCTCTAACACTTCTTTTTCTGCCTGAACTTTTCTATCAGCAACCGCCTTTAGCTCGTTAGCTTTAATTCTCTCTAGTCTGCCATTTATACTATTTAAAATTATCGGTAAAGATTCATTTGCATTAATCAAAACTTGGAAATCTTCTATATACATTTTGGCATCAATTGACTTGTTGCAATTCTCAATAGTATCTTTTATTATTTGCATATTTTCTTTTTCTTGTTGTTGCTCTTGTTGTAATAGATAACCTCTTTTTTCTATATCCTCTTTAAGCTTCTTAATGCTCATAGAGACGTTTGTATAAGTATCTAATACAGTTAGTTGGACACTATATTTATCAGTTAACACAAGCTCTGTGATGGTCTTATTTATGTGTTCTATAGCTACCAGTTTCTTTTTTTCTTTCTCTGCATCATCAAATATTAAAATTGCATCTTTAATAGGAGATTCAACTTCTACCACCAAACTAATCAACTCTTTGCACTGTAACTCGAAAGCAGTTACCGGAATTAACATTTCCTTTTTAATCCCTTTTCTGTAGGTATCCAGATCATTTTTAGTTTTAGAAAGTTCCTTTTGCATAATTTTGCAATCTTTTAATGATTCTGGCGTTACAATTATTCCTCTATATTTTTCAGCACCGGCTATTAATGAAGCTTTTACCTCTTCAAAATTCATTTGTACCACAGGTAATTTCTTTTCTAGTTTAATATCTAACATTATTAATTCCCCCTATTTTTTATCACTTTATACATCCTAATATTTTTGAAATGCGTTACTAACTTATTTTATAAATATCTATCCATGTACCTTTATTTATTAAATCTCCATTTGGAAATCCGTAGGCATGAACTTCATCATTTGATTTCAAATTTATAAAATAACCCTTAGAATCATCTACTGACACCCTTAATTTCAAAGGATTTAATTCTTCTTTACCCTTTGCTACCACCTTTACATAATTGCCATTCATTCTTATTAATTGCTCATAGGTTAATACTTTTTCTTCCATATTAAAAACCTCCTAAATATTTTTATTGAATCGCCATATTCTCATATTCTGTAGCTTATATGATGCCATCTAAATCGTTTTTTACATGATCCGGTTTTAAGTTTAATTTATCCGTTGCTAGTTTCCAATTATCAAAATTCATTTGTTCAAACTTTGTAATATTATAAGCTGCACATATACTAGCTTCTTTAACACCTTTTTTTTCTGCTAATATTTGGATTGATTCAATTTTATTCTTATCTATTAGTGGTAATTTTTCTCCTTCATGTTTTAAACTTTCATATTCTGCTTTTTTATCTTCTTGTTTTATAAATTTAATTTCTGATGCTTTATATTTTTTACAGATTGAAGCTTCATCAATTCCTTTGGATTTCGCCATATCAATTAACATCTTTGCAGTAACTGTAGTCTCTTCTTTTTCTGTATCATCATGTACATTATCGTCTTTACCGCTTGCATGGTTTCCATCATCATCTTCGCTTGCTAACCCTAACATTGCAGATGCCTGATAACGGCGAACATATGTGATCATACTCCCAGCGCCTTGTACATTTAATACTTTTGCCCCACCTTTTAACGTCTGTTCGCCTTTTAAAACGAATGGTTCCATTTCTAAAAACTCACCACTCTCATGTAATAACATAGTTGTAATAGTAACGTTTTCTAAGTCTCCTGTGGTACTTTGTAATATACTTAATCCGTATTTACCTAGTATCGGTCTAACCAAACTTAAAATATCTTGTAGTGGAGCGTACTTACTATTAAATTGAGGATTCTTTGCCGAGTTCTTCGGATTAGTAACTTCACCCTGGAATTTACTTAATGCGCCTGCAATTTCTTTAATACTTTCGCTTCTTTTCATTTATATACCCCCTTAAAATATCTTATCTATAATTTGAGCAACATAAGAATTATCAACTTCAAAATTAGGATTTCCTTCCTTTTGTTTTTGAAGATCATTTATTAATATTGCGAAATAACCACTGTCAACACCGACAAGTTGATCTTCTAAAGTTTTTATATCTTTTAAATTAAAGTCTTGAAGATTCATACACATTTTTAAATATTGACCAGCGTTTATTGTCCATCCTCTAGTTATAAATTTTCTAGTTCTTATAATAGAACATAAAGGATATTTACTACCTACATACCTTAATTCTTTATTTAAGATAGCTTCTAAAGCATCTTGTCTCAGAGCTAATTCATTATCACCACTAGTCCAATAATTTGTACAATGTACAAAATCATAATTTTTATGAATGTTTTCAGCATCACCATAAAATCTGATTACTAATTGAACTTTGTCCGAAAGGGTTATTGCATTAGAAGATAAATAAACAGGCTTGTATTTTGGCTTTACCGGAATATTCTCTAAATCAGATTCAGGCGTTATATTGGTTTGCATAGTGTCATGTTCCTCGTAGCTTTCTAAATTAGGTTCTGTTTCATCATTCCCAGCTACGCCAGCAGATTGGATAAATACTTTTATTCTGTCACCATCTTCTACTATTTTTGCGCCTACGTTCTCATGTGCTTGATTGAACTTATTTACATAATATTTTGCAACCTCTAAACAAGTTTCTTTATTAGTAAAGTAAATATCATAATCATTAACTTCTTCATTCAGTAAGAGTGAAACAATTGCACCACCTGTTATAATTGAATTTTGTTTCATAAGTTTTTTTACTTTTATATCCTCAACACTTTCAAGTAACTCATTAAATTTTTTAGATAAAACGCATTTTATAATTCTTTTATTCATTTTAACTTTTCCCCCTTTTATTTTTAAAGAATTTCAAATTTGATTTTTAAGAAACTAATTAGCGCTTTCAAATGTACAAAATTGAGATTGCAGTTTCCATTCTCGAACAAACTATATCTTTGTGTAGATATTCCTATTTTTTCTGCAACTTGCGATTGAGTTAAATCTTGTTTAATTCTCTCCATTTTCAATTCTTTCCTTTTCATTCCTTCACTCCCTTTGTTTGGTAAATGTTTATATTTATACTATATGCCTTAACGTTGAATCTGTCAACCCTTAATATGTATATTTTCAACTTAATGTTAAATTATTTTTTTCTCTATTACTCTATGAATTTATTTTGTTCATATAGGTATTATTATTGCGAATATCGTTTATAATAGAAGTATATAATTGATATAAACTTTATGCTTATTTACTAATTATTGTATTTATTATTCATAAAGTTAAAATATGGAGGTAGAAGTATGGAAAAAGAAACCGATATTAAGATTGATGTTGAATTAAGAAAAACATTCGCTAGACGTTTGAAACGGCTAAGAACAGATAAAGGACTTACATTGGAAGAGTTTGCTAAAATACTGAGGGATAAATACGGTATAGGTGCAACCTATGGCTCAATAGGAAATTACGAAAGATCTACTCGTATTCCTGACCTTTTCATTATTAGTAAGATAGCTAATTATTTTGATGTTTCAACTGATTATTTAATGGGAATTGTAGACGAAAAAAATAGTAAAGCAATTCAGACGAATTTATTTGACGAAAAAAATGTTGAACATAACGTTAAGATTGTTTTCGACAAAAACAGTTCTTTGGCAAATATGTCATTGAAGGAAATACAAGAATTGGTAATAGAATTGAGAAATTCTGGAATTGACTTTGATAAGATAAAATGATAAAATTGTCATAATTTATACAATTTTATCAGTAATTTATTTCTCGCAACGTTGCATTTGATGTTATACTCTAAGTATGCGAATATATGTACGGTGTGGGGGGATAAAATATGTTAAAGAAACTGGAAGGTCTTTTATATATCGAGTATGACGGAAAAGTCTTTACGAAAAAAGAAATTTTAGAACAACTTAAAAAAAAAAATAAAAAATCATAACATAGCAAAGCAGCCACATTATTAAATTGTAGCTGCTTTTGTTTTGTTTATTTTATTTCCACTTTGTCTAATGTTTTGTCCAAAAAAAGCTGCAAAAATTCAGAAATTCCCATATTGCTTTCTTTAGCTAGCTTTTCAATCTTTTTTACCGTATTTGTGTTCAAATAATATGAAGTCCGTTTCGGCTTTGGAATAGAAACAAGTTTAGTAATCACAATAGATTCATTTACGTTTTCACCAATGTTTCCAGTTATAGTTTTTGTTTTGTTTCCAACATCAGAAACGTTTCCTTTGATGTTTCTAATTTCATTGTCAATATTTGGAGTATTGCCATCCTTTTCGGAATGTGGTACATTTGGTTTGACGTACTGCTTAGTCGTGGAATCGAAACTATAGTCAGCTTTCTTAAAATTTCTGCCTAATGTTGACCTTCCCACCTCTAGGTCGTGCGTTATTTTAGTTAAACTTTCCCCCTTTTCAAGTAATTTGTTAACATAGTCAATCTGTTTCATTACATTTAGTTCTTCAAATTCGGTATTGTTCATCAATTTCACCTCTTAAATACTTTACTATATCTAAGGTAAAATTGAAATAGTTAACGTTTCCTTTGCTACCTCTCTATTTCTCTCTCAGATTCATACTCATGTTCACAACGTCTTTCACCGTAATAGTTGCAACTATCCTTAATAGCTTCACTTAAAATCTCGTGTCTAGCGTTCTCCCATTCTCTGCTTTCCTCATTTAAACAATCATCTAACATAATAGTATGATATAATTCTTCCAGCCTTGCAGCTAAATCCATTTTATAGGCTCCTTATATTATTGCTAGTGCTATTTGACCTAACGTGTATAGGATATTAACTCCATGTGCGGTTTCTGATAATACGCCACCTCTAATTATTTTCATTTCAATATCTGCATTTTTAACCATGGTGCTATATTTTTCATACTTTAAAAACTTTCCTGCTGAAATTAGATAAGCTACTATTAAACCTTTAGTTATTTTACTGCCTATTAATATTGCCAATGCCATTTTATAACTCCTTTAAATTACTCTTTTCAAAAACTTTTTCTTTTCATCAATCCAATCATAATTTCTCATTTCTTTTAATAGGTCCTCTACTTCGATTTTGTTTTCAATTGTCATTTTACTTTCAGATAATGTTTTCACCCATGTAGTACTCTCATATTCTAATATCATCTTTCGATTTCCTGTTCATTTTCAGTATATTTAAAGTCAATTGGTGCGCCGGTATTATAGCAATCTCTTATTTCCTTTTCAAACTCTTTTTCATTCTTATAATTTATAGTTTCAACAACTTCGCCCCTAAATCCTAAATAATTGATATCATATTTCACTTTTCTAACTCCTTATTAATTGATTTGTCTTTGCAATATTCAAGAACTTTTTCAATATTCTGTACTGGTATTTTGTAATATTCAGCCAAAGTTTTGATTCCCTCAATATATACTTCATTTTCCTTTTGCATTAATTTAAGACTTTGGTATAATTTGATGTTTTGTTGCTGCAAATTCTCTTTTTCTGCATCCCTGGCAACTTGATAATTCTTATAAGCTGATAAAGTCCGTTTAGTTTCTTTTAATTTAATTTCAGTTAATTCATTATTTTTTGCTTTTGCCATAATACTCTCGATATTCTTCTCGTCTAATTTTTCAGCACATAATTGATAATATTTTTTTACGTCAAAATGAAATGCTTTACTTCCTTTCAACCCTCTCGTAAGTGATTTGAAACTGTTTATCATACAATTTGCATAATCCGTTTGTAGTTGGCTTAACATTACCTTGCCATCAAAAAAACGTTTATTAGACATTATCCTTTTACCTTTTTCGTTTGTATAATCAACACTTAACATTACGTGTATATGAGCGGTTGTCTCATCCATATGCAAAACCGCATAAATTACATTATTACCATAGCTATTTTTAAGCCACTCTACATTAATTGTAAGCCACTTTTCAAAGTCTGGTTTAGATAATGTCTGCATGAACTCAGGGCTTGTTGTAAGTACCATATCTCTTGCAATACAACTATCCTTACGTTTCCATACACCCTCGATGTGTTGTTTAAGATTTTCATAAACATTTCCATCACCTATAAGTATTCTGTTTTCATAAGTTTTCGTAGAGTCTGCATTTTCAACTTGACCCTCACGCTCCATGTGATACTCCCAAGCTTCAATAGCTTCTAAATTATAAAATTTACGGTCAATTCTCAGAATTGCATATTGAACAGGTTGCCCACCGCTCCTAAACGTAACCTCTTTGGCATCACTCACATAAACATTATTATCAACACCGATAATATTATCCAAAATATCCCCCTATTTATTACTTAAAAATGTTTCGAAACTTTCCTTTTCTACCTTTTGTGGTCTTTTATCAAGTTTCATTTGTAGCATAAGTTGATCTATTTGTTGCTGGATATCTTCCAATTCTTTATCCTTCAATTCTATATTCCTAACAGAACGATTATACAATTTATTTAATTCTGTTTTATCTTTAATTAATTCCTGTAACTGCAAAGTATTTGTTTGTTTATTTTCATTAAATTGCAAAATTTCATTATCTTTAACTTTTTTAAATTTTCTAAATTCCTCCATAATAACCTTTTTATCTATACCTTTAAAAAATAAACCTCCAATCCCAAACCCTAACAAACTATATCCAAAATATCCTAATATACTTAACAATATTTACCTCCATAAAATTAATTAACAATTGGAAACTAAAGGATGAATAGGTAAAAAATCAAAGGAAAAAAATCAAAGGAAAAACATACTACTCCTTTTCGTTTTCGCTCCGCTCAACGTATTAAAGAATCTGTTTTATGTCTCTACCTTCATATTCTTTATTTTCAAAATAAACATTAAGATCATCACTAACCACTTGCTTATTATTTATAATTATTATGCAGGTTTTATCAGGTAAACATCTTATTTCATTGTCATTATAGAGTCTCTTTTTCTGTTTAGAAGTAGACACTGTTATTTTATCGCCTGTTTTGCTTTTGGATTTAACTTCGATTTCACATTCTCCACAAATTTTAGATAAATAATCGATTGTAACTGGTTCGCTTATTCCAGGAAGAACTATTTTAGTTGTAAGATTGTTAAGCATTGTGTAAGATAAATCTTGGCCATAAAGTCTAAACAATTGACGAATATCATGAATACATAAATTAAGACTAAATTTTCTTGATCTAGCAGCCGTTATAATGTGATTCATTCCGGAAATTATTCCCAAATTAGCATATTCATCATAAAAATTAAATATTGGTAAGCAATTAGAATTTGCATCATAATAATCTAAATTGAAATTGATTAATTGGCTAAATACCGTTGCCATTAAAGGTGCTAGATAATCAGCTTGCACTTCACTGTTAATAATATATAGTGCAATTGGTCGTTGTCTTAATTCTGTTGGATTAAATTCATTGTTTGAGGTCGTGGAAGCTATTTTAAAATCACTAAATGATTGCAATGCACTTGCTAGTGTTGTTTTTATGCTACTTTCAAGCCCTTTTGCTCCTAAACTCATTTTAAATATACTCCATTGGTCTTGTATTTCAGTTGTAGTGTTTTGAAATAGCTTTTCTAGGTCGTAATTGCTATGTGTAACGATTAAATCTAAAGCGGTGGTAATATTGCATTGTTCTCCACCTCTATGTCTACAATAAAGCAATACCGCTACTAAGAGAGGTTTGCTTAATACTAACCATTCGGCACCGCCACTGTTTTTATCGTTTACACCTTTATCAGCATTATTTAATATAGTTTGTGCTAAATTATTTACATCACTAAAACCTCTACATATTGCTAAAGGATTGATGCTTATGCTTTTCCCTGGATTCATTGGACAGAATACTTTGATTTCTCGACCGCACACATTTTTCTGATACCAGCTAGTTTTTTCAAAAATTTCGCCTTTTACGTCTGAAATTATAAGGCTCGACATTGGTAAATTGTTAGATAATAAATTAGGAATATATTCAGCACTACTTTTGTAAGAACCCGTTTTCCCAAATATTGCAATATGCTCATACATTGTTTTTTCTGACAAAATATATCGTTGGCTTAACCTTATACCTTTAGTTCCTAAAAAATCCTTTATATCTTTTCTAGTACCTTTATATGCAGTTCCTATTTTAGTAACTTTATGAAAATTTTTATATCCCATAATCGAACCCTGGCAAATACACCCAGTGACTACCGCCCAACCTATTTTTGTGCCTACTGCAAGTAATTCCATTTTTAAACTCCTTATAAATTGGTATAATTCCTATTAAAAAGGGCAAACTATTATTATAAATATAAAGCGAGGTGTTAGATATGATTATAATTGGTACGATTGGCATGGCAGCGTGTGGTGTTAGTGCGTTAGTGAGTGGTGGATATGTGGCCATGGTGTTTTATAGAATTTTTACTAATTCTTTTTAAACATATCATTTTTAATTAAATCTTTGATATAATTAGACATATCGCCTTTATTTCTAACATGTTTATATATCTTATAATCATCATCATTGTTTTTAAAAGACACATATATTTTTAAATTCTTATTCACGTTAAAACCTTTCATATTGCTATACTTCATATTATGGTTGATGGTGAATATATGTGACTATATGTTTATATTTTCGTATAAAAAGAAGGCCACTTCTCAGCAACCTTTAGTGTTAAAACATTTTTAATTGTTGGGCATCATCTTCAATGCCGAGAAATTTTAAAATATTTTTTTCTCGCTTTTTACTAAAATATTTATAACCTCTAAACCAGATTAAAGCATCTTTATTATTTTTACTGCTATTACAACTTTGGCAACTAGGTATAATATTGTTGACTGTATATTCTCCACCCTTAGACGAAGCCAAGAAGTGTTCTTGCGTTAGTGGTAATTCTTTGCCACAATAAGCACATGAATTTTTGAAATGTTGTTTAATAGTTATCCATTGGATATCAGTAAGATTATGTGCTAACCCATGTTGCACAGATCGTCTATTTTGACTGTAAATCCTGAATTTTTCTAAATTGTCTTTTCTATATCTAGTTATTTTATCCTTATTGTCTTTTTTATATTTTTTGCGTGTTTTGATAACCGCTTCTTTATTTTGTTCGACGTATTGTTTTGCGTATTCTAATACATGGCTTTTGTTTTCGTCGTACCAAAGCTTGTTATATTCATCAATTCTATCTTTATTTTTTTCTTTATACCGTTTTTTTTGAAGAGCTATTGTGATTTTATTTTTCTCTAAATACCTATTTATTTCTTCTTTATGATTTTCAGAGTATTCTTTAACTTTTCGAGCAATATATTCCTTTTTTTCTTCTCTATACTTTTCTTTTTTATCTTTATTTTTACGTGAATATTTCTTTCCGTATTCTGATAATTTCTTACTATTTTTTTCTCTATATTGTTTTTTATATTCTGCTATTTTTTCTTTATTCACTTCTCTATAGCGCTTTTCACATTCTTTACATTCAGTTTTATATCCATCTTTTCTACATTTGTTTTTATAAAACATAGCAATATCTAGTTCTTCACCACATTTACTACAAATCCTTGTTTCCACTATTTAACCTTTTCTATAACTATTTTATCTTTTTCTACAGAAACACTTACAACATCAGTTTCTTTTAACCCTAAACTTTTAAATTCCTCCGTTAATCTTATGCTTAAACTGCCTGCCCACAATCCTATTTTACCTTTTCTCATTTTTATCAACCCCTTATATATACTATTATACCACTACCCTACCCTATTACACATAAATAATAAAATATATTTCAAAATAAGAAAAACCCCTACAATTAAGTAAGAGTTTCAAAATTACATATTATCAAATTGTCCTAGTGCTTCTAATTTCTCTTTATCAAAATCTTTTTTAATATCTTCATCCTTAACAGTAGGAGCATACTTTTTAATCATTTCTATAATTGTTTTTTCCTGTTCTTTGTCAAATTTATATCCTTTGTTTTTACGTTCCAAAGCTAATTTTTTCATAAACTCTGAAAAGTTTCCCTGTTCCTCGCAATATTGCAATAATTCCTTTTCATCATCTTTAAAGCTAACTGATTTAACTCTACTAGCTGCCATAGCTACCTCCTATAAACTTTTAAGTTCTCCCATATATTTAAAAGCATTAGCATTTACAAATTGAGCATTATCAATAAGTTCAGCGTTATTAAATAATGGTTTAATTTTATCAAACAATCTTATTCCACCGCCACCAATAATAAATGTATTATCCATAGTGTCGTGTGTCTTGAAATCTGTTTTGATTGCATTAGCTACTTTTCTAACATGTTCATCTATAACGCTCCCATACTGTCCTAAATCAATTTTACCTGTCTTTGATGTAATATAACCTTTCTGTAATTTGTTATCCATCTGATAAGCTGCAATATTAACATCATGCTCAGATACTATCCTTTGGACTAAATTAGAATAAAGTTTCAACATTCCCAACGGATAAGTAGCTTTATTAATTAACTTCATACCTTCAAAATGAGATATATCTACAGTAGAACCGCCAATATCAATAATCAATGTATCGTCATTCTTAATATCTTTAGCATTTAAAAAAGCCACACCAACACTTTGAGGATATACCATAACACTTTTTATTTTAATATCTTGAAAATGTTCACCTATTTTAATCCTTTTAACACCATAACTTAATAGTTTTTCTTTGAAAGCTTCTTTCTGACTAGAATAAAATGCAATAGGTAAACCAGCAACAACATCTGCTTCGATAAATGTACTTTCAGGAAAACTCATAGCAATTGCGGTAATGGTACATATTTCAGTAACTAACGAATTTGTTTTATTATTATCTGCAACACCTTCACCATCCTCGGCTCCCACTGTATAATCAATACCATCAATATTTACATTTATAGTGTCTTTATTTATATCAATATCTTTACCAGTTTTAATTGTACTTGGAAATATAATTCCCTCAGAAGTTTTAGTGTTTTGAAATCCATTGTCTAAACCAATTATCATTATATATCGCCCCTTTGTAGTATATTTATGACTTTGTAATATATGCTTTGTAATATATTATATGAAAATTACTACAGAATGTCAACACTAAATAAAAAAACCTCCATATCCACCGCCTTAAAGTGAACACAAAGGTTTTTAGTTTATATTTCCAACTATTATTATAACGCATATTCAAACTTATTTTTATATTCCTTCTCTAATTTTACGTCTACTTTCAATTATTAATGCTAGAGATTGTTGTTTGCTCATTCGCGGAGTATTAAGAGCTTTTTCTTCGCTCCATCCAGCTTTAACTCTATTCTTGTATATTTTTATACTTACATCATTGTTTTTTAGCATTAGTTTCATTTCGTCAGTAATGTTTATGTCAATATGCTTAATATGTTCTGTACACGCTCTTTCTATATCCCAACCATAAATACGTACTCTATGCGTTAATGTTTGATTGGCTATACCATGGCTTAATCCTAAAGTGTATTGCTCTGGTGATATATAATAACTGTAATTCATTTTTACCCCCTTAGTGCAAAATATTTTTGAATTACGACTTAACTAGCTTCAAACTTTCGCTCACATGCCATATTATAAAATTCTTCTTCTTTCTCAATTCCAATATAATTTCTGCCTATAGTACTTACTGTTTTTATAGTTCCACTGCCACAACAGTTATCTAATATTAAATTACCTTCGTTTGTATAAGTTTTTGCTAAATATTTGTATAGCTCTTCGGGTTTTTGAGTATTGTGTATAGGTCTTGCCACACCTTGGAAGTCCAATACTTGATGTGGGTAATTAGTGAATTTTCTAATATAACTTTTTTCTTTAATTGCTCCACCATTATGTCCTGAAACATGTTTTGTATTATCTAATTTGCCTTTAGGATTAACTATCTCTTTATTGTATAGTAATATTCCTTGTGGGTTATAATTAGGAGGTTTAGCATAAAATACTGATATTGTCTCGATATCTTTCAATGGCATTTTTTTTGCATTTAAAAAACCATTTGCTTTGCTTTTTCTCCAATACCAATCGTACTTATACATCACTTCATTGCTTAGTCTTAGCTTACTGCTGAATGGTTCACTGCCAAATAATACAATTGCACCATTAGGGATTATAATCCTATTATATTGCTCCCACAACTCTTTGAATGGAATTACGCTATCCCATTTACATTTAGTAGTTCCATAAGGTAAGTCGCAAAGAATCATGTCTATTGATTTGCTATCTATATCTTTCATTATTTCTAGGCAATTGCCTAAATAAATTTTATTTTGTTCTAACATTTTTATCCTCCACTTCTATATATTCATCTAAATACGTTTCAGAGGCTTCTTTACACCATCTGCCTTCACACATTCCCATACAAGTGTTTATGTTTCCACCACGTGTCCACGAGCAATAATTGCACAATTCGTCTGTGCCTTCAATTTTATCTAATAATTCTTTTTTCATTTTATCTAACATAAAATATCTCCTTTTTTAAGTCGCATTATAATCATATTACGTACCACGCTATTTACCTTTGCAGTTCTTATTACACACCTCTATAAAATCATTATGCCTAATATCTTTGAATACACATATCTGTTCTGAAATAGGTGTATATATAAAATCAAAACATCTTTTACAAACTCGCGGTTGAACTCTTATATTTGGATTTACTTTTGTTTCTACCATATTTCTCTCCTTGACTTTTAAAATTCATTAACTTTATAAACTTCTAACGCATTGCTTAATTCTTGTAAATACCTATCATAATTAAAAAAATGATTGTCTTTAATTTGGCATATAATTTCCTCTTGATTTTTTTTATTCTCGTAAATATTATAAAACATAATGTTTTTAGACTTAGGAGTATGTTTCACAAAATAATCGTTCCATTTTACAAGTATTGATTCACCTTTGTTGAGTTTTTCAAACTGCTCTACGGTATTTAATAGCTCTATCTTCATAACTTAACGCCTTCTGCATTTTTCAAACCCATAAGAGAAAGTAAATATTCTTTAGGATCACCATGATACAAATTCATTAACCCAGTGCAGAAAAACATCCATTGTTCCCCTGTTCCATAATGTGGTTTCCAATAACATCTATCTTCTATTGTCATGTCCGGAATGATGCCATTAATGATATATTCCCTATAACTTTTAATAATCCACCTTGATTTATCTACGCTGCAACCTCCGCCCTCTTTTGCAGAAATCAAATTCGCTAAACTTCTATCAATATAATTATAATTGTCATATATGAAAAATAGTTTTGATAATTTATTGCGGTCCGTTACTTCTGGATTCAACCCATTTGCAACCGCCCTAAGCACTTTTTTTAATGGATATTTAATAAATACATCAAATTTCTCCATATCTTTTAAGTCGTATTTTGAATTTACCAAGCTTTCAATTTTATCACTAAACCCTTTTTTAGTTTCCGTTTCCTCCGCATTAATTAATCCATCAAATATTGAACCTAGAACATTTTTTATATCTTTATTTTCCATGTTATTTATCCCCCTTATTAAATTGTTCATATGCCATTTTTAAGCCTACCAAGTAAGCTTGAACTCTATAAGGTATAATATCGCCAGCTTTAAATATCCATTCAGCTATATCACAATCATAATCAGTTAAATCATCGTAAACTTGATTAACTTCATAATCCCAATTACTTTTACAAGTACAATTTTCAGCAGCTACTATCAATTCTCTTAATAGTTTAACGTGATTATCTATTCTTTCCTTTCTCTCAATATCTTTTTTATTATCTAAATCAAAATCATCATCATTTATATTATCTATTTCCTCTTTTATTCTTGCTTTAGCATCATCAGTATCAAAAGAATATTTATCCTCGTCAAGTGCAGATAGTTTTCCATGAAAATAATCAAGTCCATAACTTATAATTGATTCAACGCTAGCCTTTTCAGTAAAACAAAATACTGCATCACCTATATCACCAGTAACATACATTCTTGAACCATCAAATACAAACCTAGTATAATAAGAACTTGAACCTGGTTCACCCCAGCTCAAAGCAGAAACCCTATCATCATATTTTTTAAATTCCGCAACATGTTTTTCAAACCATTCTTTAATTTCCTTTTCCGTTTCTTTATAATTCATGTAAATAATCCCCCTCAGAATTTGTTTTTACCATATTTATACTATATACCTTAAAGTTGCTAATTACAACGTTATGTTGAAATATATTTTATAATTAAATTTTTATTTCAAATCCGCTACAAAACTCAGTATCTATATTTTCAATTATATTAGAAGTTCCGTTCCCATTTGGACAGTGATGTCCTTTACGATAAGATTTCACTAAATGCTTGCAATCTTTACAAAATCCCTTAAAATCCAAAGTTTCAGTTTTGTCCTCAGAAACTTCCTTAAAGATTATTTCTCCTGGATCATTGTCTAATTCTTCAAGTCTTCTTGTTGCCGATTTATCCGCAACATATTTCAAATTATTAAATAAAAACTTAACTTCTTCCTCATTCTCACATATTTCAAATAAATCGTCTAAAATAACGCTTAATGTAAAATCTTTTAGCCTTAATTTTCCGTTTGTGCTTCTTGATAGCATCTGAATACCTCCCAAGTCCTTAAATTTCGTTTGTACTGAACTTTTATTTAATCATTACATAATTACGCCTTATTATTTTTATTACTCTCAGTGTGTCTCTAAATATCCTTATTTAACTCTTGTTTTAATTTTCTTCTGGAATATCTATTTAACATCTTACTCATTTTTCTTCTATCGTTGGCATCAACAATTTGATTGCAATTATAATCATATGAAGTTGCTTTGACCACATTAACCTGTTTTACTATATCTTTCATAGATTCACCCAAATTACGCAGCCTTGTTTATGCTCATAAGAAACTGGAATATCATATCTTTTAGCATCTTCAATACACCATCCATAAGGATTAGGATATATTTCAAGCAATTCCTCGTAAGTTATAGTTAACATGTGGCTGCTTTGCATTATCCCAAAATTGTGTCTGTTTATTTTAAAACAATGGTATAAGAAAACTGTACCAAACACTTTTTTACTACCACTTTCAATTATCCCTATTTTCCCATGAATATTAGTTTTACTACCTCTGACCTCAATTGTTTTTTCACCGCTTAAAATTAATTCTGCCCACTTTGGTTTTATTATCAAACCTTTCATATTTTCCCCCTCATATCTTTGTATATACCAATGTATTGAGTTTATGGAAATATCCTGAATTAGCAACCTCTGTTTTTGTCATAGTTGGAGTTGTACTTGCTTTCTCTGGATTCCAACCTCTTTTAACCCTGCATTGCAATGTGGTTACCTTAATACCATTATTCTTAGCTACCTCGTATTGCTCTATAGAAATTTTACGTATACTTTCAACTGCAAGATTTATTGATTCTTTAGCAGTTAACGTATGTGTGTTCATAGCTCTTTCTGTGGTCCATCCAAGTCGTAATACCCTAGCACTAAAAGTAGCTATTTTTATATTATTTATTTTCAAAGTTTCTTTTATTTCATCGGTTAATATGTTTTTAAGTCCTTGTCTATGCAAATGTTCTGTGCAAGCTCTTTTAATATCCCACCCATACTCATGTATGCGATTTTCTAAAACGTGGTTCGATATTCCATTGTTTAAAGCTAAATCATATTCTTTAGGAGTTATATACCAATGATAATCTACCATCCTAATAATTGCTTTTCTAAAGCTTCTAATTCTCCTGGTACTTGTTCTCTAGTGCTACAATTTTCTGCAAAATCGCTTTTCTTTTTATTGTAAGGTATAGAAGCTCTTTGCGGTTTCTGGTTTAAATATCCTTCAAACTTATTACTAAAAAGAGTTTGAGGTCTTAAATATATACGCATATCTTCTTTATTAGGTAAAGGTTCTTTGTTCCACTCTGTCGTTTTTATATCAATTACTTTTTTAAAATCTTCTAGTGTAGCCTTTTCATTCCACCTAGCTTTAATTAAATCTTTAGTAGCTTTGCTTGTAGCTCTATATTTTGTGTCCGCTTTCAAATTAAGATAATCAACTATTTCAGAAAAAGGTATATATATATTAGTATTATCATTATTAGTAATTTCATTATTAGTTAAATCATTTATTAGTAGTCCTGCGTTTCCTACATCTACGTTAGGTACATCTACGTTAGGTACATCTACGTTTCGCACAAGTAGTGATGTTTCCTCGCTTTGTACGTTATTGTATTCCATATTTACTATTTCTTTTCCATTTTCTAGTATAAAAATAGACTTGATTTTACCATCTTGATTAGGTTTTTCATAAACTACACTCTCCCAATGATCTATAACTTTATTTATAAATACTGGATACCGTTGAATATAATTAAACTCTTTTAATTCATTTAATGCCGACCTGGTAGCTCTCTCTCCATCTGTGCTTTGCTTAATTAAGCTTTCAATAATTATTTTCCAATCATCCGGCTTGCTTAATAAGTAAGACAATAACCCTTTTGCTTTCCAACTAAGTCCTTTTTCACTTAAAAACAATTTATTCATCATTACATAAGGATTATCCGAATCCTTCTTTACTCTTATAACGCTTTTGTCCATAATATTAATTCCTCCTAAAATTTTTTAATTTTAGGTTAAATAACCAGTATACTTTTAAAGAAAATGTGATATAATATAATTAGATATTTTTAAAAGCATATAGAATATAAACCTAAATAGCATTTGCGATGCCCGCTGATGCTTTTTATTTTTTTTGTAAATTGGCATATCCCCATTATACAACATTTCAACGTTATGTGTAAAATGAATTTTTAAAATATAAATTAATAGTTCTCTCTTTTCTTTAAATATTCTCTAGCTTTTGATAAGTCGAACACTTCATAACCTTGCTCTGCAAATAATTTTGCACTCTTATCATAAAACCCTTTATATTGAATTTTCATTGTTGCTTTATTTTCTTCGTATACAGTTTCTCTTTTAACTACCATATAATTAAACCCAGCTTCTACATTTTCTTTAATTGCCTTATCTATAATGTCACTTGAATTTTTAACCATTTCAGAAGTTCCATCTTCTAACGGATTGTAAATATCTTTATTATAGTCTTTCAGTACTTTAACACCCTCACCAAACTTTCTAGTTGCTTTTATAGTTTCAAAAGCCATCTATTTCACTTCTTCCTTTATATATTCTTCCATATGCTTTTGAATCCAGTTGCTCATATTAATAGAATTTCCTTTAGCCTTTTTAGTAAACTTCGCTAAAATTACTTCGTCTATTGAAAATGTCTTTTTCTTTATTATGATGTTCCCCTCCCTTTATATTCCTTTATACATACTATACTCCATTATTATTTAATGTGCAAGATTTTTATTTAATATTCGGTAACACATTTGTAATTAACACATAGTATAAAGTATGACCGATATGGAAGGAGCAAATACATGTTAAATAGCAAAAAAACTTATCCTCTATCTTATAAGGGATTACAAACTGCAATCAATGACCGTAACCACCATTTAAAGGTACGCAATAGAGTTTTAATTTTAATAGGTGCGATTACATTAACAAGTATATTAGGAATGCCTAGTGCAAGTGTCATAGCATTTAAAGTAATATAAATACATTAAAGGAGAGTGCAAAAATGAATGTTAAAGAATTTCTATTAAGTGTAGGTGCCAATTTAGAAAATGAAGACACGAAAGAAATGGTAGAATCCGGTTATTATGAGGATGATAAATTACATTATGAATTGATATTTGGAAATGATGAAAATGTAACAAACGATACAATAATTATTAGAGTTGAAAAATCTAAAAGTTGCGTGTGAGGGGAGTGTAAAATGAATGAATACAATGTTAAGTTGACTATGGATGAAATAGAATATCTAATAGACGTATTATCAGAAACAAAGGGATATACTCAATTTGAATATGGTATATATAAAACGTTAAATGAAATTGTTGAACAAAATGAAAATAATAAATAAGGAGCATGTTAAATGCAGAAATATATTGATGTAATAGACAAATTAAGAAATGAAATGTTAACTGAAAAAGATAAATTAGAAGAAGATATTGATACTGATGAAAAATATAAAAGATTTAATACATTGGATTCGGTTTTCTGTAATCTTTGTAATCTACAATTAGAATTACAGGTAGGTACAAATGAATTAGATAGTTTAACGGATACTGAAAAAGATTTTCGCATTGATGAAATAATAAATGGTGAGGTTGAATTTTAATGACAAGAAATAAAAATAAGAGCCACAACTAAGTAGCTCCATAGGAAAATATATTATAAAGAGGTAGCTGCAACTAGTTACCTCTTATTCTATTGTATGTAATCATTCTTTGTCTGTGATTCCTTCGGTTAATGGATTTATTACAACACCCAAACCCACTAATATTGTTAATAGCATATCTACCAACGTATCAAAATTAGCCGGTAACTCTATTTTTGTAAACGTCTTAATTACCAATACCAAAAAAGCTACTAAACTTAATAAAAATGCTTTGTTTCTTAATCTTGCTTTTATATCCATTAATAAAACCTCCAATTTTAATTTGTAATATATGTACACATACGTAAACACATTGTAAATGCTGATTTCTTCATGTACACATATTGTTTACATTATCTAAGATACTGATTTGATACCCAACCGCCATGATTGCCAAAACGAATATTACTAAATCCATTAGAAACACGCTCAACAATGACTTTTTCTCCATTAATTTTATTGCCTATATCTGCAAAGTTTGTTCCGGCTCCGGACCTAACATTTAAAACATCTGCAATTACTGTTTTAGTAATAGGATATTTAATTGAAGCAGCTCCATTGCTAATAAATTCAGAACTACACCAACCACCATGATCGCCAAAATATACGTTTATCCAATTTCCAACCTTGTTGCCTAGCCTAACTTTATCACCTTTTTTAAACTGACCTATAGTATTAAAATCTATATCAGAACCACTTCTAACATTTAGTACAGTTGCAGTAACATAACCATATTTAATAGTTTCTTTAATAGCTGAAATAGGTTTGCCTAAAAGAGTTACATTGCTTTTACCTTTTATAAGAATATCATCATAAAATACATTTACATCAACATGCCCATTAACACCGCTTACATCGCCTGTAGAGGAATATTGAAATCCGGCATATACTTTTACATTTGGTTTAACAACTCCGTAATGAGCAACCCACAATGGTATATCTTTAACCGTTTGATTCAAGTTGTTAGCATAAAACGAATCGCCTGTATAAATGCAAACTTCCTTACCTTGACTTAACATATAATCAGCAAACTTTCTAACGCCGGAACTAATCTGAGTTGAGTTACGACCTTCTGTTTCTTCAATGTCTATAGCATATTTGCAATCAACTTGTAAGCCGTTTGTAGAACTAAGAAAATGTTGAGCTTCTTTGACTGGATCATTGGTCCTCATATAATGATAAAATCCAACTTTTAATTCTGCTGCTTTGGCTTGTGCATATTGTAATCTAAACGGAGCCGAATCATACGTAATGCCCTCTGTAGCTTTTATGTATACAATTTCTACGCCACTTGCTTTTACTTTTTTAAAATCTGTGTTAATTTGATAAACTGCAATATCTATACCACGCATTAATTATTCCTCCTTATCTACTATCTAAATACATCCATATATTACTTACGACTAACCCGATGAAAACGGTTAATATAGCTTTGGAAACCCAAACAATTATATTTAACGAAACATCTTGTCTTACATTGAGTATTTTAATCTCATTTAATTTTGCAGTATGGTCTTCAAGCACCTTTTCCGTTTTATCTGCTGCTTTTTCCAATGATGCAACTCTGTGTTCTGTCCCTTCTTCTCCCATTCTGTTACCTCCTAATTTTTTACGTTTACTTTCGAGGTAAGCGATTGTATAATGTTTGCATAAAGTCTTTCGAGATTTTGTACAACCTTCAAAGTTAACTTTAACGAGTGCTTTGGGGGTTTTTACCTTGCTAGATTAAAACCATCTTATATACCACCAAAACATAGAATCCCTCCTTTCTTATAAATATAAATCTTATACCTATATTTTAACATAACGTTGAAATAAAAAATATAAAAAAATATATAGAAAAACTCTAATAAATTAATATTAGAGTTTTTTCTTACTATTCACAAATTCGCTCAATTCATCCTGGAACCAATACACCAGGACTATGATAATGAGTATAATAAACTTAAACACGTCTAAACCTCCTTACCTCAATCTCTTAATTAAGCTATCTTTAGCTTCTTTTTTAACTTTTGCCAATGCTTTCGCTAACATATCGGCCTTTTCTTCATCTGTAGAACCTCTATAACCACCACCAAAAATAACATGACTATAAGCATTCATAGTTTTTTCACCTACCGTTTTCTGATACTCTGAAAATTGTTCTCCGGTTAAAACAATATCTTCTTTAAGTTTATTGGCTTTAGTTTTAGTTAAAGTTTTAGAAACTGCACTAGGTATCTGATCGGTTAAATTACTATCATCATATAATCTAACCATTTCCTTCTGTACATCGGTAGGATTATAAGTTGTTTTAAAACCTGGATTAAACATAACATTAAATATAGTATTTTCGCCTTGAAAGGTTTTAAGTTCTTCACCGGCAGCGTTAGTTTTCTTAGGTAATGAGGTTGATAACATTGGAAGTCTATTAATTAATTTATTAAAAGTTTGTTTGAATAAATTAGCATCATAAGTTTCCCTAACAAATGGATCGTTTAATTGTCTTAATTGATTACCTATAGTTGGTGTAACCTGTGTGGTTGTTCCAAGCATACCACTTGCTAAACTCGCAGCAGGATTATAGCCACCCATAAGTCTACTAGGACCTTGCAGTAAAGTAGAGTTAAACAATAAATTAACACCACTACCAGCACCATTTACTAACGCACTTCCTATACTGGCACTATCTTTTATAGAATTATAAACATCAGCACCCATCATTAGTGGAGCAGACGCAGGTAATGCCCAATCAATAGTTTGATATGTGTCACCAAATTTAATAGCATAACTTCCTTTACCTAAAGAATCATTCAACCCTGAAATTTTAGCATTTTTACTTCTTGCACCAGTAATTAAACCACTCTTAGCCATTAAGTAACCTATTAGTGCAAGTCCTGTTCCAGTTAATCCTCTAGCTAAAGTATTAACAAATTTAGATTGATCAAATGTGCCTTTACCCCTGGTAGATACACCATGAGCAGTAGCTTTCAATATGCCCACCGGAGAATAATCTATAAATTTATCAAGTACATTGGCAGGAGTTTTAGCAAAAGGCATTATCAAATTAGAAAACAATTGGAAAATAGTCTTAGCTTCCGGATTCTTATTTAAAAAGTTAGCACTTTTAATACCAGTAAAAATATTTGCCATAGCACTATCATTTTGTAATGTACGTTCTAAACCGTATTGTTTAGCGGTTTCTTTCATTTCATCAGTTATAACATTAGATTTTTTTATTATTTTAAGTTCTGCAATTTTCTCAGCATAAGCTGCATTATAGAAAGGCGTATCTCCTAATTTTAATGCTTTACCAACTATAAAATGAATTTTGTTAGCTGCTTTATTTATGCTTCTTTGAACAGGAGTTTTAGCATTTTCATTAAATATTTTAGTTTTATATGGAAGTTCAACTCCACCGCCTGCTGGTGAGGTATCAACATTGTTTATAATATCTAATTTCCATTCTTTTAAACCTTGTTGAAAACCTTCTTTAGCTGCTTTTCCTTTAGCAACTGGCATTAATAAAGTAGTTCTTTCTGACTTTCTAATACTTGAAACTATTTTATCTATTGCAGCACCAGGAATATTTTTAACAGATTCCATAGTATTCAATAAGGCATTTCCTAGTGGATTACGTACAACTGTAGTCTTAGGATTAAATAACATTGAAATTCTTTGAACGGCTTTTAATTTTTCCATGTTACTCGATGGTGTTTTTTCTGCTATTAATCCACCCACTTTAGACATTTCCATTCTGTTTTCATAATTATCCGGAATAGCATCATTAGCAAGTTTCATATGTTCGGTTATAAACTTAATATCCTCTGATTCTAATATCGGTAATCCTTCTTTTTGTTTTATTAAATCTCGAATGGACTCTTTATCATATGCCCCTAAATTAATCAACTCTGCTATCTTTTGGAATGTGTCTTTTTGTACTGTTTTTTTCTTATCTTTAAACATACTTTTCAATATACTGTCTGATCTTGTTTTTACCAGTTCGTTAAATCTGCTTTGAATTTTTTTGCCTAATAATTCTATGCCTTTACCAGTTACATTAGTATTTTCAACTAAATAATCAGTGATAACCTTTAGTGAAGCTTCTTTATCACTTATACTAGATTTAGCAATGTCAACTAGCTTTTGGTCTAAAGTTTTCATAGCGGTCTGTACGCTTCTATTAAGCGTGTTATTGCTATATGTTGGAACAATACCTTTTTCAAAATAATCATTCAATATACTACTAACTTCTGAATCATCTTTGTACTTATCTTTTAATATAACTTTTGCTTTTTTCCAGGTATCACTATATTCATCTTTACTTTGAATAGCCTGCTTTAAATATTCAATAGGATTTCTTGGCGAAGATTTTGACTTAGTTGGTAGTGGAGATTCCTGAGCTGACTTAAATAATTCATTAACCATATCTGCAATTAAATTAGTTTCCTTTTCTGATGAAGGTTTTAAGGTATTATTAATTTTTTTAGCTAACATACTTTCAGGAAGTAGCTCTTCAACTGTTTGTTTTGCAGCTTCTTCATGTGAAGTATCTAATATATCAGTAACAGTTTTAGCCTGCTTGTCAATTTCATCAATAAGGTTAGGATTACTTTCTTTAACAGTTTCCTCTGCTTTATTAATCACTCTTTGAGCTTCTATTAATTTGCCCTCACCAGTACGTGAATACTTAGCAAATGATTGAACAGTACGACCACCTTCTGTACCAGCTTTACGTACATTCTTTAACCAGTTCTTAGTATCTGTATAGTCTCCTGTTTCTCTAGCCTTAACAAGTTTATCATCACCTAAAATACCCATCATAGTGTCAACATCTGAGCCACTATAAATTTCTTTATTGTTCAAGCTTTCAATTTCACCTTCAAGATCAGTTTCTATCCTTTGTTTAGCTTCATTTAAACTCATTTGTTCTGTTCTAGTATCATATGAAAAATCACCAACATCTAGCATATCTTTTTCAATTTCAGTTAACAAACCTGTGTTTTTAAGAGTGTTAGAATAGACTTTACTAACTACCGCAGGTTTACCACTAAATTCAATTCCATCTAGCATAGTATCATTAGTCACATTTTCATTAGGTATATTATTGTTTCTACCAAAATTATTATTTGGTTTATCAGACTTCATATCCATGTTAGTGCTTAATGTATCACCTTTAGATTTTTTAGGCAATTTTTCTTTTGTTGGACTACCTTTTAATATAGGCATAGATTTAGTTTTGACTTCTACACTTTTATCAATAGTAACTATTCTAGTGTTTACACCAGTTTTACGATCACTTTCATTAAAGGTACCTTCTGATAATTTCTCACTAACACCATGTAAATCAAGCCATCTTCTAAACTCAACACTCTTTTTATCACTTGCAAAGAAAGGATGTTCAGACATAATAGAAACTATTCTGCCACCTGGTTTAAGCAATTCATAAGTGTGCATAACATGGTCTACATCTTGACCTTTCTCGAAAGGGGGATTCATTATAATTTTGTCATATGATCCAGTTTGTTTAAGGAAATCATCACCAACAACATTGTGGCCTTTATCTTTCAATAACTCATTTAAAGAATGATTATATTCAACTACATCAAGTTTATTTTCTGAATATTGCTCTTTAATATTGTCAGCTATATGACCAGTTCCAGCGGAAGGTTCTAGTATCTTATCTCCTGGCTTTATGTTAGCTTCTTCAATCATTCTATTAACCGTAGTTTTAGGAGTAGGAAAATAACCATCAATTTTAGTTCTGGATAATTCAAGTTCTCTGTTTCTAATACCACGTTGTTTAATTTCTGCAGCACTAGCCTTAGTTCCTAATGTATGTGGTAAAAACTCTCTAAGCGCAGCTCTTAACTGTGGTACAGTTTCAATGCCCATAGCTTGCAACCTTTTATATTCATCTACATTATTAATTCGTGGTAAATGATAACTTTCTATTCCATTTGCTTGTGCTACTTTGACAAGTGCTTCAATTTCTTTCATTTCATTTTCATTAATATCAACTCTTTCACCTGTGTTTTTTTCAGCTAATTTAATATATTTAGTAGAAGTTTTTATAAAACCTTTAATATCTTTAGTGAAATTAACCAGGTCCAGAAGATTACTTGAATAAATAGTCATTTTAGGATATTCAGCATTATCAATCATTTCAATAGTTGCATCTGAATTTCTTATTTGTTTTTCAAGTTCATTGCTTCTTGTATAATCAGCAGTATATTTTTCTTTTGCAACTTTCTGAGCGTAAAGCCTTTTGTTGGTACCTAACAAATATTCCAATGTTTGAATATGAGTTCTTGTAGTAATGCCCTTTAAATGTTCAGCTTCTCCATTCTCAATAGCATCCGAAACTCTATTCATAATAGCCTGAGTTTCTTTAAGACTATCACCATGTTCTCTAGCGTTGGCAGCCATACCAGCACGCCTTGATGTATTTTCTTGCCTATCAGAATAACTATTATCAATTTCAGTTTGCATATTGTCAGCTAATTTTCTTAACTTATCAGCAACAACTTTAGAGGTATCAACTTTATCACTGGTAACTGATCCACCCTCTTTAAGCAATTTAAGACTTTCAGTTGGATCCTCTTTAAATATAAATCCCTTTTTAAAATTAGAATAATACCCACCTATTTTTTTAATCTCACTTCTTACGGACCCATAAGCTTCTTTTTCTATTCTGTTTTTAAATTTAACCACCCAAAGGTCCTCACCAGTTTTAGTATTAGTATCTTTGATAGGAGCTTCAAACATATCATCTATATTGCTTATAGCTTCAACATCTTTAGTTCTTTTATCCTCTGCCTTATTATCGGCTCTTTCATTTTGAGCTTTGGCAACTAAATCTTCATAAGTTCTAGTCTCTTCTACAGACAAACCTTGTTGTTCTTTTTTAGTTCTAAACTCTGTAACGGTTTCTGGATTATTCAAAGATTTTTCATTTTTAGCTTTTTCAGCTTCATATTTAGCTCTACTTTCAGTGCGATATTTATTGATACTTTCATCCGTTATAGCGTTAATCAATTTTCTTTTATCGTCATATTTAATTTCTTTTCCTGAAAAATCATATATAGTAGAATAAACATTTTTATCCGTATATATCATTCTTTCAATGTACTTATCAAATAATTCGTTCGTATATTTTTCTAGTGTAGTTTTCCTTTTACCTTTATACTTTGGATTAGCTTTTAAATTATCAAATATACCTTCTTTTATAACAGTTTCATTTTTAATTAAATATTCAAATTGGTCTTTAATATCTTGTGCAGTAACTTTTTCTCTTTTAATATAACCATTAAATTTAACTAACTTTTTATAATGTTCTTCTGGCGTGGATGGTTCCTCTACAGTTCCATTTCCCACTCCTTTTGTAATTTCTTTGTTCCCATCTGCTTTATCATTTTCGATAAAAAGAGTTTTCTTTTCTAATTCCTTATTTTCAAGCATAAGTGTTTTAGCTATATTTTTCTTTTCGTTTTCAAATTTAATTCTTGCAACACTATCACCAAGAGTAAGATTTTCTTTAAAATAATTGTCTATTGTATTTTGAAGTTTTGCAAAAACTATGTCTGTTGTATCCATTCCTTCAATATTTTTAATATCAGACATATCATCTTTTTGGCTTATTTCTGCGCCCTCTAATATTTTTAAAAATTTGGGATCTTCATCGTCTAAATCATTTTCAAAATAAGTATTATATTCATCCTCTGTTATATACTGTAATGCCTTTTCTTTGAATATATCTTCATTGTCCAATTTACCCATAAAATCATGATTTTTCATATCTAAAATAAAAGTAAAATCGCCATAGTCTTGTGAATACATCAAAACACCATTAATATATTTTGTTGCAAAATAAGCTCCCTCATTAACATGACATACAACCCATTTATTAATTGGTATTCTAACTGGTTTAGCGCCATTGAAAAAACTTCCGTTTGGATCTTTAGCTTCAATAACTCTTTTGTATTCAGGCAATCTAGCATTTAAAATTTCTTGTTTTGTTTTTGATTTTTTAGATACCATAACTTCACTCTTAATATTGTTATCACTGTTATTATATTCAACGTTAGGTAATGTAGTAACTTCTTCTTTAGAAAATACTGCAAACTCTAACGTGCTTTCACTTCTTAATGCTGAAACAATACCATCAAAACCAACGTTTTGTAATATTTCGCCAACGTTATCAGAACCATCCCAAAAACCTTTTTTATTATCTTTAGAATTTTCCTTTAAAGCGTTTGTTATAGTCTCAAACGGAGTATAAAAACGTTGGTTATTAGGATTAAATGCAAATGTTATTTGAGCATCTGTTAATCCAGCTTTCGATAAAGCTAGTTTTAATTTGTCAAAAGTTTCAGCACTATACTTCTTGTCAAATTCATCAACGAAAGGATTTAATAAGGTAATATCTTTTTCTTCTATAAATGCACCTTCACCTCTGTGATCTTTCCAAGTTTCGGCAACCCCTTTCATATTTGTATAATATTTAGCTTTACCATATCTAGTAACACCGGAATACCCATCTTCTAACGCTCTACCTCTATATCCATGCACCTTAATTGCAACATCAGACTCTAACATAGCATAAGTAACAAAATCATTACTAGATGTGACCTCTACGACATTTGTACTAGTTTTAGGTGATAAGCTAGGATAATCTTTCAAAACCTCTTCTAAAACTGGTTTACCATCTTTAATAGCGAGTTTAACCGCTTCTTCATGCTCATATTCAAGAAGTTTTTTATCTACACCTCTACGAGTACCAACATATTCAGCTTTAGTTTTAGTCCAACGGTTAGCAACATTTTCATTGTAAATATCTGTTCTCTTTTTACGTTCTGATTCTGCTTCTTGTAATTTTGTTTTAACTTCTTCTTTTTTAGTATTCTCAATATTTTTAGCTATTTTTTCAGTTTTGTCTTTAGCTGCTTGATTATTAATTACTGCTTCTTTTGAATTTTTAAGTTGTTCTTTTCTTGTTGTCACCAACTCATTCATATCAGAATAAGAACTTTTAACATTCTCTGGTACTGTTTTACCTTCAATTATTGCATCGGCTATTGCATTTTTATGTTGTCTTTCTACGATATTATTCCAGCCTAAATCAGTTAACCCATTTTTCATAGATTGTTTTTTATATTCTTCACTTGTTAATTGATAAGATTCTTTAGGAGAATTATCAGCAGTATCTTTTTTAGATTCCAACATAGGCAATTTTGCTTTTGGTTCAGTAATTAATTCTTTAGAATAAGCTTTAGATGTTTTATTGCCAAACATATCTGTAACTTCTACTTTTACTTTACCAAAGGCATTGTTAATTACAACTCCATTGCCATCAGGTGTACTAACTTCTTTACCTGTATAATTAGTTAATAATCTTTTGTTTTTATTTTCCAATTCTTTAACCGTTAATCCGCCTTCAACAGTTTCTAAACTTTCACCTTGAATTAGCTCTCTTTTGTTTGTAGCGTATTCAAATCCTGCCACTTTTAACTTCTTTTGTTTTATTTCGTTATCCCAATTACTTTTTTTGATGTTATCAATATTTGCCTTGTGTTCAGTTTCTAGACTTATTAACCCACTATCATTATCAGCAGTATCTTTAGTAATAGAAGGTGTAGTTGATGATGTTACATCACTATTTACAACATCATTGCCTAATTCTAGTGGCACTACATCGGAATTATTAGCTACTTCGTTTGTTGTACTTGTGATTGCACCTCCGGTTGTTTCTGTGCTTGCTCCTGTGCTTGCTTGTTGATTTCCTTTAACTTCATTGCTAACTTCGCCATTTCCTTGTTGGACATTGACATTGCTTACACCTCCAAATAAATCAGTTTGACCACTTTCCGCATTTGTAGACTTATTTATCTGTTCTGCAATATTATTGTTACTCATATAATCAACTATTTCAGCAGTTACATGACCTATTGCAGCTTTAGTATTCATACCCTCAAAACCTATTTTAGAAGCATATGTGTTTAATATATCATTTATTGGATCACCTTTTTTACCTTTGCCCTGGTCGATAACTTTTAAAACATTATCCAATAATACTTTTTGGTCGGTGTTTCCGGTAGTATTTAAGACATTACCTGCGTTGGTTAATATTCCACTATTCTTTATAGCTTTATTAAATACATTCTTATCACTAACTATAGTGTGTTTTAACCCTGAAATCAACTTCATTTTACTAGCAAAGTTATTTCCCATTACATTTGTGGAGCCTAAACCATCTAACGACATTTGTTGATTTTCTTCAACATCATCAATCATACCGTTTTGACTAACTTTAATCATATAAATAGCTTCTGTAAGTTCATTCTTATTCGGATTATTTTCTTGTATATAATCCATAACCGCATTTTGGTTAGCATCGTTTTCCTTTGATACATTTGGAAATGCTTTACCAATTATAGAAGCTTTATCATAGCTTAAATTCTCGTTTGTTACATGTTGGTATAGCCTATCGTTTAGTTTTGATATATTATATCCTTGTTCAACAAATTTATCTTTAGTAGATAATCCAGTATCTTTTAAATCTTCCAATGTATAATTATTTTCTTTGAATACTTGTGCAGCATCTTTAGGCGTTCCCATTCCTTCACCTATATTTTGCAATGCTCCAATTGTCCTGGCTTGTTTATCACTAATTCCGTCACTCTCTTTTAAGACTATTGCATTCACATTCTCTGTATTAGTCCTATTAGCAAGCTCTACTCTGTGATGGCCATTAACTACCCAGGCTTTACCCTGGTTATCTTGCCACACTGTAACAACACCAGCTTTATTTTTATCAAATTTTTCTGTTCCTGTAAGTTTTTCTCCGGTGCCTGTAGAATTATTGGTATCAGCTTTAAATTGAAATCTCTGAGGATCAACACCGATAGACTTTACATTTACCGCTTTAACTTCTTGGCTATCAGAAATTCCATTGCTATCAGTAGCTACCATTTTGCTGACGTCGGCAATATGATCTAATCCACTGTTATCAACGTTTTGTTGAATGTTTTCAGTTAAAGGTACATTTACATTAGAATTATCTAACTCTTGGTTAGTGACGTTCTGAGGTATGTTCTGTTGTAACTCACTAGCATTACTTGGTTGTTGATTTTCTATAGGAACATTTCTATTACTATTATAAATATCCTCCATAGTATTTAAACCCTCATTACTTCCGTTCTGTTGAATATTAGTTTGAGGTGTACTAATTATATCTTTATTATCAGCTGCTTGTGGCATAGTCTCTGTGGCCTTAGTATTCTGTGCTTCTACTGCGCTCAACACTCTGTTAGCGTTATTTCTATTGATTGCAATAACTTTTTGCTTAGTTGATTCCATAATATCACTTGATTGAGGAATTTTTTCTAATTCATTTGAAATATCTGCAAGGCCTTGAGCCATATCGAAATCGCCATTTTCCATAAAGTTAATTTGATCCTGAGGAATATCTTCATTTTTAGGCATATCATATTTACCTTCATCTGATAATTGTGATAAATCATTTTCAGACATATTAATAATACTACCGCTTTCATCCTTTAAACTAATTTTACCTTTTTGTTTACTTATTACCGTTAAATCTCCCATACCTTTTACTGTAACGATCTTAGAAATATCAAATTTGGGATTACTAACCGGTGTAACAGCATTTAAACCGCCTAAATTAGTTTCAGGAGTTGTAGCATTAACAGGATTACTAGAGTTTAATTTTGGAACTTGATTCATTCCTTTTTGGTACCCATCTATAATATTGGCAATTTCATCTTTATTCTTAGCAGTTTCCAACGCTTCTGTTAATTTAATTTGCCATTTAGGAACTTTATTTCCATTAGCATCAACAAAATTAGAATGTTCCATGAATACACTGTCAATACTAGGTTTTACTTTTCCTACTGAGGTACTATTGGTTGGTGTTTCTGAATATTTTACCCAATAGCCGGTATCTGGAACAACTTCTACATATCCTTTTTTCTTCAATACAACTTTTGGCAATTCAGTTTTAACATATTTAGAAGTTTCTCCTAGAGCTTTACCACCCATTCCCCATATTGCACCACTTAAAAATCCTTTAGTAGCACTATCTGTGGTTTCTTTTAATGTTCCACCTTGCAAAGCGGTTTCAGTTGCATTAAGTCCAGCGAATTCTGTTCCTGTTGATGCTCCTTTAATACCATATTCAATAGCTTTATTTGCTATTTTATTTGTAGCATAATTTCCAGCAGTTTTTCCGGTTACTTTTGCTATTGTTCCAGTGGCTGCATTTTCTACTTGCCCTAATTTAAGGCCAGCATTTGAAAGACTATTAAACCCTCCAACGGAACCTATCATATCAGCTACAAAATCAGTTACTACATTACCAGTTGTTTTAGCTTCACTTTTATAAGCTCCACCTGTAGCAGTACTTCTTCCAGTTTCTAAAGTTCTGTTTATAAATGTATTTCTGTCAGGTGTATCAAGTATATACCCTAAATTTTGTGTTAATTTAAGAGCAGTTCTTTTGAAAGGGTTTGTTTCTTTATCTATTTCAGTATTCATGGTTTTAATATCTTTTGTTGAGAACTTTTTACCTCTATAACTCATGGCCATAGCTGGATCATTTTCCGCAGGTGTTCCGGTAACTTTTTTAATTGGTGTAATTTTATTTTCATCCTGGTTTATTTTATCGTCAGCTATTTTAACCTGATTTTTAGGTTGTAATATTTCATTCAAATAATCTTTATTGAGCATCGGTAATTTTGTAGCATTATTTGTTTTGTCAGAGCTATTAACCATATTAGTATTGTCAGTTTTAAGGTAAGGCAAAGCAATTTCTGCTTTACCTGTATTCGGATTAATTTTAGTTGATACTTTTGAATTAGCTAGAGTTTTTGCAATAGCTTCTTTAGTTGATTTATCGGATTTTTCTTTATCAGCCTTTTCTTTAGCAAGTTTAGCAGCTTTTTCTTCCTCAGTATCACCAAAAGCAGAAAATCCTTTATAAAGAGATTGAGCAAATTTAGAAGTTTTACTTGCGTTTGGTGTTGCTGAATTTGATGTTGAACTTGTCTTAGGAAGAGAAGCACTAACTGGCTCATTTTTCCGAACTTTAGCAGGTACATATTTAGAGTTCCATTCCTTTAAAACAGTTTCAGCTGGCGTATATACGTGTTCTGTTTCTTCATTGCTTGATACATAATTAGTATTCCATTCTTTCATAATACTATCTGCGCTTTTTCTTTTAGTTGCCATAATAACCTCCAAAACGGATTATTTTAATATTGTTCTTTCTTGATATATGCTGCTTCTTGTGCCTTAATAGCAGTTATCGCCTTTTTAAATTGACCTACCAAGTATTTAGAATCAGTCGTACCCATTGAATTATATGCGTTCATTTGTGTAGTTAAAGCATCAATTCTATCACCAAAATAAATCTTGCTATCATCAACAACTGTAGTTATTTTTGAATCAATTTCAGCAACTTTAGCTTTTGCACTTGCAGTATTTAAAGTATCCTGGTATCTCGAATTATCTGTTGCTTGCTCTGATTTATATCTTGAATTATCGGTTGCGGTTGCAGCTTGCGAATCTTTTAATGTTTGAGCGTATCTCGAATTATCTGTTGCTTGTTCATTATTATAACGTGTATCCGCAACTTTATCTCTACCAATATTATAATTATTTGTACTAGTCCACTGATTATCCGCAACTTTGTCTCTTCCGGCTTGATATTCTGTAGCAACTTGTTTATCTGCGTAAGTATGTGCCAAATTATTAATTTCTGTTTGCTTATCAGCTTCCATAGTTGCAAAGGTATTATTAAAATTAGAATCTTCCAAAGCTATATTACTATCTATTTGCCCAAGTGCGCCTGTTCTATTACTATTTATAGCACCAACATATCTATTATTAACCTGGTCCATTTCCGCAAGTCCAGTAACCGCAACCGAACTACGTCCAAGTCCTCTATCTGTAGTAGAATCGCTAAAATTACCTTTAGAGGTATCGTTACTTATATTTTGATTAGCAACTTGTGTATCATAATTTTGATTTACACCAGTTTTTTGATTAGTTAATGCTAGTTTATTGGCTGCCAATGAATTTTTAAGAGCAGTGACTTTGCTATTATATTGAGGATTGATTTCATTTGTAGCCACTGAATTAAATGATTTAAGCTTTTCTGCGTAAGACGTTGCCATATTAAAACCTCCTTTGAAATAAAAAAGACCTATAAAAGTCTTTTAAGGTGTTGTATTCATTGCTTCAACTTTTGCGGTTAATTCTGCAAGAGCTTTTTCTAATTTCTTGATTTTATCATCACATTGAATTATCAGTGCAAGTGCCACCGTTTTAGTATCTATTTTAATCATCCCCTTATTAATATGTTAAATCTGCTTTTTTAAGTGGACCAAAGAATTTAGTAGGACGTTTAGAATTATCCTGTTCAACCAAAAGATAGATACGGTTGAAAACCGGAATTACATTATAAGCATTCCAACTTGTATAACTGTTATCAACGGTTAACTGTTTTTTAGTAGTTAAATCAATTTTATGAGCATAATTTTCAGTGCCATTTATGCCATATATATTACTATACTCAAAATAATAATTATTATTTCTAATGACAATTCCTCTGCTCATAGTAAGCCAAGGGTTATCGTTAATTTTAGTTTCAATTAAAGTACTTAAATTGATTTTATAAAGAGTATCATACCTTTGCAAAGGATGGTATATATCATATTCCCACCTTGTAAATCTGCAAAAATACAACTCACCATTTACAATCTCTATTTCTTTACCTGTTGTGGCAGTTGGTCCTATAGTAGTAAGCAAAATTTCACCAGAACCACTTTGAGTGTATCTATATAAGCCTATTACACCAGAACCGTTATCTTTCATAGCGTAAATATATCCGTTGTAAAGTGAGAAATTTACAACACCGTTGCAAAATGTTGCTATTACATAACTGCGAGATATATCATATATGACTATTTGAAATACATTATTTCTTTTTTCTAACGAAAATACATTGTTGTTTAAAATAGCAAAATCATATATTATACCTAACGAAGCGTACAAAGTAACACTAGTGTTATATACTATATTTTTTCTATATATTTTATTGCTATAAATATAATATACACAATTTTGTAATAGTTTATATGGAGCAGTAACCGCAGAATCGCCTATAATTAATTCTGTTGCATCCTTTGCATAGGTGTAGCCATCAACTACCATCGGACATTTTATTTTCATTGAAATCTTATAAGGATATTGGAATAATGCAACATTATCATAAGTTATTATCGGTAAATACCAATTCATCGAACAAGTACAATTACTTTGTGTGGAAGGTATAAAAGGTATAGAATTTATAAGTTCTGTTCTAGCTGGAACTCCACCCGCACCAACTAAACCCTGGTGGACAATACCATGAGCAGTTGCACCAGTAAATCTAGGTCTTATAGAATCGTCAGTGCCAAAATAAAATATTCTATCTGTATTATTGACCACATTTACTGTGTAATAAGAAACATCAACATCGTTTTGATACGCCCTACCGGCTACATTAACTGTTAAATATATTAATTTTTCATTAAGCGGAACAAACTTTTTATAAGAAGATCCGTTTATTTCGATATCGCCAAAAGTATACTCATTATCTGGGTATTCTGGTGTACTGGAAGTAAAAGGAGTAATTTCATACCTAAAATAGTATTCTCCATTAACCATTTCAAAGTGAAAGTTTAAGCATGACGTTCCATTAATATCTCCATATACAGAGTTATTGCCACTAGCAATATTAAATTGAATCATGTGTGTGGGAATATCACTAGCAAATGATCTAACAGAAGCGTAAAAATCAGCTTTAAGTTCTAAAATTGGTACAGGTTTAATCCTACTAGAATGATTAAAAATAGCTTCTTCTAATGTATCAATATCCACTGCTTTATCTATGAATAGCCTTTCGGTGTTCCTAATAAGTTGTAAATGTAAAAAAGTATCATCACTATATCCAACAGTAGGATAATCTTCTGTACCAACGCTAATAGATATTATTTTTTTCTTTGGATTAATGCCATTTAAGTTTTGATACAAATAATCAATATTTTCTTCTATAAGTTTTAAGCTATTAGGAGTAGTATCTCTTATTGAATTTTTAACATATCTATTCACCTAAATACCTCCATTATCTTGTTATTGATATATCTAAAGTACCATCTGAAAGGTTATCAATAAATCCTTCTGTATTCCTTGATACATAGTACGTTTCAGTTAATGTATTTTCATAAATTATGTCAAATATATCCGGATTAATAAAATCTATACTGCTTACATTATTAACGTCTAAGGTTTCATTTAAGTGTTGATATAGATAGTCAAAAGTATCGTTTAACATTTTTAAACTCTGTGGTGACGTATCTCTTATTTGATTTTTAAGAAATCTATCAAATGCCATTTTATCACCCCTAAATTGAATATATAACTTCTATTTGCTTAATTGTGAAATCTGAACCACTAACATTTTGGAATTTAAAGCTTATTACCTTACCTTTATTTTTAAGTTTAACTTTATAAGGTTGAAATGTAGTAGTTAAAGCTATTGTTTTAGTCTTAATTTTCTTTTCAGAAATAACACTTATAATAATAGATCCGGTGCCTTTGGCTACAAAATGCAATGATTGAACGCTCTTTTTTAAATCTAATTCTCCAAAAGTGAAATCACCAGTATGCCAAGTAGCATCAATTGCTTTATTATTAAATGTTGAAACTAAATCATCATATTCAAACACTACATTTTCATTATTTATAAATAATAGTTTACTATTGTGAATTAAAAAATCATTAACCTCGAACCCTCGTTTAATCATAAAAGTATCTTGGATCATGTCATATTCAATTACGACATTGTTACGCCAAACTGATCCTGGCCCTTTGATTGCCAAAATATATTTTTGTTTGAATATGATTGCAACTGCTACCGACATATCAACTTCACCTCTTGGCAAAGCTTCAAATTCATCTTTAATTTTTTCTGATAAATATTTTATACTTACACCATCAAAGAGGAATATTCCCATATTTGTTGCAAAAAATATACCAGTATTAAAACTTCTGATCGTCTTATTAACTATTACTCCTTGAACATTGTCTGCAATTTGTGCCACAGTATAGTTGATTGGTGAACTACCGTATATGCGGTAAACATTATTAGTCTTAAACACGATAATATCATCAAATAAACCTTTAATACCGACAATAATGCCATTATCCCATGTGGGTATTTCTACAAAACCACCATGTCTATTGGCTTGGCCTTCGGTTATTGGCATGGTAAAGTCTTCTGGATCAAAATCTTTAGAAAACCATACAGTATTAAATAAACTTCCACCGGCCAACCACAAACGTTCTTTAAATAATTCAATATAACGAGCCGGTGGTGCGGAATTACCACTAGACATAACAGAGCCGCTACCATCTTTTTTTAGTCTCCTGATTTTATTAGAACCAACGCCACCTGGCGTAATATCAAGATGTTCAATTACTTTTACCACTGACCATCTGTTTGTAATAATAGTCATAAACACATCACCAGATTGATAATTTATAGAATCTGTTTCAGAACTATTATTTCCAACATCATCATCTAACAACTTTACAAATGTATTGGCTTGTTGATTTAAAATATAATTTTCACCTTTCATATCAGTAATTATTATGACACCGACTATATCATTTGAATAATCTGCATTAGAACTATAAGAGTTTGAAGTAGCATCTGAATAACTAAATATCGACATAAGGCCAATACGTAAAGTTTCATCATAAGTTCCGAAAAAAGCCGGATTAAATGCCGAATATCCTTGACACAAACTTACGTTACCTTTAGTAATATCACAATTTTTAGATTCGCAAGCTTCGTTTGCTTTTAAATATTGTGGATCTTTAGATTCGTTAATGCCACCATCAAACCCTAATATTATTTTTTGCTCTCCCATATTCCCACTTCCTTACAAAATATCAATTACGTCAGAATAACTAGAAACATAATTATCTATTGGAATTGAATTATAAATACTCATATATAAATCGTAATACACTGTATTGTCCGTTATTAGAAATAAAGCATAGTAAACTAACCCTTGATGGAATACTGTTTTGATAACAGGAACGTCAGCATCAATTTTTAGTTCTTCCGGTTTTATTCCATATACTAATTTTATGCTGATAACATTACAATCTAGTAATAGATCATCACGTATCATTATTTTGTTAGCTTTAACTTCTAAATAATGCCTGGGGATTTTAATTGTAGTCTCTAGTAAATCTATGTCAGTTACAGTGACATAAAGTGAATGATATACTAAAAAGTCTACAGGTAAATCCAAAGTATTAGAAGGAGACAAAAATTCTGTCTCTTTGATAATACAATCTTTTTCTGCAAATATAACATAAGCCTGGTTAATAGCACTTTTAATAAGTGCCATTTCAGAATTTTCATTACCCTTCAATTTGAGTTTGCCCTTTATAATATCTTGAATATCTTTAAACCTCATTATTTAGCAGCCTTTGTTGCAGCCGCTGGTTTATTGATACCAATTATTGAATTAAACTCATTTAAAAGGGCGTTTGCTGCATTGAAGTTATTAACCAATGTTTGATAATGGTATGCTCCATAAGCTGCAAGTACCGAATGGTAAATAGTCTTTGCTTCTGGCTCTTTGTCTCCATCCACTTTTAGGTCCATATCAATAGGTACATAATTATAGATCATAGTTAAAGGCCCGACTATATCGCTATCAGAAATCATAATAAAATCATCCTCTAAGTAAAAATCATTTTCAGAAAGTTTCATACCATCTGTTGTTAAGAGCATTGACAATGTTAAAAAATCCACTGGCATAATTGATGGAATATTTTGAACTACAGTAACATCCACCGTTTTAGATTTCTTACTTTGAGTAGCAATAAGTTTAATACCGGCATTTATTCCGGCCATTACTACTGATTCAATTTGTTTATCGCCCTCTTTTGCATTGATTCTATTAAGTGCTAATTTGTAAATTTGTTTAAGCTTCATTGATAATTCCTCCTTTGGTTGTATTAGAATTTAGTATCATATTAAATTCATTAAGAAACATAGTTGCGCTTTGATATTGTTTCTGGCTTAACATGTACTGGTAAGCAGCATAAGCCGCCAAACTTGTACAATATATATCTTTTAATCCTAGCGCAGTTGTTTCAGCAGTTACAAATACAGGTATAAATATATATGTTAAGGTAAATGTGCCTGTAGTTATTTCGCCTACTTTAGGTATCAACAAATCACCTTCGATTAAATAATCTGTCTTAGCTAAAATTCCATAACTAGAATGTTTTATTTCAACTAATTCAAAATAATCCGTTGGTAAACTTATTTTTTCGGAATATGTCAAAGATGCTACTTTAGTCTTTTTATCTTTCGTAGTCGATATAAAGCAATAACCCTGGTTAATAGCATTAATTACTATTTTATCTATCATAGTTTCACGATCTTCTATGTCTTCGTCACATCTAAAATATGCAAGATCAATTATTTCTTTTAAAGTCAATTTGTAACCTCCTTAAATAAAAAAGAACCTATAGTGAATAGATTCTTTGGGTTTTATAGGAACATTAAACGGGAACCTATATATGGACTTGAAGAAGTAGCGGAATATGCTCGATAGACGCAGAATATACCCGAAGGATTACTATCTGACTTATGCCCACCAAAGTACGGTACAGTAGAAGCCGTTAAAGAACCACAATCCGCATAATATGTTGTTGTACTTCCTATAGCAGTCTTAACTGTAAATCCTGTTTCAGTTCCACCTTGAATTGTATCAATAAAACCACTTACATCGGTAGATGCACCAATTCCATAATTCTCATAACTGGTTCCAATATCATTAAATGTTTGATTTGCTATTAACATATTTCTACTTGCATCGTTAAAAAAACCGTCTAACCAACAACGTAAATTACCGTAAAAATCTTCAATACCATATAATTTATTTTGTAGTTTACCAGTAGTTTCGCCATAGTACATTCCTTTTATATTTGAACCGCCAGTATTCTTTAATGTACTGGAATCGACATTACCTCTACCCAATGCGGTTTGAGAATCCCTATTTTTAAACTGAATAATATATAGCACTTGCAGCATTAACAATTGATAATAGGCCATCTGATCATATCCGCTGCCACTAGCTTGTGCTAATGTTCTAAATGCTCCAATAGTTAAACTGGTGGTAGGTGTTAATCCACTTAAACTTCTTAATTTACTTGCTAAACTATTTCCCAAATAAGCACTAATATAACAGAAATCTTTCTCAGCAGTACCCCTCATATGCGCCAAACACTTATAAGTATCATCAATCTTAGTATCTGAATATCTAATTGTTAAATCAGTACCAACAGTTTCAAATTTCCAGTATATCTTAGGAAATTCCACCATAACATCACCATCAACGCCAGTTGTAATATCACTTGCGGTTATACCATCAATCTTTTTAGTATAATCGTTTGGATTAAGATAGTAATTAACTACACCATTTAGTAACAAACATGGTTTTATTGCATTGAAAGGGAATTTATCTTCCCATGATCCATAAGTAAATGCTCCATTATTACCAAGTGATGGAGTAAAGCCTATAGCATCATCTGTATATGTTAGTGCATCCCCTGGACTACTATTGAGCGTGTCTATTTTAACACCGTATGTTTTAGAAGTTATAGGAGCATCTATTACACTGTAAGGTTTTAATATTCCTCGTACTGTAAAAGCATCAACATATCCGTAGTTACCACTTAGAAAAACAATTTCAGCATAATGCTCTTTATCCTCTAAAGAAAAGTCACTATAACCTATTTGTTGGTATAAATCAGAGTCATTTATTAATAATGTATTATGCGATGTTCCGTCTATTATTATATCCATTGTCGTGATAGTATCTGACCTTATTTTAGTTATATATTTAAACGATGTTCCTGTAAAATTAAACTTAGCACTGCTATTTGCGGCATTGGTGGCCCTAGAACCACCATTCAAATAGTTTGCATTTGTTGATGCAGACCATGTCCCAATATATTCAATATTACTATCCGTATCATCATAAGTAACCTCTGCAACCTCAACAACCACACTATTCTTATTTCTATATAACCCTATACCATGTTTATTTAAGATTTTGTTTATATTCATATTTACCTCCTATACTGTGGCGTTATAAGGTTTTAGGATTCCTCGGACTTTGAAAGCATCAATAATACAATATTTTGCTTCTAAATTAATAATTTCTACATAATGTTCTTTGTTTTCT
>Ga0209123_1000340_pt1 | contig 65975 bp, 93 predicted proteins | sample BarGraIncu00431A_FD_184500 | JGI IMG/M metagenome (GOLD analysis project Ga0209123, IMG submission 184500) | Arctic peat soil microbial communities from Barrow, Alaska, USA - Barrow Graham LP Incubations 004-31A (SPAdes) (version 2) | ecosystem: Environmental > Terrestrial > Soil > Wetlands >... | reverse complement strand
CCCATCAGCCGTCACTAAATCGCTCCCCCGAACACCAAGACTACGAATAGGATTATTCCAGCGATAATTTTCAATGAAAAGTTCCATCGCCTTTTTTGCAATATCACCCGATAAAAATGTTGGACCAGAGGCCTTACCTTGTCTCTCAAAAGATATAAGATCATTGCCTCTTACACTGATCGATACAGTCTTGCACTTGAGACCATGTTTGCGTAACCTAGCCGCCACACTCTCAGCAAGTACATAGATAATTAGTTTTACATCCTCATTATTTATTAGGTCTCTAGGGGTAGTGGTACTATTCCCAACTGATTTAACAATACTTTCTTCACCGGATTTCCGTACCGCAGCCGAGTCAAGGCCGTTGGCGAAGTACCATAATGTTTCTCCCCAAACTCCAAGCATTCGCTTCAGATCACTGACATCGCGCGTTGCAAGATCACCAATTGTATATATGGCTCTGTTCTCGAGTTTTTGCCTGGTTGAACGGCCGACATAAAGTAAATCGCCAACTGGTAGTGGCCACACTTTATCTCTAAAATTATCTTCCATAATAATCGTCGTCGCATCTGGCTTTTTCATATCACTGCCCAGCTTAGCAAATATTTTATTCCATGACACACCAACAGATCCAGTTAATCCAAGTTCATCACGCAATCGTTTTCGAATTACATCTGCGATTTCCGGTCCAGTCCCGAACATTTTTTCTGTTCCAGAGATATCGATCCAATTTTCATCGATCCCAAATGCTTCAATTTTTTCACTATAATCAGCATATATCTTTCGCGCTAACTTAGAAAATCGCAGATACTTGCTATAATCAGCCTGCACCGCTACTAGTCCTGGACACTTTTGTTTTGCTTGCCATATTGCTTCACCTGTTTTGACTCCTAGAGCCTTTGCAGGATAATTTTTCGCGAGGACTATACCATGGCGTGCCTCAATATCACCACAAACAATAACAGGTTTATCGCGGATTTCCGGTCGGTACAAACACTCTACAGATGCGTAAAAGTTATTAAGGTCAACGTGCAAAATTGTACGACTCACAATAATATCACCTTTTCCTCTACAAACGTATGTTCTACTCATTATAGAGTTAAGGTACTCAAAAAGCAAGTAGTAGTTGTTGGCAAATAAAATAGCCGCCTCACCCAATTAAGAGCAAGGCGGCTAAACAATTACTTACAATATCTATCTCTTAATTTCTGCATGGCAGCTAAAACTTGATCAAATTCTGATAGGCTATTAGCATTACTCGGGGTAGTTATCATATGCGCAACTGAACGATAATTAATTCTATCTGGATAGCTCATTACTGTAAATATTGCCTTATGCTCCTCTTTATTAGGCCAGATCACTGTACCATAACATACTCTATAATAGACATCCTTACCATGAGTTGGAGCTGGTACATCAATAAAATCCTCTGGATTATGCATTTTTTCTTCAGCCACAAAAATACCTCCTACTATTTATCATGGAAAGTATTCGACTGTTATTAATATTATCCTTTAAGTAACTAAAAAAGGCCACTACCAAGCAATTACGCTCGATAGTGGCCTTCGTGTGGATAAACCTGTTTATAAGATGGATATTTGTGGATAACTTCATTTATTTTACATTATTGTATTTGCATGGAATCACCTACCCATGCTTAACCCTATCGTGTTCCTCCGCCCGCTTACTATCACACCAACGATTAGTACTGCCTACAAGGTAGCCGGTGATGCGGCGTATGCGGTCGAAGGGTACCGGATCGAATATGGAGTGGATACTTACATACTCACCATCCACAGCAACATTAGCCTTAATAATCTTATGTTTTTGCTTGACCTGAGCCACACTAAGATAGATTGATAATTCTTCAGCGCTAATATCATCGCCACTTATATGGACTAGTATATTCTTAATGATTGTACATCTCGTTTTAAAACACTTCCCTCTCTACTCTTATTATAGCACTTATTTTTTACGTGATGCACACGTATAAAGCTATTGATAACCATTATGGCGTTACGGTATGCATCCCATGGACGTTTCAAAATAGCAAAAATAACTTATCAGTCTTATGAGTATACTTAACCTCAAAACCTTTTTCATTGCCACCATAATGATACTCCGCACTCACAGCAGCATCCTTGCTAAAATTCCGCTGTAGCTCTACCGGAATATATCGATCACCGCCATGCTGGCCATAGCCGGCAGACCATTCCCAATTCCTATAATTATTATTTTTAAATACAGCAACATCATAATTAGCCTGAGGAGTTTTATTTATATTAGGTGTCACAATAGTATTGTCAGTCTTTTCTAATGCTGCAGGAGGCAATGTGGGATCTTTGGCATTAATACGATTGGCTACCTGTTCTGCTGCTTGCTGGACGTCTGGCGCCTGGACTGTAAAATTATTTATTGGCTGCACCTGGCCTGCTTGAGCTTGTTTAATAAAGCTGGCCAACATCTCAGCATTTTGCTTACTCAGGTCTAGTTTATTCTGTAGGACATTTGCATCCTGGGCTTGTTGTTGACTCAACACTGTGGCCTGCTGTAATTTATCTACGGTATCAGAGTGTTTCTGCCATGCATAATATCCAGCACCACATACCACCAATACGACAACAACTAAAATAAGCGAGAGGATAATTTTACCCCTCGCTGTTAAACTATTAAACATAATCTGTTATCCCCCTTGCGATGGCCCGGGCAAAATCATCTTGCCATGCGGGATCACCAAGTTTTGCCGAATCGTCTGCCTGATCAATAAAAGCCAGCTCGACTAAAATCGCTACAGCATTAGGATGCTTAGTCATATACAACGACGTATTTTTAACACCGCGATCTGTTAGTCCGCCTAATCCAATAATCTGGCTTTGCACGCACTCCGCTAATTTGCGACCGTTGTCACTGCCCGCATAATAAAATGTCTCAGTGCCGTTTGCCTCAGAGTTAAAAGCATTGCAGTGAATAGACACCAAAATATCAGAATCAGCTCTGTTCGAGATATCACATCTAGGCTGTAATTCCTCAACTACTGAGTCGTAAGCATACCCTACGTCCTTGTCTGTCTCCCTAGTCATAAAGATACTGTGCCCAACGGCTTGCAAATACCCTTTAGCCTTTAAGGCTACAATCAATGCAATATCGCATTCGCGCAATCCGTTACCTCCTGCACCTGGATCTGATCCACCGTGACCAGGATCAATACAAATTATCATAATTTAATCTCCTCTACATTTTAAAATTTCGTAACAGGCAATATGCACTTAAGCAAAACAGCAACGGGATTGCTCCGACTGCTAATAACGCATATCCTAGATACAATTGTCCAACGCTAAGCGCATACCAGCCACCGCATAGGCCTGCAATACCACTAACGTGGATAAGCATTATTTTAATAAAACCCCAACTCATATTTATTTACCTCCCTCTACATATTTCTTAACTGCATAAGCCCCGGCATTAGCCGTAGACCATCCTACAAGTTGAGTCATGTTGGCGTAGTGATAATTAAGAAACTGGTCTGCTACCCACGCAATTACTACACACAAACAGGATAAAGCAAAGACGACACGTGGAAGGGAAATTAGCTTCCCCTCTGTGTCGTCATAAAGGGTCATTAATAAATCTCTGAATATCTTCATGTTAGCCACCTATCTTTGTCTTCAAGTAGTCGAGGAATAATCCTAATGCGGCACCCGCTCCAGCTGAAACAGTTGGAATAACGTATTTTACTAATTTCCACTCAGCGTCCATTTTAATTACAACGTCATGGTCATCATCTACCTGATCAGGATCTACTAGATTTGCTCTAATCTTAAATTCTGAATAATCCTTTTTAAACTCCAGGTATTCAGTTTTATGAAGTTTATAATCTGATACTATTTCACACAACACCGCAATTTGTGCCTTGTGGTCTGATAGTGATTGCATGCCTACTACTAATTCCTTTAATACCTCTGTTTGCGTATCAACCTTGCCGGGTAGTGTTGCCAGTAGCCCAAGTTTCCCGTATAAGTCGGTAATCTGTGTACCTTGTTGGCCTATTGCAAATTCGTGTTTTTCGCAGTGTTGATCCAACTCTCACCACCCCCAATAAAAATAGAGCCCACAATTGGCTCCGTGAATTTAAAATAACCGCATTAGCGGCATGGTTCTCGCGGCATGTTATCACCTCAGTTATTTACTTAGGACTCCTAATAACTATTTTCAAACTACCTGCCAAGATTGTTCCTGCGCTGGCACTAGCAGGAAGTAAAGCAATTTTCATATACTTACTTACAACACTTAGACCATCTAAAGGAATTCTATAGATATGATAAGTTCCTGTATCATTAATGAAATTGACTGTGCCAATTAACTTATTATTTGCTACATTAGCATCCTCAAAGGTAATCCCATCTTCACTGCATACTGCATAAACATCGTATTTTTGACTGGCACTACCAGTTGTTAGTTTAGATTGCAAATATAACTCTCCGCAAATTGCCTGATCTGTAGCAATTATTTGAGCAAATAATGTATATGTGCTATTGACCATTACGGAATCAGTTGCAGAAATAACAGTTGTAATATTACTAAATCTATTTGCCATATTAGATCATCCCCATTTCATTTTTTAATAGATCTATAGTAGCTTGCTGAGTAGCAATCTGAGATTGTAAAGATGTAATTTGATCATTAACACTTGCCAATTCAGCTTCTAAAGTTAATTTCGTATCGCCTATAGCAACTAAAATATTAGCGTTCAATTGTTCTACTCTGGATTTTGGATAGACAAGTTGATTTTCTAGATTGGCTAGATTGGCCTGTGCATTCGCCAGTTCTTGCAACTTGTTATACTTTGCATATAAAGGGAAAAACACCTCTGGTGCAAATTCTGTTTCCTCAGAAAGTCCAAAGTCTTTAAATATGTTTGTAATATAAGATTCAACCATTGTTAAATCACTCCTTATTTTTTATTTATATTTTGGCATAAAAATAACCCTGCCTATTTGCAGAGTTCCTTGGTTTACTTACTGTCCCATTGGGTATGAGGATTCCATTTGAGTTTGATAGTATATCTGAGGGTTGAGTGGTTGTGATCTACTTGTTAACCCCATCATTTCCAATTTACCCACAGCTACATATCCATCTTCTGGTGATAAAATATTTAGTCTATATTTTGTATACCAAGATACATTTTTGATGTTAAATGTTTTTCCTACAAAATCCACCCAACCAGTAACATTATTTTGAACATCTAAGACAACCCAAGATACGCCATTCCATCCATCAAAAGTCCAATAAGCAGGAACACGTAGCGGATTATCAGTTTCGCAATAAATCCTATACTGATTAACACATCTAGCAGTACCAAAATCATAACCAATCCATCCATTGTCTACTCCATTAATCCAAGCATCTGCCCAGGTTAATAGTTGACCAGAAAATGCTTTCCATCCATAATAACCAGCAAATTGTGTGCTATAAATTACTTTTCCTTTTGGATCAACATCACTAGTCATTATAGGAATAAGATTGTTTGGATCACGAATAAATGCCATTTAGTTCCTCCTTTCTAAATTTATTACAAATAAATTTCTTCATTATAGTCGCTCCATTGAGAATGGTAAGTAGTGATAAGTTTTTAAAGGGTTAGGTATAATATATTTAGGAGGATTAGCATTATATGGTTTAAGTAATCCTGCACTATCAATATCTATAGCATCAATCCCCATCCATGAGGTGGTATTGTTTATTATTTGTACAGAATGTTCATTAATAGATAGTCCTGTTATGCTCCCATAGCATACTTGATCTATTGGGGTAGAATTGTATAAACTGGCATTTAATTTATTTATACCATCAACATAAACACTTATTGAACCACTATAAAGGGGATGTATCCTCCCAATAAGCATAAATTTTGTACCAATGAGATTAAACTTCACGCTATCTCCATTGACATTTGTAGCATTAAGCGTATTATTGTAATAACCAGAATTCGTATCTGGCGACCATCCTGTGCCAATATAAGCTATACTACTATTAGTATTATCATATCTAGTCATTCCTGCTGGTGGTGTTGTCCACACTTGACCTACAGTTAATGTATTATAGGGTTTTAGTATTCCTGTGGAGTCTATGTCGATAGCATCAAGCACATACAGACCTGTCGTATTATTAACGACCCTACAATAATGTTCGGTATTACTAAGACTGTTTGTTGTAAAATCAATACTGGGAACCCCAGAGCCAGCATATTGGCTGAATGTACCAATTAAAAAATTATCAACAAACACCGATATAGACGTAGACCTATTGGTATTCACACTACCATATAATTGTAAAGAACTACCCGTAAAATTAAATCTAGCAGACGCCCCTATCTCATTGTTATAGTGGTAGGTATTTAAGTACCCACCATCTGTAGCAAAAGACCATGTTCCTGTTAAACTTATATTGGGATTCTGATCATCATATCTTGTTAATGCCATTTAATCACTTCCTTTCTATTGCAATTTATTTGCAATAAATTCATCATAGGCTATTCTCTATTGAGGTGGGAAGAAATAGGGAGGTCGTGGGGAGGGGAGAGGGCTTATCAACTGTACTAGACCAATTAACATACATGTAATCAATAACAACGATAGAGGAAGTTTGGACAGTCAAAAAGGATAAATATGTTTCAGTGCTAGGAGAAGAAGTCCCAAGTTGAACAGTTTTAATTAAAACATTATCTACATAAAACGTAGCTAAACCATTTGAAGTAATAAATATTTCAATATTTCTATAAACAGTCATATCAACATAGTAACCAGTAGTGTCACTTGTATAACCAGTGCCAGCAACGGAAACAAAGTTCGTACTTACAAGAGTATCTATGGTAGAAAACCCTTTTATGCCAACTCTAATATTTTGACCATAACTACCAACAGAAGATATTCTTAATCTAATATTGATATGTAAACCTTTAGTGGAAACAGAGTTTGACATTTTATATTGTTGCCAGTTAACATCTCCAGTCATGGTTAAAAAGCCCCCACTAACTGTTTGCGCACCCATACTAGAACTGTAAGCAAAAGCCCAAGGAGGATTAGCTAAGGTTGGCAATACATCAGCATCATATTTAACATCCCATGCCATACCTTATACCTCCATCCAACACTCATAATGTCCCAACGTAACCACCCCTGTACCACCTACGACTCGTCCAAGCACTTCCACCTTCACCGTAGGGGCAACGATATTAGGAAAGTCAATGTATCCCTGCACAATTCCACTTGCGCTAACACTTAAAAGACATTCGTTAGTTGACACAGTAGAACCATTGGAAGTCGTAAGCCTACATCGTAATTCAGCAGAGGTTACACCAGTGCCTAAAGTGACACATGCTAAAAATCTAATCTGGCATGAATTATCAATTGCATAGTTTATGGGAAAATTTCTAGTATCTAACATAGTTGCAATGTTAGTTGATACACTAGTCATTGGATTAGTTTGAATCATTGTTTGTCCACTCATAAAATCCACTGGAATACCTTGTAGTGTGAATTTACTTAGAGTATAATCCCCTGTTACTGCCTTGGCGTAAATTGTTACATTCCAATACTTTCCTGTACTCACATCTGCGAGTGTACTACAATCAATATTTACAGAATCTTTCTTGCGTCCTACAGAGTTTATCACTGTCATATTTTGCGTAACGGTATTTGTTCCGTCAGTAATTTGCACTTGAACTTGTCCATTTCCACTAGAAATTGTGCCTATTTTCAACTTATTTGTATGTCTGGTAAAATCCGGTATAATAACACCATCATAAAGATAATCAAAAGTTATTTCAGAAGTTGTTGCTTCATTATTGGTATGTAAGAGAGTTAGTAGGTTGCTTCCACCACTGGAAGTTCCTCCTAATTCCGTGAATTTAGTAGCATCGAAGGTTACTGTGGAGGTATGGGCGGAGGTACAACGGTAGAGGATTCCTGCGCTTACCACTAGTTGATTCAATGTATATGCTGTGCTAATTGCCCAATCATTTACTGCATCCAAGGCGTCCACTTGAGCCTTAGTATAAACATCGCTTATTTCACTGGTTGCTATGGTAGTTGGCTTTCCTGTGATAGTACTCCAGTCTTGATTATGGCCTACTGGGGTTCTAGCGTCAGATAATCTAGGATCTGTAGTTACTACGGCCCCTGCAATCTGCGTGGCTTGGCCAGCAGTCAAATGAATCCCTGTGTTTTCGACATGACTTTTAATCTCATTAAGGTTGTCAGCATATAGCCGTTGACCAACCCCCAAATAGATGGCGGAAATGCTATTGCCGACTTGTGATAAATTAAATTTCACTAGTTGGGTTGCTGTGCGATATTGAGTTTGATCTTGATAGTCGATATAAAACTCAGTCAAACCTGGGCTAGAATTAGTTGTTTCGGTAAAGCCTGCAATCGCGACAGTAGATGGACTGTCTTTTTTAGGCTTATAAATCAATCGCACATACCCAAGGCTATCAATTATGTGGGCTGGTTCGTCTGTCACATGCCAGGGAGCTGCCGGACTATGGTCGTGAAATATTGGTAACGTCATTATTAACCTCCTGCCCTATTTCTAGTTTAAAATTTGCAAATACATATGTTTCTCCTCGTTTCCGTAAATCTTGCGATGATGGTTCGTAGTCGCAAATACAGATTACCTTGCCGTCTTTGATAACTGCGTACATTATTTCACCCCCGTTATCGAATAGTAGGCAGGTGTTCCATTTGAGTAAAGTGTTCGCCATCTCAAAGAACACTGTGCTTCATCAACATCCCAAACCTTACCCAGAAAACTCCACGAACATTGATCTTCTGTATACCCATTAGGCAATGGTATTGTCCCTCCAGGACCAATAGTTCCCTTATTAATAACTGCTTCCCTTAGTTTAAATCCAGCCTGATATATTGCATTAGCATTAAGTATGCCATTAATGTTTACATTGCCATCAAACAGCGTGTCCGCTGAAATATGTAGCCTGCTCCCTGATATATCAATGTCTTCAGGGGATAAATTAATCGCGGATATAATCCCGTTTTGATTTACTTTAAGTTGTATCGCATCATAGTTTTCTGCAATTGTCGCATAAGCTAATTTATCATTATTTAAGTTTGATACAACGAGTGCAATACTTTGGGCATTCATGTTAAACAGCGAAGTGTAAGCGTCAGTAATTTGATTAGTAGTCATATCAAGTGCAATCTTAGTTGCCCTCAAATTAATATCAGTCGCGTTTTGTTGTATCGCTGTTTGCATGGCACTCTGTATATTTCCTTGTTGATCTATTTTTGCACTAATAATACTTAATGTATTGACTAGCAAATTGTATTTATTATAGATGGCATCATAATTATCTTGGACGGTTAAAAGCTGATTAGCTAAACTGACAATCTTAGCAGATTGTGTAGCTAAATCTGTTTTTAACTTTTCAATATCTACAACGCCACCATTACTAATAAAATCACTAGACCACGCGTTATTTAACGCCTCAAAGGCCACTAGATCAATTTCCGTAGTATCGATAGCCTTCGCCGTAACAGTCGCACTAGCAGGACTACGCGGCGAAACATTGCCATTATAATCAATCCACGCATAAGTATAATAATGAGTAAGCCCGTCAAGCACACGCAAATTGTCAATATAGCTTACAACCATTCCGGGGTAAAAAAGTATCAGGCCAACACATGATATTCCATCAAATGTGGTAGCCTGATTATCGCGGTATATTGCTATTTTTTCTATTTGCGTACTTTGAGGGCAGTCAATATCTACTTGTATTAGCCATACGCCAGGGGTGACCGTTGGTGCGTCAGCAGGGCGATCTAATACACTGGTATCCTCGGCAAGTACACGTATAACGTAGATATCAGAATGGTTATTTGATATATCAACCGCCTGCATCCCAATCCAAACATATTCTTGATTTCGTTGCCCTTGTAGGGTATAACTTGTAACTGTATTTTGTATTATGATGTTAGTAGATGCTGACGCAGCTTTGTCTTTTAGCCTTACCCCATCATTATCCCAATCAGCCCAGCTCCGCCAAGTATACAGTATATAATGAGATAGATCGTCACATATACTAGGTGTCCACGTCAGCATAACGTCAACAGACCCTTTATTTTTACGCAGACTATTCAATGATAGCAAAGGGATTGGCGGGGCTAAAGTATCGCCAACTCTGATCATTACCGCATCAGATTTGGGACTTTCAACTCCCGCAGTATTGACCTGAGTAACATATACTTTGTAATACTTACCCTTCTTAAGACCATTTTTAATAATATCCTGTACTCTTTCTACCATCTAATTCCCCCGCTTTGTACGGTTATCGCCATCATCTTTATACCAAATTTTATTTGTAACGAATTCTTGTATCCTCTTTGGTGTTGATGATATAAAGGCTGCGATATTTATTTTGCTTTTCACGGCATAAAAAAACTGCCCCCATGTATTAGCAATATCTCCAGTAACGCTATAAAAAGTATTCGTAGATTGCTGAAGTTTACCTTTCACCATATACATTGACGTTTTCCCATAGGCCAATACCCCTTTAACTGCATATGAAGATTTAACAGGTATTGATAATATTCCTTTTACTTTGTATATTGATGTGCTCTTAGCCACTAATATACCTTTTACAAGATAATGTTTATTTAACGATTGCTGTAACGCACCCTTAACTGTATATCCAGCAGAATAATTAGCCTTGCACTCTCCAATTACCTTGTATACAGTTTGTGCTCCTATCGCCAATACTCCCTTTATAGAGTATCCTGACGAGTGATTAGCTCTTACGGCTCCAACCACTTTATATATCATATTTATAGGTTTAGAAATGGCGCTTTTCACAGCGTAATAGTTTTTAAAGTTAGGGGAAATCAGCCTACCTTTTATTTTATATATTGCACTTTTAGCTAATTGAATAACTCCTTGCACCGTATAACCACCATCATAGTTACGCATTACCTTGCCTTTAATAGTATAAAAAGTTGACTGATATTCTACATCATCGCCGCCAATGCCAGTCATCCCTATGTTAAACGTTGATTCTTTATTTTCACTTTCTGTATAGGGCGCTTCTTCATCGCCGCCAATGCTAGTAAATCCAATATTAAAATCCATCAGTCATGCAACTCCTTTATTAGACGTATACGCATGACCCTCTATCCCCATGTACTTTAAGGCCGCTCGTCCCATTAATTGGAGGGTTCCACGTTGTATAAAATACATCCGTTCCTGACGTGTTTGCCAATGTTCCACCTAGTCCAGTCGAAAAATTCTTACCAACCCCCACTACTCCAAGCGGATACCATGGTCCGTCCATTGCCGCTGCAAACTTTCTTGCTTGCACGGTCTCTTGCACTGTTCCAACTTGAATATCAGCAGCAAAACCATTTGATATCGTAGCTTCAACTGGCTCTATTGTGAAATTAAGAGCATCACTATCGCCCGTATTAGTTACTGTGATTGCTTTTATCTCGCTGGACAAACCAGCTTGTACCGTATTGAAATCCAAGGCATTTGTTTCTGTAAGAGTCTGCCCATTGCAAGTAAACGTAATATTAACCATTTATATAACCCTCCTCTGTCTTAATAGAACTTCTTCTCCACACACGCAATGGCGGGGATAATACTCCTCGTATGTATTCCCGTTATTTATTCTAAAATGGTCACGAATATAGTGTAATTCGCCAGGAACAAGGCATTTAAAATTAGCATCAAATTCATATTTGGCTATATTTAATGCTCCACAAAATGGACATTTTTCAGTAATTGTTAATACTCTGGGAATGGCAGTATTATCAGGGTATACATGAGTAAATCTTTTACCACATTGGCAAAACATTTTTGTATGAATATTTATCACTAGCTTTCCACCTCCTCTACATAGTGGCGATATTCTTTAAAGTTAAATAGCGTACTAGCATCGTGCTCTATTAATATTTCACCGTCATCGTTTGTCCAGCATTCAACATTAGTTATTTTAGGGGGTTGCATATACGGATTAGCAAGTTTAGTAATAGCAGGTATTGATTTAACGCTACCTAATGTATCAGAGTACAAATACTCATTATACTCCCTCAGTGTAAGTTCTTTTTTAGTTGTGCCTTTTATAGATAAAATGCGCCATTTTTTAGTCATACCGCAAGGATCTGTAATTTGCATTACATCGCCAATTGTACGGTTAATAACGCGTCTATTCGCGTGCCATGTGGCGTATTGAGGGCAATCAACCTCTTGATTAAGCATAAACCAAGACAACGCACTGGCTTGCTCAAATCGTGTTATTCCTATAATTTCAATAACTTTTTCTTGTGCTGGGGATCGGTCTATTACATCGCGTCGCGCCTGCGCTGCAACTTGTGTCCACTCGTAGCCAGGATCGACATATTTTATTTTTACTATATCGACTTCATCGGAAAGTTCGGGCCACCACGTTTCCCATTGTTCGTCAGGGTCGAGCGTAAATGTTTGACTTATGGACTCAGCCTTTTCTACCAAAATTCCGTATTTACCGTTTTGGTACGTTAGCCACGACCTGCACGTTTTCAACATTTCAGTAATCCACGCCTGATGGCTTTTAGAACTATCTATAGACATATTTAACGTAAATCTTTTATAGCCATTTACAACAATGTCAAAATAAGCGGCGGCTGTAATAAACGATTGGATATTTATCTCGACAATTGGCATGTATATCCCATTGTAAGCTAACATATAGTCAAGGATACACCATGCAGGGTTATCGCTCCAAGCCACAATATAATCTGTAGCATTCATGTAAATTCTAACTAATCGTCCTTCAACAATTGCCGTAACATTAAAACTACCACCCAATGAGCTACTTAATTTCGCAGTTAGGGCAATATATGCTTCGTGCCGTAAGCCTCCCACAATTTTAGCTTTATCGGCTTGCGTATAACCAGGAATACGACTATCTATTTCTTGCGTTCCGTTACCCGTATAAACAGTATATGTACAGTCATCAATACCATCAATATTAAAATCTATGGGGGAATTATAACAACTCACAGAATTTATATCCCAAATGTCCTGGCATCCATTTGATGTGCTACTGCCGGTTACAGATGTTGCTATCCACCCATTACCAAGATTGTTAATATATGACATTAAATCAGTAACATAACAGTTATAATTTTGTAGTCCATTAGAGTTGTTGTCGCCAGCACCTGCTAAGATAATATTATTCGCTGCCCCGTTTGCATGTAAAATAAGTAATTTATCGTCAACAGTAGGGGAGTTAGTCTGATAAATTTGTACCGTTGCATCGCTATATTTTGTATTTTGTACATTCATGATAGGGCCGTTATTAACCAGCATGTCAGAAAAGCATACCCCTGAAATACCTTTTATTTGCCCATCACCAAAACTAACTAATCGGTGGATGCTTTCAGTATTGCCGTCAGAGTTCCATGTGATGTTACCACCGCAACGCATGCGACCATATACCATAGGAACTACATTGTTCGAGTTACATTCTGTCGTTCCATTTTGATAGTCTTGCGACTTTGCCTTGGGACCAAACAATTTATTTGTTAGCGTGCTTACTCCATATGAAACAACTACATTAGCTAAAGCTAGCCAAATGCCTTTTAATCCCCAAGCTGCTGGTACCGTCATCTAAACACCTCCTCTGCACGGCTGATAAACAATGATGTTTGGCAAATTTCAAGATTTGTATTTTGAGTGCAATGCACCATTTCCCCATCTCCACAATAAATACCGATATGCGCCTTTTTGAAGGGCATACGAAAAACCAGGATATCTCCTGGCTTAAGTTCATCTATTGATATTTTATTGAAAAGACTATCTAATGCATCAATAACGGCATTTAACATATCATCGTCAATCCACTTGTAACGGGGCATGCCCGGTAATAACAAATATAACGGCAATAAACACCCTTCGGCATATCCATCATCATTAATCTTCCGATAAACATGCCCGCTCAGCACTTCTTTTTTTAACTCATCAATGGTCATTTAGTTACCATTTCTCGCGCCACAGAAGGATGGCCCCCAAAATTAAGAATATTACCAAGTTCAAAACATCTTGTCGGTGTCATGTCGCATATCGTCTCAGTCCCTGCGTATTGGCATCGTTCATCCTTAAATTTTCGATATTGGCAATTGGGGTCGTAGTCCATTAATGGTCCTTCGGCCTCAAAATTGATCATGCTGCGGACTACATTAACCTTTAATTCGGATACAGTCATATGCGGTCCGCTTAACTTGCCATTAAATACCCAAATACTTTCTTCATCCGGATAATCAAGAAAAACTTCTTCGATAGTGCATCGTTTGCCATTCATTTTATTGCCGACAGTGGCAAAATAAGATGCCCATTCCAGCCATTTATTCGTTAGCGTTAATTCAACCTGCTCTACTTTAGCGTCAGTTGTAGACTCAACATCTCCTATCTCAATAGATGCCGCTAAGTAAGTATTACCGTTGTACTGCAAATCTTGGTTGTCATTAGCGATAAATCGTTGTGTTGCCTCATCAAGATAAATGGTAACAAGTGTTCTGGTGCTGATCTCCTGTTCTTGCGACGCGGTTTCTAGTGTGGTTGATATATCCTTACTCACTCACTCGTCACCACCTCGATAATGGATATAGTTAAAGATTTGTAACCAAGTTCGTTTACTTTTACCTCTAACTTGTCAGTATCAAACCTGACCGTGTAGGTAACATCGTCACCACCAGCAGGTTTGCCGTTTACTGTCTTATCATATTTCCAGTAAAAAGATTTCTTCTTCCCTTTTTGGGCAACAAAAAAAGCCTCAATTAAGGGCCATTGCGCTGGTGTTTTGCTAAATGTAAGTGTCCAACTTCTACGTGGGTTTCTCCATAGATCGTTTCTTTGTTCATGTGCCGAATATTCGCTATCAACATCAGTCTTAAACTCGATACCATAGTCGTGTTCTCTATCACGATAGAAATTAAAAGTATCCATTATGTCGCCGCCTTTGATACAGCATTACGCATGGATGGATCGTTTTTCATTGCTTTTATGATTTCCGCTTTGAACATCGGCATTTGTTGCTTAAACTGCTTCATGTTGGCGGCAGGATCGGGACTAACAAATGTTGGATTAAAAGCTACTGAGGTTGTGTGGTACGTATCCCCGCCGCCATTTGAGTTACTGCCATTACTACTATTATTTCCGCCTGTCCTAACTGTGCTTAAATCTGGTATGATCGATCCATTAGTATTAGGGACAAATAGTTCAGGACGCTTCTCTCCTACTATATAAGATTGTCCTGCGGTCACTGGTCCTCCACTTTCTCGGAATGCTGTTGATGGAAAATATTGAGATGCAGACGATGCCTTAGCTGTTATATTTGCGGTTGTCCCATTTGTTTTACTTCCACCGAAAATTCCACCAAACATTTGCCCTAATATCGATGATTGACTTCCAGCCTGGTTGATATTCCAAATCTGGTTAAGCATCTGAGTACCAAAATCAAGGCAGGCGTTCTTCCAGAAGTCTTGGAATATAGAAGTCCCGCGCATCATGCCATCGAACATAGAGGCTGTACTGGTTCGGACTATTAGGGTTTTATCGTTTAGGGTATCAATTTGATTGGTAAGCTGACCAACGGTGATTAGTTGTTGTTTATATTGAGTAGAGTCTTTGCCATATTGATTTTCTGTAACTATTAATTGTTCTTTAGCAGAGTAAAGATTTTTAACAGCAGCCGTCAATTCAATTACATCTGCTTGCTCTTTACTATAATTTCGGCCCAGTGATAATATCCCTGATTCCTTATCATAGTTAGTATTTTGAAACTGCTTGTTATACTCATCCTGCTGGGCTTTTACAGCCTCAATCTTCGCTTCATTAGCTATTTTCTTAGAAGTTTTCCCAGCTGTAGAGGCATGCTCAGCAAGATTATCCCATTCTTTTCCGAGTTCTTTTATGGTTGATTCGTGCATTTTCCATTCCGTGCTAGCTTCCCGCATCTCTTGTTTTTGCACTTTAGTCAAGTTCTTAAAAGCTACGCCATTTAAATCAAGCTGATCCTCTATTCCAGATAACGATTCTCTTTCCTTATCAGCCTGGGCATGAAGATCATCCATCTGGTCTGAGTATTTTTTTTGCTCCCCTATTAATTCTACTACCCTATCGGTTTTTACTTTTGCACGTTCTGCAGTAGTTGCTGTAGTAACGCCGAATAATGATTCTTTTACAGTAACATCATCTAATGCTGTAGCGTAATTATCCGCCGATATTTTAGCCTGCAGTAATAGATCATTTTTCTTCTCTTGATTTCCATCACGCTGTAGGCGATTTTCCATACTTTGGGTAGGGTCAACATTATTACCTCCGGCACCTTTTGTTTTACCAGGTGAGTCCGGGGAGACCACATCGCCACCGGTACGGGTATTACCACCAGTACCACGTTTATAAAGATCAGTCATTAGTGTAAGTTTTTTGGATTCTTCAACTGTTTTAGCTTTCTGCTCTATCGCCGCCGCGTTAGCATTGGCTTGATTAGCTTGTTGCCGTAATTCTTCAGTATTTGTAGACATACCAGCATCGTTTAAATCGGAATTATTCAGAGCCATACCAACTTTAGCGTACCAGGGCATATTTGCACTTTCAGCATTAATTGCTTCTAACGTATTAGCGCTTTGAGTAGCTGATTCAGCTTTACCCTTATAGTATGAGTACATGGCTCCTGATATCATGCCGAGTGATGCGCTGATAGATTGCGCAGCAGTATATGTTGCATCTGCTTCATGGTTTATTGCTTTAATCCGCTCATTACACTCATCGATGGCCGCGCTCGTCAACGCTCTTTGCTTGCCTACTAAATCATCCATTACCGATTGCATCTCAGTTGCTTTTTGGGCGTGTACTTTTTGTTCTTGGGTTATCGCGCCTTTGATATCATCGGAAGCGAGTACCCTGTCAGCGGTAGTCTTGCCAACTATTTTTGCTAATTCCTCATGAGTGGCCCCAATATTTTTATTAATTTCAGCAGTCTTAGCTTCATCGCCCTGAACACCTACTAATTTTTCTTGTAGATTAACATAGGCATTACCGAGTGTTCCAATAAATTCAGTTTGTTTAGCATTCATAGCAATCTGAGATTCTTTAGTTGCAATGGAGTCGGCAGTTGCTTGACGTTCTTTATCAATTGCATTAACTGCTTCACCGACATTAGTAGCGTAAATAGTAGCGCCAATCCCAGCTGCGATAATAGCCGCTAAAACTAAGTTTAACCCACCAGTAGCGAATGTTACTGCACCACCTAATGCGGTCGTAGCTACCGCCGCTTCAGTCGCCGCTACAGCTTCAACTTCTAATGCTACTGCGCTAGTGCCGGCGAATATTGATAGCCCGGCAAACCCCGCCGATAACAGCCCTATAAATTTGCTTACCGCAAATATCGATACCGCAACTTCTGTCATTTTGCCAATGACAACAAAAGCTTCTGTTGGCACTTGTTGTAATCCTTTGACAAACATATTAATGCCATCAAGCCAATCTTTTATATATTGACCCAGACCAGCACTAGCAGGCCCCATCAAAGCACCTGTCATGTTAGCCTTGATCTGCTCTACCTTACGGTTAATAGTATCAAGTTGAGCCTGTACCTGTTGATCAGCTACGCCAGCAGAATTTATTGATAGATTATAGTTTTTAATAAACTCGGCATAATCACCGAATAATGCGGCGGCTCTACCCCATTGGAATTTAGAACTTAGTCCTTCAAAGTCTTTTTGTAAACTTTTATTCGTCCCTGAAACAGCAAGCATAATATCGACAATAACATTTTCCATATTGCGTAGATGTTTTGTTCCATCAGTATCAAGCTTGTACATGCCGATTCCTAAATCTTCAAGAGCAGCACGACCTTTTTTGCTATCTAAAGTTGAGAAAATATTTTTTAAACTATTTCCTACTATAGCCCCGGATTGCCCTGTATTTTTAATCATAGTGCTTGCCAGTGCCGTAACTGTATCGAACGATATACCAACAACATTAGCGGCTGAAGCAGACCTTAGCAAGCTTTCAGCTAGGTCAGTAGCTGAACTTTGAGCATTATGGGCAACATTGGTAAACGAATCTACAATATGGTTAGAGAACGCTACCGCATCTCCTTGACGTTTATACCCACTCACGGTTGCTTCTACCGCTCTATTAGCAAGTGTTACATCCATCATATCGGCAATTGCCAGTTTTGTACTAACTCCTGTGAGTTTCATTACATCGCCAACATCTTTGTATCCACGGCTCCAAAGCTTACCAGCTTCAACAACCTTATCAACTTCAAATCCATATTGAGATGCAATGCCGATAAACTGCTGAGTGACACTATTTAAGGCTGCCTGATTGACGGTATGTGTCTGTATCCCGTCAGCGGTCTTTAGATACAAACTAGGTAATGTTTGAAGCATACCCGCCATTTGTTGCTCAACGTCAGCAATTGTTTTAATAGCTATAGCTGGCGCACCAATCAATGCCATCACAGCGCCACCGGTTGCCATCCAAGTTAGGTGACCTTTCATCTGTTGTAAAAACGCATTATTTGCAAATATTGATTTTCCAACAGAATCGTGAACTTCTTTTTGAGTTTTAAGCGCACCAAGCTGTCCTTCAATCTCCGATTTTTGTCTTCTTAGCTCGCCAGTTCTCGTATTTTCCATGCCGTTATTTTTTTGTAGCTGCTCAAATAAATTACGGTCAATAGCCGCTATTTGTTGTTTGGATTGTTTAATACCATCCGTCATCTGTAACGTGCGAGAGAGTTCATTCGTAGTGCCTGTAGGTATTTTCAGATCTAACCCCTGAGCACCAACATCATGAAGGGCGCGACTAATCATATCTAATCTACTAATAATGTTGTTACTCACAACATTAGTTTTCTCATTCACTTGGTCAAATTTACGCATAAAATCGGTTATATCTGCCTGTACTGGGGCAACTATCCCGCCCACACTTGTTCCATCTGCCATTCGATCACCTCCAATTCGGAAAATATTTTAAAAATAGCAGGAATATTTTGACTAACTGTGGTAGTACTAAATTAACTATTAAAATATAAGGAGTTGCCCTAATGAACAAAATACTGTCAATAGCATTTTTGTTAATGATCTTAGTTTGCAATACCGTGTTTGCGTCTTCTCAACCGGAGCAGGATACAAAACAACTACTTACTAAATTTACAGAAGCACGTTTTAAGCTAGAATCAGGGGTTTCATACCACGACTTCCAAGACATTAAGCAAGGGCTATATGTTGCAACAAAAATGTACTCAGAAAATTATCCTGATGGAGAATTCAATGGAAAATTTGATAACATACTAACTATATACACTGATACAGCCTCTCTTTGGGGATTAAAAATATCAAGTCCAGATATTTTCTTATTCGGGGCAGGTAGTATTTGTAAAGGCTATATAGAAAAATACCCAGACGTTATGGCTAAATACCAGGAACCCGGAAATAAATATTTAATGGGCAATGTAATTTCTGGCTTATACACCAAAATAGCCGACAAAACAAAGGAATTAAACCAATCAATAAAAGATAAGTACCCTCAATAACCACTAAAACCGCTTTCAAGCTGAAGGCGGTTTTTATTATAAGAATTCCGTGATGTCATCATACTCAGTCTTTGCGCCGTTCATCTCACTATTGCCAATCGACAGGGCCATCAACTCACGCTCAGTACTGTCCAGATATTCATCTTTACTTAATCCACATTCAATACGGTAGTAGGCGTATTCGGAACCGTAGTCCCTTTCTCCATCTTTTTTTTTGACTTATTCGCCTGCGCCATGACTTCCATCTTCTCCAGCTGTTCTGGTGTTGATTTAGATAATTGGTAAGCGGTTATAATGTGATTAATATAAAGGGGGAAATCATAAGGCTGCATAGCATCGATTAAGGTTTCTTTATTGAAGGCTTTTGTATGGGCTAGCCCAGCGTGTAGCAAATTAACTAGGTCTGCGGTTTTCATTCGAGTAAACCCGCTATTTAAGGCGTTTAATATTCGTTCCTGTGATGTTATTATCCCACCTTCAATAGCTTGGTCAGGGTATTCTATTTCAAGCTGCAATATTGCTCTGGTGGCAAACTTCAGTTCGTATTCTTTGCTATTTAACATTACAGCCGGTAGTTCAGGAAAAAGCTCCGTAATTTTCATTTTATCCTCCTTATAAAAAGAATAGGCAGGTGCTCCCCTGCCTATCAATTATGCGTATGTGATCGCGCCATCAGCAAAAGTAAGTCTGCGGTATGGGTGCTCTACTCCAGCAATCGTACCTTCACAAGCAAAAGCCGTTCCTTTAAACGAGCAAACTGCGAACCCCTCACCTACAAAATCATAACTTAAACTGCCTTGTACTTTAAATATCTCTACGCCAACATTTTTAACACCTTTGCCTTTACTGCCCCGCTTAGAATCGCATTCAATTTTAAAGTAGTTACCTACTGCGTCAGACGACTCAATAATTTGATTCATTTCAGGAGTGCCCTCTGCGCCAGTAGTAGCAACTGTATGAACTATTGGGGCCTCACCAGCAATCATTACAATAGCATCCATTGGGATTTCTTCATTTTCCCACGAAATATCAAGACTATCAAAAGACGTTTCTTTGTCTCTTAGTCGTTCATCTCCTCTGGACTCAACTTCCTTAGTTTTTTTAGACATTTTAAGGGATTTAATACCCAAAATACTGATTTTATTGGGAGTATCAAAAGTTGGAGCGGCGCCCTCTTCATCAGTCAATAACTGAGTTACTTTTAGGTTCTTTACACCAACGACTCCACTTGATTTTGCTAACGTCATATACTCAACTCCTATTTTTATTTGAATCTATATCTTAATGGCTTATGATGGATTTTTGTTGTTTCCTCGAACAGATCTGATGCATGTTCAGCAGTGATTACGTAGTCAAGGGTATTCATAGCATCGTCGATTGCCATTTCAATATCTTCAGCAGTAGTCATCGACTTTGAAAAAACATCAATAGAGTATAGTTCATCTTTATTTTTAGATATCTTACCATCTACCGTTCCTGCCTGTCCGCTTATACGATAAAATCCTACACACGGATAAACTGCTGTCGATGCCGGATAAGCTGAAAATATTTGCTTAATACCACTTGTATCAGATCCGACCAGTGCCAGTAGAGTGGTACTCGCTTTTAATGCTGTAAATATATCCACTTTTACTGATTTCATATTATCACCTACTTGCTCTTACTGATGCCAGTCTTAATTCAAGGGTTAATACCTTTGCATTCGCCTCTACTGAAGGCTTTACAAATGGGTAGGGCCTATTGGTCGAACTACCAAACTCTATAGCTTCAGCATAATCCATAGTGGCACGTACATTAGTCTCAATTACATTACCATTAACCTTTGGTGCTTCGCTATAAATACTCGTTTCAAGGTCGTAGGTCTGATTCTGAAAGACGTTTTTACCTGCGCCACTAGTAACCCCACCTTGCATGCCATGAGTCAGCTTAGCGTATGCGACAATGTTTTTAGCCGTATTATCTACAGCGATAACCGTTTCAGCTACCATTGCCATTTTAAAAGCGTTCATCCCGGCAATTAAACTACCTTGTCCAATATCCATCAGAGCACCAACTCCAAAATAACCTCTCGATGAGTGCCCCAGTCTTGCACATACCCAGTCAAGTACACCCCACTATCAGCAATTAGCAGCGTATTACTCTTGACAGCATCAGTCGTGAAAAGTTTATGAGTACTTTTCTCTGTAACGCCCATTTCATTACGCTTGTAATTGCCTTGTAGGGGCCATATTTCGCCACTAATAATATAATCATCTATCCAATCAGGGATTATCTCGCCCATATCATTTTGAATAGTCCCCATTTTTTGAACCGTCATCTGTTTAGACTCAGGAAATATCACGTACGACAACAGAAACAACTCCCCTCGGCCTAAACATCTTGCGAATCTCTAATAGGTCAGCCTTAGTGCTATCTACGCCACCACGCTTCATTATTTGATCCATGACAGTAATTGCTGAAGTGAGGGCATGGTAGATGCTCCGCCTAACATCGTAATCAACGCCTGCCTTGTAGTCATTCAAGAATCCGATTAGTTCATCATCTGTCATGACTTTAGATAAAACTTTGCACTGACGTTTTAATTGCGTCAGTGCATCAGATTCCGTCATGGTAACACCTCGAATCTATTTTTTACCTTTTGCATTTGCATCGTTGGAGTCGGTATTGTCAGTAGTAACTTCAGCAACAGCTTCAGGGACTTTTACCAACTTGCCATCAGCAATATACTGCTTGATCATTGGATTAGACTCTTCATCTGCGGTTAATTCAATTGCTTCACCACCAGGGATAGAAAACTTTTCTCCAATAATGTGAACACGTTCGGACTGATTAATATATTTACTCATAAATGACATCCTTTCAATTTAAAAATAGGGAAAGAGGGCATCCAAAGCCGCCCTCGCTTGAAAACGGAAATTAGCAGCCTTCAGCTTTAATTACGGACAATGGGTAATAAATGATAACTCCACCGCATCTCGCGTGACAGATAACTACAGTTTCAAGCCCTTCTAGTTGTGGAGGGAACTGCTCGAACATTTGAGGAATCTCCAAGGTCAATTTATCAGGGTTTTTATTGTACATAACAATTAAATCAGTACCACCAGTGCCAGCACCTTGCGCTTCGGGAACAACTTCAACATTTTTGATATAAGGGTTATTAGCAAGAAAAAAAGCAAGGATCGTTGTATCAGAAGTTGTAGCACGTGGACGGGATGTCAAATCTCCATTTGTTTTATGAGTAATCAACATAGTATTAGGAGTCTCAACTCCCTTCGTCAGCGAAACAATACCGTCTACCATGCCATTAAGATCACGTAGTACCTGGTCAGGAGTTTTATTCACGAACTTGGTGGCAGCTGCAGTACCAGCAACAGCACCATTTAGTACGCCATCAGTTGGTAGGACATAAGCCGTAACGTTCGGATGGGTAAACAAACCATTCAACCCATTGGCGGCATCACCAAAATAGGCAATACGGTTAATTTCCTGGTCAATTGCCTTTCTAGCGGCATTGGCCTTGCGTTGTTCTAATGGTTTACCCGCCATTCGTGCGGCTCTAACATCTTGGATTGAATAGCCGTAACTATCAGCCACGCCTTTAATGTCAGAAGTGAACTTTTTACCAACCAAATCAATCCGCGGTGTATCGGTGCCATAATTAGAAATAATTTTGGCAACACCTACAGAATCATATTGGAAATAAGTAATTGTTTCGGCACCAGGGCCAGCATCAGTTGAAACGGGAATGTTTTTAGTAGCTGTAAACTCCGGGTAGAGAACATCATAGGACTTGGTTTTGATCTTCTCCAACTCTTTAGCCATGAATAGCCCTTCATTGGCATCATAGCGACCTGTGGACATAATGTAGTTTAGGGTGTTTTCATCATATCTTTCTTGCATGTATTTAATCCTCCCTTTACGCTAACTCGATAGCTACTACGCCACCAGTTGCACTTGAATTTGAGTTAATAAACTTAGCACCGGTCACAGCGACAGCAGTAGTACTAGCACCAGTAGCATTAGTCCATTTACCCGCATCTACACCGCTAAATACTAGATAAGCGGCAGTTTCAGCGACGATTGCCTGCCCACTGATAAAGGGCACGTTAGCGCGACCTTTGCGCAGGACAGGAACGGTTTCTTTAGCCTTAAAGGTAACAGTACCGTCAAGATTCTGTTCTTTAGCCTGCAATAGTGCCACCCCTTTAAAGCCAGCGGTGAACGTAGCAGTAGGAACAATTGCCTGAGTTTGTGGGTTAGTACCAGCAATAACGCCATTGCCTAGCCCAATAGTACCCTCGGCAATAAGCGAATCAATAGTTCGCGGGGAATTATCATAGATCGTGCCAGCAATGGCAGTACCCATGTTCATGTTATAAGATAGTTGCATTATTTTTTACCTCCTAAGTAAGCGTTTTTAGTTTGGTCAATCATTTTTTGGCGGGCTTCATCTGACGTTTGCGCTTCGCCTTTATCTTGTTTCAACTTGTCATTGGCTTTTTTGCGTTGCTCCGCCATCGCATCAGCTCGCGTCACAGAATCTTCTTTGCACATATCAAAGGACGCTTGGATATAATCATCAGACTTGCCGGTTAAATCCATGCCATCACCGCGAACCGTTTTAATTACGGCCAGCTTGATATCCTTGTCGGATAGCTCATCTGCCTTATCAAGTTTGAATTTATCAGCAACTTTCAGCATTTCAATTCTAGCGGTTACAGCAGCTTGGATTGAGTCAGCAGCATCTTTCTTGACTTTTTCAAGATCGCCAGCGTTTTTATCCACTTGCGCTTTGAGCGTGTCGCATTTCGCATCTTTGGCATCCATTTCGGCCTGTGCTTTTTTAGCGGCAATTTCTGCGGCAGTTTTTGTTTCGGTTACTTTCTTTGTTAGGTCGGCATTATCAACTTTGAGTTGGTTGTATGCGACGATTACCTCAGGTGAAGCATCGTAAGCTATACCATTATCCAGTTTAAGTTTTTCCATTTGTTCAGGCTCCTTTTCTTCTTCGTATATTTGGTCCATAGAATCCATGTTGAGACGGGCTTCTTCTCCAGCACGACCTTTTTTAACAATCGCTAGATGATTGTATTTTACATTCCTTTGAATAGCTGAATAAGCAATCCCATCAAATACACCCGGCGTTTCGTCAAGATCAACCGTATAGCCACATGATAATTCCCTGTCTTTTGTATCAAGATTGTAAATAACAATGTCAGCGCGGATATTATTACCATCCTGCTTGCCTTCGCTAAGCACTGTACCAATAGGCTTAACGGCAGATATGTTATCAGCTCGAACTAACCCAGGATGACCGATTGTTACGGGCTTGCCGCGAATGCTGGCTAGACTTTCAATTGAAAAGGCCTCCGAATCGGGGCGGTATTCGTACCTAGTCGATCCATCAGCTTGCATATATTTAAGCAAACCTGTTCGACCTATGATCGGGCTATCTTCCACATAACCTTCAATGGTTTTTATGGCTTTTATTTCTATTTTATCAAATCTTTGTACTGTCAATTTTCTTTTTCACCCCCTTTTACCAAAATAAGGCATAAGAAAAGCGACTATCGTCAGACAGTCGCCAGTTAGAGACTCATTGACTGCAATTGCTCACAGTGACCACCTTCCTCTTTCTTTAAAATCGGGCATAACAAAACCGCCTTGCATTTACGCTTGGCGGTTAGTTGTTTTCCCATGTAAATTCATCATAGAAATATTGACAAGCACCATCCTCTGTGTCGAATATCTTTAATCCCGTCTTATTCCCTCGTTCACTATAATACACTTCCCATTTTCCATCAACTTTATTTAGGCAAAATGCTTCATTAGGAAGACCGCCATTAAGAGAATAATCTGCTGTGTCTATATTCTTTTTAATTAATACAGACTGCAATTCTAGCTTTGTCATTTATTTCACCTCGCTTATATACCCCTCTTTTAGAAGGTCTTTAATCCTTTTACTAAACTTATGTTGCGTTCCGCCACCCGGATTGTCAAACCATGCCGCAGTTTCACCACTTAATACTTCAATCGATTTTAGTATTTCATACACATGATACGCTTTAGTTTCTGATCCAGGTGATAATGAGCGCATTTTATAAGGTGTTCCTTTAGGAGAAACAAAACTTCCCTTTTCATCTCCGTACCTGTCGATTAGCATCCCCGGTTGAAGAACTGTTTTTACCGGGTTATCTTGAAATCCGTCATTATCCGGCCATTTAATTTTACCATTTGCATCTACCCATTTATTTGTAGTATATTCCTTATTTTCTCCACTTGCAAACTCTTTTTCCGCATTTTTAATAAATGTATCAGCATCTTCAAAAATCGGCACTTCATAACATAAACACCTACTGTGGTATGGTGGCATTTCTGCCATTATATCAATATCTCCATTTTCTTTCATGTATTTTACGCCATTACCGCCAACTTCACCAGCATGTTCTGCGCATATCATACACTTAACCGATCCGGTAGGCGACCTCATAATATGAATACCGATAATGGAATCAGATTTAGTAGCAATATCAGCAAAAGCCTTTTCTTTTACCATATTAACGGTATGAGTTGATAGTCTGAGCATCGCTCTTTGTTCAATACCACCATCAATAAATCTGCTTTTCAGCGTAGCGGCTACTTCTTCAGGCGATAACCCCATAATATTTGACTGAATTATAGTGTTTTCGGTAAATTTTTTGATCTTATTCCCCAGCAAGTTAATACGATCAATAACCACTAATCCATCAGGCCACTTCTTATTAACAATCGCGTTAATTGCGTTTTGCTTATCAGAATCGCTCATTTTTACCATGATACCTGCCAAACTAGCCATTTTGGCCGTTTTATCTGTATTTTTCGAGTTTAAAACGGCTTCAACCTCGTTTTGGAAGTATTTTAGGTAAATATCAGTGATTTGCTGAGAAGTTTCTAGTGCTAGCTGCATGTTATCTTGTATTAATTTCACGATTGATGTTTTAAGCGTGGTTGTTGCTACGGTTAATAACTTGTACTTAGTTTGATCGTAGTCGCCTTGTAGGACGTTTTTGGAGACATATAGAAGGAAGTAGGCTATTATGGCTTTTGTTTTGGTGTTTAACTGTTGAAGTTGGCTGTTATAGCCGGAATTTAGTTGCTGTAATTCTTCATCCACACTATTTCACCACCACATCAACAGGATTAGTGTTGGGTACATCATTAAATGAGTGGCCAATAGTATCGGCCAACTTACTTTCTGACTCCTTAGATACTTCGCCATCAATAATTACTATTTCCTCAGGCGTATAGCCTAGTTTGCGTTGTACTTCAGCGCTACTGAGGACTTTGTTTGTGATCATTAAGGTATTGGCCTGGGCATTTTTGAAGTTTGAACTAGCGTCAGCATCATTGGCCTGAGCCTGCTCTAGTTCGCTTGGGCTCCATAAAGGTTTGAAGTCAATACACCACTTATCCAGCTCTTTGCCCTTGAATGGACCGTTTTTCGATAGCATCAGCAGTTTAATTAGCCTGTAAAGAGGTTTTTTTATATGCCTCTTTTGTATCTGACCAACAAAATTGTACCAACTTTCAAGGTCAGTACCACCTGACTGACTTAATCCACTACCTTTAGGGTTATGTCCGAAGAGTATGACGAAAGGAATGTTACAAGCTGCAGAAAGGGCGAATCCAAAACGATCTATTAGGTCAGAGATTCCTGAGACTGACAAGTTATGAATTTTAAAATCGTCTTTAGCGTCGATAGCAATTGTGTTTAGGATGCTTCTTGCCATATCGATTGTATCTAGACGAGCTTTTACCTGGGCATCTCCATTTTCCTCCTCAAGAACTTCAAGCAAACCGTCTAATTGGAGGACTACTTGTCCCATACGCTCCATGATTAAGATTGCTAGTTTGTGACAGTGGGTGTTATTTAGGATTTCGTCCCAAAGGGCACCTAAAGCCGTATCGCCCCATCCTTGATTTGCTACACGCTCAATATCAGGGATCGGATCGCCAGCAAACTTTAATAGCCGGCTTTCATGCACATAAAACGGATTGCCCCCAATAGGATTGATTTGGTAATACATAGGTTCACCATACTTACTGCTTGCAGGGTCATCGTACAACAGCAGATTGTCCCAAAAGAAAACCTGTGTCTTATCGTATACTCTCAGCTGTTCCACATATTGAATATTTTTTTCATCCAATTCGTCTTCAAGGCCTTGGCCATCATTCACCAGCATAAGAATAACGCTACCACCGTATAATCGTGACCAACGAACAGCATCAGCAAATATTTCTTCTGCGCCAAGAACATCTAGCATATTCTCTATCAACTTTTCTTTGTCAGCTTTGATCTCGATCCAGTGTTTTGTAGATTCATCCGCTGGGAGACTCACAATGCGCTTAGCAAGAGCCGCTTTCTTGAACATAGCTAATAGTAAGCTATCTGACATTCTAGGATTTGCGATAAAAGAAAAATTCGCCATAGGATCCTTTTGTTTATTAGAATGGCCAATAACAGAATTGACGAATCCATCTGAACGGTATGATCGTTTTTGCTTTTGTGGTTCTGTTGGCATTGGTTGTTTGTTCCTTCTCCTAGACACTGAATCACCTCACTTTACGTATAAAAAATAGACACCATCTGTGTCTTAACTGATAACGCCTGCCCATGAGCGACCGATTACTATCTCAGAATACGAATCGCTGGTAGCATCAACACGATCATCATGCTTGCCTTCGTTAAACGCTTCTAGTTCCATAAAATAACCGTCATTCCAAGATCCAGTAAGTATATAGATATCACCAGCTTGAAAACTACTCGCTGCTGGTTCAAATCTTGTTTCTTTATCACCAGTAACTCGTTTTGTTTTCACAATAAAACCGGCTAGTAACTTTCGATAACCCTCAGCCTGATCCTTCCCGGCCCCACCAGGGTCCTGCGGAATTCGTATTGTTACCCTGCCGTACCTAGCCTTATCTTGTTTTGCCGTTTGAAGTACAATTTTACGCACATCATTAGAAGTCCATCTTCCATGGATAACATCAATTACAATATATTTACCATCGTCAAGTTTAGCCATAAGAACGCCAGCAGTCGCATCCGGGCTAGAACAGTTTGGCGTCGGTATGCTCGCAGCTAAGTCCCACGCTCTGCAAAGCCTACGAATTTTACCCGGTATTTTATTAACCAATTGAACTTGATCTCTTTTGAAAAACATTCCAGCGCAATTTTTTATTTTCCAATTACCATATAGCAATCTACCTTTTTGAACAGTACCTAAGGCATTAAGACTAGCAAGATATGTAGGATTGTTTTTTAGGAGTATTTTATTATCAGTTACAAGCGAGGGTATAAACACGAAAGTTTTAATAAGATTAGGTTCAATATTACACCTTTCAGCAAGTTCTTCCCTTGTGTCTCCCCATTGAAACGCATCCTCAATGATTGTCATGTAGCGCATAACGCCAGCATGTTCCGGAATAGGAAATCCCGTATCTTGGTCTATATACCATTCGATTAAATTTGCTACAAAACTATCTGCATCAGGATTACAACTAGCTATTACTCTATTTCTACAACCACTGTTTGAACGATTACGGCTCAAAAGGTAAATAAACTGCGAACGCTCAAAATGGCAAAGTTCATCAAATGCAATCACTGGAATCTGTGATCCATCCCATGACTGAACATCTGTAGCGTGTTGTAAATGACCGAAGGCCACTTTGCTTCCATTTGGAAACTTGATTGTAGGTCTTGGTGTTTGTACGGGCACTCCGCCTTTGGCTCTATATAGGTTAACAGCCTCATCCCATAGTCCACCTTGACCAAATACCTGCATTGATGTCCGGCGAAAGATTACAGCCCCATATTTAGGGTTATCAATATCTTCTAAACATGACAGCAGTATTCCAAAACTTTTTCCTCCCCCTGCTGCGCCGCCATATATTGTGATATCAGCCTTACTATTTAAGAAATCTGTCTGTGGCCCGGGTTGCGGCAGAAACATCTTGTTAATCTCAGCTTGCTTAGCTTGTTTATCTAGTAATTCAAGTAGTAGATCGTCTTCTTCTTTTGTTAGTGCCAAGTTATCGCCTACCTTTCTGTTATAAAAAATAGGCATAAGAAAAAGCACCCAACCTAATGAGTGCTCTTTTATATACTTATTTTAATTTTATTATTAAATCAGCGGCAGGATTCGAACCTGCTATTTACCGTTTCCACCAGATAGTGATTAATCCGGAATTTGTGCCATGCGTGTAACCCACCACGCCGCGCTGTCTACTAATCTATAAATTCATTTTTAAATATACATCCCGGTTTAATTCGTCTTGCGTAATGCCTAAGTATCTTCTAGTCACTGCCTGCGAGCTGTGATTAAAGCAATCCTGCAGGTTATTTATGCTAATCCCCATCCGAAGCGCATGATACCCAAAAGTTTTCCGCATCGTGTGAGTGCCTACATTCTCAGTTACACCGGCATATTCCGCAGCTTCATTTATAACGCGCCACGCCTGCATTTTAGTAATCGCTTTATCACCACTGCGACTCTTAAACAGGGGTCCAGTAGTTTCCCCGCTGTTCTTTAAGTAAGTAGCGATAGCTTTCTTACAAGCATCGGATAGCGAGAACTGTTTCACCTTACCAGTTTTTTGTTCTCTAATAATTATGAAATCCGCACCGGCTACCTCTTCAACTGTTAGTCTTAATAGATCCGATACCCGGAGTCCGGAATTAATGCCAAGTACAAACATTAAGTAGTCGCGTTCATTTTTCTTTAGTAAGTACGCCTTCATCTTGTTAAGTTGCTTAATATCTCTGATCGGTTCGACAGTCGAGCATGAACCTTTCTCATTCATATATGTACACCTCTTTTTTAATGTTAACTTATGTACTTATTATAACTAAAAGTTAACATTCAGTCAAGAGGTGTAACCGTAGAAAAACCCTCATATGTAGGGTATTTTATATATAAATTTTTAATAATGGTTTTGGGGAATAATTATTCAGAATGGTGAAGTTTATTGGTATTAAAAATTTCGCATATAGTAGACAGCGCGTTGACGGGCCGAAAACTAACAATCCTTATTTTTTGCTCCGACTTTTAGACTTTTTACCAGCCCCCTACACCAGCACTATATAAGGTATTTAACCCTTGTACCTATCGAATGTTAACTTTTACATATTAGTTAACATTCACACAGTGCCACAAACCCAGTAACTGCGCACGTTCATAGGTTTCCACTGTTTTAGTTACTGTAAAACCAGTGAAAATCCACCCCACACGCACAAAATAGTCACTACTCACATTCAATATCAATAGTATTCCGCTTAGCCAACAACTCTTGAATCCTACGTTCACGTTCATCACTGGTCATGGTCTCAATAGTTTGGTGCACATCAACCTGCTTACGCTCGATGAGCATACCGCCATGGCGCATAAGCAGCTCTAATGACTTATTCTTATCATAAAAGCGCACCTCGCGCTCTGTAGTAGTGCCGTTCTTACCTACTGTAGTCTTTACTTTGATTGATTGGATGGCAGCTTTGTCATCCTCACTGGCAGTATCACGTATGCGGCCCTCTTCATCTATAGCATTGGCGGGGTTTGCAAACGATATTCGGGCTAACTCTCTGACGATTCGATGCTCATTAACACCTGTACGACGGCTAGCTTCAGCCAAGCGGCGGTCTATATGCGCACGAATACTTACGTCGGCTAATAGGTGTGCGCCTTGCTCATTAGCACTTCTAGGGCTATAACCAGCTCTAATAGCCGCGTTTGTGTTATTAAAATCAATCATCCATTCATCTACAAAGCGTTGACGCCTAGCCTCCAGCTTTTCAAAGGGGATAATACTATTGTCCTCAATAGGTGTTAAGTCATGATTTTTTATATCACCAGGTATAACAGGTGTAATCACGCTATCTAGTCGATTATATATCTCTTTATTACCAGGTGTACCTGCCATATCCTCACCTCTATTTCACTAACGACACTCTATCTGATTTATACTTACCACCTGAACTATGACAATTCGGCCTCCCGGCCATCATAAGTTTAGAGTAGTCTTCTTCTTTTGGCTTTTTCCGTCGGCTAACACATGAGCAATCAACAATAGACCTATCCTTTAACCCACATATGCCAGCGCTATTATGCTCACATCTATGATTATCACAAGTTGTCATGCGCCACCTCTCTTATAATTAAAATACAAAAAGAGGTAAGACTGTTATGTCCGACCTCTTTTTGATATGTAATGCATTGTATCAATATTTTAACATTCTGGTGGTATTTCTGTCACTTTATGCAGTAAATGAACGTAGTTCTCAGATAAGCCATTAATAGTACTGTGTAATGTATCTACAGCTTTATTGCACCGGGCATAATACACATCTTTACTACAGCTCAATAAATCAAGAGCTTTATCCCTGCCCACAGGCATTAACCACCTATGACAAACAGTATTGTAAAGATGTTCAGGTAACTTGCTAAGCGCATCTTCTAACATGATCCGAATTAATATACGGTTGTTTATACCGTCATACGCTTTTGGGCCACTATTGGAAGGTGGAGCATCCGCTGAGCTGTCGCCAGCAATTAACGCCTGGTAGTTCTCCAGCCACGACTCTACGGCCTTTTTAGAGTAAGTATCTTGAATCATTTAATCGCTCCTTTAGGTAAAAGTAAATAAATGGTAACTACGAAGTTAAATAAAATAACTACATATATACTATATATAATAATATAAATATAAATATATAAATATAATATATATAGTATATATAATATACTCTTCTCTCTCTTTCTTTTCTCATCTCCTTTCGTTCCTCATACCTTTTATCACTGTAGATAAAATATATATATTTGTCTTTGTTTCAGGGTGCTTAACTTTTTACTGTTTTACTTTTGTTGTTGCTGTAATAGTTACTATAGAGAGGGGTCCGATTTGAAAACAAATATATATATTTTCTAACGGCCCCAAAACACCTGCAAACCCATACGCGGCGTGTGTTCCGAGTTTCGCGGTACTATATGATCATAGAACATGGCATCTCTTTTCCCTCAGTAATTGAAATACTCAACGACACTGTAAGTCACAAATAACAGTTAAAGCTAACAAGACGTTTACCAATATATAGAATAAATACACATTGACGGTTCTATGATCCCATGGTACCATTATATAGATAGCAGGGTTTTTGGGGGTTATTTATGGCAAAATTCAATGCAGACACTATGATTGGGCTAACTAAACCCGACAACCGAAAACTTAAAAAATGTGTTAAAAATGCCGTGGAGCTGTTCATGGGTATGTTCGGTTCTGTGAGCGATAATTCTGGTAACCACATTGCTAATGCTAAATATGTGGGCCACGGTAAAGGTCTTACATTTAATACTAGAGGTGGTTATCGTCCTGGAGCTGGTGGGAAGCCTAGTGATGTTAAAAAAGTTGTGATAAAAGCTTACCCTACCTCTGATCACGCCTACCTAATTAAAGCTGAAGCTGATCGCTTATCGTTGTCCGTTAGTCAGTACTTAGTAAATTGCGCTTTGGCTAACATAGGTAAATAATTGTGGTACACATCTTTAATAAGAAAGGAAGTCTACATATGACACAAGCAAGCGCTAAACAATTGATAATACCTAGTTTAAATCATGGTGGACCGCGTCCTGGATCGGGCCGTCCACGCAACGAAATACCGACGGTCATGGTCAAGGCATACCCTACATCCGAACAATCTGATCTAATAAAAGCAGAAGCTACTCGTCTAGATATATCCATCAGTCAGTATCTAGTACGGAGCGCCTTGGCTAACCTCGGTAAATAAGTGATTCGTACTACGTGCCCCGCAAAACGAGGCACGTAGTTTTTATTTACACAGTGATATTCTTCATCTTCCGCAACATTTCTTGAGTGATATGATCAATGCCTGTATTCACGTATTCAGGACTAAGTGTTACAGTGTTAAATACACTAGAAACTATATCCGATTGACTCGCTTCTTCAATTAGTTGCAACACTTCTTCAGGCGTTTCTTGTACATGATTAGCGTCTTCCGCACCTAATACTGTAAGATATGTCCCTTTGCCTCTCGTAACCAACGCTGTAATACTGCTAGCTCTTACATAAGCCGTGACTCCCTCCTCATAAGATGTTACCTTAATAAATTCTTTCATCAAGTATTCCTCCTTATTATTTTAGTGTTAACACGGATACCCTTCATGCAGCTCTCCCCCGTCATGTCGGTAAGTATAGAACGGCTGCTGGTAGGCTTCACATTCCTCGTTATTACACTTATAAATATCACCGCACGTCTTACCGTCCTGGTGAGCCGCGAACCGGCCAAAGCAATCGTCATGGGTTAATTGTTGTGCACAGTATGGGCATTCCATTATGCTTGTTCCTCCCCACGTTTCCCTGCCCACCCTTGCGTGCCTGCCATGTGTTTATTGCACTTCTTTGCTCTTGGGTGGGTTCCATTCCCCCGCTGGTAGCAATCAATCGTCCGGCTATCGTATACCACCAGGAGCATCTTGCAGTCGTAGCATCTCATGCCTTCTATTAGATGTTTCATAATTATTACGTCCCCTTAGTAGTTTTCTAGAGTTACGTTAGTAAACCTATATTTCAGCATCGCCGCCATACTATCATCAAGTGGGGCTGAGCAGTGGGTGATGATTACTGGTATGTTTGGGGACAGACCATGTAACCGGTATATATCATCAACAAGATAGTAATCATTTCGGTTTAATCGTTTAAAGTAGCAGTAGTCGATACAGTGCTTGATGTTGTTGGAGACTATAATGGCTTCCTTCATCATCACTCTGCCCCTTTTCGTCTACCTGTAAATGGGATAATATCTTTCTCGCACCTATAGCACCATTGCCTATAACTCCATTTTGGGTATGTTGCAATAATTATGGCCATCACGATAATTACAATTGTTATACCCATCACTCTACCCCCTTCCGCCTACGCTGCAGTTCTTTTAACCAAGTGAATATTTTCTGTTCCCGCTTGGATAACCGTGTAGCGTGTCTGCACCGCCGGCTATTGCCTTCCTGCTCACGAAAACCGTCTACCACTTCATCTAAACTTGGCCCTTTACTCATCGGGTCCTGCTTTCATGCGTAGGTTTTTCTCTCGGTATCCTTAAAATATTACGGACATTAATTAACATTTCTTCGACTTGATTTGCTCTGGTTTTTAATGCTAATTGCTTATGTCTTAATTCTTGTTGATCTCTGGCTATCTGCTTTTGCTCGGTCAATAGATTTGTTTTCCACCTAATCACATCTTCTCGGATTCTTACAGCTTTATTGAAGCCTGTTTCTTCAAGAGCTAAATCTACAGTGGCTACAGGCTTATCTAGTCTTTTTGCTACGTCCTCTGGGTTATACAAAGTCCACTGCGCTGATCTACAACTAATCGCTGTAGATCGCGGCACTAACACAGGTTTTGTTTGCATCACGATTCCTCCTTCTTTAAATAAGGCAACTCTATTGGATGCCTGTAATCTCGTAACGGATCACTGATAAACTTATTACCTTCCCTGAGGTTGACCGTATAGTTATCTTTAATTTTACTGGTATCATAAACCGTGCCCACTTCATCGAGGAGCGCCACCATACGCACTTGCCATTCCTCAGGCATACCACACAGCAGTGAACGGGGTATAACTAGGTAGCTTGAATAGGATAAGCTGAACCAGTACCACATTGGGCCATGGAAATATTTATTTAACATCATTGTGCCTCCTGATCTCATTCTCTTTCCGTACATACCAATTACGCTCAACCCATAGCTAAAAGGCCATTATCAGAACCACTATAATTAATTCCTAAACTTTACCGCCTTTTATTAATTTTAAGTATACGTTTTTAGTAAGAAACCATATTTTAAAAAGGTAACCACGTCCTCGTTAACGAAGTATCCTACAAATACTGCGCTTATTGGAGGATTACAATGAAACTTTGGAAATATACTACATGGCGCCCCTTTGATAGTGATTGCCCACACGATAAACAATGTGATTTATTAGGTAAATGCTATAGCCGAGATAATATAATAAATTCACAGCTCTACTTTAATTCCCCTAAAGCGTTTAATGACCCATTCGATATTGCTCCTTTTCTAGACACCACCGCAACACCGAAACAGGTACGAGAAAGAGGCCTTAAGGTTATAAAAATTCACGAAGGATTAGTCGGTAAACCCGCATTAGCGAGATTTAAAGAACTCACTAAAATCAGGGGAATAAACACCGAAAAAGGTAAGAAACAAGCTGTAGCTGAACAATTAGCATCATTACATAAATCAGGAGTTTGTTGTTTTTCTTCCGCAAGCTCAGAGAATATACTTATGTGGTCACACTACGCTGAAAAGCATACGGGTATCTGTTTGGAATTCGCTATACCTTCTAATCTTAAATTTCTTATACCCTTGAAAGATACAGAAGGTCATCCTGTATTACAGCCTAAACCTGTAGACTATACCGATAACCTCCCACAAGTAAACCTCTTTACCAATACAGCGGAAGAGTTGTATAAAGGACTAACTACAAAGTCTAACGAGTGGAAATATGAGGCTGAGTATAGGGCAATGTGCCTTAATTATGTTGGACTCCTACCTTACGACCCGCGATTACTTAACGCTGTCATAGCAGGTTGTAAGATGCCCGATAAGGAATTTGAAGAATTAGCTATTACAGTTAACAAGCTAAAGTATCAGCCCCACCTATATCGCGCTAAAAAGAAAGAGCGCGAATATGGATTTGATATGGAAAGAGTTATTTAACTACATCCACATAACTATACTGACAGCACCCGACAGCATCAGGCATCCAAGGTGTAATATCATTTTTAACCATTACCTTCCGTCCTTGGCACTCAGTAAAATCACCACGCTTGCAAGTCTTACACGCTGATTCGATCATAAACTCAACCCAGTCTTGGAAGTCATCCCGATCCATTGGGATAACACTTCCCAACTTCTTAGTAGCCTCTAACTCACGTTTAGCTTCAGCTTTTGGCAAAAACGCAAATCCAACCTTATTGATCGACTTTATAAAATTAATCTCAGCATCCGTATCTAAGCTTTCAAGTCGTTGATCGAGCGCACTTTTAAGGAAATACTTACTGCGTTTCAAATTACCCACAAATCGCTTATTAGTATTAAACTCAGCGTATTCATCAATTGATAAAATCAATAATCGGTGAAATAAGAATAGCCTTATTAGACGTTCTTTCTCCGTACCAGCTACGTATTTATTCATGATCCGTCACCCTTCCTAAATACTATTACATCCCGTGGCTGCCTCCCAAACTCCATACAAGCATCAATGTCTTCCATATATACATCAATCTTATTTCCAATGACGGCCCCGCCGCAGTCTTCCACCCTGCGAAAGCCGAGTCCCGAAATATGCACTATGCTCCCAGGGGGCAATACATCAAAGTCCGCGGCAATTGTCCACCCCTCGACTGCTACATTGCCTGTAGCAGTCTTTTTGTAGTCTGGGTGTCCTGGGTATTTTCCCGTACTCTCTTCATAAGGGCTATAGGCGGTTAAGGAAAAAACCTCTTTATGATAAGTGTCATCGCTAATATGCCTAAGCCGATCGCTGATACTATAAGGCTTATTATCATAACATTGTCCTTGAAGTTTAATGGTTTGGTCTTCGTCTCCACCGAACATGCTACTACCTCTATTTCCTGCTCTTGATGGTAACGACTGTAGCGGTGCTCGGCACCCCACCCACCTTTCGTGATCCTGTTCGCTTTCTCGCGGGTTTTGTAGCACTTCCTGCACTTGTCCCTCATCTCGAGCTCCGTTAACTCTTTCGGATACCTCTGCTTTCCCATAACATAAAATCCCTCCAATCATTATCAGTAGTAAGATTTTATACTTCATGCTTTTCCTTTAGATAAACACCGAGTGCGGCAATGACACGCCACCCGGCAGCCGCTGGATGATTGTCGGATGTATCACCAGCAAGCCACGCATAAATATGAGTGATAGCATGATCAAGATGCTCTTGCCAGGGGATTTTCCACCAGTTACCCGGTCCGTATTTCTTTCTGCCGTAACCGGATCTCTTCGCGATCTCAAGCATCGCCAAAGGTGACAGGTCTATCCAGCAATACGGGCTATCAGACTGACTGCCACCATGCTCATTTGTAACAATTGGTTCATCAGGGGATACGCCTTCTACTAAGGGCTTAGGTAAAAATTCAGGATTACCATTAGATTCATAACAATCTCGCTCACATATAGAGCCTGTGTACAAACTACTGCGTAAACATTCTCTGCAGATTAAACGTATAGCACTACCCATTTCTAAACCACTTCCTCATACTTCTTCTATACCACTTTTCCGTGTAATCACTCACTGGACACGGTACTCCGATAAAGCCTGTACGTTGATCCTTACGAGCCGAGGAAACCGCGAAGCATATACCCTCGCAGATTTCCTCGAGCCTTATTTTAGGTGCGTTTTGGTGGTCCAACCTTATCGGTAGGTGTTTACTCATGGTTGTAATACCCGCGAATAGCGTTCTTATCGTAAACTTCTTGGTGCAGCGTGAGTATGTCATCCTCAGAATATCCAAGGCACCGTAGCATGGTTTGCCTGACACTTTTACCATCAACTAGCTCCAAGGCAAGGGCCTTTTTATTTTCTTCGGTAGGATTATTAATGTAGCTCAGCCACGCATCCCGTTCTTCTCTATTTTCAGACTTAACGTGTTTCCATTGCTTTTCAGCGCTATTAGATAGGAAGGCTGTAGCTGTGCGGATCGCGGATACTCTTAATTGTTTTAGCTCCTTCAGGAAGCCGTTAATTGCCTTATGAGTTTCACGCCCGATATACGTATATCCTGAAAAAGTGCCGTCTTCTGATTCTTTTATAACATCATCTAAATCCATAACCATTCTCCTTTTGTACAATTTTTGTCTAATTTATAGGCATGAAAAATCCGAGTATCTTCTGTCAAAATGTTTCTTCGCTATTTCTGGGTACTTCTTTTCAAATTTCCTTAGGTAACCAAGTGCTGATGGTGCTTTAATATCCGCCTCACAAAACTCTCTAAAGGACATCTTCTTGTAAAATTTTTGTTGAATAGCCCATCTAGCGATAGTAATATACATACCACGATGCTCTGACCGCTCCCAGCCTTCAAACCGCATCACGTACGGAACACATTGGTATTCAGCAAGAATCCAAAACCTTTTAAACAGGTTGTCAATGTCATTAACACAGATACTTTTAAAGGCTGTCAACGTGTAAAGTTTAGTACCCTTATGGCTGTAAGATCTCCATAATTTCAACTTTTGTCTTATAGCTGTTTCATCCTTCTCATCATCAAAAGCAAATATATAGTCTTTATAATATTTACTTTCAGCCAGCACCTCTGCTTTATGCTCTGTTAAGCACCGGAGATCAAGGCCTTGACGAAACACAAAATATTTACCTGTTGACTGTAGATCTTCAAATACTTTTTCCCACCTTGTATAGCCTAAAACATTGTCATCAAGCATCGATATACGTTTTCTTTTTTTATTAAGAAATTCGCTTACCGGAGAATTTACCATTACTTCATCACTGTTACGGTTTACGCACCAACTACAATGCCTGAAGCATCCCCTAGTGGTATAACCAATTGAATAATCTTCGTAATAGCTACGAGTATTTTTACTTACTACGTTATTCTGTAACCATGTTTCGTACAGGGTGTAATCAGGCATTGTATGCTCTATGCGACTAGGTAATGGCACTGCATTATCATAAAAGAATCCCGTACCGTTGTACTCTATGTTGGGTTGAGCTAAGTCGATAGGCACGGAGGTTTTACTAAATACTTTTACTATATAAACCTTGTCATAGTCCTTGACATTATTATAGTCTAATAGCAAATCGACGTTATGACCGCAGTGTTTATGGTAGGCTGATAACTTCATGCAAACGAGATTTGGAAAACGCGTCCCTTTATCCAGTAGATCAGCATCAACTATACCTATACGCATTTCATCGTCATCCATTGTTCTAATGACATCTTTTCCCCCCACCGATAACCCACTGACGCGTCAGCCAAGATAGGTAATGGGAAGTCAGGCAACGGAGGTTTTTCCATTAAGGCCTTAATCAAAGTAAAAGCTGTAGAGACTGTTTCGGGGTTATCATCCATTTCAAATACAATTTCATCATGTATCTGAGCTATCATGTCTACTCCCTTTAAATTACCACTTCCTAGCAGTTCATAAACTTCATTCTGGCACCGCTTCATAACGTCGGCTGCCGTTCCTTGAATTGGTGTATTAGCCGCCTTCCGCTCATCGGCTGACTTGGCGCGGCGGTCTGTGCTCCCTATATTGGGTAACATCCTTATGTACCCATACATTGTTTGTACATAACCTTGCTGTCGAGCTTTTAGAGCTATTGCTTGTTGAAATTCAGGTATACGCTTATATGTACCTTTTACAGCGTTTACTACCTTCGCGCATTCAGCTAGCGTCTTACGGATTCCGTAATCAGTTTTAAAGGTTTTCTGTAGTGCGTGCTCCGTGCCACCGTAAGATATACCGAAATTTCCAGCCTTTGCATGTGTCCGCTCAGTTTTTGTTATTTCAGATTCTGGCTTACCTGTCATGGTAGACGCGGTTTTTCTGTGCAAGTCGCCACCATTTTTAAAAGCTTCGGTCATCGTTTCATCACCGGAGGCCCAGGCCATTAAACGTAGTTCGAACCCCGAGAAATCTATAAACCCTAGAATCTTACCTGGCTTTGATACAAAGAAGTTACGAATACCGAATATATCGTTGTCCATACGAGGGATATTTTGGCCATTAGGTTTAAAGCTGTTAAGTCTCCCTGTTTCGGTCCACTGACTGTACCCCGCGTGGATCCGCCCAGACATCTCATTCAAAAATTTCTGCCGACCGACAATATGGCTGGAGAGCAGTGTCGAGTATGTTTGCACGCTTTGAATCAAAGCTAGAAGTTTGAGAGCATCTTCTTTGTGGGGATGATCTGAACGCATCATAATATCCATTGCTTTACGTTCTTTTTTTGCTAATGTTTTTTGATACTCAGCTAGATTATCGAGTATCGCAATGTAATCTTCTTTAGTTGAAGGCTGTAGAATTACGCCATCCGTGTTAATGCTGGGCAGTTCAATAGCCAAATACTCTTCTTCATCTAAATCCTCTAGCTTATTCTCAATCATAAATTTCATATCGATCAAAGCTTCTTCATCTAGACTAGGCCCGTCTGTCTTCTCTGACCGCTTAGCCACAGGAACCCCTAAGGTATCAAACAGAAACGACTTAACGCTACCCGTTTTTCCTGTCTTTCCAGGCGCTAGTTCTAGTCCGAAATTTTTACCAAGTGTCACGATATCGGCAATCGCAGTATCTCGCATTATTTCCGCTTCCTGCTTCTTTTGCTCAGCTAGGTTATCGTCCCACGCCATGCCCCAGTACTCCATAAGACCAATCACACGGGCAAACGGCATCTCTATTCTATGCAGCCACTTATCATAGTGCGGGATCTGCTTCGCGATTTCTTTCCAATAAAGATAATGTTGTACAGCGTAATCCGAATCCTCTGCCGAGTAGTTAAGCGCATCGGGATGGTCCGCGGAAATCTCTGAGAAAAATTGTACTTTATGCTTTTCCAACAGCGCTTTGAAGTCTTGCATTTCAACTCCAAAATATTCTTTTGTCATCGGTTTTAAACCCTTACCGGATGCTGGAGACTTCGGATCGAGAATCTTTTCAGGCGCCACGACTTGGGTACAACGTACCCACATAAGGAACGGATCGGCTACCGGCTCCATGATGTACATTCCCAGCTTCGCGGTTTGCTTAGTTTCAAATGAGAGGTTTACAGCTATTTTCATAATGTTTTTATTTTGGAAAAGGTGTTCGTTTAAGACATTGAATACTTCACCTCGTACAATAGAGTTGTACTCAAGGTAGCCACTTTTAAGCTCCCCGACACTCTTAAAACGGTTTGTTCCTTGATTATCTATAAACACTACCCGCGCTTCGTGGGGCGCAGCGCTTAATGACACCGTGCATATTTCTGCTTTCCATGGATCCAGGGGGGAATTTAGGAAATCAGTCTCTACCAACTTATCCCACCCAGTATAAAAACTCTTTAAGACTGAATCCCTTTCCTTCTCCAGCTTCTTGAGAGTTGCTTCACGCTTCTTATAATCAGGCTCTTCTAAATCGTGTATTTGATCTTGATACTTATGAATCAGTTCATTTTCTTCTTCTCTATGCGCCTGTTCCTTCGCTTCCCATACTTTCCTAAACTCAGCACTAACCGTAGTTTCATAGTCAAAACCGCATAACCCGGTTTCCTCGCACCGTTTAAGGTACGCAATCAGTTCAGAAGCTGTAGTAATAACCTTGTAATCTTTAACACGTTGCGCGGGCATCGTGGGCCATTCAATGCCGAACGTGCCTACCTTTTTTATAATCTCTACCGTTTTACGCGCAGATTGCCTCGCTAGACTTTTTGATGATGGGCTAAACAAACTACCTATTCCCATAAAGCACCTCTTCACACATAATAGACCCCAAAAGCACATAACAATTCTTCAATAGCTTCATCTAACGTCTCTTTCACCACGGCGGCATGGGCTACGAGCCACGGGTGATTCTTTCGTGCACCTTTACCGAATATAATTACAGGCTTATTCACATGAAAAGCGTATACAATTTCACCAATCGTTCCAATGCTTACTGGGTTACGCTCCTCGACTTCCGCGAGTACTACCATTGAATTGCGTATGGCAAATTTGTTAGACTGCACGATCACGGCAGAAGTCGGATTTCCCCCTAAAGAAACAGCTGTAGGATCGAGCGATTTAACTCCTGCAGCTTTTAATTTTTCTTTAGCCGTAGTGCGCCACGCGGTCATCTGTTCACGCGATAATCCTTCCATGCCGCCGGCTAGATAAACTCTTAACATGCTTTTTTGCCTCCTAATATTTTTGTAGTCTTATTTTTTATACGTTTTTTCGTTTCCTCCACAGATTTATAAGTAAATCCCGTGATAGTTACTATCTCTGATAATTTGTATCCGAGTAGTAGTAGCTCAAAGACCCGCCCCTCTAGGTGTGATAGCTTACTTCTTATAGCTTTTTGTAAATACCCACAATCAACATTAGCCACCGCGTCCCGTTCTGTGTCGAATTTACTAGGAAGCATTACACCAAGTGTCAGAGGTTCACCATCATTTTTTGTCATAGCGACAGGCGCGTCTAGATAAGATTTTTGAATGTTATTGACTCGTTTACCACGTGTCAGATAACGTACCTCTTCTGATATGACGCTATTAACGTGCATCCATAACCAATTAACAGCTTGCGATCCTTCAGTAGGGTTAAACGCGCTAATCCCCTTGAGTACACCGATTAGCGCGATCTGTGCCATGTCAGCAATTTCCTGCCCGCCGGGGACTTCCTTCCATGTCGCGAACAGCTTTTTGTTTATAACTCCTTGCATATACCGTATTACGATCGTCATTGCCCGCTGATCGCCTTGCTGAGCCTGGATGACTAAATTATTGAAGTCTTTCATTTTGTACACCTTCTGTCTAATTTTTAGGCATAACTATTCCCTTTAAATTCCAATACGCTTCTTGCTTACAAAAGCAACCTCATAGCCGTTTAATAGATGGACCGTTCCTACTATTCGGAATCCCTTTCTTACAAGTTTACTTGCTCTATTTACCGATACTTGCCACATTCTTATCGCTCCCTGTATTACGCTTTCTCTCACTTATTTTTAGATGAATATCAGCAATAACAATACCTGTTTTAGTCAGCTCGTAATTGTTGGTAATAAGCCCTCGCTTATTCATAATGGCTAACTCACTCCTAGAAACCATCAATAAATTTTCTAGGGTTACATTTAACCGATTACTATCTGCAAAAATCAACACAAAACCTGCCGGCACTAGACCGTTGGCTTCCTCCCATATAATGATGTGCTTTTGCTTCCATGTCCTGGGATCAGCAATTTTTATATCTACGTATCCCTCTGTGTTAATGCGCTCAGTGCCAACAGGTTTATAGTTATACGGTCTATTTCCTTGCTTAAATTGTGTCGGTTCCCAACCTCCAACCCCTTTCTTGCCTTTGTTAAAAGGGGTGCTACCTTTGGGAAACCTGCCATCTAAGCCAGTTTTTAAATGATGGTTTTTGATAAAAGCTGTTATTTGATTATCGCCTAGCTCTAACCCAAAATGAGTATTAAACATAGAGGTAATTTCTTTTCGACTATGACCGTATACATTTTCTTTAAGAAATGCAATCTGCTCCGGAGAGTACGAATGCTTCACTATGCTACTCATCAATAAACATTTCTCTCAATGCTAAAGGGATTTTCTTATTACCTTCACTTTTGACATTAATGCCGTATTCGTGCATAAACGTTTGTGCTTTTAGAACTAAACTTCCAGTTGATATTATTTGCTGAGCAACACCGGTCACAGCTTTTGCTCTATCAATTTCTTCTGCAAGTTTTTCACCATCTAGTTCTTCATCTCCAAGTCTTTCGAGCTGAGCGAAAAGGTGATTATTGAGGTCAGAAAGTTTATTTTTCACAATTTGTCACGCTCCTTAAATGTTGTCTATCCTCCAATGTTAAACGGTATGTCTTAAAGCTATTGCAACCGTTCTTTGTTTGCATCTACCAAAAACTTTTATCGTCAATCATCTCGATTATCGTCAAACATTCCCTCCGCAAAGCACATCTGCACATAACTGTTAAATAGAGGTGTTTTCCGTAGTCCGCCTGACGTTTTAATTACCATGTTATTTCTAGCGAGAAACGTAGTTACTGATTTAGCTTGATCCTTTGTAATATTCAGCAGCTCCTCAACATCTTTAACCCCTAAATATCTTTGCTTAGCGAACAAGTTTACGAATTCCCTGTAGAGGCCATCCTCTTTGAGTACGGGCAATTCTCTTAACTTTTTCGATAGGCGTTCATAGGACTTCGGCGTGAGCTCTTCTTCCTTCACGGACATTTGTGACAAGAAGTTTAGGCCGCACCCTGGGGCGTTATAGATGAGCTTTAAATAAGCCTCGATGTACTGAACATGACCAGGATATACAACAATCTTTTCCCCTGAGTCATCGACTGAGTGCGTTAGTGCTGCGAGAGCCGATGAAAGCCTGGCTACCTTATTTCTCTGATCCGAGGGAGATACCAAGGGAACTTCAGCAGCCATACCATAAATCTTTGATAAAGCTGTAGAAACCCTCAGTATTTCTTCAATCGTATCTAGCGGAAATACTACTTGATCCGGAGTGCGGCTCCAGCTAAAAAGAATATTGTTTTTCAGCGCGTCTGCCGTGATCGACTTCGGATATGTCCCTAAAATCTTGTTGTACTTTTCCGCATCAACATCAGTCGTTTTCATGAATATACCAAAGTCAAAACGCCGAATATCCTCATTATTGAAAATGTCCTTCAGTGCCTCGGCTCCGTGGGTATAATCCGAGATACGTTTTCCTTTTGCTACATTGCTGGAGAGTATCGCGCGGACCCTACAAGGCGTTTCGGCTGTTACAGCTCTTTTTACTTCGAGTTTTCCGTCACTTCTAGCCTGGGTCATTTCACCGTACTGCTCTTTTGTTATCCCTGTAGCCTCATCTACCCAAACTAGTTCTTTGTCGGCTAACGGCCACGCGCCCCATACTATGTACCACGCGCCACCAGGACCTGACTGCTCCATCTTATAAGTAAGGCCCGTCCTACTTGTGCTTTCAGCATTGATCCGCGATCCAAGTCCCGAGAACCGCATCATTTTTTCGATTAGAGCTGACTTCCCGGTTCCCGTATCTCCCAGCACCATAAGCTCGAGCCATCCCCGTATTGGGTTCGTGTCCCAGGGGACTGACAATCTGAGCACGGAATGCTGGACAAGCAGTACTCCGAGTAAGGTATCATCTCTTTCAACAATATGGGTGACGTTGTACGTGAGGTCACTGCATATCTGGGAGAGTTTTGTATCGATTGCTTCGGGTCCATAATCTTCTCCCGCTGGTCTAAAGATATTAAGTTGCTCTTTAACATCGTTCGTAAGTTGGAAGCTTTCCACCACATCCTGTAGTGGTTTAGCACTCTTAAGTAAAATGGTTCCTTCTTGATTCCTTGGATGGGGATAAACGTAACCACAGATTTCATAATACTTATTTTCATCGATATTCAGCTCCCCACAGCTATATATTCTACGAAGTACATATCTTCCAGCCTTATCATCATCTTCCGCATCTGCCATTGGGATAACGAGTAGTTCATCGACATTAATTGTCTCTACCACCTCTATATTAAAACGCTTACAATCAGGTATATCCGATAACTCTTTGAGTATTTTGTCAATCGTGCTGTCATCAGATGACGTCATCTGGATAAGTTCTCTATTCGTGCTTTTAAGGTTTTTGTAGCCTGTATGGGTATCTAGGTCAAACAGTGGGCAATGAGTTTTTTTACAAGTCTTCCAGCCCCAGCAGTGGTACTCTACGCTTTTAGGTATGATATAAGGAGTTTGCTTTTTACCGGCTATCATAACCCGCGTCTTAATCAGCTTACCTGTCAGATCCGCGCTACCCGTGCTGGCTAAATGCAAAGTAGCTATTTCTTCATCAGCCTCAGGCTCCATCAGGCATGGGCATAAATCTCCTGCACATTTTACCCTCACATAATCTTTTTGCCCCGGCTTACGGTCACCGTGTAGACTACGAATGAATGCGCAACCAAAGCGATAGTTTTCCGAGCTACTGTAAACGGCATCCGTGGCGCCCCGGGTATTTGCTATGCGCTGATCAACCTGGTACCCGCTTGACGCTGACGTGAATTTGGTTACCCATGGTTCAAGTGCTGTTAACGCTTCAAGTTTCGTGTAACCAGCTGCCTTAAAGTAGGAAGCTAGCTGTATCGTCGCAGGGTTTCGATCACCGTCTTTCTTCCACCCGTTCTCTAGGATATCGATTACACACGCGGGGTGCTGCCCTTTTTTAAAAATATAGGTATCGTCCTTATACCTGTCTGACGTGGACGCTAAAGATTGTAAGTATTCTTTTAGCTTGTTGTTATAAAAATAGGATGTTTTACCACGGAGCGCTAAGCACTCAAATCGTTCCTCTGGTGTAAATACCGGGTTAATCCGTGGACGCGATGCGAGTTCCTTAATATCTTCAACTGTTAAAGTAGTAATTTCCTCAATTGATAATTCCGTTTTAAATAGCTTTGTTTTTTCATGAACTGAGTTAGGGAGTCTTAACATTCTGGCATCTGTGTAAACAACTAGATCCATTGTGGTAAGTTCTAATCGATGTATTAAGTAACCACTGAGATGCTTCATTACTTTATGGGTATTGGTAGCTGGCAAGATCCCTACGGCTTTTTGATGAATGATAATATGGAAACCTTTTGAACCGCTGAAATAGATACGCATATCGGTAGGCTGAACATCAAGTTCCTTGGTTAAAAAATCAATTAGCTTTACGGCGTCCGTTTGGCTTATAGCAACGTCGGGGCTATCTAAATCAAAGAAGAGAGGCGCAATATACGCCTCTCCCTTCTTTCTAGTTGGAGCCGCATACATTTGGACAGTCGCAAAAACAGCGTAATTCCCAGCAGATTCTTGTTGATATTTAGTTATTTCATCTACCTTGATTCGAGACCAGGGCGACTGTACATTGTTTTGGGTTACGTGTCTCGCATCAACGTAGCAGTATTCAGTTGGTTCGGATTTTACTGCCATCATGAATCCTCCTAGGGCTTATGCGTTAATTCCGTAATCTGCGGGTACGAACTTCCCTACAACTTCAAAGGTGTAAGCAAGGTATGATTCGTTGCGCCCTTTTTCTTCTTTATTAGAGATGCGAGTCACGACTGTATTCACACCTGAGTTTCTAGGGATTCCTCTTGTCTTATCGCCTTTAAACACGCTCATGGCGTACTGCCCGAAGCTGTAGGAGCCTGTTTGAGGGAATGACATGAGGTAGACTTCAGGCATATCCTCAGCAGTGATTGTGGAGACCATTACCACATATGCTAGGTAGCTGATTTTAATATCGGATAGCTCATAGCGGGATGCGGCAGTTGGGTCTGGGTTATTTGCCAGCCATTCAGTAAGTAGTGTCTCAGCTTCGGCAAGAGTTTTTTCAGCTACAATGAGTTCACCGTCTTCAGGGCTTTTCTTAGCGCCCCAGAGCATGTAACGAGTTTCGCCTTTTGCAACAACTACATCCAAGGTATCACCGAAAGACTCTTCTTCATCGGCACTAAGTACAAACTGTCCCTTCTTATTAAGCTTGAGCCACTGGCCCAGTCTTACGAAATCAAGGTCAAGGCCCTCATTTACTTCCATGAATTTGGCTTTAGTGGCCTCGAGCATTGCAGTGATATAGTTCTTTTTGACCACTGCCACCGCACTTGGTGCTGCTACAACTACCGCACCTTCTGCTAATACCTGAGTTTCTACCGCTTGATTTTCAACTTCTGTCTTTTTCATATTAATAATTCCCCCATTATTTTATTTTGTACATTTTTTGTCTAATCATTGGGCAGACTTAGGGCTACTTACTGCTGAAATTGGTAGCGGCCATATCCGCTAAGTGTAGCGCGGCTACCAGTGGATATTTACCCATCGCGGCGCTCATTGATTGACTACCGGAGTACCCACCACGCGCTGAGTCATCAAACCCGCCCATATGATATCTAATGGCCAGCATTTCTTCTTCAGTTAGTTTGATGAATTGCAGGAGTTGAATAACGGAGCGCTCCCCGTGACCAATAGGGAATTTATCATCTATATCATAGTAAGGGACTTGTATCCATTTTCCGTATTCATTTTTAATGTTACGACTGGATACCTTGTAGTAGCCCACTTTACAAAGGTCATGACATAGAGCCGTGATAATCATAGTTTCCTCTGTAATCCCTAGATTAAAGGCCTCATTGATCTTTTGAAGACTCTCATAGACTTCTAGGCTGTGGGCCACTAGGCCACCTTCTACAGCTCCATGATGCTTTGTACTGGCAGGGGCTACGTACATATCCCCAGTTTCTAGCCATTCTAAAAGTTTAGTAATACCATCCCTTGGTACTGAATAAAGTAGCTCATTAAATTTTTCTTTCAAAGTTATTCTCCTTATTAAACAAATTTGGATTTAACGCATCTTCTGGGCTACGCCCAAGCTTTAGTCTACTCCTGACAACTGATGGCTTCATTCCCACTGCTCGCGCCCAATCGGCTAGGGGTTTTGTTAGGTTGTTTACTGTAATAAAAATAGTGTTATTTCTATTGTTTACCTGTTCCCGTTGTGTCGCCCACCGACAATTGCCTGGCGAGTATCCTTCATCGTTATTTTTACGATCAATAGATAAGTTATTGGCATATCTGGTCATTTTAGCCCACTCAAAAAATATTGAACGATCGTTTAGCCACTCTTTGCAAACCGCAATCCCGCGGCCGCCGTAACGATGGAAGTATTTATTCTTAGCGTTATAGCACCGATCAATCATTTTTCGATAAATACCAAATAACCGTGTCCCATTCATTCCGTGGGTTCTGTACAATCTACTACTTAAGCACCCGCAGCTAGTCGTATTTCCGCTACGAACATTACCCAAAACAGAAGTACATTCCCCACCACATGCACAGTGGAATAACCACAGTGCATGGCCCTGTTTTGTAGTACCTACTCTTCTAACGGCCGTTAGCCGCTCGAAAGATTCCCCAGTAATGTCTAAGGGCTTAGCTATTTTAATCACCTCCTTAAATTCATTTGTACAAAAATTGTCTAATTACTAGTCAAAAAATTTTTACCACTGCATTTTATTTAGGAAATCCTCTATATCACTTCCTTTCCTTTTGGGTTTGCTAGGTAATTTTAATTGCAGTCGTTCATAAACTTTTCGCCTACTATAGTACTGCGATTTTAATACACCATTTTTGTGATCTACGTAGTCCCACCATACAGCCTGCTTATTCGGATTCCGTGGATCGGAGCGCATAACCCGCCCGATGGCCTGCTCAACAGCTGAGCCATTATTACCACCGTTCGCATCTCCGCGCTTCGGCATTGTAAGATGGCCATGATTGAGGTGTGGTAAGTCTAAGCCTTCCTGGACCAATTGGCCCGTGGCAATCAAGATATCAATCTTCCTATCTGCCGCGTCTACCATGATCTGTTTTCGATCGGCGTTTGTGATGTTCCAGCTCTTATACTGATCTTCCGTGTATTGGGGGACTTGTACTTTCCAGCGTTTAGCCTTTTTATCATACTTAGCTGCTAGCGCTTTTCCGTCTTGTATTTGCTGGAGAGCGTCTGACTCTGAGCGGGCCACGATCCACGTGCATCTTTGCAAAGGGCCATGGACTACTGCTATCCGTGGTACTAGCTGATTGACCTTCATATAAGCATTAACTATCTTTTCATGAAGGTAATGGCAGTATGGGATACTATCAGCTATTACTATTTGATACCCCGCTTGCTGGGCTACTGTGCTGGCTATGAGTTGTAGTCGATCTTCATCAGCAATTAGTTTGTTCAGTAGTTCCCTATAGTCGAGCTCTTCGCCCCCAGCATCTACGCTGTTAATTGCGTTTCTGACTGAGGCCTGCTCGTAATCAAAGGCCGTGTATATGAACTTGATTTCTGGCTTGATTAGTCTGCCTGATTCGTATAGGCCCGCTCTTTCGATTTCGTAGAGTTTTGGGCCAATCCCAGCATACATATAACATTCTAGTCCGTCTTTACGGTCAGGGGTTGCTGTGAGTCCGAGCATGTACCGCGCTTTTAGCTGACCGACAACCTCTAAGAAACTAGATGCAGGTAAATGGTGGCATTCATCGACTACAACTGTGCCTATGAACTGGTTTAGTTGATCGATTAGTGCAGGGTTTGATTGAAGGGTTTGCACGGTAGCTACAATCAGTTTACCGCTTCCCCAGTTGACTACACCCTCTGCGAGCTTACCAACTTCGCCAATGTCGGGCATACATTTCAGGGCACTTTTTGCAGTTTGCTCTAGGAGGTCTTTGGTGTGAGTGATCCATAGGGCAGGTCTTTTATGCTGAAAGATGTAGTTAAGACCTAATACCGTCTTTCCACTTCCTGCGGGGGCTATCAGTATTCCATTTCTCGGCAGTATAGCCACGTGAGCCTCAAATTGACTATCCGATAGTTCGTAGTTAGATGACCAGTATCCAAAATTATGAATACTACCTTCTGTTTGTAAGTCTGTAAAGGACGCTTCTGTCACTATATCAATCAGACTTTCCCAGAAACCCCTCGGAACAATCAGATCTGTACCATCACAGCTGTAAAGTTTAAGTTTTGCGTCAAGCCCCCACGTTGGCTGCCGGCGGGCTTTTCGCTTTTTGTACTCGGGGTTGTCCACTGTTAGAGCGGCGGTTATCGCGGCACGTAATGGGGTTGTCGCTCCCCTGATTCTGATTTTGTTATCTACTGTAATTTGTATCACTCTGTTAGAACACCTTCTTTCACTGGGAGGTCGCGGATTTGTTCTGCTAATCTACTACGTTTGTCCCCTTCGCTACTACCTGTAGTAAATAGCCAACGATCAAATAAACTACCATCCTTGCCACAAATATCACCTTCGTTATCTGGGTAATCGGGCCATACTAAAGGACAATCAACACAATCACTATTATAGTTACAAGCAAAACACCTTGCAGTAACGTAGCCTATATCCCCACCATTACTGGACCATCTGGGCCACTCATTTTTTTCCTTATCAGGGTTATCCGCTAACCACTGCCACAACTCTTTATGTAGTGTATGTTGGAATACTTCTTCCTCTACTTGAACCATTTTGTGATCCACCCCATTGTCTCAGCTAAACCGTTAAGTTGTACGCTAATCGTGCCACCGAGTAAAGCCCATATTAGAAATACTACCGCTACAATCATCATTGCAACATTACCAATAGTATCAAGCACCAGTTTAATAATAGTGATTACATCATTTATTTGAACCAATCTACCAGCCCCCTTAAGTTATTTGCAGGATCAGCGTCCACCATAATGCGTGGCAATAGTATAGCCTCCTGGTACTCGCTAATCTCCTGCCGATCCATGTACAGCCTGTCCATCTTTTTTAAATGCTGTAGAAAAGTTCTGATACTGATCGCGTATGTTGCATCCACACTTTCACTTAAGAAGGATACAAAAATCATTCCAACGTTTTTATTTCCAGCTTTTATGAAATCGATTAGACCACCTATTTGATTAGTCCGTAAGTCGGCTAGATTTAGTCTGTCATCCGCTTTGCGCTTCATCTCAATAAGGAAATTAACATGGGGCAGGATTACGATTTCGTCTGCAGGGCGACTCCCACAATCATCCGTGATCCGCATTCTCCAGCAGTTAGGAATAAGCGCCCAGCTCCTGCGGATCTCTTCTTGAAAATTTTCCCCGCGCTGGCGTTTATCGGCTTGTGACTGAGAGCTGTAATTACTCACTTTTCTACAATCTCTTTGTCACCCGTTGTCCAGCCATTTACAAGATCAACCTTTTCGGCCTTCGTGACACGGACCGCGTAAGGCTCAACATCGGATTTCCAGTACAAGGATTTTGCTTCTTCGAGTACTTCGCTTTCGCGGGAGCAGTCTAGGGAATACATATGGTCCTTGTACTCTTCTTCATAGACACTCATGTAGTAGCTGTTGTCAGGCTTATACTTGCTACCAGGATATGCTTCTTCTGCTTTCTTGGTAGCATACTTATCCGCAAGCTTTTCCTTAAGAACCTGCATAGGAACATCATACTGGGATTGATCAGGCATTGTTACTCTTACAAATTTCATGTTGTTATTCTCCTTCTACTAATAAAATAACTCTTTGGCCTTGTCGTAATTTGACGCTATTACCTCGATTACATCCTTGGTATCGGTTTCATAATCCTTATCCTTGCCCCACTTCTCATAGTCAACATACTGGGCTATAGTACCAGTGATAAGTTCTGATAGATTTCTTGGATCAAGGGCATCAAGTTCCCAACTGTTATCGCCATAATTTTTACGGTACCCCTCAAATCGAGAGTCTGTCAGTTTAGCGGGATTCGGAGGAGGATTGAACTGTCTAATTTGATCCATATTAAGAGCGATACGCTCAATACTTATTACGTCGTCTGGCCAGTCGTTATTAGCCCCTATGAATAATTTGAGCCTATCGACAATATCCCTTGTCATGTCAATTCCGCTAGGATCATGGTCTCCTAGGTGCACTATAACTGTCGCTTGGCCATTATTCTCGTAAGCAGCATAGATTCTTTGCGCAGCAGACCACATTTCTGATTGGCTAACATATCCGCGACAAGAGAAATATGGAACCTCCATACCAGTGCACGCCTTTTCCACCACACCAACAAGCGCGTCCTTTTCTATCCACGTCTCCACTCGGCAAGACTGATTTTTCCACTTATCCACTTTAAAACTGTGGGCGGCTGACCTTATAACGCTGGCTGGATTGTCCCAAAACGAGTAGCCTCGCAAGAAACGCGTGCGGTCAACAATAGCGCTCCAATCTACCATACCAGCCAATCGAGCATCGTTTAGAATAGATCCTAATCGTTTATACTCCGACTGCTTATTTGCTATTAAGTCTCTTGCTACGAATTGGTAGTAAAGTTGCCGTAAGGTTAGATCAAAACCTTGTTGAGAATAATCTTCAATAATACTGTTTGCTTTTTCTATTACACTGAGGGTTGACTTGCTAAACTTAATATCAGGGCCATACTGTATCTTTGGCACTCAATTTCTCCTTTCTGCTCTTTTTATATTTTTACACTTCTGCCCTAACTGGGGTAAGCACTGCTAGTACTTCTTTATCCGTGGTCAGCTTCATGGGTGATAGTGCTGTATTGAATCCCATCGTCACTATGTTCACGTCTGAGTCTTTGAAGAATACCAGGATGTCGTGAAGGTATTTAGCGTTGAATGCTATGCTGCTTAGGCTACCTTTTGGTTTTACTATAGTAAGGTTGGCCTCAAACTTGGATTCTAGACCCACAGCTGACAGAGTTGCAAAATCACCCTTAATGTCTAGGCGGCATCTGTTAGTAGGTTCTTGATCAAATGCAACCGCCATAGCAATTTTTGATACTCTGATCCATTCTTTTAAATCAATGAAGTCAAAGCTAGTATCGCATTTTTCTGGGATAATTTTTGTAAGGTCAGGCCAGTTGCCTTCGATCACAGTGTTTGTCTTCCAGTGGATCGTTTTCTTTTCTGACGGGAAGTTGTTTGCTATAACAATTAAATGTGTATTGGTAACCATGGCCCGCTGACCATCAAAGTGAATACCTTCAAACATTGGCTTACCTTGATGAGGAACAGCTACAAAATTCTTAGCATGTTTTAATATTGCGAGCATTCTTCGTCCTCCTCAAACCCATACGCTACGTACTTCATGATACGGCCATCATTCATATTGACATACACAAACGCGGGGCAGTTAAACGCGCATAATCCGTCAGTTTTATTGATGCTAGCTATCCATGCATGTGCGTCTAAACACGTTTCAGCATCTGCCAAAACATCGTATTCCTCATTGCAAACCGGACAAATGTGTTTCGTTATGATGAGAGGCTTCTGCGGATTATATTGAGTACTGACGGGTTCATCAATGGTAGCTTTAACCAGTTCTGCATTATCAGCTTCGATGACTCTCGGTAGTTCTGTTTCAATATGCGGTGCTATAGTTTCAACAACCTTAGACTTCGCGGGCTCAGCCGACTCAGATTCATCAAGATCTTCGTCTGTCTGCCCTGGCTCTGGAAATGCGCCAATATCCCTTAATTTATTGTAGAACGCAGCGCTGTTTTCGAATCCATATAGCCCTCTAATTTTCTGTTTATTAAGTCCGCCCATTTTCCGCAAATACAGGTAATCAGCCAAAGTCAGGTCATTAAGCTTCATAATTTTTGCTTTTTCAAGGGGTATTCCGTACTTCAGGCAATCTACCGGCGTTGGTATGGCTGTTTTGCAGGGCTCCACAGCATCTATCTTGGTGTCAGTTTCCGATTTACGTACTGGCCCCGTATTGAGTCTGTATGATCGTGGGCTTTTATCGTGCGCCATTTTTATCGCTCCTTACTTTTTTTTGCGGTTTTTCTACCGGCAATGCACCACTGGCGATCTTCGTTGCAAGTTTAGCTAGTTTCTTTTCTTGCCTTCTTTTTAAGGCTTCAGGGGAACGTTTATTGCTCATTTCATTTTCACCCCTAGGAACTCTACTACGATGGCCCCGGCCTTGTTCCACCGTAAATTCGTTATCTTTTTTACCTTTACACTAAACGCAGTACTTTCACCAAGTGCGCTAGAAACAAGTATTAGGGCGCCTGGGATAGGTAGGGCGTTACCTGGTTTGATTGCCACCATGAAGTCATCCATCCGCCTCACTCCTATACGCTTTCCCGCAGAATGGGCACTTTGATAAGGTCATGAAGATGGGTTCTTTTTTGGTTTTCCCCTTATGAATAACCTGTTTTTCGATTTCGATATATATTTGTCCAGATAATAATTCTACTGGCATAGTAATATTTACAGCTTCGGGGAATTTTTCTTTTAGCTTCGCTGTCATCTCGGTTATGCAACTACACACTATACTCGGCCCCCGGCCAAGAAGTTGAGCATAGAAGTTTGGAGGGCTGCCTTACGGTGTGCGGACTCCGTGGCGACTATGAGAGACTGCCGGGCGTCGCGCTCTTTTGCTACGGCTACATCAATTTCGAAGATTTGGCCATCGACTTCGGCAAGCTGTGTGCGTTCTACCTTTGACGCTTCTCTGCGGAACGCGTCTCTTAAAGTATCATTCTTCAGCGGTGCAAACTCAGGCGTCATTATTGCTGTAGCTTCCGTGAGTTTAATCGCGTTTTCTAGGAGTGACTTTTTTCGAAGGAGCGGGCCCTTTTCCCCGTAAACATCAGCGCGGTTCATGTTATCCGTGATGCTACCCTCTAACTGATCTATCGTTTCCATGATCATGCCTGGACTTAACAGCATTGCGTACTGCGTGGGGATGGCAGGGAGTTTATTTGATTCTCTGACTACGGCCCCGAGCTGATGGACACCTTCTACAAATAACTGCGCTACGTCTACTAAACCCAACGCCCCAGTATTAAACTGCTCAAATGCAGTACTTAAAGCTACAGCATTTACATTAAACTCGATCTCTTGCCTTTCCCCGCTGTTTGTAAGCAGTTTACGGCAGGCGTTCATTATAATTTCTTTTCCGTAAGACTGGGTTAATACTTGTAACTGTTCATCAATCGTTTTCATTTGTATAACCTCCTTTTATATCGTAGGACCCACAAAGAACTTCCCATTTAGAGCTAACATTACCAACGTAGCAGTAGTTGGCTATACCGTAGGCACTCTTATGTATGCCTATAGAGCAACTCTGAACGTCCGGAGTACTCTGCAAGCGGTATCCTTGCCCCTCCACCTCGGACAGTAAACTATGAACTAAAAACTTGATACGTTCGTCGTTTTTCTTACGCCGTAACTTAAACTCAAAAACCCATAACCATAATTTGAATATCAACTTAAATCGCCTCCCAATAATTCAATCGCTTTTTTGATCACGTTAGCCGGTAACTTCTCCTGCTTACCGATTCTCTCAATGATATCCGGGATATTTAGCAGTACTTTTTGACCATCACCAGTTTGTATCAGTGCTGAAAACTCTTCCATTGCGTACTGCCGAGCATTGTTTTCTTCGATCTTGGTACGATCTAATACTTCGGGGCCAGGCTTAGCGCATTTCAGCGGGATTAAAGTAGCTGTAAGCGTATCGGTGTCAATGATAGCTACTTGAATTGGTCTTTCCAGCTCTGTTGTTGATGCGCTGAGCCTCATGAGCGCCCCGGGATTCACGAAGAGTTTACCGTCAGATCTTTTAATTGCTCCGTATCCCGTGTGATCATGGCCCGTGAGGATGATATTGGCATTCGTTTCTACTTCATAGAGATTCGTAAATTTTGCTTCGTAGGGCAGGTTGTGGTCCAGGAGCATGCCGTGAGTCATTTGTATGTTAGCCTTACAATTCCCTACAAAGCCCACCTGCGTGGAGTAACCCCAACCATTGACATCAACCTGACTTGTATAAGGTTGTGCCGCTAACCAAACATCTCCAAAAATAGTATCCCGGACATTTACCGCGAAGACATTAAGCTTCCCATTAAGGAGCATCTGCAAGAGCTGTAAACTTGTCCTACCATACGTTTCAAGGTTATAGCTGAAAACATCATGGTTACCGACTGTACAATAGATAGGTACTGGGCACTCTTGAAATATAGTGACAAACTCCAGCAGTGTTCCGATAGATACCTCAGGGCTGTGGAACACGTCTCCCGGTTGGAGGATCGCGGTTACGTTGTGTTCTTTCGCGATTTCCCAGCACTCACGAAGCTTTGCTTTGCAAGCTTCAACGTAGTTATCAGTGCGGTTCCTAGGTGACGTGCCGCGGATGTGGATGTCGCCGATCATAAGAAATTTCATGCTTTCACCCTCTCTAGCGGGTAAATGTAATACTTTGAGTTAATAACGTCAGCTACTGGAATATTAATTTCCTCGTCATCCCCACCAGACAACCTATACACAATGCTGATAGTTATAGGATTTACCTGTGTAATCAAAGCGTGCTTGTTAATGCCTGGGCCACTAATCTCTACAGCTTTTCCTACCCTGAATACTGTGGTATCGAATACGGGACTAGTAATGATCCCTACTTTTTCACTCATTTGTATCAACTCCTTTCTTTTATACTTTTTTAACAGCAAACCGAAACGCCACTAGCCAGACTAATATCAGTATAATTAACGGCGCGGGTAACATAGTTAACCCCTTTCTTCTAACAGATCTTGAATCAAAGTACTGGCCTGCACCGAGTTTAATGTATCAAGGTTGTAGTTGTCCTCATCATGCCCCAACTGTTTAATAAGGTCTGCCATAAGGTCAATCTGCGCCCTGGATGCCTTAAAACCAAGAACATAATCAGGGTTACCGTGTGACTTGCAGTTCCTTAAGTGCTTTAAGTGAGGCGGCGACCCGCAGTCCGGGCAACGTAATTCTTCAGCCATTATTTATCATCCTGCCTTTCTAGAAAATCAGCTCGTAGTCGGTGCCAAGTTGGGGCGGTCATTTCGATAATTCCTTCTGGTGGTTCGTCTTTATCATGGAACTTACGATCACCAGCTATATAGTACTTGTCGTCCATGCTGTAATATTCAACTTTTCCGCGGTTCGTATGGCCAAGAGCCACAACCACGTCAAAGGTAGACGTGCTTTTAAGATTGTGCTTGTCGATAATAACTAGGTACGCTTTATTGAGCGCTGAATTACTATGTGCTTTGTAGTACCCGTCAAAGTGGTCACTACTTTTACTAAACTGCTTTTCAAGCCCAGCCGGGAGCTTTCTGACATACAAGTTATGTACATCGATTGCCATGTTAGCGATCTTAGGATCAAAACCTAGCTTCTCAGTAAAGTCTTTTGTTACTTCTTCTGAGTTCCATGCTTGTCCATCCGTAAAGCAAGCGTGCATCACTGGGTAAGCTTTGGCTTCAGGGGTTACCTCAAAGTACCTCATACGTTGCCTCGGCGCTCCCGGCGTGGGGCTAGGCGTTTAGGATTGCAGTCAGTACATACGTATCGATTACCATCTTTGTGGAGCGTGGAACTACCGGAATTACCGACCTTAGCGCCTTTTTTATCAAAAATCGAGTTATTGTAACCACGTCCGCATTTATGACAAACCATTGGAGTAACTACTAGAACTTTACTTTTCTTGGTCATATCGAAATTACCTCACTTTTATTATTTTTCTGACTCACCGAGAAACTGAGCTGCCCTGCCGCGGCAAGATTATCTTGATGTGTAATGAGGATTATTTGCCTTTTGAACTTCTCACTGTACTGCCGGAGAAAGTATGCAACATTGGCGGCGTATTCCGCTGAGACATGCTTCCCAACCTCATCAAGCAGGAGTGGACCTTTAATACCTTCCAGCTCTGATATGGCGAGTCTTAGGGCAAGGGTTATCACATCAACTATGCCCCCGCCCCGGTCGTAATCAGGCGGTTTAAGCTGGGTTACGGTTGTCCCTGACTGTAGGTAGAAGTCAAGCTCTGGGCGACTGCTCCGCACGGTGAGCTCAAGATAAAATTTGTAGTCTGTACCGTAAACCACACTGAGAGCCGATGTTACGATTTCCTCGATCTTGGATTTCGCCTGCTGCCTTGCGAACTCACTCGTCTTTTGCAGGAGCATAGATACTTTTTCAATCACGTCCAGTTGCAGAAGTGCGTTAGACGCTTTTTCTAAGGCCTCCGCAAACTGAGTATCAAGCAGTTCTTTCTTACCTAGCTTTACAGCGTATCGTTTGTGCGCTGTTTGAAGGTCTAGCTTGGCTTTGTTAACGCTGTAGGAGTTAATCATGAGGAAGAAGCGATTCGACGCTTGCGATTGCCTCAACGATCTCTTTTTCCAGCCTCTCAATCTCGGCTGTTATGGTCGCTGGGGTTACACCGTTTGATGCCATATCAATTTCGATATCTGCGATCTGATCAGTAGCTGCCGCCTTCTGAGTCTCGGCTACCGTTTTGGCTTGCTCTGCTTTCTTCAAATTAGCTTTCAGTAATTCGATTTTATCTTTGTTGTCCAACTAACTTTCCCCCTCTTAAATTTTGTTTTTTACAATTAAGGCCATTGCCGTCCAGAAACACTACATGTTCATCCTCTTTAGCCTCCGCTATGATGCGGTGAAGGCAAAATCTTTCAGGCTTTTCGCACTGTACCCATGTGCGATCTTTGTATGTTCTAGCCCAAAACGAACCTTTGAATTTCAGTACTTTTGGTAGATCTTCTGTGTCTATTTCGGCTATTTTTAACTGATTTGACCGTTTTTGGCGTAAAAAAATAACAGTGACAGAATCACGTGTTTCGTATGCGTTTTTTATACTGGTTACGCCTCCTTACTTTTTAATGTATGTTCCTTTCACATAATGGGCATACTGCAAGAGTATCCCAAAATTCCTTGAGCTCCATATCAGCGAATCCTAGACCAGTCACAGCTTTACTTAAGTTAGATGTGCACTGCTTATGACTGCTACTAGCTGCACTTGCTTGTGCCTGTAACTTTGACAGCACACTATGACGGGCGTATTGCCTATCTAAGGCGGTTAGCCTCTGCCCTGCTATATCAGTGCTAAGTAGACTACTTATAACCTTATCCGCGATTTTTAGGGCGCTATGCGCTTTATTGTGGTTATTAAGTATTAGGGAAAGAGCGCTTAGTCTAGCGTTTTTAATTGTTACCCCATTTAGTAGCTCGGCAGCTTTACCTACTCCTGCCGTCTGCTGTAACACGTCATCGCACTCATTTGATTTATTTTGAGCCGCATTGTATAATGTGAGGAGATTTTTAAGTTTCACGTGACGCGCTTCAGCTTTATCTAATTCAGTAATAGCTGTAGATGCTTCCGATAAACTTTTATACTTTTGTAAAGAGATAGTTAGGTCAAACAGGACTTTGGAGAGAGTGCTGTGCCGACTATATAGGCTCAGTAACGTGTCGTAGCGTTGCTGGGCTTTTTCTATGTGCCTAATGTCTTCTTCGAGTTCAGGCAGGATTAGAAATTTTTCTAGCGTGGATTCTACAGCTTTTAGTTTTGTTTGTAGCTGTTCGTGAGCTTCTTTCCACGCAGTTAATGATTTATGCTTGTCTAACTTTTTATCAACCCTGCTGATGAGTATGTCACACACGTCTAGGTTCTCTTTTACAAATTCGAGGCCCTGGTACTCCTTAAGCTGAACCTCAAGAGCTGTGGATTCTTTTTTAGCCGCTGCGCGTTCATGTGTAAGACGGTACTTTTCTTGAGCTGATGTTTTGATGCCCATGTCCACTATCTCGGTCCCTGCGAGTTTACCCAGAACTTTGGCCCCGGCAGATGGCGGTTCACTGAGTAGAAATGGGGCGTCCAACTGGTATGCAAAATTCAGTGTAGCTGTAAAATCCCCGAAGGTACTTTCTGTGATCCCTAGAATTTCTTTGACTTCCTCGGGAATCTCGGCTTTTTCGTAAAACGCTGTAGAGTTATCTGGTGCGGTTATACCATAAGATGTTTTGTTCCCTTTACGGGTTTTCGTAACAATGTAACCAGTATCCGTGATTATTGTTACCAGGGCCTCTCCTACAGCTTTATTGACAAAGGCATCACCTGCAGGTTCACCGAGGGCCACCCACCGTATTGCTCTTAGAATCGCCGTCTTACCTGAGTCTGTCGCACCGGTGATTACATTTAGACCATCGCACAGTTTGATAGTTGTATTTACGTGGGACTGAAATCCCTGGATATTAATTTCGGTAATCATTTCATTCTTTCACCTCCTTTACACACTTAATTTGATTACACCAAAACGATTATCAAGCGTAATTTTAAGATCATGCATGTATCTAGCTGATTCTTCTGCTGTCAGAAAGCTAATTTGGTAGGGCTTGTCCGCTTGGATAGTTATGGAGTTAACATCATTGGTTACGGAAATGATCGAATCAGCTTTGATAATGAATCCTTCAATTTCAATAAACATTTATTTCTCCTTTCAATTAATACATATCTTTAGCCAGTGTGTCGGCTAGAGTAGCAATAAAGTGAGAGTTACAGGGCTTACATATGGGTACTGTTCTAAAGATCCTGAGCATGAGTTCTTGGCTCCCACAGCCCCATGCTACTTCTATGGCGTGCCTTATTGCGCGTTCCACCTTACTTACAGTGGAATCATTTATCCGCGCCACGGCTGGGTAAAGCTCAGTTGTGGCTGCATGAATGATGGTTGGAGTTTCAATTACTAGCTCAATTGCGTCTTGCAGGTATTTATAACCTAATATATGCGCCGGAACACCTATTTCTCTTAATAAATTGGTTAACTTTATTTTATTTGGCATGATCACACTTCCTCTTTTATTTTTAGCCCTACCCACCCTCTGTTGATGTACTCCGAGCGCGGGTACACCGCTATGGGCCGCTTGACTTAGTAGGTTACGCTATCTGATTACCGCTCGTTCGACTCCTAGCCCAATCCAGTAGCTCCTGAGTCAAAAACCTTTTATGTGATCCGACGGGAAACCACGGTATATCATTTTCGTTAATTAGCTCATACAACTTACTACTGGATATTTTTAAGAACTCTGAAGCTTCTTGCACCGTGAGGATATGAGCTACCTGTTTAATTGGTTGTATTTCCACTTTAATATCAGGGATCGGTGCAGAACATCCGCACTCAGGGCAGAATTTTGCTTTGGCCGGGATTTTCGCGCCACATTTGCAATTCATAATTTAACCTCCTGTCAATTAATACAATCTTTTTTCATGCCCAGTATTTCTGCTATTTTTACTTTTTGAAGTTTTCCTGGTCTTGTTCCCTTAAATATTTCAGAAACATATGGCGTACACACTCCAATTTCTTTGGCAAGAGCAGTCATAGTAATCTTTCTCTCAAGCATTATTCTTCGCGCTTGATGACCAAATTCTGTATAGTTCATTCTTTATAATTCTCCTTTCTTGTTTTATGCTGACTGACTTAATACTGGAATCTTTAATTTATCAGCGTAATCTGCAAGCATCTTTTTGCGTTCGGCATAATCGACATTGCTAGCGTTTAGGAACGCGGCCACTGGTTGAAGTGAGGCAAGTAGTTTTATCTCGGAAGGGTTTAGGTAATCTCTAACGGCCGCAGCATCTGGTAAATTTCTTTCCTGCTTTAACTGTTTTGCATTTTTACCAGCAACAATGGTTAACAACATATTCATTTCATTGCTAAAGTGGTAGGGTTTCGCAGGATCATGAGATTGCTTGATTGCGTCCGTTAATTGGCGGCACTCCATTCTAGCTAGTTGGCGATCTTTTAATGCGTGTTCCATTTCATTAAATCGGTTTATGTAGGCTATTTTGAATTGCAGAGCTTTCTTGCCTGTAAATCCCATTGCTAGTAAAGTGAATCCGTCGCGGGTTAAAAGATACTCAGGATATTTTCTATTTTTATCATCCTTATAGGTAGATTTGATAAAATAGCTGTCGACAATCTCCTCAATTTTGAGGAGATCAGATTCCAACGTTTCAACATCCCTTAAAACATTGTCATGTCTTTTCCCAAATATTTCAGCTATCGCCCGACTGGTACAAATAATATCTTTACTAGAATAAATTCCCATACCTTGATGGTCATTTGGTAAAAGTATTAGTTTGCTCATAATATTTTTCCTCCTTTCTGTAAATATCCAGTAAAATAGTTAGCTTAAATATTGACATTCATTAGCATATACTCTAAAATAGAGTATAAGTAATACAACAGAAAACACATCGTTCCCCAACGATTTTTTTAAACGGGTTTTGTAAACCCTTGGTTTTTTGTTGCCTGTATGCTAATGTTTGAGCTTTAATGCTATTATATTAGCGTGTATGCTAAAAGTCAACATTTATTTTTAGCATACATCCGAAATTATACTGGTTTAAGAGGAGTGAAAAACGTGGGTATTTGCGAAAACATCCAGCGCCTTTGTAAAAACAAGGGTTTACCGATTTCTCATTTAGAAAAAGAATTAGCACTTGCAAATGGATCTATTCGTAGATGGAACGAAAGCTCACCCGCTACCGATAAACTCCAAAAAGTAGCTGAATACTTCAAAGTATCTACAGATCACTTACTATATGGTTTTGAACGCGCGCTGTTCAATGCTCTTATTAACCTTGTTAGAGATGGTAGAACATTCGAAGTGTTCTCTCTTGAAACAGACGCAGATTTACAGGAGTTAGCCAGCCTTTGTACTAGCACAGCTGTAGAGCGTCCGTCATTAGATACACTTGAACGAATTGCAGCTAATAACCCTTACTCAGTTATTACACGCGATGAGATTTTAAAGGCGGGCGGATACTACCCCAATGAAATACCCGAAACCCCTGATACAAACATAATTAAATATGTCCCTGTCAAGAATCAAAAATATACCACCCTCTCTCCCAAAGAAGAACGTGATATTGCCCGCGATTTAGAAAAAATACTAGCTAATTTAGAAAACGATAATGGCATGTCTTTTTATGATGGTGAACCTATGGATGGTATGGATGAGGAGGACAGGGAATTATTACGCATCAGCCTATTAACATCTATGCAAATAGCCAAACAAATGGCTAAGAAGAAATTCACACCTAAAAAGTACCGCAAAGAGTAGTCGGGGTAGGAGGCCCCCGATAAAATCATCAGAAGCCTTAAAAAGTAACCCTGAAGGAGGGTTGTATAAAAATGCGTAAAAAAATGGCGACAGATTTAATAAAAAAGCACCATACAAATTGCCCTTTCCAAATCGCTAGGGAAATGGGTGTAGTAATCCGATTCGAGCCAATGGGCAACACATTAGGATACTTTAGTAGATATAAACGCATTAATTTTATTCATATCAATCAAGATCTCTCCGAGGCAGATCGAATATTTCCATGCGCCCATGAGCTTGGGCATGTTCTCCAGCATCCGAAAGAAAATACACCTTTTTTAAAAAAGAACACGCTCTTCTCTATTTCTAAGATTGAGCGTGAGGCAAACGAATTTGCTGTAGAGTTGTTATTACCTGATGCTCTACTACGGGAGTACCAAGACACATCTTTAACGCAACTCGCGGCAACGTGCGGAATTCCCTTAGATTTAATAGTATTGAAGGCTCAATCTGACCCCCTTTTTCACACAGCAAAAAGACGCATCCAACCATAAAATGGACAAGATGCGTCTTAATTATAAAAAGGAGTGATATCACATGGCAACGGCATGGCTAGAAAAGCCATATAAGTCAAGTTACCTAATTGTTATCGATATGGGCAAGGACCCTGCTACGGGAAAACGTACTAAAATAAGAAAATCCATCAAAACGGACGATGAAGAAGTGGCCAAGAAAGAAATGAATATAATGCTCGGGCAGGTCGAAAGTAACAAATATATAAAACCGTCAAAAATTACAGTAAAGCAGTTCTTCGAGCAATGGTTGACTACTACTACTGCTCTAAAACTTGCAAGCAAGACTTTCGTCAGCTATCGTCAATGCATTAAGCTTCGTATAGTCCCCTGGATCGGGGATATAAAAATCGATGAATTGACTCGATCCCACTTAAATGCTTTTTACCAACGTATTGTCGATGAGGGTAGGTTCGAAAATAAAAAGGACAAGAAGACTGGTACCAAACCAGATATTCAAAAGCCTATAGATAAAGAAACGATCATTAAACCTGCTATTAAAAAGCCTATAGGTAAAGAAACAATCTTATATCACCATAGAGTCATACATCGAATTCTAAATGATGCAATAAAAGATAATTTAATACAAGATAATCCCGCCAACCTCGTGGACTTGCCCGATCCCAAAGGTGTAATATTCGATGAAGATGAAGGTCTAGTAAAAGTGTTTACGGACAAAGAAGTTTCCACACTCGAAGAAGCTGCTAAATCAACACCTTACTACGATTTAATATATACAGCACTAAGAACAGGAATGCGTCGCGGAGAGTTACTGGCCCTATCATGGGACGCTATCGATTTCGATAACAATACAATCTTTGTAAAACGTGCCGTAGTTTACACTAAGGATAAGGGCCTCGAATTTAAGCCCACTAAAAACAAAAAACGCCGCAAAATCGAAGTCACACCTGCTGTAACGGATGTGCTAAGACAGCGACAAGAACGACAAGAATTAGAAAAATTACGCATAGATGAAAACAACAAAGAGAAAAATGAAGAAAAAATATACCCAACGCATAATCTAGTATTCTGCTGGGAAGATGGTAGTCAAATACACCCAGATACGCCCTCCACGTGGTTTCCAACGTTCTGCAAGAGCATTCCTATTACCAGGCTCACTTTCCATTGCTTAAGGCACACACACGCCAGTCACCTGCTAGCGGGGGGTGAAGATATTAGTTATGTATCTAAACGTTTAGGCCACAGCGATATCACTGTAACATACGATCGATATTTCCACCTAATCCCTTTGGAAAAAAGAAAATCTCTTGAAGATTTAGATATCAAATTTAGAAAATAGTGCGGTGTTCTCTTGTGCGTTTCAGTGTCCAGTTGTAGACACTGATTTTATTTAACCCCGTCTCGGCCTCGCTTTTGGCCTCGGTCATAAAAATAGATCCGAGGTATTACCCTCGGACCCTTGATTTCATTGGAGCTAGTAACAGGAGTCGAACCTGCGACCTACTCATTACGAATGAGTTGCTCTACCAGCTGAGCTATACCAGCGAAGTACATATATTATTCTATCTTACTACTAGCACAATGTCAAGGACAACA
>Ga0209123_1000339_pt1 | contig 65981 bp, 49 predicted proteins | sample BarGraIncu00431A_FD_184500 | JGI IMG/M metagenome (GOLD analysis project Ga0209123, IMG submission 184500) | Arctic peat soil microbial communities from Barrow, Alaska, USA - Barrow Graham LP Incubations 004-31A (SPAdes) (version 2) | ecosystem: Environmental > Terrestrial > Soil > Wetlands >... | reverse complement strand
TTATTTGTTTGGCAATTGATTGGGGATTTATTTAAAATTTCTAGTTGGTTATTGGCCTTTCTGATGATCGCAAAATCGATGACAAAAACCTTCATTTTTACAGAGATTATTTTTTCAGGAACTATGGTTGGCTTAGGTTTCATTTTTTTGCATTTTAATGGTATTGTTGGGCTTACACAAGCATATGCAGTCAATTATTTATTATATTTTGTAGCTATGGTTTTTGTATTTAGGAAGATGATTTTTAGGTTGAATTAATGTGTAATTGTAATTAAGTTAATTGACATGAAAGAGACTATTGTTATTCTCTGTAAAGAAATGAATATGGGGGGGACGGAAACCCTAATAATGAGATTGTTGAAATGGTATAAGAATAATGGGTTTAGAACTATTATTTTAACACTTGAAGAAATTATAAGTGAATCAATTTTAGAAGATCTTAATGAGGTTAAACTCGAATGTTACGTATTAAATTCAACTAATAAAGAATTTGAATCTTTTGAGTTTGGTAAATTACAATTTCAATCTACCGAAAATCCATTGTTATTGACATTCTTTTTGCCTGAGTTTTTTAAATGTTTTGAACTCCTGACCAAATCGAAATACAAGTGTAACTTTAGATTTACTATTTATATTGTACATCCATACTCAACTTTTATCTCAAATAGCATAAGATTTTTAGGGAAAACACTGATGCATATATTTTTAACTAAAAATATGCTTGTTTTTATGGATGAAATTTGTCTGGAAGCTACTGTTGATTTTTATAAACTTTATAAAAGTAAATATAACTTTTATATTTACAGATTACCAATTTTTATAAAGGGAAGTGATTTGAAATGTAAAATGTTGAAGAACGAAATGTTTAACATACTTTCAATTTCAAGATTTGAATTTCCATTTAAAGGGTATGTAATTGGTCTTATAAATACTTTTGTAGAGTTATTTAAGACTAATAATAATTTATCTTTGACGATAATTGGATATGGAATAGGTAAAATTGAAGTTGATAAAGCTTTGCATGAGATACCTTTAGATATAAGATCTAATATATTTATTTTAGATCAAGTTCCTTATAGCTTAATTGACAATTATATTGAAAAATGTGATATCTATGTAGGTATGGGCACTACGTTATTAGATGCTGCAAATCATAATAAAATTGGGATTATAGCTGTTTCATATCAAATGGATGCAAATTCAAATGGATTTTTTCATAATAACTTTAGTGTACTTGGGGATCTTTTTGATGACACTATAATTTATCCTCATTTTAAGGAAATGATTAGCGATATCGTTAATTTAAATAATGAGGAATTCTCTAAATTATCATTAGAATCAAAAAAAACGTTAGTAGATAATTATAATATTGATCTTATAGCACCAAAACTTTTTGAGCATACAAAATCTAATTTTAATAAATTTGAAAGTTCTATCTTGAAATTAACCATAAATATTAATAAGTCATTAGTTTTTATGTATAACTTGCTACATAAATAAAAGGAATATACTTATAGTGAAATTTATATATTTAATGCATTCGTTTTAAGAGTGTCGTTATAATGTTTAGCTATACTATATTTTTTTTGAAACGATATTTAATAATGAAAATTTAGTATATAGTGGAATTGATTTATTTATTCAATGGGCTTGGTAATCAAATGTCTCAGTATGCATTATATTTATCAAAGAAAGAAATACATTCAAAAGATGTATATTATGTATATAATAAATTTTCTGATGAACATAATGGTTATGAGTTAGATAAAATATTTGGCATTGAAAGAACGAATGTAATATTGAGCAATTTTAGTGGATTTTTGTATCGTATATTTTTATCTACTAAGTATCCAGGATTGCTAAAAACAATTAGATTCATCTTAAAGGGATTAAGTATATATATGATTCTTGAAGCAATCAATTATGACTTTAACCCGAATGTTTTAAAATATAATAGGGGTATTATTTTTTATTATGGTGGATGGCATTCAGAGAAATATTTTTGCAATCAGGAGAATCTGATCAGAACTCGCTTTACATTTGATGATAATAAATTAAATGTAAAATCTAAACATATTCGTGAAGATATTTTATCACAAAATAGTATCTCGATACATATTAGAAAAGGAGATTATCTACTAGAGAAACATTATAAAACTTTTGGATGTGTTTGCGATTTAGAATATTACCAAGAAGCTGTAAGTTATATTTGTGAACGAGTTGATAAACCTGTGTTTTATATTTTTTCAAATGATTTTGGCTGGGTGAAGGATAATATTATTTTAGATAACGCAGTTTATGTTGATTGGAATAATGATAATGATTCTTGGATGGATATGTGTCTGATGACTCATTGTAAACATAATATTATTAGTAATAGCACATTCAGTTGGTGGGGCGCGTGGCTGAATAATTATAAAAATAAAATTGTGGTTAGACCCAGCGAGTTTATCCACAATGTAGAAACACGAGATATCTATCCTGAACAATGGATAAAAATATAAATAATATTTATGAGAGAGGTTGCATTTACTATTGTTGCTAAAAATTATTATGGTTTGGCTTTAGTTTTAAGAAAGTCGTTTTTGAGTTTTAATCCCAATTTTGATTTTAAAATTTTTATTGCAGACGAGCTTGATGTTGATAAGAAGTTAGATTTAGATTTAAATACGTTAATTTCAAGAAATGCGCTCGACATACCGAAAGAACTTTGGGCTGAAATGTCATTCAAATACGATCTAACAGAGTTTTGTACATCAATAAAGCCAACTTGTTTTAAGTATCTTATAAGTAAAGGCTATTCAAAACTTTACTATTTTGACCCTGATATTTTATTTTTCAATTCGATTGATTCAATTTCACAAGTCTTAAACACGTATGATATTGTATTGACTCCTCACCAATTAGTAATGGAGAAAGAATACACTGGAGATATATCGGAGAAAAATCTGTTAGGTACTGGAGTATTTAATCTTGGTTTTTGTGGGATAAGGAATTCTGATACTTCTCTAAATATGTTAGATTGGTGGGAAGAAAGGTTGAAAAAGTTATGTTTTTCTGAGCCTTTGGATTTTTTATTCACAGACCAGAAAATAATTGATTTATTACCAGCTCTTATGAGCGCCAATCAACTTTATATCTCAAGAGACTTAGGTCTAAATGTTGCTCCCTGGAATTTTTCAGAAAGAGAAGTTTTACAATTAGATAACAAGTTTATGGTTAGAGAGAGGAATAAACCAGAATCTTTAAACTATGATTTAACATTCGTACATTATTCAGGATATGATTATAAATTGCTAATTAAGGGTGAAAATCGTCAAAATAATATAGAAACAATAAAAACATATGATGATATATTGACAATTCTTGAATGTTACAAAATGCAAATTTTGGATGCAAAGGAGATCTTCTCTATGAGTATTGAGCTAAATTACAGCTATAACAATTTCAACAATGGTGTGCCAATTTTAAAGTTTCATCGTAGGCTTTATAATGGATGGGTAAATAGAGATCAATATAGAGAGAATCCTTTTGATATTAGCTTAAGCTTTTACTGTCTGCTGAAAAAGCATAAAATGCTTACAAAACCGCAAGGGCTAGATAATCTTACTGTAAAGAATATAAATAACCCAAATAGAAAAATAGCTTCCTCGAGACTTTTTTTTAGGATTATGCTTAAAGTTATTGGGATAAGAAGATATATTGTAATCGTGAAACTTTTTCGTTATTTCGCAAAATTTGAAAGACATATATTCTTACTTGATTAGATATTAATTAGGTACTCATAAAGGAGATTCTTTATATAAAGTTATTATCAGCTGAATGTGCAGAAAAAAAATAAAATCTCTTTTTTTAGGGTTACCGTTATATAAAAAGAACAGTGTATATATTAACGTTTCTTATTCTCGCAATCGCAGCAGCATATAGTACTTTTATAACAAATAAAAAAAGTTTATTTTTTTTATTTGTTATAGCTCTTTGGTTTATCTTTCATGATGGATTTAGATGGGAAACTGGTACTGATTGGGCTCCATATCAATTGTATTTTCGTGATTGTTTAGATTTGGAGATTACGTATTTTGATATTGGCTATGATGTGATAAATGTATTTGTAAGAACTTTTACCGAGCAGTATTCTGTATTTCTTATCGTACATGCTGTAATTATATATTCATTGTTAGTGAATAGTATTAGTAAATATTCTGTCAATTCGGCTCTTTCCCTATTGCTCTTATACTGTTCTATGTTATCTTATATGGGGATGAGTCGTGAATATTTAGCATTTGCGATATGCGTTTTTTCGATAAGGTATGCGATGGAAAGAAAGATGATTAAATTCTATGGGACAGTTTTATTTGCATGTTTATTTCATAAATCGGCAGTATTTTTTTTTATAGTCTATTTCTTGATAAATCTACGTAGTAATAAATATTACTTATATATATTAGGTACAGCTGTTATCATATCTATTTCAGGAATTATATCTTATTTACCTATTAATCAAATATTATTGATCCTTGGTAATAATGTAGTATCGGATAAACTAGATCTTTATTACAATTTGAAGTATGGTCAAGACGCAGTTAGTTTGACAACAACATTACTGTCTCTAGGGCGCAAGTTATTTTTCTTGTTTTTGTTGATATTTTATAGAGATACCCTAAAGAATAAGTCGCCATATTTTACAATATTATTTAACATGTATTTTATTTCGAATATTATCTATATTGTATTCAATAATACCCCATTGCAAATTTTCATAAGTCGTATGAACTTATATTTTAATGTTTCGGAAGTGTTACTTATCCCTATTATTTTTTATTTATTCAAAGATAGAAGTACAAAAATGGTCTTTTACATATTTATAGTTTTTTATTCAGCAATGTTACTTGTTAAATCAATAAATAATTATGAAATGCCGGGTAAAAGTAATTTGCTTTATCCGTATAAAGGTATTATAGTGAACTCTGATTATTATAGGGAAATGTGGTAAATTTTTCAGTATGAATATATTATTTTTAGCAGAACAAAATTTCTCTCTTATTGGAGGAACTATTACTTATACGAAAATGCTTCTCAAAGAATTTGATAAGACGAAACATAATATCACTTTCATATATCCGTCTTCAATGCAGGAAGAGAATATTATTGATGGCGTTTCATACATTGGACTTTCTGTTGGATGCGCTTGGGATGAATTTTTAGGTTGGAAGTATAGACATTTATTTGTTCTTGAAGTTAACAGATGGTTAGAGATTAAATTATGTAATTACAAGATAGATATTATACATATTTTACATGGTTTTTTTTTATTAGAAGGATTAAACTATAAACTACTAAAACGTAATGGTGTTAGTTCTCTCATAACTATTCATAACATCCCACCAAGAGAAGGTGGAGATTCTTGGAAAGGTGATAGATTGCATTTATATTTTAGAAATTTATTCTTTCAATATCTAAGAAAATTAATATTTAAGTATAGATTAAAAAGGAGTAATATAGATTGTTTTATAGTTCCAAGCAAGCCTGTATTGTTTGATTTACGCAAATTGCTAATGAAGCAACAACAATGTATATCCATACCTCATGGATTTGTTGATGTAAATATAGTTGAATCTATTGCTACTACTGCTATTAAAAAGGATGGAAAAGTACACTTGCTGACTGTGGGGGGCATTGCTCCCCATAAAAATCAGTTAATGATTCCAGAGATAGGGATAATGCTTCAAAATCAAAATTTTGATTTTGAATGGAATATTATTGGACCTATTAGAAACTCTAGATATGCAACTGCATTGGAACAAAAAATACAAGAGTTTAATTTGACAGATAGAGTATTACTCAAATATAATGTATCTAATGAGTCATTAGCTAATCAGTATTTGAATTCGAGTATTTATGTTCATTTATCATTCGAAGAAGGATTCTGCTTCACAGTATTAGATGCTGCATTATACGGTTTACCGATTGTTGGACTTAATAATATCGGAGAAATTCCAGAAATAATTAATAGATCAAAAGGGTGTATTGTAGAAAAGAATAGTCCAAGCAGTTTTTTTTCTGCAATTATCTCAATCATTAATTCTGAAGTGCAGATTGACAGTGATAAAATTGAATCTTTAAGAAAGTATTATTCGTGGAAAACTTCTGTTCAAACTCTAGAAGATATTTATGTAAGATTAAAAAAACATGATAATACAGATGATTAATGAACCACTTGTGACAATTGCAATTCCTTTTTATAATTCAGAAGATTTTCTTTCTTATGCTATATTATCAGTTTTAAATCAATCATATAGGAATTGGGAATTATTACTTCTTGATGATGGAAGTACTGATAGTTCGTTGTCGATTGCTAAAAGTTTCACTGATGAGAGAATAGTAATTTACTCCGATGAAAATAATTTTGGATTAGTATATCGACTAAATCAATCAGTTCTTTTAGCAAAAGGTGATTATTATGCCCGCATGGATGCTGATGATATAATGCATTCTAACAGAATAGCGCGTCAGGTAGCATTTTTACAAGTTAATCAACAAATTGATTTAGTTGGAACTTCTTGGTATTCTATCAATGATAAAAATGAAATTATTAGCAAAAAGAATCCACCTAAACAGCCAGACCAAAACGATATCTACTATAGTATTTGCTTTTTACACCCTTCAATATTGGGTAAGAAAGACTGGTTTATTTCGAATAAATATGATGACCGCTTTCTAAGGATTGAAGACTACGAACTCTGGCTCAGAACGATTTCGCATAGTCATTTCGAGAATATATTAGAACCTTTAATGTTTTATAGGGAATTTGGAATGCCTCATTTAAAAAAGTACACGAGGACTCAATTAAGCTCATTGTTAATATATTCTCGTTATAAAGTATATCACATGCCTCTATTGCTATCTGTTAAATTGAGGTTTAAGGCATTTTTTAAAATTTTAATATATGGTGTGTTTTCTTTAATTGGGAAAGTTGATTTTCTAATTAAGCTTAGGACAAAGGATGGTCTATTTTTTTTAAGATTAGAAGCCCAGGAAGATCTAGAACATGCTATTTCAAAGACTATACTTATGCAGTCTTAAATATGAAAATCAATGCCTGAATTTTGTATTTGTTACATTTTGCTGAGTGACAGAATTAAGGATGAATAAAACCCTCTTTATTGACTATTCTGATAAGTTTTATTTTTACAACTCATCAAGCATTAAATAGAAAATATTTAAAAATTATATTATTTCCTCAGGTATGAGTACAAATCAAACGAAAATATTATTTGTCGACAACTCAACACGATGTTTTTTTATTTTTCGACTGCCTGTAGCTAAAGCGTTCAAGGCTTTGGGATACGATGTTTATGTTGCATCTCCTGCCCCTTATGAGTATTATCAAGATGAAATAACTAAATATGGAATTAAACACATCCCGTATGAAATAGGTGCTGATATTTCTTTAATGAAGGATTTAAAACTGGCTATAACTTTTTATAAATTTTATAAAGAGATTGAACCTGATTGTGTTATTCATTATACAATTAAGCCTAATATTTATGGGACATTAGTAGCTAGATTACTTAAAATAAAATCAATTGCTGTAGTTCCTGGTACTGGTTCTGTTTTTCAAAAAGGTGGTTTTATTTCAAAGATCGTTGAGCTGCTTTATTTTTTTGCTTTTAAGTATCCTGAAAAGGTATGGGTTTTGAATGGTGATGATTTACAATCATTACTGAAAAGGAACATTGTTTCAGTTGATCGAATAGAAATACTACCTGGTGAGGGAGTAAATTCTAGTTACTTCTCAACAAATAGTGAGTATGAAAAAAATGAGAATTTTGTATTTCTCTATATGGGTCGCATGCTTCGTGAAAAAGGGGTGGAATATTTAGCCCAAGCATCTGCATATTTAAGAAATATAGGAATAACCTCATTTGAAGTACATTTGTTAGGTTTGGTTGATGGATTAAGTAAGGATATAATTAGTCAAAATGAAATTGAAGAATGGGAAAAACAAGGTCTTGTGAAATATCTTGGTTCTGTTCAAGATGTAAGAAAGAATATTGAATTATCGGATTGCGTTATTTTACCAACTTTTTATGGAGAAGGAATTCCACGTTCCTTAATGGAAGCTAACTCAATGAAACGTCCAATATTAGCATCTGAGAATGTTGGTTGTAGAGATATTGTTGAAAACGGAGTGAATGGAATACTTTGCAAATCACAAGATGTTGAGGACCTTGCTTTAAAAATGAAGTATATGATGCAATTACCTTCTGCAGAATTAAAAAAAATGGGTGAAAATGGTCGCCAAATTATATTGTCAAAATTTGAAGAATCTGTAATTGTTGATAAGTATTTGGTTGAAGTTGGTAAAATTTTAGAAAATAATTAATCTTTATAGAAGTTAGATAAAAATTGAATGTGAATATTATTACCAATATACACAACTTTAATCAGTCAACAGTTAGCTAAAGAAATTAAATGAATATATTAATCACCGGCATACATGGTTTCGTTGGAAGCAACCTTGTTCAGGCGTTAAAAGCAAACCATATTATCTTCGGATTGGATATTGTGTCTCCACATAAAGAAGGTGTCGTAAAGACTTATATCTGGGCAGAGTTGGAGAGCATCCCTGCGGTAGATGTGGTGATACACCTGGCAGGAAAAGCGCATGATACCAAGAACCAAACTAATGCGCAGGTGTATTTTGATATTAATACCGGCTTAACACAGAAGATATACGATTGGTTTTTAACTACGAATGCACAGAAGTTTATTTTCTTTAGTTCGGTAAAAGCAGCCGCCGATAAGGTAGAGGGTGAGATACTGACGGAAGATGTTGTGCCAAGTCCGAAAGGACCGTATGGGGAGAGTAAGATAAAGGCGGAGGAATACATTCAAGGCAAGTGGACAGTTGAAAGTGAACAGTTGATAGCTGGAAAAGAAGACATTGATAAAGATAATTGTCAACTATCAACTATCAACTATGAACTAAAACGTGTTTACGTTTTACGTCCCTGTATGATTCATGGTCCCGGGAATAAGGGCAATTTGAATTTGTTGTATCAGGTGGTAAAGAAAGGAATTCCTTATCCGTTGGGAGCATTTGAAAACAGACGGTCGTTTTGTTCAATCGATAATATGAGCTTTGTCATCGAGCAATTGATTGAAAAAGATATACCTACTGGCATATACAATGTAGGTGATGATGAAACACTGTCGACCAATGAATTGATAACGCTTATGGCTGCCACTATGGGTAAATCCGCCAGCATATGGAAGTGGAATAAAGCATTGGTACAATTAGCTGCAAAAGTGGGTACGGTTCTTCATTTACCACTTAATACCGAACGGCTACAGAAACTAACAGAAAATTATGTGGTTTCGAATGCCAAGTTAAAGAACGCATTGGGAATAGAAAAAATGCCGGTTAGTGCAGTAGAGGGACTGAAGAAAACAGTCAACAGTTATCAGTGAACAGTTATCAGTTAACAGTCAACAGTTATCAGTCAACAGTCAACAGTTATCATTTATCATTGATCATTTATCATTTATCACTACCCACCACTAATATCATTTATCACTACCTACTACTAACTACTAACTACTAACTATCAACTATCAACTATCAACTATCCACTAATCACTAACAACTATCCATTGATCATTCATAAAAGTTTTTCCAAAACCATCCTAACTCTCTTTATTGCATGCTTGTTTATGAGTTGTAATAACGAAGTTACTTCACCCTATCCACCCATTTCGTTTCAGCAAATAGCAGCTATGCCCGGAACAGGAAGAGCTTCGGCCGTGGCTTTTGCCGTGGAGGACAAAGGATATGTTCTGTTAGGAAGAGATGGTAATCCTTCGGATTCGTTGAAGGAGTGTTGGCAGTATAATCCTGCTCAGGATAGTTGGTCTAAAAAAGCAATCTTTCCTGGTCTTTCCCGGGTAAAAGCCACGGCAGCTGTGGTGAACGGCAAAGCCTATGTGGGTCTGGGTTATGAACCGTATGTAGGGACTTATGTAAATGGAAACTACAAAGACTTTTGGATGTACGATCCGGCCCTGGATACCTGGACTCAGAAAGCCAACTTTCCCAGTACTGCTACCGATGCTTGTGTAAGTTTTGTGCTGAATAATTGTATATATGTAGGTTCAGGGTTTAATGAGATTGGTTTTACCAATGAATTCTGGAAGTATGATACTAATCGGAATACCTGGACACGATTAAAAAATTTACCCGGAGACAGAGCGGGTGCTCTTATATGTGCTGATAGTATGCATATCTATTATGGAACGGGATATAATACCGGAAATTATAACGATTGGTGGGAGTATTTTCCGACAACAGACAGTTGGACGCAACGCACTTCCATGCCGGATAATGGTCGGGTAAATGGCGTTTCAGTGAATATAAACAATCGTTTTTTTGTTTCTACCGGAAGGCATTGGGGTGGAAATTTGACAGGTGGACATCTGATAGCTGATATTGTGGAATATGATGTAACGCGGAATTCCTGGTACGAAAGGGGAAATATCCCCGATGGAGGTCGGGAGAATGCTGTGTCTTTTGTTATCAATGGAAAAGGGTATATCGGTCAGGGTGAAAATGATACGAGTATTTTTAATGATTTCTGGAGCTTTGAACCGTGAAATTAGTTATTAGTTGATAGTTAATAGTTGGAAGTTGTAGAATATTTCCATATATATGCAATCAAAGGGGCAGAGCACCGGAATCTTTGTAGGATAAAGTCAGAATGAAACAAAAAAAGGTGCAGAGCACCGAAATATATGCTTCTTAAATTATGAGTAGCTAACAAAATGAATATTCGTATTCATAATTAACGTGAGTTCGATATAAGATTCGTTGAAACTATCTGTTTTATAAGTTCGAAGGACTTTAATTTGAACAACCACGGGTGCAACCCGTGGATAAAACTAAAGATTAAATGGGAACCCCGAACCAACGGTCAACGCAGTTAATGGGGTTCAATATATATTTGCCTTCCCATTTATGGGACGAACTGATAGGTAGAATAAGATATTGGCTTTAGCCAAAACTTAGTTATTATTTGGCTAAAGCCCTGTGAAACCAAATTATTTATACCGTCCCATAAATGGGACGGCAATTAAAAAAATGCATACATGCATAAAATACGAACTGTACTCATTCTATTTTTATTCCTTCCCATACTGCTTCAGGCTCAAAATGATACTATCAGGTATGAGGTGGGTATGTTGGGTGTAGCTTCGACGGGGAAATATGCACCATTTTGGATACAGAGTAATCAGTATGGATTGATTTCAACGGCGCCAAACAGTGCCGATATGATACTCGGGATAAACAAAGACTTTGGAGCTAAAACCCGATTATTTGATTATGGGTTTAAAGCCAACTTATTGTTGCAGACTTCCGCTCATCAAACAACTACGTATTTTCATGAATACTATTTCAAAGCCCGTCTTTCTGTCTTTGACTTTGTGCTGGGTGCACGTGAAGAACAGTTGGGTAACCAGGATTCAACTTTGTCGTGTGGAGGTTTTTTATTTTCGCCCAATGCACGCCCAATGCCTAAAGTGACTATCGGTATAGAGCATTTCACAACGGTTCCATTTACTTTTGGCTTATTAGAAGTGAAAGGAGCAATTTCGCACGGTTGGTTTACGGACAATATCTATACAAAAAACCTATTGCTTCATCATAAATACCTCTATGGCCGGATAGGAGGGAAGTTGCCTGTTCATTTACAATATGGATTGGATCATGTGGCTCAATGGGGAGGTGTAGTTCCGGGATATGGACAACAACCGGCAGGTTTCAACGATTTTATTGATATTTTCTTTGCCGGTAGAGGCGGGAAAAATTCAACCCTGAACGATCAATTTAATACGCTTGGGAATCATATTATTTCACAAAGTACGAAATTGGAGGTTGATATTTCGGACTTTAAAATCAGTGGATATTGGCAAAACCTGACAGAAGACCCTCCTGTGAAATTTATGATGGTCTCACCAAACCGGGCTGATGGTCTGTGGGGATTATCCATAAGAAATCCAAAATTTCCGGTTGTTACCGGTATTGTAGTTGAATATCTGAATACAACAGATCAGTCGGGACCTTACCTGGATAAAGATGGCATAATTTACGGAGGTGCCGATAACTATTTTAATAATGGTATTTACCAAAATGGCTGGACATACTTCTCCCGCACGATAGGAACCCCTTTTATTACTTCGCCTTTATATAACAGCAATGGTGCCGTATCTATTGTAAATAATCGTGTTCAGGTTTTTCATGTCGGCATAGAAGGTGATGTGTCCGGGTACAGATACAAAATTTTATCATCGTTCAGTAAAAACTATGGCAGCTATGGTAATCCATATCCGGTAATGATCCCTAATACATCCATGAAGCTGGAAGTGAATAAACAATTTCCTCAGTTATCGAATATTCAGGTTGGATGTTCAGTTGGTGCCGATATTGGAAAATTGTATGGTAACTCGGTTGGATGTATGTTCTCTATCCGTAAAATCGGAGATTTATTTCATTATTAAAAAAGTGATTTTTTCTTGGTGCCTTTGTGGAAAAAGAAATAACCACGAAGACACAAAACCACGAAGTGTCCCAAAGGAAGTGAAAATAAATAATGTCATATTACATTTAGTGTTTCTTAGAGCCTTAGTGCCTTTGTGGTAAGAGAAAACTTAACCTTCTTTTCAGTTACAATTCCTTATTAATCCAACAGTTTAAATAAAATATGATATACCTAGTAGTATTTGTGGTACTTATGGCTGCTGAATTAGTCTATTTCAGGATTGCCGATCATTTTAATATTATTGATAAGCCCAATGAACGTAGTTCACATTCGCGTATAACGTTGCGTGGTGGAGGTATCATTTTTTATATAGGGGTTTTAGTATATTTTGCATTGAATGGTTTCCAATATCCCTGGTTTTTTGGAGGATTAACTCTAATATCATTGATTAGTTTTGCTGATGATATAAAGCCCCAATCTCCAAAGCTTCGTTTGATCATACATTTTTTTTCAATGACTTTGATGTTTTATCAGTGGGACTTGTTTTCTTTTCCGTGGTATTTTGCTATTTTTGCATTGATTTTTTGTACCGGAGTAATAAATGCCTATAATTTTATGGATGGCATTAATGGTATTACGGGAGTTTATAGCACTGTTGTTGCCAGTGGTTTGCTGTATATCGATGTTTATCAAATTTCATTCATAGATTTGAAATTCATTTTTATTCTATTATTAGCTTTGTTGGTGTTTAATATTTTTAATTTCAGACCAAAAGCTATCTGTTTTGCTGGAGATGTAGGTGCAATTTCAATTGCCTTTATACTTGTTTTTATGTTAGGGTTGTTAATATTAAAAACAGGTGATTTGAGCTATTTAGTTCTGTTAAGTGTTTATGGTGTTGATTCTATATTAACGATTTTACATCGATTAATATTGAAAGAAAATATTTTCGAACCTCATCGCAAACATGCGTATCAAATTATGGCTAATGAGATGAGAATTCCTCAGGTCTTGGTTTCTTTATTTTATGCTTTATTACAAGGCGTTATTGTAGCTGGATTATTTATATTCAAGACACATTCTTATGAATATCTGTTTTCAGTTATTATACTTTTATCTTTAGTTTACATTTTGTTTAAAAAGAAAAATTATCATTTACATCAACTTTAACCTATGAAAATTATTGACTCGGAATTATTAGATAGTGTTAGCAGCCAATCTGTTGTAAATCCCAGATTACGAATGAACCATAACCTGCATGATAGGTTGGATGCAAAAGTGCAACGGATGTTGAATGCATTGGAACCAGGAACGGTTTTACCTATTCATCGTCATCTCCACACTCCGGAAACTTATATTTTACTACGCGGAAGTTTGTGTGTAAAACTTTACAATGAATCAAAAGAATTAATTGATTCTGAGATTTTGAGTCATAATGAGGGTAAATATGGAGTTGATATACCTGCAGGTCAGTTTCATACTTTGGAAGTGCTAGAGTCTGGCACGGTTATTTTCGAAGTCAAAGAAGGTCCTTTTAAGGCTCTTCAATCAGAAGATATATTGTGAACTGATTTTTTATATATTAACAAGAATGCTGAGTAATTCGATTCAAAATTAAAACTTTCTCTCTACATTACTTGGTGAATTTAAAGTTGAAATACCTTTTTTTAAGCTACTAACTGAATGAGAAAACTAAAAAATAAGCTGCGAAATATATTTAAGCAATTAATGAAAATCTCATTAATTAATCGTTGGATTGTTTTCGAACTTGATTTGATATTGTGTATTTTCGGATATTTATTTGCTGCATATATAACTGAATTGAATTCAAATTTCAATATATCTAATATAAATGTATTAACAGCAGGTGCCGTATTTATTTCGGGTGCAATTGTATCTTTCTATTTTTTTAAATCCTATCAGGGTCTTATTCGTCATTCCAATCTTGTAGAAATGTGGCGCCCTGTAGTTTCCCTACTTATTTCTTGCTTTTTTTTGTATCTGTATCTCTTGTTTTTTTGTTTCGACGTGGGATACAAATTCTTTTTTGTCCAAAGAGTGTTTTTGTTAAGTGTAGTACTATTGTTATTTATGAGATTTTGTGTCGTACTCATTTATAATTACACTGTTAATTATACTCCTTCTGTTCGCAATAAATCGTTAATTTATGAAATAGATACACATAGTATTGCAATTGCACAGTGGTTAAACAAAAGTTCAACGAATCAATATCAGGTTCAGGGGTTTGTGACCCGAAATAGAAATGCAAAAAATACCAGGATTCAGGGATTATCAGTTCATCTCCTGAATAGTGAAAACCTGGATTGGTATTTACGCAAAAATGAAGTTAATACTATTATTTTTCCAGATTATATAAGTGTAAAGAAGGAGCAGGATTTTATTTCAAGTTGTATTGATATGGGGATTGCAATTTTAGTATCACCACCTTTTGAAGGACTGGATTCTAATAATAATGTACATTTTCAAATGAAACCTATTCAGTTCGAAGATTTATTGGGTAGAGATGAAATCCAGATTGATTTAGATAAAATTGAATTACAAACCGAGGGTAAGACTATCTTGATAACTGGTGCAGCCGGATCGATAGGAAGTGAGTTAGTACGACAATTAGCAAAATTTAAACCGAAATTATTGTTAGTATTTGATGCAGCAGAAACTCCGCTTCATAATTTACGACTTGAGATGGAATGTGATTATCCGGATTTAAAGTTTATTCCGATAATTGGTGATATTCGTAGTGAGGGTCGACTGGATTTTGTTTTTCGTAAGTATAAACCTCAAATTGTGTATCATGCTGCAGCCTATAAACATGTACCGTTGATGGAGGAAAATCCCTGTGAAGCTATCATGGTAAATGTAATGGGAACAATGAACCTTAGCAACTATGCAATGCTTAATAATGTGGAAAGTTTTGTTATGATTTCCACCGATAAAGCGGTAAATCCAACGAATGTAATGGGTGCATCCAAAAGAATTGCCGAAATTTATGTTCAATCGTTGGCCAAAGAATGTGCAAAGAAAGGAAATTCTATCAGTTTTGTTACAACGCGTTTTGGAAATGTATTAGGATCCAATGGTTCTGTTATCCCTTTTTTTAAAGAACAAATTGAAAAAGGAGGTCCAATTACTGTAACGCATCCTGACATAATCCGTTATTTTATGACTATTCCCGAGGCTTGCCGACTGGTTTTGGAAGCTGCTTCATTTGGCAATACCGGTGAAATTTATGTTTTTGATATGGGAAGTCCGGTGAAAATTGTTGATTTGGCAAAACGGATGATAGAACTGGCCGGATTGGTACCATATAAGGATATTGATATAGAATTTATTGGATTACGCCCGGGAGAAAAACTTTACGAAGAGTTGTTAAACGATACCGAATCAACTATACCAACTAAGCACGAGAAAATTACCATAGCATCTGTTCAACAATATGATTTCAATATGGTTGCAACAACTATTCAAAACATAATTGAATACTCAAAGAAAGTGGAGATAAAAAATACTGTGAAACTGATGAAAAAATTGGTGCCGGAATTCATTAGTAAAAATTCTGCATTCTGTGAATTTGATGATTTAGAGTAATCGAAAACAAGGATAAGCAATTTATTATCAAAGAAAATAATTTATTTTAAAAAGATCAACTACAATAGCAGTTGATCTTTTTTTGTTTACAGTGCACTTACTGTCAGTTTTTACGTTCAATCTCACTAAGATTCTCCATCTTCTTCTTTGCCAGGAATCCATAAATATCTTCCATGTGCTCAGTTACTTTCTGATTGCCAAATTCATAGACCTTAGTCACCAATCCGTCCAGAAAATCACGATCGTGCGATACAACGATTAATGTACCGTCAAAATCGACCAACGCTTGTTTCAGGATATCTTTAGTTTTCATGTCCAGGTGATTGGTTGGTTCATCCAGTATTAAAAGATTTACCGGTTCCAGCAATAATTTTATCATAGCTAACCGGGTACGTTCTCCACCCGAAAGTACTTTTACTTTCTTAAAAGAAGCATCTCCACCAAACATAAATGCACCCAACAAATTTTTGATATTATTGCGAATATCTCCAACTGCCACATCATCAATAGTTTGGAAAACTGTTAGATTCTCATCCAGCAACGATGCTTGATTTTGAGCAAAATAACCGATTTTTACATTGTGACCTAGGGTAAGTGTTCCTTCGTGGTCAATTTCTTTCATAATGGCTTTGACTAATGTAGATTTACCTTCACCGTTTTTTCCAACAAAAGCAATTTTCTCACCACGTTCTATCATAAAGTTTGAATTGGCAAAAATGCGTTTATCGTCATAGCATTTACCTACATTTTCTGCTGTTACCGGATAATTGCCCGAGCGTGGCGAAGGTGGAAACTTAAGTCGCAATGCGGATGAATCTTCTTCATCCACTTCCAGTATAGGCAGCTTTTCCAGCATTTTTACGCGCGATTGTACCTGATTGGTTTTTGAATAAGTGCCTTTGAAACGTTCAATGAACTCCATATTTTCGGCAATCATTTTCTGTTGTTCCTCAAACTGCTTTTGCTGTTGCTCACGGCGTTCTTTCCGTAGTTCAAGGTAATGTGAGTATTTAGCTTTATAGTCGTAAATACGGCCCATGGTGACTTCAATAGTACGTGTTGTAATGTTGTCAACAAAGGCCCTGTCATGCGAAATGACTACTACTGCCTTGGCTGAACTAATCAGAAAGTCTTCAAGCCACTGAATGGATTCAATATCAAGGTGGTTAGTTGGCTCATCAAGCAAGATAACATCCGGACGACGAAGCAAAATTTTAGCCAGTTCAATGCGCATACGCCAACCACCACTGAATTCGGAAGTTTTACGGCTAAAGTCTTCGCGCGAAAAGCCCAATCCAAGCAATGTTTTTTCTATGTCTGCATCGTAATTTATTTCCTCTATGCTGTAAAATTGTTCACTTAGAGCAGACACTTGTTCGATTAGTTCCATATAACTATCCGACTCATAATCAGTTCGTGTGGTAAGCTCTTCGTTTAATGCTTCAATTTGCTTCCCCATTTCGTTGATTTCGGAAAATGCCAGAGCAGTTTCATCAAATACTGTCCGATTATCCCGGAGCAATAAGTGTTGAGGCAAATAAGCCACAACCAGTTCTTTTGGGTACGAAACTGTTCCACGGGTAGGTTCACGATCGCCTGCAAGTATTTTTAATAAAGTAGATTTCCCTGCTCCGTTTTTACCCATTAAGGCAATTCGGTCTTTTTCGTTTATTACAAAGGAAACATCTGAAAATAAAGTTTGTCCGCCAAATTCGACAGTAAGAGCATCAACTGATAGCATGAAATGTATTTAGAGTTTTATTTAATTAATACTTGTATATTATCATAAAAAAGCTCTCCGTCAATGGCTCGTGAGTCTTGAAGGAAAGCTTGTAAATTGTAGATTCTTTTAAATTGCAATTTTTGTAACAAAATTATTGGACTTTACAATATAAACTTGATTTCTTGGTAAATCAGAGATATCTAAAGTTGTACTTGTTGGAATAATTGTTCTAATCATCTGCCCAAGAATATTATATATATATACTGTAGTTTCAATGGTTGGCAAATATATCTTAATATCACCTTTTGTATCTACAGTTGCAACTAGCTTACTCTTATATGGATAAGATGAAGTTTGGGCTGAAATATTATTTGAATAATCAGTAATATTTTCATAATTCGCACTTTTATCACTGGCTTTAACCTTATAATAATAGGTTTTGTTGGGTTCTAAATTCGTAATTGTGTCATAATTAGTAGTTATCCAACTATTGCGTAGATTGTAATTTAGTTGTTTTGCAAAACTCACTGATACATCATCAAAAGTAACAGATCCAATTCCTTTGAAATATTTAAATATAAATTTATTATATCCCAGCATTTCGCTAAAATTATAAGTTTTGGATTTTTCATTGAGCGTTGTGGTTACAGGAATACTATCAATTTTCACCCATGTTTTCTGATCATTTAGTGCTTTAATTAAGAAGCCGCCATTGCTACCGCCCATTGAATGGATATAAAATGAGAGTTTTAAAACTGGTAATAAATAAGTTTCTGTTGTAATTGAATCAGCTGTATTTGAAAACTGAATGGAAGGAGGGTTTAATCCACTGTAAATGGTTGAACTTGAAGTATTTTTAACAGAAATAATCCAATCAGTAGGTGGTGTTAAGCCATTATCAAAGCCTTCTGTAGTAGTGGATGCCCCATCTGAAAAGTTATATGCTGTTAAGTAATAACCTGTAGCATCAAAAACATTTTCCCAGTTTGCAACAAAGCTTGTGTAAGTTATATCTGTAGCATTGTCTGCAATCGGCGTAATTACATAAATTTTACGCGTGGAGGTTCCTGTCATCGGTGCGTCGGCATAATCACCAGTTCCGGCGGTAACAACTAAAGTGTCATTTTGAGCCGTAGAAAAAGATGGAACAGTGGGATTATAACGTATTTGAATATTGGTGGTAGCTAATATTGAATCTACTGGCGTTAGAACAAGGCTTTTCCCCCATGCTGTTGAAGGATCAGTATCTTTTTTCATCTCGAAATGTTGGCCAACTTTGAATGAAAGATTAACAACATCTTTTAATTTAGAACCGCTGACAGTCACAGTTTGTGGAGCTGTAGGAGTGCCCTGGACAGTTGAAAATGCTTGCAGATTTTGTGATAAAGAGATGTTTGATGCAAAATGGAATGAAACTTTCCCGTTAATTTCTTGGATGTTAATTAGTGGTTTTTTTATATCAGTTCCATCTCTAAGTATTGGATTGTAAGCTGTTACATGGCTTGTTCCCGGAAATGGATCTCCAGCTAATGTTGGATCAATGGATGACGCCTCAGTTAAAGCAATCCCATCGGCTTCAATAATATCAACACCCATTGCGGCAGCATCATTATTCACCGTATTGTTGTCCCAGGTTGTAGCATTATAATAAACATGCGTAATCAACATGCCATGACCTGGTAGATAAGTATCCCAACCTACATTTTGTCTGTTTTCCAGCGTGAATAGCTCGGGAGGCGTTGGTGTTGTACTACTCATGTTGAAATTGCCATTTTGAGTAATTATATATGCCTTGTTGCTGGTACTTAAAGTGTCCAGTTGATAGTTCCCTCCAACTTTTAATTCTGTGGGCGTAAGCCAATTCAGGTAAAACCGATCCCATGCAGAATAAGAAGGAGGAGTACGTCCATTATTCAGGTAAGGGCCGTAATCCATTATATTCCATTCAGATAAAGTGTGATGGTCAGTTCCCGAAGTAACATAATAATCGGGTAATCCCAGAACATGGCCAAATTCATGACAAAATGTTCCTACTCCACACATATTCGAACCACTATTTGATCTTAATTCAGAAGTACAGGCATAATCATATACTGAAACTCCATTGAATTTTGTACTGTAATCAGCTAAAGTCCATCGATGTGGCCAAATACTGTTTTTGGGGCCACCTTCTGCTTCATTATAACCGGCATAATAAATAAAAACATTATCTACAATTCCATTATTGTCCGTGTCATATTGTGAAAAATCTACACCACTTGCGTAAGCTAGTGTACACGCATCAATGACCATTTGCCGGGGATTTGTATCATTTCCACTTGCATCATTGACACCATAATAGGACATAGTCTGTGGTAAGGTAAATGGTCCGACTACGTCAAATTCAGGACTGAAAACTCCTGAAGAACTATCATGGAAATAATCTTTTGCTGAGCCAGTTCCTCCGTTGGCAGAATATCCGTTTTGATTTAATAGATTAGTAAAAGCTGTTTTAGGAGTAGGCGTAATGAAGCTTAAATCAGAAAAATTTACTAAAATAACAAGTGATTTAGGCGAGCCGGTTAATGGATACCCTTTTAAAAAAGTTGTTGTAGCAATAGACTTTGATGCACGGGAAGCGCGTCCAATTTGGCTTAATCGAGTTAGATTCAAATTTGGAGTGAGTGTTTTTACGAAATTACGTTCAGTTATTGATCGTTTGGCAATGTCATTTGCTCTTACATTTGTAGTTGAGAATTTCCCAGTTGAATTTATTTGAGCATATGTCAATATTCCTGAGTTATCAGGGGTTAAAGCATAGCCATCCAAGGTGGTTTTATAATTGAAATATTCATCGCCATGCAAACGAATCGTTATCTCTGAACCATCAGGTTGTGTTATTTTAACCGGAAACGGAGTTGCTGGTACTGCATTCGCTTTTAATGAGCAGAATATGATTGCAATAAGTAAAACTAGCCTGATGGAGAATATCTTCATACAAAAAATAATATAGTTTGCAAAGATAGAAAAAAAACGATTGGAGTTAGGAGAAAAAATGCTTGAAACAAATAAAACGGATTAAAGTATAATGTTTTAAGCTATTTTTTGAAAATAAAATACACGGCAAAAACTAAGAATATAAAACCTATAACATGATTCCACCGAAAAGTTTCATTTTTGAATACAATTAATGAAAAAACCATGAAAACCAACAGCGTAATAATTTCTTGAATTACTTTGAGCTGAAGCAGACTAAAAGGTCCGCCATTTTCGCTAAAACCTATTCTGTTTGCCGGAACCTGAAAAAGATATTCAAAGAGCGCAATACCCCAACTAATGAGTATGATAACAATAATTGGAAGTGAATCAAACCATTTAAATTCCCGCATTTTAAGGTGTCCATACCAAGCAAAAGTCATAAATATATTTGAAATAATAAGCAGACCAATAGTGAGAAATTCTTTCATAGATATGAGTTAAATAAAATTAAAATATTGATGCAAATTCTATTATAGCTAACGGGAACAATTATTCAACTAACAAGATCTATTTTACCTTACGAGGCAGATAGTCGGTTTTAATGTTTTCCATGGCTCCCCAAATACTTTGTCGTACATTAGGATTCCATTTCTCCAGTTCTGTAATCAGATTTTTGGCTTCGCGACGTGACGAATCTTTTTCGTGAGGACAGTCTTTAATTTGCTTTTGATAAGTCCGGATTCGTTCCATTTCTTTCATTTCCTTTTCTGAAATTAATGCCAGCGGTCGGATTATCGTCATATCGAATTTATCCATCTTCAACTTTGGGGGCATTGTGCCAAAGGAACCCTGATAGATTAGATTCAAAAGCAGGGTTTCGGTTATATCATCCAAGTGATGACCAAGTGCTATTTTATTGCAACCAAGTTCTTTTGCTAGGTCAAATAAAGCTTTGCGTCTATGCCAGGAGCAAAGGAAGCAGGTTGACTTGCGGGTGTCGGTACTATCATCGAAGCGTGTAACGTGATGAATGAACGGAATTTCAAACTGTTCCGTATACGCTTTGAGGTAGATTAAATCTGACTGATAGGGAATATTCTCGATTGAAATATGTGCTGCTGTTACTTTGAACCTTGGTACAAAAATTTTCATTCGTTCACCCAGTAATTCTACCAGTGCCAGTGAATCTTTTCCTCCCGAAAGACCTATCAGAATATGGTCATCATTTTCAATCAGCCGATAATCATTAATAGCCTTTTTGAATTTATTTTGAATTGTATTGAGTATTTTCTTGTTTTTTTTGCTTAATTCATCCATCTTAAAATTGCTTGTTTTAGACAGCAAAATTACTACAAAGGCTTCAATTATTCAATTTTGTAAATTTGATTATAGTTTTTTATAGAACCGGGAATGATTTAACTCTTTGTTATTCCGTTTTTTATCTCGCTAGTTTTGGACCCAGAATGAAAAATCACTCATTTTTTTTGATGAAGTATTTGCAAATTATCAAAAAGAAAGTATCTTTGCAGCTCAATTGAGAAAAGAGATCGGTTGAATTTAAATACATATTGCGAAAATAGCTCAGTTGGTAGAGCACGACCTTGCCAAGGTCGGGGTCGCGGGTTCGAGTCCCGTTTTTCGCTCAACAGAAATTACCAGCGAAACGGACGTGTTTCGCTTTTTTTCTCTAAAAATTCGTCTGTATTTACTTAAATACCAGATGCTGATTGCCCAAATGGTGGAATTGGTAGACACGCTAGTTTCAGGGACTAGTGGCCGTAAGGTTGTGGGGGTTCGAGTCCCCCTTTGGGTACTAATGTTTTTCCTCGTTTTTATATTAAATGCGCTGATGGTGAAATTGGTAGACATGCTACTTTGAGGGGGTAGTGCCGGTTACGGTGTGTGAGTTCGAATCTCATTCAGCGCACATAGAAAAAAAGAGTTTCTTCGATTTGGAAGAAGCTCTTTTTTTATGCTTAAAAAGTTCGTGGATTTTCATTCTTAATCTCTTAGGAGCAACATTTTTCAAAACAACATTTTTCATCAAGTGTTTCAAACTCGATAGTGGCATGCTGAATGCCTTTTTCCTCTAGAGAATCGCGGATGGCTGCTTTCAGCTCGGCCAGTTTTTCCATATCCAACAAATTATTCAACACCACGTGTACGGTGAGCACATTGTATGATCCGTCGATAGACCAAACATGTAAGTCGTGTACATTTTCCACACCTTCAAACTCTTGAATATGATCTGAAATATCTGCTATGTTCACTTCATCGGGTATACCTTGCAAGATAATGTGTAAGCTGTGTTTGACATTTTTGAATACATTGTACAATACAAAAATGGCTATGGCAACGGACATTATGGGGTCAAGAACCGGCACATTGAAGAAATGCATAACGATAGATCCAATCAGAATAGCCAGCCAACCAAGCACATCTTCGAGCAAATGCAACGAAACGACTCTTTCGTTAATTGAATTGCCTTTTTTTAAGCGAAAAACAGCAGCGCCATTGACCAGTACACCCAAAATGGCGAGCAGAAACATCCCTTTTGTGTTGGCTGCCACGGGGTGAATGATGCGGGGAATAGCCACGGTAAGGATTAGTACGCTCCCTGAAACCAATACGATGGAGTTAATAACGGCTCCCAACAACGAAAAGCGTTTGTAGCCGTAGGAGTAGGAGGTGTCACTTCCTTTTTTTGCAACTATTTGAAAATACCAGGCCAGTCCGAGCGACAGGCAGTCGCCCAAATCGTGTATGGCATCAGATAGAATGGCAATACTGTTAATAAAAAAACCTCCGACAATTTCTATAAGTGTAAAGAAAAGATTCAGAAAGAATGCCGTTTTTATATTGCCAACATCCGAGTGATGGTGATGGTCGTGATGATTATGATTATGATTATGTTGTTCGTGATTGTGTGCCATTTCTATTTTTGTGATTGTGTAGCTTTATTTCTGTTAATAACTTTTTATTTTCTAAACCATTGTCTTACCGGTATTTCATATCCCGCCCCTTGCATATAATTATAAGTGGCCAGATTCAGACCTTTACCATAATATTCCAAATCAATTTCATGTGTCGTTATAAACGGAATTTCATTATTGGCAAAGCTTCCTTTCGGTGTTTCAATGTGTTTTGTACCTACACTTTCGGGTTGTAAGCCGGACGGACTATGAATTGTCATGGCGTATCGGTGCCAAAAAGCCGATTGAATATATCCTTCTTCGAATAACCCGCGAACAACTTCCAATGAATCAAGCGTTTCCTGAGCTGTTTCGGTGGGGAAGCCATACATCAGGTAAGCATGTGTCATAATGCCGGCTTCGGTAAAATTTTTCATACTTTCGCGTGCAGTTTCTATTGTGATGCCTTTATTTATCATTTCTAAAATTCTAGGCGATGCCACTTCCAATCCTCCGGAAATGGCTATACAGCCTGATTGTACCATTAAATAACAAAGTTCGGGTGTAAAAGATTTCTCGAATCGTACATTTGTCCAGTAACTAACCGTCAGCTTTCGGCGAATAATTTCGGTGGCCAGTTTTCGGAGTAGGGCAGGAGGTGCTGCTTCGTCTACAAAATGAAATCCCGATTGACCGGTTTGCTGCATAATTTCTTCCATGCGATTTACGATTAGTTCAATCGGAGCGGATTCATACCGGTGAATATAATCCAGACTGCCATCACAGAATGTACATTTTCCCCAATAACAACCGTGAGCCAGCATCATTTTGTTCCAACGTCCATTGCTCCAAAGGGCATGCATGGGATTGGTGAGTTCTATCAGATTGATATAATTATTTTGAAGTAATCCATCATAATCTGGCGTGCCAATTTCGGAGAAAGGGATGTTCTCTTTGCTATCGAAGTTTTCACGAACTATTTCTCCGGTAGATGAGCGATAAAGAGTTCTTACCAGTTCACCTCCGGTTAATAGGCGGAGTAATGGCAATTCGCCATCATCGTAAATGATATAATCAACGTAATCAAATACTGTTGAATCAGACAAACTGCGCAATTCTGTGTTTACATAACCGCCACCCATACTTATTTTAATTTCGGGATGTTCTTTTCGCAACCATTGTGCGCAGCGCAAAGCACTGTATAAATTTCCCGGAAAAGGAATGCTAAAACCCACCATCTCAGGTTTAGTTTTAGCTATTTGATTGGCAAAGATTTCCAACATCAATTTGTCGATTAACGAATATGGCTTTTGCAATTCCGCTTGCAGGGGTGCAAATTCCGGTAATCGCAAACAAAGCGATTCGGCATATCGAATCAGCTCAAAGTGTGGGTCGATTGTTTGTTTTATGAAGTCACATAAATCTTTTAAAAACAAGGTACAAAGGTGCGTTGCCCGATCGTAATTACCAATCATGCCAAAAGCCCATTCCAAATCATCATCCGAAGGAAATCGTTTGCTTTGAGGCCAGAAATTGCGGTCACTGAATCGTTGTGCCATACTGTTATCTTTACCACTCAAAAACCGCATGACCGGTTCAATGGTTTTTAAATAGAAATCAGCATTTTGAAGTAGTATCTTATTTTGTTTGGAAAGCTTAGGGTGAGAAGCGGCATTTTGAAATATTTCATCAAGTTTTTCCCCTGTAAATAGCCTTTGTATCAGTTCTATGCTTAAGTCCATTTGTTCTGCTTGAATATCTTTCGACCGTAGAAACCCAAGCAAATGGGAAGTCGCCGGATAAGGAGTATTGAGTTGAGTAAGTGGAGGTGTGATAAGCAGAATCTTCATGAAATTTTATTTTTTGCAAACTTACAGAATTATTTTTGCAAACTTCAAAAAAACAGATTTTTTTGAATCATAGCGTCCCCTTTTCCTTATTTTATTGTATTTTTGTTCGTTTCAATTTTTTCTAAACTAGATTTTTTACAGATGAAACTTAAGTTGATTTTTCTATCTCTTCTATTTTCAATCTCTCTTTCGGCTCGACAGACTGATGATGGCGAATCATTTTTTAATAATAAGCAATACGCAAAAGCGCGTACCATTTACGAAAATTATTTGAAAAAAAGGCCCAATGATTACAAGTACAATTACCAATATGCCCGTTGTTGTTATGAGTTAAAAGACTTTGAAAATGCCATTACTCATTTTGAAATGAGCGGAAAGAAATATCCATTACGTGATTTGTATCTGGGTGAATTGTATTTCAATTCATATCGATTCGACCAATCTGTAGTGGCATATCAAACTTATATTGCCACTTTAAAACCTGATGATCCTAAAATTCCTGAATATCAACAAAAAGTTAAGCGGGCTGAAAATGCTGCACTACTATTAACTAGAGTTGATGATGTTGAGATTGTTGATAGTATGGTTGTAAATAAATCTGAATTTCTCAAGTTTTACAAATTTAGTAGCGAATTGGGTACTTTAAGTCAGGAGTTATTGAAAATGATTAATCATCGTACTGTTGATAAAATAAAATATACAACTCAAAGACAAGATCGCGTATATTTTTCTGATTCAATACATTCGCAGATGGATATTTTCACCTCATTCAAATTGTTGGACACCTGGTCCAAACCGGTTCCTATTTCAAATGTGATTAATACGTCTGCTAACGAAAACTATCCATTCTTATTATTGGATGGTGTGACAGTCTATTTTGCTTCTGATGGTGAAAATTCAATAGGAGGTTACGATTTATTTGTAACCAGATTAAACCCGTCGACAAACACGTACTTAACTCCCGAAAATATCGGATTCCCATTCAATTCTCCGGCAAATGATTATATGATGGTAATTGATGAACAGCGTAAGCTGGGTTGGTTTGCAACTGACCGCAATCAACCAGCCGGTAAAGTAATGATTTACACTTTTGTGCCTAATAGCGCAAAAATAATTATACATTCCGATGATAAAAATTATATCAGGCAAGCTGCTCAGCTTAAAACTTATCGTAAAGGGAAAGTTAAGCTGAATGATAGTGATACTTCTTCTAAAATTCAAGTTCAGGAGTCACATAATCAAATTAATTTTGTTGTTAATGACTCAATTGTCTATACTAGTTTAGATCAGTTTAAAAGCAAAGAAGCTTTAAAATGTTGGAATGAATATCAAGCTTTAATAGTTGATCATCAGAGTAAAATAAATGAACTGACCGAGCTCCGCACAAAATATAATAGTGCGGAAAATGATTCTATCCGACAGAGTTTGTCTCCTGAAATCTTGAAATTAGAGAAAAGTAATGTTGAATTGGAGAAATCCATTTCTATAAAAAAAGTACAAATAAGAAATGAGGAAATTAAATTTTTACAAAATGGGAAATAAAATAGTCTAATCATTTATGTATTTTTTCAAATAAAAAATAACAGACTAAACCTTTTTTATAGTTGGGTTGTTCACAAATCAAAGGATAAATTAGCTTGTTTAAAGATCACTCGTATTTTCATAGCCGTAGATAATGGCGTTTTTTATATGTATGAATTATTATTTCAAATTTATCTGCTGAATCAAGAAATGTCTTACCCTAAAACTTTAAATATCGATGCAGAATAAGTTTAAATGTACTGTTTTGATATTAAAAGCAATAAGATATAGCCTTTATATTATTAATTCATGGTTTTAATGGAATAAAAAACCTTAAATTCTCATAACAAACAGGTAGAATGAAATTTCTATCTGTTTGTTTTTTAGGACAGTATAGTTTGGTTTATAATCGGTTAACGTTCTTTCCGATTATTTGTACTGTAACTTCCGTTTTTAATGTTAATTTTGTAGACTTAAATATAGATAATGGATAAATTGCGATTTCAAAGTTTCGGTAGCGGTAGTAGTGGAAACTGTTATTTTATTGGCAATGCATCCACTGGAATTTTGATTGACGCTGGTATAGGAGTTCGTTCCATTCGAAAATGTTTACGAAACTTGGGTTTGGACTTTGAGAACATTTGGGGTGTTTTCGTGACTCACGATCATGCCGATCATATCAAAGCCGTTGGTCCAATTGGTGAAAAGTACTTGGTTCCGATTTACTCAACCCATAAAGTTCACGAAGGAATTCAACGGAGTTATTGTGTTACCGAAAAACTATATTCGAGCAGGAAGTTTATTGAAAAAGATCAAACTATTCAGGTTGGGGAATTTAAAATAACTGCTTTTCAGGTTTCGCATGATGCAACCGACAATGTAGGTTATACTGTTGAATATAAAGAGAAAAAATTTACTTTTGCTACAGATTTAGGGTTTGTGGGTGAAGAAGTGGCATCACATTTAACGCAGGCTGATTATTTGGTTCTGGAGGCAAATTACGATGAGCAAATGTTACTTCAGGGATCTTATCCTGTTCATCTGAAAAATAGGATTATTGCCAAAACCGGACATTTAAGCAATGACCAGGCCGGATTGTTTTTAGCAGAAAATTACAATGACAGAATGCAACATATTTTTTTATGTCACTTAAGTCGGGAAAATAATTTACCGGAATTAGCTTATACAACTGTTCAAAATTACTTAGTGGAAAAGAAAATCGTTGTTGGGATAGATGTCCAACTTGTAACACTTGAAAGATTAAATCCATCTGAATTGTATATCTTTTAAAATAATATAAGAATCTCTTATTCAAACATAAACCAGTTTGTCAACTAATCAAACTAAATAAGTATGACATCAAATTTAGTAATCATTCCTACCTATAACGAAAAGGAGAATATTGAAAATATTATCCGTGAAGTTTTTAGTCAACCAATTCCGTTTCAAGTTCTTATTATTGATGATGGATCTCCTGATGGTACCGCAGTAATAGTTAAACAACTGCAGCTTGAATTCCCAAAAAGTTTGTTTCTGCTGGAAAGAAAAGGAAAATTAGGCTTGGGCACAGCTTATATTGCCGGTTTTAAATGGGCTTTGGAACGTGATTACGAATATGTTTTTGAAATGGATGCCGATTTTTCTCATAATCCTGCGGATTTGAATAGATTGTATGACGCATGTGCAAATCAAGGTGCCGATGTTGCTATCGGTTCTCGTTATGTTACGGGTGTGAATGTGGTAAACTGGCCGATTGGAAGAGTTTTAATGTCTTATTTTGCTTCTAAATATGTCCGGTTTGTTCTGGGTGTGCACATTGCCGATACCACTGCCGGTTTCAAATGTTATCGTAGGGAAGTGTTGGAAACAATTGAATTAGATAAGATTCGCTTTAAAGGTTATGCCTTTCAGGTAGAAATGAAATATACAGCTTTCGAATGTGGATTCAAGCTGAAAGAAGTTCCGGTAATTTTTATAAATAGAGTACTGGGAGTTTCTAAAATGAATGGTGGAATTTTTGGCGAAGCTTTTTTTGGTGTTATTCAATTGAAAATTAATAGCTGGTTTCGGAAATTTCCCAAAAGAAAATAAAATAAAATTCATCAAGATGAACACTATTCAGCTTATCAGAAATGCGACTATTGTAAACGAAGGACGAACCTTTGTTGGGTCCGTGTTGATTGAAGGTAATCAAATAAAAGCAGTTTACGAGGCAGGTCAAGAAATTGCAATCAATGAGTCCGCATTGGAAATTGATGCTACAGGATTGTTACTTTTCCCAGGTATTATTGACGATCAGGTTCATTTTCGCGATCCTGGACTAACTCATAAAGGCGATTTGTACACCGAGAGTAAAGCTGCAGTTGCAGGTGGAGTTACTTCGTTTTTTGAAATGCCTAATACAACTCCAAAAGCTACAACGATAGAAATTTTAGAAGAAAAATACACGCTGGCTTCGCAAAAGTCATTTGCTAATTATTCATTTTTGATGGGTGTTACCAATGATAATATTGATGAACTGAAGAAACTTAATCCCAGAAATGTTGCCGGTGTAAAAATGTTTATGGGTTCTTCTACCGGCAATATGTTGGTTGATAATGAGAATACGTTGAATCGTGTTTTTTCAGAAATTCCATTACTAATTGTAACACATTGCGAGGATGAACAAACCATTCAGCAGAATATACAACATTATAAAGATTTGTATGGTGAAGATTTGCCTGTTAAATATCATCCGTTGATTCGAAATGCGGAAGCTTGCTATAAATCTTCGTCATATGCAGTACGATTAGCCACTAAATATAATTCTCGTTTGCATGTATTTCACTTGTCTTCAGCAATGGAAATGTCTTTATTTTCGTCCGACATACCTCTGAAAGAAAAACGAATTACCTCCGAAGTTTGTGTGCATCATTTATGGTTCTCCGATAAAGATTATGCTAAATATGAAAATCGCATCAAGTGGAATCCTGCTATTAAATCGGAGTCTGATCGTTTGGCATTGATTGATGCTGTAAATTCGAATAAAATAGATGTAATCGCTACAGATCATGCGCCGCATTTGTTATCCGAAAAAGAAGGTTCTTGCTTAAAAGCGGCTTCAGGTGGACCATTGGTGCAACATTCATTGGTTGCGATGCTACAAATGGTAAAACAAGGTTATTTTAGCTTGGAGAAAGTTGTGGAGAAAATGTGCCATGCACCGGCTGATTTATTCAGAATTGAGAAACGTGGATATATTCGTCCCGGATATTTTGCTGATCTTGTGTTGGTTGATCCTAATCGTTCATGGACGGTTGATGCTGATAACATCTTGTATAAATGCGGTTGGTCACCCTTTGAGGGCACAAAGTTTGATGCTTCGGTATTGCAAACCTGGGTTAATGGCAAGTTAGTTTACGATAATGGTTCATTTGATGAATCTGTTCGTGGAGAACGATTATTATTTGAAATTTAAATAGATGTATTATGAAAAATAAATTTTTGATTTATACTACCTTAATCCTGATTTTGATAATTGCGGCTTCAAGTGTATATTTTTTGTCTAAAAAAGATGTAAAATATATTCACAATGAAGGTTTAACTCAAGGTACAACTTATTCTGTAATTTATCAGCAACCACAAGGAATCGATTTGCAAAATGATATTGATAAACGATTGCACGAATTTGATTTGTCACTTTCAAGTTATGTGCCAGAATCTGTCATTTCTCGCATTAATAGAAACGATTCAACAGTGAAAACTGATGCAGATTTTGAATTAATGTTTAAAGTTGCCAGAGAGGTTTCTGAACGCACTAATGGAGCATTTGATATTACCGTAGGACCTTTAGTAAAAGCCTGGGGTTTTGGATTCGGGAATTCTAACCATACAAAAATTCCAAATGTCAAAGAATTTTTACCCTATGTTGATTATCATAAAATAAAAATTGAAAATCATAAATTAATAAAAGATAATCCTCGTATAATAGTTGATGCTAATGCTTTAGCACAAGGACAATCCTCAGATATTATTGGCAAATTGCTAGAAAAAAATGGTTGTAAAAATTATATGATTGAAATTGGTGGAGAGATTGTTTGTAAAGGAGTAAATGATAAAGGGGAAAAATGGAGAATAGGAATTGATAAACCAGTGGATGACTCGACCAACACTAAGACTGAAATTCAAACTATAGTTTCACTTAGCAATATCGCAATTACAACTTCCGGTAACTATCATAAGTTTTATTATTTGAATGGTAAGAAATATGCTCATGAAATAGATCCCCATACAGGTTATCCAGTGGTTCATAACTTGTTGAGTGCAACTGTTGTGGCCCCGACTTGTATTGTGGCCGATGCTTATGCAACTGCATTTATGGTTATGGGTGTGGAAAGAAGTTTGCAAATTTGCAAAAGCATCCCCAATTTGGATTGCTATTTGATATACATTGATAAGAATGGTGAAAACAAAGTAATCTTTACAAAAGGGTTTAAAAGATTCTTAACTCAATAATTATCAACGAAGAACCAAAAAACACTTTTTTTGTTAAATAGAATCGTTTTATTTTTTTATTCCTGATTAAATAACTATTTTTGCAATCCAATTTTTTTTATGAAAAAGACCTCATTTTTCCTTTTTATTGCAGTTCTAACTCTTTTTTCGTGTAGTGATTATCAAAAATTACTGAAATCGGATGATGCAGAGTTGAAATACACAAAAGCTGTAGAATACTTCGATAAAGGTGATTTTATGCGTGCTTCAACATTGTTTGATGCAGTTGCAACTTATTACAAAGGTACTGATCGTTCTGAAACCGTTTTGAATTATATGGCAAGATCATATATGGGTCAGAAAGATTATTTCTCGGCAAGTGAATATTATAAAACGTACGTAAAAACCTATCCAAGAGGTAAATATGTAATCGAATCAAAATATATGATTGGTTATTGTTATTATCTTGATTCTCCTGATGCACGGCTTGACCAGACTGCAACAATAAAAGCAATAGCTGCCTTTCAGGAATTTATAGATGTTTATCCTGAAAGTGAAAGAGTTAAAGATGCAAACAAATTGCTTGATGAATTAAATAATAAATTAGCTTACAAAGCCTACTTGAATTCTAAATTATATTACGATTTAGGTAATTATATGGGGAATAATTATGAATCGGCTGTGATAACTGCCCAAAATGCACTTAAAAAATATCCTGCAACAGCTCATAGAGAAGATTTACTAATGTTGATTTTGGAATCGAAATATGAGCAGGCGTTACAAAGTTTTGAAGATAAAAAGGCTGATAGATACAGAAGTACGATTGATGAATATTACAATTATATCAATGAATTTCCGGCTGGAAAATTCCGTAAGCAAGCGGATAAAATTTTGAGTGAATCAAAAAAGAATGTGAAAGAATAAAATAATAGCATTATTATGGACTATAAAAAAGTAAATGCACCTACGAATACAATTTCCAGAGATATGAACTCCATGAGTGAAAATATCGGAAATGTTTACGAAACAGTGAAAGTAATTGGCAAACGTGCTAATCAAATTAGCGTGGAAATTAAATCTGAACTTGATAAAAAGTTACTGGAGTTTGCATCATTTAACGAAAATATCGAAGAAGTATTTGAAAATAGAGAGCAAATCGAAATTTCACGTTATTACGAAAAACTCCCAAAAGCAGTTCTAATTGCAACTCAGGAATTTTTGGAAGATAAAGTGTATTACCGTAATCCGATAAAAGATAAATTGAAATAGTATTTTCAGTTTCTTTATACATTTAGATAAAAGAATGTTGTGTTTATATTAACATAATATTCTTTTATCTTTTTTTGTTTGTGTTTAGTTCAATTCATTTTAGTATTTTTGTGAACGAAAAGCTCCTGAGAATTTGAAAGCTTTTTAAATCGAAAATATATAAAATTATTATTTTTTGAAATTATATTTTTGTAAAAAAGATATGTTACAAGGTAAAAAAATTATACTGGGTGTTACCGGTAGTATAGCAGCTTATAAATCTGCACTTTTAATTCGGTTGTTGGTTAAAGAAGGTGCAGAGGTTAAAGTCATTATGACCAATTTGGCTAAAGAATTTATTACACCACTCACTTTAGCAACTTTGGCTAAAAATCCTATTCTTGTTGACTTTTTTGATCCTACTAACGGTAATTGGAACAGTCATGTAGATTTAGGCATATGGGCTGATGCATATCTTATTGCGCCGGCTACAGCAAATACTATTGGTAAAATGGCAACAGGTGTGGCTGATAATTTATTGTTAACTACGTATTTGTCCGCAAAATGTCCCGTTTTTGTAGCACCTGCTATGGATTTGGATATGTTTGCGCATCCTGCCACACAGCATAATCTTGAAATTTTAAAATCTTACGGCAATTTCATAGTTGAACCTGCAATTGGGGAGTTGGCAAGTGGATTGGAAGGCAAAGGAAGGATGGAAGAACCAGAAAGTATCGTTCGGTTTATGGATGACTATTTTACTAAAAAGCCTCTGCTAGGGAAAAAAATACTAATTACCGCCGGACCGACATACGAAAAGATAGATCCGGTTCGTTTTGTAGGCAACTATTCTACAGGTAAAATGGGTTTTGCTTTGGCCGAAATCTGTGCTGCACAAGGAGCGGATGTGTGCTTGATAGCAGGGCCGGTTCAGTTGAAAACAAATCATTCAAACATCGAAAGAATAGATGTAGAATCGGCTGAAGAAATGTATGAAGCAGCGATGAGTCATTTCTATGCTATGGATGGAGCGATTTTATGCGCAGCGGTTGCTGATTTTACGCCAATTGAAGTAGCTGATACAAAACTGAAACGTGAGCAAGAAAACCTGATGTTAGAACTCAGACCAACTAAAGATATTGCAGCTTCAGTGGGTGAGATGAAAACAGGATCACAATTTCTGGTGGGTTTTGCTCTTGAAACAAATAACGAAGAGGCGAATGCACTGAGTAAAATGCAACGTAAAAATTTAGATTTTATAGTTTTAAATTCATTGCAGGATGATCAAGCCGGTTTTGGGTTTGATACAAATAAAATTAGTATTTTATTTAAATCAGGAGAGAAAAAACTCTTCGATTTGAAAAGTAAGATGGCTGTGGCCGAAGATATTGTGTCTGAAATAACTCAGATAATTTAAAATAGAACTAAAATTGCGAATGTGTTTAAACTTGACCATAAATAATTTATAACTAGAATGAGAACTTGGTTTCTGACTTTTTTTATTTTTATTTTTACAGGGATTGTTCAATCTCAGGAGTTGAATTGTGTAATACAGATAAACTCCGATCAGGTTCAGGGAACAAATAAATCGGTATTCAACACGCTTCAAAAGTCAATTAATGAATTTGTAAATAACCGGAAATGGACAGAAATGTCCTTTGCAAACTCTGAACGAATTGAATGCTCAATGACTATTATTGTAAAAAAAGTGGATGGTGACGCTTTTACCTCCGAAATTCAAATACAATCTCGTCGTCCGGTTTTTAATTCTTCGTATAACAGTACACTTTTCAACTTTAAAGATCTTGCTTTTACATTTAATTATAAGGAATTCGATCAACTGGAAATGAATCAGAATTCGATTACTTCCAACCTGACTGCTGTTTTGGCATATTATGCCTATATAATTATTGGTTATGATATGGATTCGTATGCGCGCCTGGGGGGAACGCCTTATTTTCAGGCTGCGGAAGATATTGTAAATCTAGCGCAAGGAGCTAACTTAGATGGCTGGAAAGCATTTGAAAGTCCAAAAAATCGTTATGCATTGGTCAGTAATTTAATGGATGAAGCATTTAAAAAATACCGTAATTATTTTTATGAATATCATCGGTTGGGTCTGGATGAAATGAGTTCAAACACTGCCAATGCAAGAGCCCGAATTGCTGAAGGCCTGCCTGTATTGCTGGAGGCTAATAGGGCGAGACCATCTGCCATTGTGATTTCATCATTTTTGGATGCTAAAAACGATGAACTACTAAATATATTTTCGAAAGCTACTACAAAAGAAAAGACTGATGCGGTTCAGATTCTATCTGATGTTAATCCGACTCAGTCAGCTAAATATGAACAGCTTTTGAAATAATGACTCCTCTTATATTGACTAAACGATCAAATTAATGTCTAACTACGGTTCAATAACTAACTATGCTGAAATCGCTACACATATCAAATTATGCATTAATTTCAGAATTGAATATCAATTTTGAATCAGGTTTTTCGGTTATTACAGGTGAAACCGGTGCCGGGAAATCGATTATTCTTGGTGCACTTTCTTTAATTCTGGGGCAACGTGCCGATTCTAAATCCATTAAAATTGATGCTGAAAAATGTGTGATTGAAGCTGAATTTGATATTTCAACTTATACTCATCTTTCCGATTTTTTTGTTCAAAACGATTTGGATAATGAAGGCAGCACGTGTTTGATTCGTCGGGAACTGACTAATAGTGGCAAGTCCCGGGCTTTTATCAATGATACTCCGGTGGGACTCAACGTAATTAGAGATTTAAGTAACCGATTAATTGATATTCATTCGCAACACGAAAATTTATTGCTTTCGAACGATGGATATCAACTGGATGTTGTCGATACCATTGCTCGGAATTCAGTTGAGCTAAATGCCTACCAACAGAATTTCCAACTATGGCGAAACTTACAGTTGGAACTGAAACAATTGCAAAAAACTGCTGAAAAACAGGCTTCGGATATTGATTATATTCAGTTTCAGTTTCAACAGTTATCTGATGCCAAGTTATTGGAAAACGAACAGGCGGAGTTGGAAATAGAGCAAGAAACATTAAGCCATACCGAGGAAATAAAATCGCAGTTGCAGAAAGCAAATCAGCTGCTTGATGACGAAAATATGTCACTTTCATTGCTCAAAGAAAGTGTTTCAGCTCTTTTCCATGTAAAAGGTTATATTCAAAATGGAGAAGATTGGCACGAACGTATGCAATCGACATTGATAGAGTTGAGAGATATTACTTCAGAAATGAGTTTGTATGAGGAGCGCGTTGAGTTTAATCCTGCGAGGCTTGCCATTGTGGAGAGTCGGTTGAGTGAGCTCTTTACGCTTCAAAAGAAGTATAAAGTAACCACCGTGGAGGAGCTGATTCAACTGCGTGATAGTTTTGATAAGCAATTGCAGCGTATCGAGTCTTTTGAAGATGAAATGCAGGCTATGACTGAAAAGATTGCTGTGGTTTCCGCTCAATTGCAGGTGTCTGCTTCTCTTTTGACTGAAACCAGACGAAAGTCCTGTGAACCGATAGAAACTTTTTTGATGGAGCAGCTGGTGAAACTGGGTATGCCGAACATTCAATTTAAAGTAGAACTAACGTCGGACATGGAATTTAATGAAAACGGAAAAGACGAAGTTCAATTCCTTTTCTCGGCAAATAAGAATCGTCCGATTCAGCCTGTTACGCAGATTGCTTCAGGTGGTGAAGTTTCGCGGTTGATGTTGTCCATTAAATCGTTGGTTGCACACCGAGCCGATTTGCCAACTATTATTTTTGATGAAATTGATACCGGTGTTTCCGGCGAAATTGCTAATAGAATGGGTGAAATTATGCAAACAATGAGTGCTGATTTGCAGGTAATCACCATTACCCATCTTCCGCAAATTGCAGCCAAGGGTGCGCAGCACTATTGTGTTTATAAAGATGAAACCGGTGAGCAAACCCAGACTCATATCCGGCGGTTAGAAACCAGTGAGCGTTTGGTAGAACTGGCCCAAATGCTGAGTGGAAAAAATATTACGGAAGCAGCAATGCTCAATGCACAGGAATTATTGCAGAATTAGTTCATTCCCAATTTTCATTACGGATGCAGAATAAAAAAACTTCGACAGATTTTTCTATCGAAGTTTTTTGTTATTTTTCTTTTTTCATCAGTTTCCGTTCGGTCTTCTGAGTCTTTTTTGCATTTTTTTCTGCCAGTTTAAGTTCCCGGGCAGCTTTCTTGGCAATCTTGCGTTCTTCCAATACTTTTTTGAGATATTCAACGTAGGAATCGATATATCTTTTACGCTTTGTTTCGAGCAGATCGGCCATGGTTATCATAATCCCCGATTCATACACCGATCCAAAGTCCGGATCGAAAATGGATCCGAAAAAACGCATGGTATCCGACAATCCTATATAAGCACTAAACATCGAGGGGATAGACTCGCCCTCATGTCTGATGGCTTTTTGAAGTACTTTGTAATCGCCTGAAATATCATCTCCTGCAAATAATTCTTTAGCTAGTAGTCTGTTTTCAGGTTTTGTATGAATAATTGTTTTAGGGTTTATCATGCAATCAGGATCGGGGAAATACCGATACATGTATTCGTAAATCAATTCGCGAGCCTTTACCGGATAATGTTCGTAAATCGTCACTTTCCCGATAAAATAACGGGTGTCTTTCACCGTATGCGTTAATGCTCCAAGTCCGTCCCACAAATTATCAAGTGCAAACAGGCTTTTAGTGCCCATTTTGGACGTTTGGTAGTCCGGTTGAACAAATGCGCGACCCAGTTCAACTGTGTAAGGCAGATACTCTTTAATGAATTTATCGGTGAAGGTGAATAGGTGCGACATTACAAATTTTGGCTGCCCTTGTTCATCAAAATCCACATCGCAACCCGGTAAATACCGGTAACCGCCTATTATTTCCAACGCTACAGGATCCCAAACTATAAGCTGATAATAGGGTTTTTCCATGTAATCATACTCGTCGGTATCTATTTCTTCGCCTGTACCACCACCACCAGACCGAAATGAGAGTTCGCGTAACCGTCCAATTTCAAGCATCACATTGGGTGAATTATGAGCTGTAATAACATAAATTTCGTTGTGCGCTTTGTTGGTCGGACGAAGGTGTTTTTCTTCTGAAAGTTCCTTTTTTAAAATTTCCCTTTCAATAGGTGGTATTATTGGTTTCATTAAAAAAATGCGGTTTTTCTTCTATTAATGCAATGGTACACAAAAGTAGTGATTTTTTGAGGTTTGGTTCTATAGTTAATTGCTTTTTTGTATTAAAATTGTAAGAAAATTTCGACTTTAAAATTCAGATATTCGGAATGATGCACACTATGGTTTTAAGTGAGCATAAAACATTACCCTTTAACGGTAATAAGTCTCTGAAATATTAAAATAGGTTGCAGTTTTTTAATTCAGAAATATAGTATGTGTAAAAAATAATTCGGAAATATCTTGTTAATCAAATAAATTGTTTTTATCTTTACAGCCTAAACCTTAAGTACATTAGTATGAAAAATCGCTTGCACGTCAAGACAGGTTTCTCTGCATTGACAACCTGTTTTAGCTATCATTTTACTGCTTTCGCCTGTCAGCATTCACTCTGCGGGCATATCAATTCTCCTTTCCCTTTTGTCAGAACCCATTCCCGGCTTGCCGAACGTCGTGCCGCGCATACCGAATGTCGTGCCCCGCATACCGAACGTCGTGCCGTGCTTACCGGAGCTCATGCCGTACTTTCCGAATCTCGTGCCTTGTATGCCGAACGTCGTGCCCCGCATACCGAATGTCATGCCGCCCATGCCGAATGTCGTGCCGCGCTTACCGAAGCTCGTGCCGCGCATGCCGAAGCTCGTGCCGCGCATAAAATTGGGGCGTATTTCTATCCTTATTTTGATTGCATTCATATCAGCAATAATTATCCAGATGTTAAACAATTTAAACTTATTCAGAAAAATGAATGAAAGAAAATTTAAATGTAAATTGGAAGAAGTTCCATCAATAACCGACGCGCTTATTGACAGTTTACGCAAAGATTTAGATGAGTTCACTGGCTATTCGCCTCAATTCTATATTTCGTTTATTGATAACATGGTTGTTAAACGTGACCAATGTAATGCGCTTGTGAACTCAGGTTCGCTGACTAAAGAGATCAAAGCTATTACTTCCCGGATTCTTACTTTGAGTAAAGACCTCGGAGTGAAAGTAAATCGCTTGGATAACTACATTAAAATGGCAGGAACTGCACTTGATGTTGCAGTGACCGATATGGGTGTTTCCGCTGTACGCCACGAGCTAGGCAAAGGCAATTCAGAAGGAGCGGTGTCGTGTACCCGCAATCTGATGCGCTCAATTAATCGTAACAGTGATGTTTTGGAAACAGTAGGTTTAAAACAGGAATTTGCGTCTGAAGTTACCAGCCTCAACGAGGAAATTTCAAGTCTCAATGCCCGGCAAAACTCTAAAATCAGTGAGCGCAATCGTCTGACTGATTCCAATAGGGGCATTTTTAATGAGCTATGGGATCTGAACGTATTGGTGATGAACACAGGCAAGGCCTTGTACAAAGGAGTGGACGATGTAAAACTCAAAGATTACACCCTCACGGTTCTGATGTCACGCATTAACGCCGAAGGTAAACGCGATAACCCAAATCCTGACGCAGCTCAGAAATAAAATTAAAATCCCTTCAAGATGATATGACTTGGAGGGATTTTTTTTTAGATAAAAGTAAGTCTGGTATTTATTCCAACGATATTAATTATTTTTCATTCTCCAATTATACCGGAAATTGGTGGTGTAAATATTCTTTCAATATCATGAAATGTATATTTGCGAAATCTGAACCGAATACAGAAGATTTTTTATAAATAAAAAATCTTTTTGCTTTGCTTACTCAAATTATTTTCATAGTTTTGTCCTAACAAATATTTACAAAAGGTCGCATTATTTCTTTTAAATTTAACCTGTCTAATGAGTGACTTAATGAATGATTGTATTGCAGTTTTGAGTATGATTTTCTGATTTAGTTGTAATTAAAGAAATAAACCCGATAAATGAGACCGAAATTATTATTTGTTATATTTAGTATAATATTCATTTTACAGTCCTCTATAATTTTCGCACAATCTAAGTCTCAAAATAATGATGCAATACTCCTGAATTACCAAGCCGATATCACGGTAAGGAACAACAAACTTTTTATTGCCCGCAGTTACGAACTTCAGATTAATAACAGGGAGGGAGAGGAATATGCCGAAATAAGGATACCTTATTCTAAAATGCATAAAGTTTCTAAAGTAGACGCATTTATAAAGGATAAAAATGGAATTCTTGTCAAAAAACTCAAATCGGCAGACATTGTTGACCGAAGTGAGATAGCCGATTTTTCGTTATATGAAGATAATTTTATCAAGGAATTTACACTCGTTCACAACGTTTACCCTTATATTATTTACTATAGTTATTTGGAACAACAAGATGCTTTCTTTTATATCGACTCATGGAGTCCGGTTATACATAAAGATATCCCAACATTGAGTGCTTCGATGACGCTGGAAGTCCCTTCGGATTATAAGGTTGCATATACTACCCAACTTATCGATAGCTTTAAAGTGGATACACTCGAGAAGCAAATCAGGTATCGTTGGAAAGCATCCTATCTCAAGCAAGTTTCACCTGAAATATATGCTCCTAATCAGGGAACTTTTATGCCTAAAGTTGATATTGTGCCACTGAAATTTAAATACGATAAGGAAGGAGAACAAAATAACTGGATAGCCTATGGAAACTGGGAATATAACCTGATTGATGGGCTGAGTGAGTTGCCTGACAATGAAAAACAAACTATAAACCAGTTGATTAAAAACCTGAAAGATGACAATGAAAAAGTAAAAGTTCTGTATCATTACCTGCAGGATGAAACGCGTTATATCAATATTTCAATTGAAACCGGTGGGATGAAACCTTATCCTGCTTCGTATGTAGCGACAAACAAATATGGTGATTGTAAAGCTTTGACTAACTATTTTAAAGCTATATTGAGTTATGCCGGCATAAAATCAGTCTATACAAATGTACATGCAGGTGATGAAATTCGAAAAATTAATCATCTCTTTCCGTCCATGCAATTCAATCATGTTATTTTGTGTGTTCCTTTATCCAAAGATACAGTTTGGCTCGATTGTACCAGTGATGGTCCGTATAATTATTTAGGAATATTTACCCAGAACCGTGAAGTTTTTCTGATTGATAAAGACAATAGCCATTTTACTAAAACACCTTCATTGTCTAAACCAGCCGTTCTTGTTACCCGTAACATTGAAATCAATTCGGATTTTACAAATGAGACTGTAGCAAGTTTTCATAGCAAATACAGAGGCTATAACTTTGAAAGCTTGTTCGAATTGTCACATTCGGTAAGTGAAACCAGAAAAGCTCTGATTATCCGCAATAATTTGATTGAATCAAATTTTGAATTGATAAATTATAAATTACTTCAGGCAAACAGAGATTCTGCATTCATCGTGTTTGAGTATACGGTCAAAGCAGGCGTACTTTTTAAAAAATATGGGAATGACGAGTTAATAGGACTAATTCCGTTTTATGTTCCTTTATTTAAAGAACCAAAATACCGGAAATACCCTGTTCAGATAGATTTCCCAATCAATAAGCTTGATACGTTGAAATATAAAATCCCAATTGACTATGTTGTGGCGACCCTACCTCCCGACCAACATATCACTTCAGATTTTGGAACTTATAATATTCAATTTAAGCAAACGGATAATCTTGTGCTGGTAATTAAAAGATTTATTCTAAATGCAGGAAATTATTCCCTGGAACAGTATAAGGAATTCTATAAATTTCTATCAACCGTATCGGACAGTGAAAATAACAGCTATATAGTAACCAATAAAAAATAATAAATTATGAAACGACTCATAACACTGGGATTGCTTATAACATTTGTGCAACTTTTGCTCTCAGCGCAGGATTTTTTGAATGAATATGGGAAAATTGCAAAAGGTGACATCGAATTGAGCTCATATGCAAAGGATAAATCGGCTGAGGCTGTAGTTATCTACGATATTGGAAGTTCTAATTTCGAAAGTACATCAAACTCTTTTGATCTCATGTACACCCGCTCAACACGAATTAAAATATTTAAAGAATCCGGAATAAAGTGGGCTAAAATTGAAATTCCCTATTATCAGAAAGGTGATATTTATGAACAGATAGAAGACCTAGAGGCTTTTACCTATAATTTTGAAAATGGCGCTCTGACAAGAACACCGTTAGATGTAACAAATTCTCACGACGAAAAATTAAATGAATTCTGGAAAATTAGAAAGTTTGCTATGCCTAATGTCAAAGAAGGCTCAATTATAGAGTATCGTTATAAAATCAGATCACAGTATTTGTTTAACCTTCGGAGTTGGGAATTTCAATCAAAAATTCCAGTCATATTTAGTAAGTATACGGCGAAGATAATACCTTTTTACGCATACACTTTTTTATTAGAGGGAGCCACAAAATTTGATTTCCAGAAATCATACGAAGATACCGACGACAGGCAATTTGGTCCGGTGAAATTTCATGATATGATTCATGAATATGTAATGAAAGATATTCCTGCATTTAAAGATGAAGAATTCATATCTTCGGAGGATGATTATATTATGAAAATTAATTTTCAATTATCTAAAGTCATACAAATAAGCGGAGCATATCAAATGATTATGACAACCTGGCCGGAATTGATTAAAGACCTGCTTAAGGATGATGATTTTGGTAAATATACAGATAAAAGCGAGAAATTGGCGGCCAAAATATTTGATTTAAAAACATTCTCACTTAAGCCTGCAAGTGAAAAGTTTGATTCAGTAATGAATTATGTAAAATCAAACTATAGTTGGAATAAGATAAATCGGAAATATGCATCTAAATCTCCTTCAGTATTTGTAAAAGATAAGATTGGAAGTTCTGCTGAGATTAATTTATTTACAGTTGGGTTGTTGAGGGCTTGTGGTATACAGGCTACACCGATAATTCTTAGTACTCGCGAAAATGGGAAAATTAGATTTGATTATCCTTTCAGTAGTTTTTTTAATTACGTTTGTTTTTTAGTCAATATTGATGGAAAAAACATTCTTACAGATGCCACTGATCCCCTTTTGTCAAATAATAGAATTCCTGAGAAATGTATTAATGATAAAGGATTACTCATTCAAAAAGACAAAGTTGATTGGGTTTCCCTGCAGTGTAATTTCCCATCCAAAGTGCAAAGTGCAATTCAAATTAATTTGTCAGGTTTAACACAAAATACAGATATTGTTACAACTGCAACTGAATACGATGCTTTAACCATGAGGAAAAACTATGGAAAAAATGTTGAAAATATTCAAAAAAAGTTAGTTGAAGATGGGTATTCAGTTTTAGATTCAACGATAACAGTGAATAATGAAAACAACGTTTTAAAGCCATATTTATTTAAATTCAAAACAATTAGCAAACCGGAAATAATAAATTCTAAGATTTATATTTCTCCATTTGCAAAAGAAACACTTAAAGATAATCCATTAAAACAAGTAGAACGGACTTATCCTATTGACATGTTATATCCAACCAAAAGATCATTTTATTCGGAGATTGAGATTCCAAAAGGATATAAAGTTGATTTTCTTCCTGCAAATGATAAGATTAAGAACGATCAGTTCGAGCTTGATTACTCAATTGTGTGTGACGAGTCAAAAATACATGTATCGCTTGTTTATTATTTTAAACTCTCAATTTATCAAGCCGAAGACTATTCGAAAATTAAATACTATTTCAATGATATAGTCAATAAAGGTTCAGAAAAAATTGTATTTGTAAAAATATAATTATAGCTTTATTTAAATCAGAAACGCTCTTGAAAAATCTTTCAAGAGCGTTTCTGATTTTGTAAAAATAGGGTTTTATATCCTTTTTATATTTGCACCCAGTGCGTTCAGTCGTTTTTCAATGTCCTGATATCCGCGGTCTATTTGGTCTATATTATGAATGGTGCTGGTACCTTCGGCAGCCATGGCTGCAATAAGTAAGGCTATTCCTGCCCGAATATCGGGTGAGCTCATGGTGGAAGCCCGCAGGTGCAAGTGGTTTCCTTGCCCGATAACCGTTGCACGGTGCGGATCGCACAAAATGATTTGCGCCCCCATATCTATCAGTTTATCTACAAAAAACAACCGGCTTTCGAACATTTTCTGATGAATAAGCACGCTTCCTTTTGCTTTTGTGGCTATAACCAGAAATACACTGAGCAAGTCGGGTGTAAGTCCCGGCCAGGGCGCATCGGATATCGTCATTATCGAACCGTCAATAAACGATTCGATGGTATAATTTTTTTGATATGGAATAAAAATATCATCACCACGTTGTTCAAGCTGAATGCCCAATCGGCGGAAACTATCCGGTATAATGCCCAGTTCATCGTATGCCACATCCTTAATCGTAATTTCCGACCCGGTCATGGCTGCCATGCCGATAAAGCTGCCTACTTCAATCATGTCCGGCAAAATGCGGTGCGAGCATCCCGATAATGATTTTACTCCTTCAATGTTGAGCAAGTTTGAACCAACTCCTGTTATTTTTGCACCCATTGCATTCAGCATCTTGCAAAGTTGTTGCAGGTAAGGTTCGCAAGCTGCATTGTAAATAGTGGTTGTACCTTCGGCCATTACAGCAGCCATCAGGATGTTGGCAGTTCCGGTTACAGATGCTTCGTCGAGCAACATGTAACAGCCTTTCAGCTTTTTAGCTGATATTTCGTAGCGTTTAGCTGTTGGGTCGTAATGAAAATCGGCTCCCAGTTTTTGAATGCCGATAAAGTGCGTGTCTAACCTGCGACGACCAATTTTATCGCCACCCGGTTTTGGAATAATAGCTTTGCCAAATCGTGCTACCAACGGACCGACAATCATAACCGAGCCACGCAACGATGCACTTTTGCTATAGAAATCTTCGGTTTGAAGATAACCCATGTTTACGTTGGCCGCTTTGAATGTGTAGGTATTTGAATCTTCGCGTTTGACTTCAACTCCCATATCGCCCAAAAGGCTTATCAGGTTGTTGACATCCAAAATGTCGGGGATGTTACTGATTGTAATAGTTTCAGAAGTCAGGAGCACTGCGCAAAGTACTTGCAACGCTTCGTTTTTTGCACCTTGAGGTGTGATAGAGCCTGAGAGTTGGCGACCGCCTTCAATTTGAAATGACGACATAGATTTTTAGTTATCAGGTTTCAATTGAAAGTTGACAGTTGGTCGTTGATAGTTGTTTGAAAATAGTTAATCATTAACTGTCAACTGTCAACTGTCAACTATTAACTGACAACTGTATTTATTTTTTCTTTTTAGGTTTATTCTTTTTGTTGAATAATACATCCCTGGATTCCACTAATTTGAAGAAATCTTCTGGAATGTCAAGTTTGCCTTTCGAAAGTTCACGTAAGTCATCGAATATCTTTCTGTCGTCAACTACTTCTTTGTTCCATGTTAAGAAACACTTTTTCATTTGGTTGGCAATCAATCTGATTAACTCGTTTTTTTCTTCGCCTTCAGGATATAATGCTACTTTTTCAATCATTTCCTCTAACGTGCGACCGTAGTGTTGGTAGCGTATGCGAGAGTTTTTGTATGGAATTGGTTCCGGGCGGGTATATAAATTTTCTTCTTGCACAATTTCATAGGGAAAATCAATATCCAGTTTAAAACCGGACATAATGGCTACGTGATCCCAAAGTTTATGTTTAAAATCATTTACATCACGTAAATAAGGAAATAAATTTCCCATTATGTTGATGATTGTTTTTACACAACGGGTACGTTCTTCACGGTCTTCAATAGTAAGCGCATGAGAAACCATCTGTTGTATATTTCGCCCATATTCGGGCATTATCAATTTTCCTTGTAAGGTTGTATATTCCATTTTGAATTGAGTGAGATGATAAAGTACAAAAGTAACTAATTTTTTTGATTGTTGCGTGTTATACCTTATAACATTTTACATTATAGTGCCGTAATTGGTTATTAATCTAACACTTCGTTATATAACTACCGTAATTCTCTAAATCAAAGTAGATTTGTTGTATCTTTGCAGCATGAAAAATAATTCAATACAAATTGATAACACGCTGAGAAGCATGGGTATCGAATTGCTTAATCCGATGCAGCTGGCTGCACTTGAAGCAAACGAAAAAGAACAAGACATCATTCTTTTATCTCCGACCGGCTCCGGAAAAACATTGGCGTATTTACTACCCGTTTTGATGAGCCTTAATCCCGAAATCCAAAAAGTACAAGCATTGATAATTGCCCCTTCGCGTGAATTGGCTCAACAAATTGAGCAGGTATGGCGAAGTATGAGTACCGGTTTTAAAGTAAATACTTGCTTTGGAGGCCGCCCTTCCAATGCTGAAAAACGAGAATTATTAGTACCGCCAGCTTTGCTTATCGGCACTCCGGGACGATTGCAAGATCATATTGAACGTGAGAATTTTGAGGTAGATGCCATCCGCGTACTTGTGCTCGATGAGTTTGATAAGTCGCTAGAGATGGGCTTCACCGAGCAGATGGAAACTATCATCAAAAGTTTGCCGTCAATAAACAAACGAATTCTGACTTCGGCTACTGATTCTGTTGCAATCCCTCCTTTTACAGGAATTCAAAATTCCTTGAAACTTGACTTCTCCGAAAAAAACAATGAACTTAAAAGATTAAAAATCTTTTCGGTAAAAGGAGATAGTAATGATAAAATGGATCTGCTTTATAAGCTCTTATGCTATCTGGGCAATGATTCTTCGTTGATATTTTGTAATCAACGAGATACCGTTGAGAAAGTAAACGCATATTTAACCAGTCGGAAGCTAGCAAATGAATTTTTTCATGGAAAGCTGGAACAACCGGAACGCGAGCGTGCACTTTCTAAATTTCGTAATGGAAGTTGCACTACTTTTATTTCTACCGATCTTGCTTCCCGTGGTTTGGATATACCTGAAATTAAAAACATTATTCATTTTGATTTGCCAGTTCGGAATGACGAGTTTGTTCATCGTAATGGACGTACGGCTCGTATGAAAGCAGAAGGTTCAGCCTTTTTGTTATTAGCAGTTAATGAAGAAATTCCGGATTTTATTTCTGTGAATCCTGAATCATTCATATTGCCAAAGCTAACTTCGGCACCTCCTAAACCAGAATGGTCGACACTTTACATTGGAAAAGGGAAAAAAGATAAACTTAGCAAAATGGATGTTGTTGGATTTATGTTCAAAAAAGGACAACTTGCAAAGGAAGAACTGGGAATGGTAGAAGTAAAAGATTATTATTCATTTGTTGCCATTAAAATAAACAAAGTAAAGGATGTACTTCGTTTGGTTGAAAATGAGAAGATTAAAAATATGAAAACCAAAATAGAAATTGCCGAATAAGTAGTTGTTTTAATAGTGTAAAGAAATTCCTTCTGAATTGAATAGCACCAAGCAAAAAAAGTCCCGAATCAGACGATTCGGGACTTTTTTGCTTGGTGAACTTTTTTCTTTATACTTATAGCAAGTATTGTTCGCTTATTGATTTGTTTTCCTGAACACGTTGTATTGTGTCGGCAAACATTTTAGAAATGGACAGGATTTTAGCTTTCGGACACTTTTCTGTGTCAAAAGGAATTGAATCGGTAAATGCAATTTCAGTAAGTGCCGATTGCATAACCCTTTCTGATGCTTCACCGGACATTACTCCATGCGATACAATAGCTCTGACGCTTTTTGCGCCTTTACTCAACATTAAATCAGCTGCTTTACAAAGTGTTCCTGCAGTGTCAACCATATCATCTGTAATAATTACATCTCTGCCATACACATCTCCAATGATAGTCATTTCTCCTACTACATTAGCTTTTTCGCGGGTTTTATAACAAATCACCATTGGAACTCCTAAGTACTTTGAATAAGAACCGGCTCTTTTTGAACCACCAACATCCGGTGATGCTATTACCAAATTCTTTAATTTTAAAGATTTGATATAAGGAACAAAAATAGTTGAAGCATAAAGATGATCTACAGGGATATCGAAAAACCCTTGTATTTGATCTGCATGTAAATCCATGGTAATAATGCGGTCTACTCCTGCAACTCCCAACATATCCGCAATAAGTTTTGCACCTATTGAAACTCTTGGTTTGTCTTTTCTGTCTTGTCTGGCCCAACCAAAATATGGAATTACAGCAATAATTTTATAAGCTGAAGCACGTTTAGCAGCATCAATCATCAGAAGTAATTCCATTAAATTATCAGAATTAGGAAATGTAGATTGAACCAGATATATATACTGACCCCTTATAGATTCTTCGTAAGAAACTGAAAATTCACCATCTGAAAAATGTTGAACTTTCATATTACCAAGCGGACACTCTAAACTCTGACAAATTTTCTCGGCAAGATAACGCGAATTAGTGCCTGAAAACACTTTAAAAGGCGAAGTAGATACTGGCATGTATGGTTGTGAAATTTAGTTTTACAGATTTTTTTGCAAAAGTACTGAATATAATTATAATAAAGATAAGAATTTCTGATTAAATAACAATGAATATTTATAAGCTGGAAATACAAAAAAAAATTTTACGTTTATTTGTCTTACCCAATCATATTTAATCAAATACCTCGTCTAAATCCATTCTGATTTAAATAAAATAGATTTAATACTATTTAATTTCTGTGTTTTATTAATCTCAATGTGATTTTATATTTAATTTACGCAAACGTTTGAAACCAATTTTTGCAATTTTTTAAAATAAGCTAAAAATATCCAAAGAAAATAACTGTATTTTTGTTCGTAATTAATAACTAAAACATAATTATCTATAAATCAGTTGTATATGAAAATTCACTTTAAAATACCCTATTTTACGTATTGGGGTCAACGACTTATGGTAAGTGGAAATATTGCTGAGCTTGGTAGTGATGATTTGAATAAATCACTTTCTCTTAATTATCAATCTCCTGAGAATTGGTATGCTGAAATTGATATTAACCGAACAGAATCTTTTCAACTTAAATATAAATATGTTCTATTAAATGACAGTTCAGGGATAGTTGTTGAAGAATGGGGTGATGACCGAAACATAGAAATTGATCCATCTCGTATGGAACATGTTTTCTGCAATGATACATGGAATTCGCCCGGAAGTTTAGAAAATGTATTTCTTTCAGCTCCTTTTCATGAAGTTTTGCTTCATCATGCTCATTTTAAAGCCAAATCAAAATCAACGAATAAATATACGCATCTATTTAAAGTCAAGATGCCTATGTTGAAGAAGAATGAAGCAGTTTGTTTGATTGGAGATTGTGATGCCTTAGGACATTGGTCTACACAAAGACCAATCATAATGAGTCAAACTGAAGGGAATTGGTGGACTACAGAAGTCGATTTAAGTAAAGTTAAAGCTGAAGTGCATTACAAATATGGTGTGTTTGAAGCTGATGAAAATAAATTTCGGTATTTTGAATCCGGTCAGGATCATGTTGCGCCAGTTTTCAATTCCCCAAAGACTTTTGTACAACTATCTGATGGGTTTGTTCGAATTTCGAATACATCCTGGAAAGGTGCCGGGGTAGGGTTGCCTGTTTTTAGTATCAGAACTGCAAAAAGTTTTGGAGTTGGTGATTTTGGAGACTTGAAGTTACTGATCGATTGGGCTGCAAAAGTAGGTTTAAAGCTTATTCAGGTGCTTCCTTTAAACGATACTATAGGAACGCATACAGATGCGGACGTTTTGCCATATGCTGCCATTTCTGCATTTGCTCTAAATCCGCTTTTTCTGAATTTACCTTCAATGGGTAAATTGCCATCAACGCATCCTTTGCAAATTGAATATAAATCCAAACAAACTGATTTGAATTCACAAGATTTAATTCCGTTTTTGGATGTGATGAATTATAAACTTCAGTATGCAAAAGAATTATATTTGATAAATAAAGATAAATTTCTGTCAGATAAAAAATTCAAGTTATTTTTTGAAGAAAATAGTTATTGGTTGGTTCCTTATGCCGCTTATTGTTTTTTTCGTGACAAATTCGGAACTCCTGACTATCGCCAGTGGGAGGAATTTGCAACTTATGATAAAATAAAAATGACTGAATTCACATCGTCAAATCAACCTCACTTTGATGAAATTGCTGTAAATTATTTTATTCAATACCATCTTCATATTCAGTTAGCTGAATCCGCAACCTATGCTCATGCTCATGGTGTGGTTCTAAAAGGTGATATTCCGATTGGAGTAAATCGCAATAGCGTGGATACCTGGGTTTCACCAGAACTTTTTAATATGCATATGCAAGCCGGTGCACCGCCCGATATGTTCTCAACTAAAGGACAGAACTGGGAATTGCCAACTTACAACTGGAAAGAAATTGAGCATACCGGTTTTGACTGGTGGAAGAAACGTTTTTCTCAGATGTCTAATTATTTTGATACATTCCGCATTGATCATATTTTAGGATTTTTCCGTATTTGGCAAATTCCAATTAATCAAGTGGAAGGCATAATGGGGTATTTGAATCCATCAAATCCAATTAATATAAATGAATTTGCTGAAAAAGGTTTATGGTTTGATTTTAATCGGTTTTGTAAACCTTACGTTACAGATGCTATTTTGTGGGACTTTTTTGGTGAAGAAGCTTCATGGGTTAAAGCCAATTTCTTGCAAATTGAAGATGGTTGGGTTCTTAGATTAAAAGATGACTTTTTAAGTCAATCGGTTGTGGAAAATCTATTTAAAGACGGCGAAATTTCAGAGAGAGTTAAATATGGAATGTTTGATTTGATTTCTAATGTGCTTTTCTTTGAAGTGGAAGGAAGTCATGGAACCCAGTTCTATCCTCGGTTTGGTATGGATTCATTGCGGTCGTACCGTGATTTGGATAACTACACAAAAGACAGGCTTCGGGAATTATATATTGACTATTTTTATCGCCGTCAGGATTCAAACTGGTACCAATCAGGAATGGAAAAACTTCCGGCCCTGAAACGTGCTACAAACATGATGATATGTGGTGAAGACCTGGGTATGATGACTCCTTGCGTAACTGCAGCAATGAAAGAACTCGGAATTTTGAGTTTGGAAGTTCAACGCGCACCAAAATCAAATAAAAGAGAGTTTTTCCATCCAAATAAAGCTCCATATTTATCGGTTGTAACTCCTTCAACTCACGATATGAGCACAATACGGGGTTGGTGGGAAGAAGATAGGGCATTAACCCAACGGTTTTATAGTTCACAACTAGGGCATTGGGGTGAAGCTCCATTTTTCTGTGAATGGTGGATTTGTCGGGATATAATCTTACAGCATTTATATTCACCTGCTATGTGGTCGATTTTTCAAATGCAGGATTTACTGAGTATTTCTGAAAAACTTCGTCGGACAAATCCTCATGATGAGCGAATAAATGTTCCCTCAAATTCCATGAATAGTTGGCGTTTCCGACTTCATATAAACATGGAAGATTTACTGGAACAAGACGATTTCAATAATGAACTCCGAAATTATATAGTTCAATCCGGAAGGTAATAATTAGGAATGAGTAAAGGTTTTCTTTACTCATTTTTTAATTTATATACGCTTTCTCGTTCAATAATTTTTTTGTTACTTTGTTATCTTAAATGAATCATAAATAAGTAAAATTATGGAAAAGAAGCTCAAACGTTCAAAAAATCAGATTGTAGGTGGTGTTTGCGCCGGATTTGCCGATTACATTGGTTGGGATATTACCTTGGTTAGGGCAATTTATGCAATTCTTACTATTTTTTCTGCCGGATTTCCCGGTTTGCTTTTGTACATTATTCTTTGGGTTATCATGCCAGTGGAAGATTAATTTGCAACTTCTGATAGTTTAAACCATTTAAACCTTTTGTTTGTTTCACTGATTACTATTTATTGATAACTGAATTATTGTGCCATTTAAACTTATTTCTCCCTTTCGTCCAACGGGCGATCAACCTGAAGCTATCAGACAACTGGTAGAAGGACTCAATGCGGATATACCATTTCAAACTTTGTTGGGGGTAACCGGTTCTGGGAAAACATTTTCCATTGCTAATGTTGTTGAGCAGGTTCAGCGTCCTACCTTAGTGCTTAGTCACAATAAAACACTGGCAGCCCAACTCTACAGTGAGTTTAAAAACTTCTTTCCCGAAAATGCCGTTGAGTATTTTGTTTCTTATTACGATTATTATCAACCTGAAGCTTACCTTCCGGTAAGTGACACTTATATTGAAAAAGATTTAGCCATTAATCAGGAAATAGAAAAACTCCGGTTGGCAACCACTTCGGCATTATTGTCGGGTAGGAGGGATGTGCTGGTAGTTTCATCGGTTTCTTGTATTTATGGTATGGGTAATCCGGATGATTTTAATAGTAATGTGATTGAAATTTATCGGGGACAGAAAGTAGTCCGGAATGCTTTTCTGCGTACACTTGTTGATAGTTTGTATTCGCGGAATGAGATAGAACTGAACCGCGGAAACTTCAGGGTGAAAGGCGATACAGTCGATATTTTTCTGGCTTATGCTGATTTTGTGTTGCGGGTAATGTTCTGGGGTGATGAAATTGAGGAGATTCAAACTGTTGATCCTTTGACATTCAATGTGATTGAAACTTTTGAAAGTTATAAGATTTATCCTGCCAGTATTTTTGTAACTACCAAAGAACGTTTAGCTGCTGCCATTCAGCTCATTGAAATAGATATGGCAAAACAGGTCGATTATTTTCGCTCCATTGGTAAAAATTACGAGGCAAAGCGTATCTACGAACGGGTGAATTACGATATTGAAATGATTAAGGAACTAGGCTATTGTTCCGGTATTGAAAACTATTCACGTTATTTTGATGGTCGTGAAGCCGGTAGTCGTCCTTTCTGCTTATTAGATTATTTTCCGAAAGACTTTTTGATGGTTATTGACGAAAGTCACGTTTCCATTTCACAAATTCGTGCCATGTTTGGTGGTGATGCCGCGCGGAAACAAAACTTGGTGGATTATGGTTTTCGCCTTCCATCGGCAAAAGATAACCGTCCGTTGAAGTTCGAAGAATTTGAAGAACTTGCACCTCAAACCATTTACGTAAGTGCAACTCCTGCTGATTATGAATTAATTAAAAGCGAAGGTGTAGTGGTTGATCAGTTAATTCGACCAACAGGTTTACTGGATCCTATTATTGATGTTCGTCCAAGTCTGAATCAGATTGATGATTTACTGGAGGAAATAACTGTTCGAACTGAAAAGAACGAAAGAACACTTGTTACTACTTTGACTAAACGTATGGCTGAAGAACTGACAGATTATTTAGGTAAAATGAATGTACGGTGTAATTATATTCACTCTGATGTGGATACTCTGGATCGTGTTAAAATCATGGAGGATTTACGACGTGGGGTTTATGATGTGTTGGTTGGTGTGAATCTTTTACGTGAAGGACTGGACTTGCCCGAAGTGTCTTTGGTAGCTATTTTGGATGCAGATAAAGAAGGCTTTTTACGCTCACATCGATCGTTAACACAAACTGCAGGTCGTGCAGCTCGAAATCTGAATGGCAGAGTAATTATGTATGCAGATAAGATGACCGACAGCATGACTAAAACGATTTCTGAAACCAATCGTCGACGCGAAAAACAATTGGCTTATAACGAAGCGCATGGCATAACACCGACAGCAATCACCAAAGGAGAACGAAATTCGTTTAGTAAATCGGAGCCGTTTGCTTATGTAGAGCCGGAATTAAGTGTAAGTGTTGCGGCCGATCCGGTAGTACAATATATGTCAAAATCATCATTAGAAAAAGCGATTGCTAAAACGAAGAAGTCTATGCAGGAAGCCGCCAAAAAGCTCGAATTTCTCGAAGCTGCGCAACTGCGCGATGAATTAATTAAGCTGGAAGATATTTTGAAAAGTAAATAATTTCGATTACGAAACAATACGTTGTCAGAAATCCAATTTTTATGAATGACAAGTTGCACATTCTATGCTTTTGAATTTATATTGAATATATTTCCCTTTTTCATTTGAGACTGCTTTATGGCACGAGCTGCATTCCACTTTGGCGTGTGCTCCATCAAGCTTAAATCTGGATGTATTATGATCAAATTTCGAATTTGTCCATTTATCAAATCCATGACATTTTGAACAATCCGTTTTTCCATTCACAGCAAACTGTCCCATATGAGAATCTTTATGGCAACTAGAGCAATCAGCTGTTAAACCTGCAAACTTTTGCACTCTGATTCCATTTTCATTTTTTGCAAAATGACATGCACCACAAGACTGTTGAGCATGAGCTCCTTCTAGCTTGAAACCTGTTTTATCATGGTCAAATTTAATATCCTTCCAGTTGGTAACGTTGTGACAAGCCGTGCAATTTTCATTTGGAATAAATTTTTCCTCCATCAAATCTGAATGTATATTTGTATGGCAGTCAACGCATTTTCTACCCATATGTTTAAACGTCCATCTGTCTTGTTTTTTATGGCATGCATTACATGCTGTGGCTTGATGTGCCCCTTCAAGTGGAAACTTTGTTAGTTTGTGTTTTTCTATTGTGAAATTACTTGGTGTAAATCCGTCATTTGTATGACATTGATTGCAATCCGGAGACATATTATTTCTGGCAAATTCGCCCTTGTGATAATCGGAGTGGCAATCAGAACAGCGATCATGTTTTATCGGATCAGTCATGTTTGTTTTATGACATGATTTACACGTTACGAATTTATGTTTCCCCACCAATGGAAAACCTGTTTTGTCATGATTAAACGTGCTCATTCCTTTTATTATATGGAATGATTCCTCGGTATGACACTGTTTGCAATTTTGGCCGAATTTGTTTTCATGTGGATCTTTGTGGCAATCATTACAGTTGTTAAATGCAATTTCTCTGTATTGTTGCACTGGTTTTCCATCAACAATTTGAGTTTTATGACATTTTTCACAGGATACGCTTTTGTGTTTCCCCTCTAAAGGATATCTGGTAGTATTATGGTCAAATCCTGTGGCATTTTTAAATGTTTCGAAACTATGACATTTAGAGCAATTTGAGGACATTCTACCTTTATGATAATCAGCATGGCAGGTAAGACATGCCTGATTTAATCCCATAAAAGTTGTTGCTTCTTTTTTTAATCTCGGGTCTTTAATAAATCCGGGTTTATGGCAGGCTTTACATTCTTGCTTGGCATGTACGCCTTTCAGTTCAAAACCAGTTTTACTATGATTGAATGCCTTTTTATCAAACCGTATCATTTGAAAATCTCGGCCATGATGATCGTTATGACATGCAACACATTCTTTTCCAGAAACTTCTGCTGAAGCATGATAACCTTTTTTAGCAGTGATATTTGCTTGAATATCTTTATGACAACTTAAACATTTTTCCCGGGTTACTTTATTCCCTACAGCATGGCACTTGGTACAATTACTTACACCTTCTAAGCCAGCATGTGCCTTGCTTAAATCACCCGGTGATATCTGTGCAACTGCGCCGGAAATCGTTAGGATTAAGAATCCAAGAATGAGTAATTTTGTTTTATTGTTCATACGAAAATTTCAGTAGCTTTTCTAAAATAAAAATAAAATTCAAACAATCAAAAATCATTTGTGTTTAAGCACACTTTCACCATATTTGGTTGAGACATGAATTCCTGTCTTTTTTAAAAATTCAGTTGGAAGTTCACCTCCTGCGAAAATATAGACCAAATCATTGTCAAGTTTCAATATATCAGTTGATTTATTGTCGGAATATAACACGTAATCATTGTGAATTGAAATAATGTTAGATCCAAATTTTACGTCAATTAAATGCTGCTCAATTGCTGTTTTAATTTTTTCTTTATTCTTAAGTTTCAATCTGTTGAACGCTTCACCTCTGTAAGATAAAGTCACTTTATTACGCTCTGCCAGTAATAGTGCCGATTCAATAGCAGAATCACCACCACCAACGATGAGAATTCTTTTATTAAGAATATCTTCAGATTCCAGTAGTTTATAAGCAACCTTCTCGGTGTCTTCGCCCGGAATATTCAATTTTTGCGGAGTTCCGCGTCTCCCTATTGACAGCAAAACTGTTTTTGCGGTGTATTTATCACCGTTGGCTGTCAAAACTTTAAAAATATCGCCATCTGGAATTATCGCCTGTACTTTTGAATTTTCTTGTATGGTTATTTCATTTTTTGATAAAACCGAATGCCATAAATCAAGTAGCTGGGTTTTAGAAGTTTCTCTCAACTTTACTTTGCCATGCAGTGGCAATTCCATGGTCGAAGTCATTATTACTTTCGACCTGGGAAAATTGAAAACAGTGCCACCCAATGTGTCTTGTTCCAACGTCAGCACATTCAAATTTGCCTTTTTTGCCGCAAGAGTAGCCGAAATTCCCGCCGGACCCGCACCCACAACAATTAAATCGTAAGTTGCCCGACTATCTTTTTTGAAATTCTTTACGATATTTTCTACAGCTTCTTTCCCTTGGGCAACAGCATTTCTGATTAATCCCATGCCCCCTAATTCGCCGGCAATATAAATTCCCGGTATATTTGTTTCAAAGGTTTGACTTACATGTGGTAAATCTACGCCTCTTTTCTCAGTTCCAATCCACAAAGATATGGCTTCTACGGGACAGGCCCTAAAACAAGCACCGTGTCCGATACAACGTGAAGCATTGATTATCGTCGCTTTACCATTTACAATTCCTAAGATGTCATCTTCGGGGCAAGCAGCAACACATGCTCCACTACGAATACATCTGTCAGGATCTATTACCGGATATAACGATACCGGTTCGTGTGAGTTATCGTCTTTTGCTTGCTGAATTTTTGCTTCAACCACTTTTGACTCTCGCTTTTGTTTTAAAATATAGATTAATAAAACACCTAGGATAAGTAAGGTAATGAAGCCATAAATGGCAAATTGAATTAATTGATCCATAATTTAAAATATCCATTTATACCCAAAAGTAAGAACTACTGCAACATGTATCAACATAATGATTATTAAAATTAAAGCGAATGGTAAATGTGCAAAATGCCAGTATTTAAACATGTTCTTCATACTGTCCAATCGTGCAATTCGTCTTGTTATTTTTTTCTCATTATTAATAAGTCGTTTTACTTTTTTGTAGTCTTGTTTTGCAATATCTTTTGATTTTAATTTTAATTTTACCTCTGAAAATTTATTTGCTTTGATCTCCGAAAAATCAACATCGTATTTATTCAGTAATTCTTGATTCAGTTGATCTTTAAAATCTTCTACTTCCCTCAAACTCAATTCACGGCCTTCAATGGTTCTGGGTATCTGTAAATAGATAAATCGGCCAATTACTCCACTCGACCATACCACTGCCATGCTCCAGAAGCCAACTGAAACTATTCCCCCAAATTTGAACGATGTATGAAACAATATCATTACCGGACCCAACGTGCACATGAAAATATGAAATTCAAGCCAGTATTTTAATACGCCAAGGCGGGAAAATACTTTTAATCTTTTACGTGCCATGTACGAAAACAGTCCAAACAACAAGATAAGACTACCAATAACTCCTAATCCATGACCAATAATCCCACTTGGTTTTAATTGTTGGTAAAGAGGATGATAGAAACGTAATTCAACAGGTAGCTTATAATAAGAATTTCCAATATAAGTAAGAACTCCAAAAGTAACCAGTATTATTATAAAATAAAATGATAAAGATAATCTATGAACAAATCGCGTCATTTAGTTTGTTTTCAGTTAGTATTTGTTACCTGAAATTTTGAATTTCATTTTACACTTTTTATTTTCAAATGTTGTTCGAAAATAAATTCAAATGTAAATAAATAATTCCAAAATTGATATTATTCCAAAGTTAACCCCTACTATTTAGTTTGGCTCTTAATTATAATATGTATTTTCCGAAAATTGGCTAATCATAAACTCCAATAAATTAAATAGATAAAATCAATGAATCTTAAATATTAGATTATGCTTTGGTTTTACTTTTAATTTTACTATCCGAGTAGTAAGCCCATATAATTAATGTAAAAACAATAAAAATAGCAATATAAACGCCACTTGGGATTGGAGGAGGAGTTCCTTGTCCGTATGAGTGCATACCTGAAAGATAATAATTTACACCAAAGAAAGTCATGATAATAGAACTAAATCCCAAAACTGACATGGTGTTTAATACCAATAAGTTATTTGTTTTTGGGATATTACGTAAGTGCAGAATTACCGAATAAACAAGAACACTCACTAATGCCCAGGTCTCTTTTGAATCCCAACTCCAATATCTTCCCCATGATTCATTGGCCCATACACCTCCCAAAAATGTTCCTACCGTGAGCATAAATAGTCCGATAATCAATGACAATTCAATGATATAACTAAATTCCTGAATGCTTTCATTAAGCCTTTTCATGTTCGTTTTTGTTCGGGCAATCATGAGGCCCAGATTGAACATTCCTAACAAAGCCGACATGGCGAAAAATCCGTAGCTCGATGTTATTACAGCCACATGAATCACTAACCAATACGATTTGAGAACAGGAACTAAATTCGTGATTTCAGGATTCATCCAACTCATGCCTGCCACCGATAACGCTATTGCCGACAATAATGATGTTATAGCCAGAGTAATAGGTGATCTATTGGCAAATACTAATCCGGAAAGAGATGCGCCCCAACCTACAAAAATCATTGATTCATAACCATTACTCCACGGAGCATGGCCGGAGATGTACCAACGCATGATTAATCCGGCGGTGTAAAACAGAAACATCAGTGCAAGTGGATAGATACTTTTATCCAAGTATTTCTCAATTTTAGGATTATATTTTAAGATGTTGATCACATGAAGTGAAATCAAAATTAATCCAAGTAAACCGTAAAGTATAGCTAACGATAAAAATATGCTTAACTTATCGTAAAGTATTTCAAATCTGACTTTTTGTTTTGATGGAAGTTGTGAACCACCATTTAGGAATTGGTAATTCTTCAGGTTCAGCAACATGCTGTTTGCTTCGCTCCAATCTCCCGTTTTGGTGGCATCCAATACTGTGCTAAAATAAGCATTGAGTAATTTAGCCGGAGTATTTGATTCATTCTCCATTGCATTTGAACCCATCTGCATTGCATCCATTGAATTGGCAGTCATATTGTTCATGTCCTGACCCATAGAGCCGCTTACTCCTGCCATTGGGCATTTTGAACCTGATGCTGTCGTTGCACTTAATGAGTCAGAACCCATATTGTCCGGCATTGTAGTCGGCATATTTGTTTTGCCGGATTTACCACTAACAGGACATACAGTACCGTCCATACTTCCAGCACTGTCCATACTTCCCATCGAATTCATTGAAACTGGTGTTGGAGTGAAACTGGTTGCAGCAATCCACTTGTTATTTTCATGTCCGGGAACCGGGAAAATTGTCAAAATATCTCCGGTGAAAATACTGTTGCAAATATTAACGCGTTCATCTACATTTATCAATTCTTTTTCGTACTGATTTCGTTGAGACGGATCTTTCTGATAGGCTTTGTCAATCTTTCCCGATAGTTTGTATTGACCATTGTTCCCTGAATCAAATAACTGATTGAATGTGACATAATCCTTAGATGCTCCAAGCTCTTTTGCCAATCCTTCATGAGCAACTTTGATAATAGGTTCGTTCCTCCAATGCGATGGATCTATGCACATGCCAAGCAGGACTTCGAGGGATGACTGACCATTATAAGTAGTCTTCTTTGAAACTTTTCGGAGTAAGTCGGACGAATAGGTGCAGATGGGTTCAACCCGCCCCTGAATTTCATCTTGAATTAATAAACTGCTCAAAGCATCTAAATGTGCTTTTTTTGAAGTCTCGGCGCCTGAAACATGCATGGTGCCCGAAAGGGCAAATAAAGCAACAAGGATAAGTGTTTTAGCAGCTTTGCGTTTGTTCTGCAAATCGTTACTTAATCTGACAATTGATCTGAAGCGGCTGTTTTTATTGAATAAAGTAAGTACCATACCTATGAGCATAAATAAATATCCGGTGTAAGTAATAAATGTTCCCCAATAATCGTGATTTACTGACAAGACTGTTCCTTTCTCGTCGGTGTCATACGACGACTGGAAGAACCTATAACCGCGATAATTTAAAATGTTATTCATGAAGATTCTGAAAGGTCTGACACTCTTCATCTCAGTATCAGTTACTGTAATTTCGCTGGCATAGGACGATGGACTGTTTGAGCCGGGATAGCGATCGAGTTGAAAAGCACGTAACGTAATGCTGAAAGGTAATTTGTGTTGGAGCTTTCCGTAACTAAGCGCCACCTTTACATCGTTCAACTGGCAAGTGGCAGGTTGAGAAGTTTGATTGTCAGAGCTTAAAACATTGACTCTTTTTGTTATATTGCCATCGCTGACTTTGAAAATGATGGCATTGTTTCCTTGTTTTTCCATGCCACTCTTATTCATGTCCGGTGTCATTTGTGTTATGTCCTTTTTAGCTTTGGGCAAATAATTCTTCAACACAAAAACCAAATTGTTTGCCTTATAAATGGTTTTTTCTTCTACAATGTTTGTTTCTCCCGGATTTAAGACGGCTTCACTTTTTTGCATCATTCCCATTTTCGAAACCGGCAAAGAGCTCTTAAAATGGAGTTGATTATCTTTTAATGTAAATGAAACATCTGCTTTATGGATTGAATCGTTGAAAGCAAAGGTCAGATCTTCGAATTTATTTGTTTCGCCATTCATCAAAATAAAGTCCATTCCCTGATTGCTCTGGTCCATAACAAACAACGAAAGAGCCGGTTCACCTTGTTCGTCGGGAACAATTGATTCGATAGCATTGGGTACAAAAAGCTCGTTTTCGACAGTTATTGTTTTTCCGGCAATTTGTAATTTTTCGGAGAAATCGTTTGAACCTGTTTCAGAGAAGCTTGCTTCAGTGTTTTTTTCTACTTTTTCGCCTTTATACTCGGCAGTAATGCCTACTGAGGTTTTATCGGACGTAATTTCATTGGTAGTTTCGCCCTGACGAATATGCATAATGCCTTCAGAACCGAAATAACGGGTTACTGCGGCACCAATTATAATGCAGATAAACGCAAGATGGAAAAGTAATATGCTGAATTTTCGTTTATTGGTAAGTTTATAACGAATTACACTTCCTAATAAATTTATGATTAATAATATGAGTAAAATATCAAACCAGACAGCGTTGTAAACTATGGACCTGGCATATTCGGTGCCCGAGCTATTTTCTGCAAAAGTGGCATAGCCGATACTAACTGCGAAAATCACCAGTAGAATTACACTCGTGATCATTGAAAAGAAAACGTTATATAGTTTTTTCATAAAAATTAAAATGAATTGCGCTTAAAATTTTTTTGAGTGTAAGTTATTATTGTCTTTTTATCTTCCAAAAATAAATATAATAATTTACAAAGTCACAAAGATATTTTTAATAACTCACAAAGTGGCAAAGATATTTTAATTTTCAGAAAAATTTTTCATTTTTTATTTTCATTTTTAAATTGTAATGAAAACAGATATATAAATGAAGCAACATTGAAATATGGTTGACGTGTAAATCAATAGAACCGGCTATTTCTCTGTCGGAATAGCCAGTTCAGCAGATTTCAAATTTCCTGATGTTGCCTTAATTATAATACTTCGGTTATTATTTCCGGCTTGTAAAAGTATTGTAGCGGTTCCGCCTTCTGCTTTTATTGGGTTTTGTCCAATCAGTTTGCCGCTGTTTTTTACACTGAACTCTACAGATGCATCCGATTCTAATACAGGATTTCCCTTTGAATCACAAATGGTAGCGTATACAAAAACAATGTCTGAACCATCTGATTTTAATGTTTTGCCACTTCTGTCGTACGTCAGTTTTAAGCAAGTTGGTTCACCTGCAGTATTTACAATATCTTCAGCCACAGACTTGTTTTTAATATACCCGACAGCTCTTAATTGACCGGGAACAAACTCTTTTAAATTGAATGTAAATGGAGGATATGGAAGTTGATTTGAGATGTTGTCTCTCGAAGCTGTTTTCCGTTCGATTAGTTTATCGTTCACGTAAAGTGCTATTTCTTCGCAATTTGAATAGATTCTCAAATTGTGGAAATCGGAATTACTATCCCAATAGGATGCAATTTTTACTATGGGATTATTAGTGCTTTGGGTTTGATAAAAATAGTAGGAGTACTTAGGCAAACGGAAAATATCCATGATGCCTGATGATTCAATATCGGGTGAATAACCGCGATTATAGTCGAACATGAGCCAGTTAGCATCTCCTAAATGTGGATTGTTTAAATTATCGTTGTGTGCTTCCTGAAAGTTAGTGGCTTGCTGGAGTAACCGTCTTTCTCCATCACTGCGCAATTGCCGGCTGGTGCGTTCGTCGCTTTTAAGTCCTGCATATCCTGTCTGGTTGAGCCCGGCATCTTGTGCAAAATATTCCCAATCGCCATATTCGCCGATGAATAATGGAGTTTTTCCATCATATTTTTTCCAATAATCGGGTGCTTTGGCATGTTGACGCGCCGGAATCCAGACGTCGTAAAATTTATTGATCCAACCGCAGGTAATGAGTTTGGATTCAGGTGATTCTTCTTTGGCAATAGCCACCATTTGTTCCATGAAGTTATCGGGCATGGGAGTTTCATTCAATGATAATTCCCACATGGCAACGCAAGCATGATTACAATCCCTACGAATAAGTTCGCGCGCATCCTGATACGAGTGTTGCATGAAAGTTTCGTTTCCGATAAATTGCCAGCCGGGAATTGCATCAATAGTCAGAATCCCCAATTCGTCGCAAGCATCCATAAATGCCGGAGACTGCGGGTAGTGGGAGAGACGAACGATATTAAATCCGGCTTCCTTGATTTTCACCGCGTCACGATATTGTGCATTGTTCGACAAAGCATTGCCAACATACGGATATTCCTGATGGCGATTGGTGCCAACGAGTAATGTAGGTTCTCCGTTTATCATTAATCGTTCCTTCTCTATTTCAAATTTACGTATGCCAATTTTGGTAGTGATATCATCAATTATCGTTTTGTTTTCAACTATTCCAACTTTCAGGGTGTACAGACTTGGATGATTGGGTTGCCAAAGATCGGGCATTTGTACCTGCAGGTTTTCTAAAACTGTTTTTTCTGAATTTGCTCCGAGAATTATTTTTTGAGAAGATTGCAGTTCAATCGTTGACCCGGTTTTGTCGAAAATAACATAGCTCAATTCAAATTCTTTTTGCTCGTTTGATTCATTTCTCACATGCGTTGAAACTGCTACAAGAGCTTTTTCTTTTGTCACTTCAGGAAACCAAACACGTACTCCGCCCGACTCTGCCAGATTTGCATTAACGGCATCGGTGATGTGCAACGGATTGGTCACAATTAGTGATACATTACGGTATATTCCGCTGTAATAGCAAAAGTCGAGTGTGCCTATTGGCTTTCCGGGTGGTACTTCAGCATTATCGTGATTATCGGCTTTTACAACGATGCGGTTTTGTTTTCCGTACTTAATATTGTTACTGATGTCGATGGAAAATGGCAGATAGCCGCCCGAATGTTTCATCAATAATTTGCCGTTCAACCAAACCTCAGCCTGCTGCATCACTGCTTCGAACTCGATGAAAACCTTCTTATTTTTCCATTCGGCTTTAGGCGTAAAGTCTTTTTTATACCAACTGATTCCCACCCATGGATTAATAACTACCAATGGTTCAACTTTGGCTGTATGAGGCAGGGTAACTGTTTGCCAACTGCTGAATGAAAAACCGGGTTCAGTAGGCACCGCTTTTTGAGATGCTGCAATATCTTCCTGATTACAGAATTGCCAATTGATATTGAAATTTATTTTTTGTCGAAAATTCTGCGCATTAGCCTGCGAAGTAATAAAAACAAATAATAGGATTGACAGTGCAATCTGAATTTTATTCTGTCGATTTGTTTGTTTCATGCTGAAATATAATTTTCGGTTATCTTTTTTCAATAATTAAGAGTTTGTATGCCATTCTGTGCTCGACAGATTGCGAACTTATCAGACGTCATTGAGTTGAATTCTATTCGTTATTTGAAAGCATCCAATGCTGCAGTTGGTTTTCCGGAGTTATCAAATGCTCCTAAAGAGTATGATTGCCAATTGTTATAGCATTCCGGTTCCCAGTAGAATACACCTATACCTTTGCTGCCGGTAACCGATTTGGTTTTAGCAATAAGATCGGTCAAGAAACTTTTGCACGTGGTGGGCGAATCCCAGCTCATGCCGCATTCTACAATCATTACTTCTTTGCCGTAACGGCTCACCATATCGTTCATGTTGGCCAGACATTGCTGATTGCAGGTTTGCCAATCATTGGAAGTTGTAAACCAATATGGGTAAACCGACAAACCAATCACATCCCATTTTGCTCCATTGGTTTTTAAACCATCAAATATCCAGCGGTATAAACTATTGTCGTAACCATTATTGAGATGTACAATTACTTTGGCATTGGGATATACTGCTTTCACGGCATTGTATCCGGTTGTTGTAAGTGCAGCATAATGTGCCATATTGGTGGAGGCGCGGCCGTCTTCCCAAAGCATTCCGTTACTTGTTTCATTGCCAACCTGTACCCAATCCACCGTGATATTATTTGTTTTCAATAAGTTTAAAACAGCGGTAGTGTGAGTGGTAACTGCCGTTTCTAAATCGGCAAAACTAAGTGCTGTCCATGCTGCCGGTTTGGTTTGATTGGATGGATCGGCCCAGGTATCGCTATAATGGAAGTCAATCATAATTTTCATTCCCAGGTTTTTGGCACGCAATGCTTTTGCCAATACATCCTGCGAATTGCACCAACCATCGGCCGGGTTTACCCAAACACGCAAGCGAATGGAATTCATGCCAAGGCTTTTCAATAATGCCATACATTCCATTTCGGTACCAGCCGAGTTGTAGAATTTTTTGCCACTGGCTTCCATTTGAGTTACCCAACTGACATCGGCTCCTTTGGCAAAATTATCAACTTTGACTATTGGAGCATTTTCTTTACAACCGGTAGGAAAAACAGCTAACATAAATCCAATCAACAGAAGTCCAGATTTAAAAAAGGGTGTTCTCATTTCGAATAAATTTTATAGTTCATTTTTTTTAAAGCGATATATAACTGTTCTATTTACTTTTGCTGTAAAAGCGAACAATTACTACTTAAATAAAGTATTCCTATTTCAAACGTGTATAAGCTATATACCTCTGATAGCATTTATCTTATGTTCCATTTGGTTCTTTAGTCCCAGTTTGTTATCGAAGGTTGCGGTGCAGTAGATGCGTTCGGCAACTAGCTCTAAAATGGTATTAGCTTTTGAAATGACATCTAAACACTCCTCCATAGTATCGCATTCTACAATTGTACCCATCGGTGTAAGCTGACTTTTATAAGGTAATGCATCTATCATCTCCACTACTTTTTTGACGTATTTACTCACATGTTCCCCTTTATCTATGGGGAAGATGGCAAAATCCATAATTACTGACATAATTTTTTCTTCTTTATTAAATAATCGGAGGTAAATGTACGAATAAATTCAATGGAGAACCAGATATTTCCTGTTTCCTTCGCTATACGTAGATTATTCTATTCCATGTTCGGCAGTTTCCATTCCTTATTGCTATTAGCAGAATCAAATCAAAGACTGTTCTATAGGGTTTAAGACTGCTATAACGTATATTTCCACTTTTATACATGGAATAAAAGTAGATATAATAAACGGCACTCAAAAGCTGGATAAAGACTTTTGAGTGCCGTTTGGGGACGAATATATTTTTTTTGTCAATTGTTCCTATGTAACCCTAAAGGGATTGATGAACTCCTAACGTTGTTCTATCAATTTATTAGTGGAAAAAATTAATGTATAAGCCGGCAATAATTGCAGATGTAATAACTCCACATATGTTTGCACCTAGCGCTTCAGGTAAAATCATACTGTTAGGATTTGCCTTTGTAACTTCCTTTTGTGCAACTTTAGCTGTAGAAGGGACACAACTAACACCTGCAATTCCGATAGTTGGATT
>Ga0209123_1000338_pt1 | contig 66591 bp, 60 predicted proteins | sample BarGraIncu00431A_FD_184500 | JGI IMG/M metagenome (GOLD analysis project Ga0209123, IMG submission 184500) | Arctic peat soil microbial communities from Barrow, Alaska, USA - Barrow Graham LP Incubations 004-31A (SPAdes) (version 2) | ecosystem: Environmental > Terrestrial > Soil > Wetlands >... | reverse complement strand
TAATCAATATAACAAAATATTATCTTAGAACTTGTTAGTTCTTATAGAACCGCCGTGTACCGAACGGTATGCACGGTGGTGTGAGAGGTCGGCTAATCAAATAATGATTAGCCTCCTACTCGATTATGGGAAAAAATGATCTATAACATTTCCAACAGGTTTATGGCGCGACAATTGCTACTATAAATATATAAGCAAAATAGGTAATAAATTAAAAACAATATGAAAAAGGGAGGGAGCCAATGCCAACAAGCATTAATGAGTATTTAAATAAAGACCTAATAATAAACAATCTTGAAGCCGAAACAAGTGATGATATTTTTTATGCTTTGTCTGAAATGTTGTTGAAATCTAATTATGTAAAGGATACCTTTTATAATGGTTTAGTTAAAAGAGAAAGTAAATTTCCAACGGGGCTAACCCTAGGGAAATATAATGTAGCAATACCACATACTGATGCAATTCATGTAATTAAACCAGCAATAGCGATCGCGACCTTAAAGCATCCGGTAACATTTAACAATATGGATGGAGATGGTCAGGTAGAGGTGAATGTTGTATTTGCCATGGTCCTAAAAGAACCTCACAGCCAGATAATGATGTTACAGCAATTAATGCTTTTAATTCAAAATGAAGATGTTCTTAAAAGCATGCATGATGCAAAAGATAGTGTCGAATTGTATGAGATAGTATCAAAATTCGATTGTAATTTGGTCTAAAAGAATTTAAAGGAGGAAATAAGATGAATAAGCAAAAAGTAATATTAGTTGCATGTGGTACAGGAATAGCAACTTCAACAGTTGTGTGTAAGAAGGTGGAGGACTTAATTGCAGCTAACAATATCAATGCTAGGGTTATTCAATGTAAAATATCGGAAGTACCAGGTTATGAGGAGGGAGCAGATCTATTAGTTACAACTACGATTGCTTCAAGAGCCTACAAGATTCCCGTAATAAAGGCAATAAATTATCTAACCAATATAAATACACAAAAGGTTGATCAAGCTATTATTGAAGCTCTTAAAGAATAAAACATAAAAAACCAAAATTAAGGAGGAGAATACATGTTACTAAAGGTTGTTCAATATATTATTAGTTTGGGACCAACAGTAATACTACCGCTTACAATCACAATTATGGGTTGTTGTTTTAAATTAGGTTTTAAGAAATCATTTAGATCGGGTATTATAATTGGAATTGGTTTTGTAGGTATTAATTTAGTAATTGGTTTACTTACAACTAATTTAGGTGCAGCTACATCAATGATGGTAAGTAGGTATGGATTACATTTAGGTATATTAGATATAGGTTGGCCAGGAGCGGCTGCAATTACTTGGGCTTCTCCAATAGCAGCGGTAATGATACCAATAGCTATGCTTGTAAACGTTATATTATTGTTTCTTAAGTTTACAAATGTAGTTGATATTGATATATGGAATTATTGGCATTTTACTGCAGCAGGTGCAACAGTACTTGTTTTAACTCATGGTAATTGGGGTTTTGCAATACTCGCAGCAATCATATATGAAATTGCAGTTCTTAAAATTGCAGATTGGACAGCTCCTATGGTTGAAGACTTTTTCGGGCTTGAAGGAATATCACTCCCAACAGGATCTACCGCAGCTTGTGGTCTTATAGGTATTCCAGTTGCAAAAGTAATAGGTATGATTCCTGGAATAAAAAATCTGAAAGCAGATCCAGAAACTATCCAAAAGAAATTTGGTGTATTTGGAGAACCAATGATGATGGGTTTGGTACTTGGTATATTGATTGGATTTTTAGCTGGATACGATATAGGAAAATGTCTACAATTGGGCATTATTATGGCTGCTGTTATGTTCTTAATGCCACGTATGGTTAAAATCTTAATGGAAGGTTTAATTCCAATTTCAGAAGGCGTTCGCGACTTTTTACAGAAAACAAACTTCGGTAAAGATAGAAAATTAACAATAGGACTTGATGCAGCTGTGGCAGTTGGTCATCCCGCAGTTATAGCAACAGCACTTGTCTTAGTTCCTATAACATTATTCTTAGCTGTTATATTGCCTGGTAATAATGTTCTACCATTTGGAGATTTAACTACCATTTGTTTCTATGTTGCATTTATAGTTGGTTCGACAAAGGGTAATATTGTTCATTCAGTTTTAGCTGGTACTGTGGTAATGGCATTTGCATTACTCATGGCAACAAACATTGCTAGTTTTCATACTCAAATTGCACAGATGGCTAATTTCACAATGCCAAAGGGATCCACTATGATTTCAAGTTTAGATTTAGGTGGTAATTTCTTGAATTGGATAGTAGTTAAAGCATTCCAGTTATTTACTGGTGGATTTATATTCTAATTAAGTTAATTTTGAAAATTGAGAGGGTGCTGTTAAGCACTCTTTAATATTTTAAAAAGAATTGATATTTTGATTTCTAATTAAGTTTATTCTATTTTAATAGGAGGTAACATTATGAAAATTATAACAATTATTGGAGCTGGCCAGATGGCGTGCGCTTTATCTTTTCCTGCAACTGAAAATGGTAATAAGGTACGAGTAGTTGGTACTCCACTAGATAGAATCATCGTTGATACAGCTGAAACTACAGGTTTTCATACTACATTAAAACGCCAATTACCTGAAACAGGAATTGAGTATTATCAAATTGAAGATGTAAATAAAGCACTTGATGGAGCCGATGTTGTAATATGCGGAGTTAGTAGTTTTGGCGTTGACTGGTTCGCAGAAAATATATTGCCTATAATACCTGAAAATATCCCTCTTCTTTCAATAACAAAAGGAATGATTGATCAAGAAGACGGAAGTATGATTACTTATCCACAATACTTTGAAAGCAAACTTCCACCAAATAAAAAACTTTCTATTAATGCCATAGGTGGTCCGTGTACTAGTTATGAACTTGCTGACAAAGATAATTCCGTTGTTACATTTTGTGGAGATGACATAGATATTCTTAGAATGCTTAAGGGTTTGTTTGAATCACCATACTATCATATTAGTCTATCTACAGATGTTATTGGCGTCGAATGTGCAGTAGCCCTTAAGAACGCTTATGCACTGGGTGTATCACTTGCTATAGGTCTTGCTATTGGACCAGATGGCTTAGGTCGCGAGCATTATAATTCGCAGGCTGGACTTTTTGGACAAAGCGTAAAGGAAATGAAACATCTCCTTGAGATAGTTGGTGGTGGGACAGAAAATATCATCTTATCTGCCGGTGACCTTTACGTAACTGTTTTTGGTGGACGTACTCGTAAAGTCGGAACGCTGCTCGGACAAGGATATTCAATTGAAGAATCCATCAAACAATTAAAAGGAGTAACTCTAGAATCAATAGTCATTGCCACTCGTACTGCACGTGGCGTACGTACACTTTCAACAAGAGGGCTTTTGAAGCTTAGTGATTTCCCACTGCTTATGCATGTCGATAATATCATAAATTCTGGTGCTGCTGCGGTTGATATTCCATGGAAGGCTTTTGAATCAGAAAAAATTCTTTAAAGAATGAGGCAATAAAATTTAAGGAGGATAAAATTATGGAAGATTTATCAATCCTAAGTGTAGAACAAATGAGTGGTCTTAATTACATGTGTTCATGTGGTAAAAATCATAGTGTAGGGATAGATGCGATAAAAGTTGGCAAAGGGGTTATAACTCAGCTACCAAGTATAATCAAGTGCTATGAGGGAAAAAAAGTCTTTATTATAGAAGACACCCATACATTTGACGTAGCAGGCAAAAAAGTTGAAGAATTATTAAAGGATAAATTTAAAGTTAGTAAATACGTATTTGAAGAGGAACATTTACATCCCAGTGAAATAACTCTCGGAAGATTATTGCTCGAAATACCAAAGAATACATCACTTATTATTGCAGTAGGATCCGGTACAATTAATGATATTTCAAGGTTTTTGAGTTATAAACTCCGTATTCCTTATGTAATTGTGGGGACAGCACCTTCGATGGATGGTTATGCTTCGGTAGTTTCTCCACTAATACGAGATGGTGTAAAAGTTACTTATGACGGCGTATATCCATTAGCAATTGTTTGCGACGTTGATATTATGAGTAGGGCTCCTATGTTAATGCTTCAAGCAGGGCTCGGAGATATTCTAGGTAAATATACAGCTCTTGCAGATTGGCATGTTGCAAATACTTTAAATGGTGAATATTTTTGCCCTGAGGTAGAAAAATTAGTCCTTAGTACTTTGAAGAAGTGCGAGGAAGTAGCTGTTGGTGTCATAAGTAGAGATGCTAAGACTGTAGAGAATATAACTGAAGCATTAATCTTATCAGGAATTGCAATTGGAATGGTTGGAGCCTCAAGGCCAGCATCTGGTGGAGAACACTATTTATCTCATTGTTATGAAATGATGTTTATGAATAGTGGAGATGATGCAAAATGGCTTCATGGTAATACTGTAGGTGTAGCTGTAGGTGTCGTAGCTTATGCATTTAAATATGTTATAGATTTAGATATTAAAGAAATACTTACAAAAGGTGACTACTTAAATCTTGATAAAAATAAATGGAAGCAAAATATAATAGATGTATTCACTATTAGTGCAACAAACATTATTGAATTTAAGCAAGATAGTATTAATTTCGATGAAAATGAAAGAAAAGCTAAGATGAATGAAATATTTACTAAATGGGATGATATAAAAAACATTTGTGATGTTAATGTTCCAGAGCCAGAGGAAATAATTAAGACTTTGAAAAAAGCGGGTGCAGTTTGGAACCCTAAAGAGTTAGGCCTAAGCAAAGAACTCTTCAGGAAAAGTTTTATTGCTGCTAAGGATATGCGTAATAGATATGGTATTCTTCAACTTCTTGAAGATATAGGAATGCTTGATGACGCTGCAACTTATATAATGAACATTTATTATAAATAAGTTATAGGCTAATCTCTAAATGAATAACAAACCATTTTACAAAGGAGAGGTTATAGGTATGATAGGTAGAATACTTGATTCAAAGGAGAGCTCAAAAGATATTTTAAAAAAAGTAAAATGTTTTATCCTCGATCTTGATGGTACTGTTTATTTAGGAGATAAAATATTGGAAGGTTCTATAAGCTTTATAGAAGAGTTAGAAAAAAATAATATAAAATTTAAATTTTTCACTAATAATTCTTCTAAAAACGCAGAAGTCTATATAAAAAGAATTAAAAAAATGGGATATAATTTGAGTGATGATAAAATGCTTATTTCAAATTATGTAATTATTAATTATATAAAAGAAAATATGCCAAACAAGAAAGTATTTGTTTTAGGTACGGAGTATTTGAAAAATGATTTTAGACGAGCAGATATTAATGTAGTTACTGATAATGCAGATGTTGTTGTTGTGGGATTTGATACTTCGCTCGTATATGAAAATGTTTCTAAAGCTTGTGAACTTATAAGAAATGGAGCTACCTTCTTAGGTGTAAATCCTGACTTTAATTGTCCGACTGAAGATGGATTCATACCAGATTGTGGGTCAATATGTTCTATGATTACAGCGTCTACTGGAGTGGTTTCAGAATACTTTGGTAAACCATCACATCATACATTAGATTATGTACTTAAAAATACTGGATTTCGCGAGGAAGAAATTGCTTTTGTAGGGGATAGGATTTATACAGACATTGCTATTGGTAAAGGTAATGATTCTGTGACTATTCTCGTTTTAACAGGGGAAGCAAAACTTGAGGATTTAGTTGAGTCTGAAGTGCAACCTACACTTATATTTAATTCTTTAGGGAACGTGAAAACCGTGTTAGAAGAAATTTATAAGTGATTTTTGAGTGATATTATATTCAAACATAACATTAATGCGTTAGTTAGATAAATTTATTTTATCAAACTAACGCATTTTGTTTTATTAAATTGGTTAAATTTATAAAAATGGGAAAGAAATTTTAAAGAAAATTAAATGAATATAGACTCATGAACAAGGCTATGAATAGTATTAAATGTAAAATATATAATATTTTAGTACTATTTACTATTTGACATAAAAATATCATTTTGTATTAAACATGTATTGCAGTAAAAGATTAACGCTATTAAAGATTTTTAAATTTAGCAATTTTAATAAGAAAAAATTGTTGAATATTTTTTTTATTTAAGATATGTGTTAGTAAAATGACCAACATTATTATGATTCTGAAATAATTAACAATAAAATCAGAATAGTCTAATAATTAGTATGCTATCAATATGTATATATATGCATTGATAATGAATATATATACATAAGTAAACGTTACATGTGAAGGATTTAACGCAAAATAGTGAATAAATATTCAGAAAAGCTATTGCATTTGCAAATTTTCTTTAGTATAATCTAAACATACAACAGGGGGGCAAACATAAAACAATAAATTGTTATAAAACATGAATAGACATTAAATAATGAGAAAAATATTAATGTTAATAAAAAAAAAGAGGAGTGATAGTTATGCAAAAAAGTGCTTATTTTATTCCTACTATAAATTTATTTGGTGAAGGATCGGTTAATGATGTTGGAACTCAGATTAAAACACTAGGTGGTAAAAAGGTATTAATCGTTACAGATGCAATGTTAGCTAAATTGGGTATGGCAGATAGAGTTAAAAGTATAATAGAAGACGCTGGACTTGAATGCGTAATTTTTAATGGCGCAGAACCAAATCCAACTGATTTAGATGTAGCAGCAGCTTTTGAAGCATGGACTAAGAATTCATGCGACGCAATAGTATCTCTTGGCGGTGGTTCTTCTCATGATTGTGCTAAAGGTCTTGGACTTGTAGCTTCTAATGGTGGAAATATTAGAGATTATGAAGGATTAGATAAATCAACTAAGGATTTCCCACCTTTCGTTGCAGTTAATACTACAGCTGGTACTGGTTCAGAAATGACTCGTTTCTGTATAATAACAAATACTTCACGTAAAGTTAAAATGGCTATAGTTGATTGGAGAGTAACACCAAAAGTTTCAATTAATGATCCAGAATTAATGGTTGGTATGCCACCATCACTTACTGCTGCTACTGGTATGGACGCTCTTACTCATGCAATAGAGGCATATGTATCTACTGCAGCTAATCCTCTTACAGATTCTGCAGCTTTAATGGCTATAAAACTTATATCTAAATACCTATCCAAAGCAGTTGCAAATGGTACAGATTTGGAAGCAAGAGAACAAATGGCTTATGCTCAATTCTTAGCTGGTATGGCTTTTAATAATGCAAGCCTTGGATATGTACATGCTATGGCACATCAATTAGGTGGATTCTACAACTTGCCTCATGGTATCTGTAATGCTATTTTACTTCCAATAGTATCTGAGTTTAATGTCTTAGCTCGCGCTGAGAGATTCGCTGATATCGCTGCTGCAATGGGTGAAAATATAAGTGGACTTTCTGTTACTGCAGCTGCTCAGGTTGCGATTGACTCAATTAAAAGATTATCAAAATCAGTTGGTATTCCTGCAGGACTTACTGAACTTGGAGTTAAAGAAAAAGATTTCGAAGTAATGGCTGGAAATGCAAAAAATGATGCATGTCAAGCAACAAATCCACGCCTTGCTACTTTGAAACAAGTAGTTGAATTATTTAGACAAGCAATGTAATATTATCACTTTAAGTAAGTGATTAACACAATAAAAAATATTTTATATTTAAAGATTTAGGGGCGTATGCCCCTTTTTTATTTTGTATGTTTTATGCCCTTGCCGACTTGAAAATTAAGTGGTAGTGAAAATAATTAAATATATAATTAAGTTAATTAAGTTATGCCAAAAATCGTTTTTATTTTCACATTTATGTGGTATATTGTTTATATAGTTTAATATTGTTAATGTAAAATATTTTTATTTATGGTTATTTATATTATACTATTTTATTAGTTGTTCTCCGAGTTATATTTCCTAAGGAATTATAACCGTTAAGGGTAAATTGGAAACGATTTACCTTTCCATTTTTTAGGAGTGATGATTTATTGTCATATCCTTTTACACATATAAAGTATAGGGGGGGTTTTTATGAAAAAATCAAGAAGTAAATCAAGTTTTAAGGGGTTACTGATGATGTCACTTTGTGTTGTTATTATTTTTACTATAACAGCATGTGCAAAAAAAGAAAGAACTATGGTACTAGCAACAACAACAAGCACTCAAGATTCAGGACTTTTGGATTATTTGTTACCATTATTTAAAGCAGACACAAATATTACAGTTAAGGTACTCGCTAAAGGAACAGGAGAAGCTTTAGAAGTTGCTAAGCGTGGAGATGCCGATGGATTGCTTGTACATGCAAAGTCTCAAGAACTTCAATTTGTTAAAGATGGATTTGGAACTGAAAGGCTTGAAGTGATGTATAATGACTTTATATTAGTAGGACCAAAAGATGATCCTGCAAAGATTAAAGAGAAAGCTCCAACTGATGCATTAGCTGCATTAAAATTAATTAGTAGCAGTAAAGCAAACTTTATATCTAGAGGGGATAAATCAGGTACTAATACAAAAGAACTTGCTATATGGAAGTCAGCAGGAATAACACCTACTGGAAAATGGTATATATCAGCAGGAAAAGGAATGGGAGCAGTACTTACAATGGCATCTGAGAAAAAAGCTTATACATTAACAGACAGAGCTACATATTTAAATATGAAATCTACATTAGATTTGGAGATTGTTACTGAAAAGGGAAAAGATTTATTAAATCAATATGCTTTAATAAGATTAGCCACAGATAAAAATAAAATTAAATCAGAGGAAGCAAATGAATTTATTGATTGGATGCTTTCTGCTAAAGGACAAAAGCTTATAGGTGAATATGGCAAGGAGAAATATGGCATGGCTTTATTTGTACCTAATGCGAAAAAATAGGTGATTTTATGAGTTATTATGGAGAAGTTGTACATATAGTTTTTTTATCCTTGTTTGTTTCGGTTACAGCAACATTAATAGCGTCAATGGCAGGTATGGTATTAGCAATACCTCTTGCCTTAAAAGATTTTAGGATAAAAAAATATATTGTAAGAATATCTGAAACTTCTATGAGTATTCCACCAGTGCTAATGGGACTGGTGGTTTATCTATTACTTTCAAGAAAGGGACCACTAGGTCATCTTGAACTGTTATTTACTCCTACGGCAATGATTATAGCTCAGAGTCTTTTAGTATTTCCAATAGTTTTTGGACTTACTGTTTCAGCAATAGGGGGTCGTGGGAGGGAAATAAAGAAAAACTGTATTTCTTTAGGCGCAGGGAATAGAGAAACTTTAATTTTAATCATAAGTGAGTGCAAAGCTCAACTTTTTTCTGTTGTTGCTGTTGGTTTTGGAAGGGCAATTTCTGAGGTTGGTGCAGTGATGATGGTAGGTGGGAATATAAAAGGTGATACAAGGGTAATGACCACATATATAGCTTTAGAAACAGGCCAGGGTAAATTTTCTGAAGCCATTATAATAGGAATTATATTACTTCTTGTTGCATTTATGGTTAATTTTATTTTACATGGACTTAGTAAGATAGATGAAAAATAGGTGATAGGGTATGAATATTAGATTAATAGATGTATGTAAAGAGTACAATGGAAAAGAAGTATTAAATATAGATCAGCTAGATTTTAAGGAAGGCTACGTTTATGCATTACTAGGTTTGAATGGTAGTGGAAAGACTACTCTTTTGCAGTGTGTTTCAGGTCTTGAGGATTTTACAAGGGGAACAGTATTATATGACAATAAAGAATTTGGTGAATTTGTGAAAAGAGATATATCAGTTATGCTTCAAAGTCCATATTTATTCAATTCTTCAGTAATTGAAAATATAATAATGGGATTGAAATTCAGAAAATTCAGTAAAAAAGCAATTGAGGAAAGAATAAGCCACTATATGAATTGCTTCGAAATAGATGACTTGCTTAATAAAAATACTAGAGAGTTATCAGGTGGAGAACAGGCTAAAGTGTCACTACTTAGAACAGCTATTTTGGAAACGAAGATGACTTTTTTGGATGAACCTACTGCAAGTATGGATATTGAAAGTACTTTGAGAGCCGAAAAACTTATAAAAGCTATGGCAAAAGGGAATAGAAGTGTTATTTTAGTCACTCATGATTTAATTCAAGCTGAGAGAGTAGCGGATTTTATTATTTTTTTAGACAAGGGAAGGATTATTGAACAAGGAGAAAAACATAAGGTTCTTAATTTTCCAGAGCATAAATTGTTAAGACAGCTTTTAAAAAGGAGTGATGACAATGATAAAAACTGCAATATTAACCATGAGTGATAAGGGATTTCGAGGGGAACGAATTGATGGAACGGGTCCTGCAATAAGAAGTGAATTAGAAGGCAAAGGATATGTTATAAGTTTTTATAAAATGATTCCTGATGAAATAGGGGAAATAGAAAAAGAATTAATTTATTTATGTGATGAACTTAAGGTGGATTTAATTTTAACTAATGGTGGAACGGGATTTTCTAAAAGAGATGTTACTCCAGAGGCAACTCAAAATGTAATCGAAAAATATGTACCGGGAATAGGTGAGGTTATGAGGATGAAATCACTCCAAATTACTTCAAAGGCAATGTTATCACGGAGCATAGCAGGAATCCGTAAAGAAACTTTAATCATTAATCTTCCAGGAAGCCCAAAAGGCGCTGTAGAAAATCTTCAATTTGTATTGCCTGCAATTCCACATGGAATTGCAATACTTAAAGGAGAGGCCAGCGAATGTGCTAGAAGCTAGCATATGTGCTAGAAGCTAGAAAATAAACTAGAAGTTGATTAACTTAATTGAAAATAAAATACTTAAGAGCTTGGAGGAGTTAGAATGGAACTTTTCAATGTAGTATCTATAGAGGAAGTTAAACAAATAATAGATAAATCATTTACCTATGAGATTGGCTGTGAAAAGGTTAACATTTTACAAAGTGTTGGTAGAATTTGTTTTCAAGATGTATTAGCAGAATGTAACATTCCAGAATTTAAAAGATCAACAGTAGATGGTTTTGCAGTAAGTTCAAAGGATGTATCTGGAGCTAGTGAAGCAATGCCTTCTATGATTGAATTTAAGGGCGAGATATTCATGGGTAAGGTACCACCCTCTGATATTTTAAGAGGGGAGTGTTTATATATACCTACAGGAGGAATGCTTCCAAAGAATGCGGATAGCGTTGTGATGGTAGAGTATAGTCATAAGATAGATGAAAATACTGTACTAATTTATTCACCTGTGGCTATGGGTGATAATGTAATACAGGTTGGAGAGGATATAAATACTCAGGATATTGTCATAAAAAAAGGAGACAAGCTTAGGCCATATGAGATAGGCGTTTTAGCAAGTATTGGAATTTCTGAGGTAACAGTATATAAAAGACCAAGAGTTGCTATTATTTCTACTGGAGATGAAGTAGTACCTTGCGAAGTTAAACCAACTTTAGGTGAAATACGTGATATAAACACATATCTTCTTTCGTCTTTACTAATTGATGATGGAATCCAGCCAGTAAGTTATGGAATTATAAAAGATGATTATGATCATTTAAAGTCTACAGTTGATAAAGCATTTAATGAATGTGATTTGGTACTAATTTCAGGCGGTAGTTCTGTAGGCAAGAAGGATCAAACTTTAAAGGTTATGTCTTCTTACGTCGATGGGGAGATTTTGGTACATGGAATTGCAGTGAAACCAGGTAAACCAACAATAATAGGAAAACATAAAGAGAAAATAATATTTGGACTTCCAGGGCACCCACTTGCATGTTCTATTGTTTATAAAATTCTTGTTAAAAATTATATAGATAGCTTAACTTCTCAAAGTGGAAAAATATATGGGACCAATGCAGTTATGAGTTTAAATTACCACAAAGCTAAAGGGCGAGAGGAATATTTACCTGTAGAGCTTGAAACAATAGAAAATAGAGTTATTGCAAAACCTGTATTTGGTAAATCAGGACTAATATCAGTATTTTCAAAGGCCTGGGGTTATATAAAGATAGACAAGAATGAAGAAGGTGTACGCGAAGGTCAAGTAGTTGAAGTTTACAGATTATAAAATACCCTAAATACAATTACAAAGGGGATGAGAGAATTGGCTCAAAAAATTTTTCTATCAAATATGGATTTGAATGAGGCAATTAAATTATATTTTAATAAGTTATCAGGTATTAATGGTGAAAAGGAAAATGTGACTACATGGGATTGCGCAGGAAGGGTTTCATACGCACCAGTTTTCGCGAAAATATCTTCTCCTTTTTATAATAGTTCTGCTATGGACGGCATTGCAACTATAAGTACAAAAACATATGGAGCAACTGATCGGAGCCATATAAATCTTCAAGAGGGAATTGACTATTTAGTAGTAGATACCGGAGACCCAATTCCTAAAGAATATGATAGCGTAATCATGGTAGAGGATTTGATAAATATAGAAAAAGGAAAAGTAGCTATATATAAGAGTGCTGCCCCTTTTCAAAATATTAGACCTATTGGAGAAGATATTGTAGAAACTCAACTTATTATTCCTTCCAAGCATATAATTAGACCTGTTGATATAGGATCTATTATAGCAGGTGGAGTAAATGAGGTTGAGGTGTATAAAAGGCCAGTAGTTGGAATAATTCCAACCGGAACTGAGATGGTTGAGCCAGGAAGTGATCTCAAAGTTGGAGATATAATTGAGTTCAATTCAAGAGTGTTCTCGGCTCAGGTTAAGGAATGGGGAGGAGTGCCTTTAAGATTTGATATAGTAATAGATGATTATGCACTGATTTTGGAAGCTATAAAAAAAGCAGTGGATTTATGCGATATTGTACTTATAAGTGCAGGTTCTTCAGCTGGTAGGGAGGATTTCACTAGCACAGCACTTGAGGAATTAGGTGAAGTTTATGTACATGGAGTAGCTATAAAACCTGGTAAACCTGTTATTCTTGGGAGTATAGCTGGTAAGCCTGTGGTTGGTATACCGGGATTTCCTGTATCCGCTTATTTCGTAATGGAGAATATTTGCAAGAGAGTAGTTCATACTTATTTAGGGATAAATAATGAAGACCAAAAAACTGTTGAGGCAACACTTACAAGGCGTACTATGTCCACCCTAAAATATTTAGAGTTTGTTAGAGTTAAAATTGGAAATGTAGCAGGAAAGTATATCGCAACACCTATAAGTCGTGGAGCTGGCACAACAATGTCTTTAGTTAGGGCAGATGGTGTACTTGAAATCCCACAAAATGTGGAGGGCTATGAAGCTAAAACTGTAGTGAAGGTTAAGCTCTTAAGAAGCCTTGAAGAAATTAATAATACTCTTATTTGCATTGGAAGTCACGACCCAATAGTAGATATAGCGTCGGACCTTTTTCACATCAAAAACGGAAAATATTTTCTTTCCTCAGCACATGTTGGAAGTATGGGAGGAATAATGGCGCTTATTGGGTCTGAAACCCATATAGCACCTATTCATTTATTGGATATGGAAGATGGTAGTTATAATATTTCTTATATTAAAAAATATTTACCTAATAGGCCTATGGCGTTAATTAAAGGTGTTAAAAGAATTCAGGGAATTATAGTTCCAAAAGGGAATCCTTTAGGTATTAAATCCCTTATGGACATAGTTACAAAAGGTAGAAAATTTGTTAATAGACAAAGAGGTTCAGGTACAAGGTTGTTTTTAGATTATAACTTGAAAAAACTTAATATTGAGCCAGAAAGCATAACTGGGTATGAAAGGGAGGAATTTACACATATTGCAGTTGCAGCAGTAGTTGCGGCAGGAGATGCAGATTGTGGACTTGGAGTTTATTCAGCAGCCAAGTTAATGAACCTTGATTTCATAGAACTTGGGAATGAGGAATATGATTTTGCTGTGCCTAAGGAATTTTTAAATACGGAAATGATAACAGAATTTATTAAGGTAATTAAGTCGGATGAATTTAAAAGAGAGCTTGATATACTTTGTGGCTATGATTATACTGAAATAGGGGAAATAATTGAACTTTAGGAGAGGGTTATATGAAAGATAGTCATGGAAGAGAAATCAATTACTTAAGGGTATCTGTAACTGATAGGTGTAATTTAAGATGTCAATATTGCATGCCAGAACAAGGAATTATTAGTAAGGAACATGATGATATTCTACGTTTTGAAGAAATCTTAAAAATTGTAAAGGTTGCAGTAACACTAGGTATTAACAAAATAAGGTACACTGGTGGTGAGCCGCTAGTAATGAAAGATATAGATAAACTTATATATGAAACATCAAAACTACCAGGAATAGATGACATTTCTATAACAACAAATGGCATTTTGCTTTCTGATATGGCAAGCGACCTTAAAAAAGCTGGACTTAATAGAGTTAATATTAGCCTTGATACTTTGGACGCAGAAAAGTTTAATAGTATAACAAGGATAGGAAATTTAGATAAAGTACTTGAAAGCATAGATAAATGTCTAACACTTGGTTTAAAACCAGTGAAAATTAATACGGTATTAATGAGAGGTTTTAATGACTTTGAGTTTGATGATTTTTTAAACTTAACTCGAAAGCTACCAATCGAAATAAGATTTATTGAACTCATGCCAATAGGAGAGGGTATAAAGCTTTTTGAAAAAAGTAAAATTAGTTTTAAGGAAATATTAGATCAACATCCTGAGTTAATTCATATTGAAACACCGAAAAGTAGTACTGCTCAATTGTACAAGCTTCAGGGTGCAAAAGGGAAAATTGGTTTTATTAGCCCTGTAAGTTGTAAATTTTGCTCAGATTGTAATAAAATAAGGTTAACATCTATAGGTACTATTAAACAATGTCTTCATTCAAAGGAAGAAATAAACCTTAAGCAATACTTAAATAACGAAGAGTTGCTTACAAAAATATTGAAACAAGCAATTTTTGACAAACCACTTGAACATCATCTTGAGGAAGAAAAAATTAGTAGAAGCGAAAAGATGATGTATCAGATAGGGGGCTAAGTTATGGAACTTACGCACATAAATGAAGAAGGAAGAGCAAAAATGGTAGATGTATCAGAAAAAAGAGATACAGTTCGTCAAGCGGTGGCAGTTGGATCAATATCTATGAATCGAGAAACCCTTGATAGAATAAATGATGGATCTATTTCAAAAGGAGATGTACTAGCTGTAGCGCAGGTGGGTGGAATTATGGGTGCGAAAAACACTTCACAAATAATACCGATGTGTCATCCTATAATGATATCTGGTTGTGATATTAGCTTTAAAATTGACATTGAAAACACAAAAATTGATATAACTGCAACCACAAAAACTGTAGGGAAAACTGGTATTGAAATGGAAGCACTAAGTGCAGTATCTGTTGCAGCACTAACTATCTATGATATGTGTAAGGCAATAGATAGGGGAATGGTTATAAGTAACATTATGCTTGCATCAAAAAGCGGAGGAAAATCAGGAATATTTGAAAGGAAGGGATTGTAATGGCAAAGGTTAATGCAGTAAATATAAGTGAGAAAAAAGGTGTGATAAAACATCCAATAGAAAAAGGATTTTTTAAAATTAATCACGGACTCGAGGGAGATGCACATGCAGGAAATTGGCATAGGCAAGTGAGTTTTCTTGGGGAAGAGAGTATTGAAAAAATGAGAGCTACTGGAGTAGAAGGTTTGTGCTCAGGAAAGTTTGCTGAAAATATTACAACTGAGGGAATAGTTTTGTTTGAACTTCCAATTGGAACTAAACTTAGAGTGGGAGAGGTACTTTTCGAGGTAACACAGATAGGGAAAGAATGCCATAAAGGTTGTGAAATTATGAAACTTGTTGGTGACTGTATAATGCCAAGAGAGGGAATATTTGCTATAGTGCTTGAGGAGGGCTATGTTAAAGCCGGAGACAATGTAATAGTGGAGGCATAAGCTTTATGGAAGCAAACGAAAAAACGTCGCATGATACGTGTAATAAAATGGAACTAAAGCCTGAAAATTCATTTAGTACCAAAATTATTGAAGGTCTCGAACTACAGAAAAAGTTAGAGGATAATAAAGAACTTATTTTAAATGCTGTTCCATATATAAATCATTTATACGATTTTGTAAGAGGTTCTGATTTTTTTGCATTGTTATGTGATGGCAATGGATGTATCTTAAACGTAGTTGGAGATGATCAAATATTGTTAGAAGCTTTGAGATTGAAAATGATTGCAGGTGCATACATGGATGAAGTCCATATTGGAACAAATGCAATGAGCCAGGTACTCTCTATGGGAGTACCTGTTCAAGTATCTGGGAAAGAGCATTTTATTAATGAATATCATAAATGGACATGTTGCGCTGCACCAATTAAGGATGATACTGGTAATATAATTGGGATTATTAACTTAACTGGGTATATAGAAAATGTAAATCCACATACTTTGGGGATGGTAGTGGCTGCAGCAAACGCTATTGAAAAAATGATTGAAAATAACAAATATAATTTAATGCTTCAGATATCGAAAAAACGATTAGAAACGACTTTTAATTCTATTTCTTCAGGTATTTTGACTTGTGACTTATTGGGGAACATTACAACAATGAATAAACAAGTTATCAATATGTTTGGTTATGGTGAGTTAGAAATGAAAAATATGAAAATCCCCAATTTAATTCTAAATTTTCATAAAGTAATAGAACGGCTTAATGAAAAGAAAGACTTTATGAATGAAGATGTGTATGTAAATACCAGGGTCAATAAACTACAATTTACGCTATGTGCATACCCAATTTATGGCCCTAATATGAAAATTGAAGAAATAACGCTCCAATTTTGTGAATTGAATAAGGCTAGGAGGCTTGAGGCGAAAATACTAAGTGGTCAAGCCGTATATACTTTCAACAAAATAATAGGAGTAAATAACAAGTTTAAAGAACTTATTGTGTATGCAAAAAAAATTGCAGATAGCAAGTCTACAATATTGATTAGTGGTGAGAGCGGAACAGGCAAGGAAATTTTTGCCCAAGCTATTCACAATTACAGTAAACGACGCGAAGGACCTTTTATAGCTGTAAATTGTGGTGCTATTCCAATAACACTTATAGAATCTGAACTTTTTGGTTATGACGAAGGAGCATTTACAGGTGCAAAAAAAGGTGGTAATATAGGAAAATTTGAAATTGCTAAGGGTGGTACAATTTTTCTGGATGAAATAGGAGAAATGCCTACTGATATGCAGATCAGATTATTAAGAGTAATTGAAGAAGGAGTAATAAATAGAATAGGGAGTTCAAAACCAATAAATATCGATGTAAGAATTATGGCAGCTACAAATAAGGAGCTAAAATATGAGGTTGAGAATGGAAATTTTAGAAAAGATCTTTATTATAGACTAAATGTTCTCCCATTACAATTACCACCACTCAGAGAACGCAAAGAGGATATAGAAGAACTTGTGAATTATTATATGAGAAAAACCTCTAAAAAGTTAAATAAACACATTGTGAATATTTCAAAGGAATATATGAATTATCTTAAGAATTATGATTGGCCAGGAAATATAAGGGAACTCGAGAATGTAATTGAACTTATAGTTAATTCTGAAGTAATTCAGATGAATTTATGGAATGAAGTATCCGAGGAAAAAACTAAATCAATAAATTCATATAGTGGAAATACTTTAGAACAGATGGAAAAACATTATATAACTGAAGTTATTAAAGAAGTTGAAGGTAATATGACTTTAGCTGCAAAAATATTAGATATTGCAAGAAGTTCCTTATATAGAAAAATAGAAAAATATAACATTGATGTCCGAAAGTGAAACACTGTTCTAAAATGCAACATTCAAATTAGAACAAAGTGTATTAAAATAGGACTATGATTAAATATTCTTATAATTGATTTTATACAATACTTGCAACGTAGTAGTATGAATGCTTCCCATAAAAACTTTATTGGTTTATATTGGCATAGAAATTGCTATTATGTAGGTGTATAGAATAAAATATAAGGGGGCTTAAGTTTTATGTATGGTTATAATGGTAAAATATTAAGAATTAATTTAACGGATAGAACTGTTAAGGTTGAAAACCTTGACTTAGAATTAGCTAAAAAGTTTATTGGCGGTAGAGGGCTCGGAACAAAATTATTCATGGATGAAGTAGATCCAATGGTTGATCCACTAAGCGCTGAAAATAAGCTTATAATTGTTACAGGACCATTAACAGGTACACCTGTTCCAACTGGTGGAAGATATATGGTTGTTACAAAATCACCACAATCAGGAACAATTGCTTGTTCAAATTCAGGTGGTTACTGGGGAGCTGAATTTAAGGCTACGGGTCATGATATAATTATACTTGAAGGTAAAGCAGATTCACCAGTTTACTTATCAATAATTGATGATAAGGTAGAAATAAAGGATGCTAGTAGTCTTTGGGGAAAACTTGTTACAGAAACTACAGATACTATAAAGAAAGAAATGCCTGATAAATCAAAAGTTATGACTATTGGACCCGCAGGTGAAAGATTATCTAGAATGGCTTCTATAATGAATGAGTATGACAGAGCAGCAGGTCGTTCTGGTGTTGGAGCTGTTATGGGTTCTAAAAATCTTAAAGCTATTGCTGTTAAAGGAAGTTTAAAACCAGAAATAGCAAATCCTGATAAGCTTAAAGAAGTTTCAAAGGTTTGGATGAAGACTATAAAAGAGAATGGAGTTACAGGTGCAGGTCTTCCAACATACGGAACAGCAGTCCTTGTAAACATACTTAATGAAAGTGGTGTACATCCAGTTAATAATTTCCAAAAATCTTATTTTGAAAAAGCCGATGACCTTAGTGGTGAGACAATGACCAAAGATTACTTAGTAAGAAAAAATCCTTGTTTTAGATGCCCAATCGCTTGTGGTAGATATGTTAAAATACCAGATATGGGTATAGAGGTTGGGGGACCAGAATATGAAACACTTTGGTCTTTTGGTTCAGATTGTGGAATATCGGATATGATTGCAACGTTCAAGGCAAACTATTGGTGTAATGAATATGGTATGGATACAATTTCTGTAGGAGCAACAATTGCTGCTGGAATGGAACTTTACCAAAGAGGATACATCAAAGAAGAAGAACTTGAGGGAATTCCTTTAGAATTTGGAAATGCACAGGGAATGCTTGATTGGACAATAAAAATAGGAAAATGCGAAGGATTTGGAGCAAAAATGGCTCAAGGTTCATATAGACTTTGTGATTCATATGGTGCAGCGCAGCTTTCAATGTCAGTTAAGAAACTTGAAATCCCAGCTTATGATCCAAGAGGTATAATGGGTCAAGGACTTGAATTTGCTACATCCAACAGGGGCGGCTGTCATGTAAGAGGATATATGATATCACCAGAAATACTAGGACTTCCACAAAAATTAGATAGATTTGCACTTGAGGGAAAAGCTACTTGGACTAAGATTTTCCAAGACTTAACTGCATCTATTGATTCACTTGGTTTATGTTTGTTTACATCATTTGCTATGGGAGCTCCAGATTATGCTGATTTGTATAATGCTGTATGTGGCACTGAGCATACTGCAGAATCTTTACTTGAAGCAGGAGATAGAATTTATAATATTGAAAGACAATTTAATTTACGAGCTGGAATAGATGCATCTCAGGATACATTACCAAAAAGATTACTCACAGAGCCAATTCCAGAAGGACCATCTAAAGGTAATGTACACAGATTAGCAGAACTTCTTCCAGGATATTACCTCGAGCGAGGATGGGACGAAAAAGGTATTCCAACTGCAGAAAAATTAAAAGCGTTGGGATTATAGTTTCAAAAGCCTGGGTTAAATATAATACAGCATGGTCGAAATCATGGACCATGCTGATGATTTAATTATCTAATTGGGAGGTGAGAATGTGAAAATTACAGTGAAATTATTTGCTACATTTAGAGATGGTAGGGACAAAATTCAAATTTTTGAACTGGAACAAGGTAAAACTCCTAAAGATGTTATTGCTGTTTTAGGAATAGAAGAGGCTGAGATTGCAATTTTACTTGTTAATGGACGTGATGGCCAATTTGACAAGCCACTTTTAGAGGGAGATCTAATAGCACTTTTCCCACCAGTTGGAGGAGGATAATAACATAATAATTTGTTATTATTCTAATACTACATTTATAAACCGCATGAATAGTTACATATTCATGCGGTTTATTTAAATATAGGAGTAAAGAATTAAGGTTTGGAGGAAATAAATGGAGTTTGCTAAAAAAGAGTTTGAGATGAGAGGAATGAAAAGGATAGAAATAGTAAATTATTTTTTTGATATTGGTGGGAAAAAAATAAGTGATGAGAACTTAATTGGGAAGGGGTGGAAGGTCCAAATAAGTCAAGAAAAATTAGTTTCATTAGGCTCATTTAAAATTCCCGCTACAGTAGTAATATTATCATGCAGAAAAGATCTTATTGATAAAATGGTAAGTGCTTTTAATTTAAGATTTTTATCAGCTGGGGGATGAAAAAATATTATAATAAATAAAGATAAGGGAATCAGTGTAGAATTTAACTGATTCCCTTATCTTATATAATTTCACATGAGTTAGTATATTCGACGGGAGTAGTGATTGTTGGGTGAGCACCGCATAAATTACATTTTGGTGATTTATTAGTGTTAATAAAATCAAAGTCGCAATCCAAGGCATCATAGTAGATTATTCTATTACATAAAGTTTCGCTAGCGCCAATGAGCAATTTTACAACCTCAGCTGCTTGAATAAATCCCATCACTCCAGGTACGGGTCCTAAAACGCCTGATTCAGAGCAACTCATAACGTTATTTTGCTCGGGGGTAACAGGGAAAACGCAACGATAACATGGACCTTCATTTGGGAGTATAGTCATAATTAATCCATGAAACTTTACAGCAGCAGCATCAACAAGTGGTTTATTTAAAAAGAAACAAAAGTCATTTAAAAGATACCGAGCTGGAAAATTATCAACTCCATCAATAATAACATCATAATCTTTAATTATGTCTTTAGCATTGTTAACATTGATGTCAGTATTGTAAGTTACTACTTTAATATTTGAATTAATATTTTTTATAAAGACTTCTGCTGAGTCTACCTTTGGCATATCAATTCTAGAGGTTGAATGAAGTATTTGACGGTTAAGATTACTAATTTCTACCTTGTCATAATCGACAAGACCAATGGTTCCAATTCCTAAAGAAGCTAAAGCAAATGCTACAGGGGACCCAAGGCCACCAGTACCCACAATTAATACTTTACTATCTGAAAGTTTTTTAGTATTTTTATTTTTTTCTAAATTTAAAGATAATTGATTATCAGAATAACTATCTTTAAAAAAATCAGTTATTGCTGAATTTGTGAGTTTTTTATCAGATTTGTAGAATAACATTGGTAGAAGATCAAAAAATAAAGGTTTATCTAATACCGTCCCAATATTTAAACAAAGTTTTATACATTCAATTGTTGTGAGTGCCTCAAGAAGGTTATGAGAAAGAATATTACTTTCTTTATCATAAGTTTTATTATGAAGTGGATTAAAATCTAAGTTAAGGGGATTTGTTATTAAAGAATTGAAATCGACTTCATTACAAAAAGTTCGAAGAATCCCTTTCCAACCACTGTTAATTGCTACAATTGTAGGAATAAATTCAGATGTAGTTTGGCTACTAGAAGAACGCCTCGAAATACTTTCCAGGTCCTCACAATTACTAATTAATATTCTAATTTCAAAATCTTCATAAGAAAGTGAGTTACTGCGAACTATTGGTAATTCATTATCAATAAGAGCAACCACTACATCTTCATTGAGATCTTTTATATTTTTACATAACTCATCATATCCATTGTCATCTTTAAAAGAACAAGAAATATGACCTATTCCAGAGGCAGCAAGATAATATATAAGGGAAGAGGCCTCTTGTACGTTAGATGCATACAAATAAATCTTTGATTCTAATAGTCTCTTTTGGCCAGGACCACTTATTTCAGGAATTATTATATGTCTTAAATATCTATTAATTTGATTTTTCGATAAAATCATTAAATAAGACCTCCTCTATTATAAAAATAAGATAAATTATTTTTGAGATAATAAATAATTTTTTATTGCATTGTGTAATGCATCAGCTGCTATATTTGAACAAAGTAACTTTTCCTTTGGTAATCCTCCAAGGGCATTTGAAACATCTTCATTTTGTATATTTAAGGCTTCCGAAAGGCTTTTATTAATTGCCAATAATGTAACCATGCTACTTGCAGCAATAGCTGCACCACATCCAAAGGTTTTAAATTTAATATCTATCAATAAATTGTTTCTTACTTTGATAAAAATTTTTATTTTGTCACCATCTATTGGATTACCGACTTCACCAATAGCATCTGCATCAGGCATTTCTCCAACATTTCTTGGATCAGAAAAATGATCCATAACAATATCATTATACATGGGTACACCTCCACGAAAAAATATAAGCATATTTTCTAAATAATAAATGATGTAAGTATTCTGATCTTCTTTATTCTGTTCTCTTTAACTTCCTCTATTTTAAATGTTATATTTTTATATATAACAGTTTTTATCTCATTTTCTATTGGAATATATCCCATAATGCCGATTAAAAAACCACCAATTGTATTGAAATTTTTAGAAACTAATTTCAATTTCAAATAGTCATTTAATTCGTCCAGTGGGAGAAGACCACTCACTATATAAGTATTATCATCAACTTTTTTTATAAATGGTTCATCATCATCATATTCATCTTTGATATCTCCCATAATTTCTTCTATAAGGTCGTCTATTGTAACTATTCCTGAAAAACCTCCATATTCATCTATGAGTATAGCCATGTGATGTTTTGAACTTTGTAATTCTTTGAATAATACATCTATCTTTTTGCTTTCATGAACCAAAAAAGGCGAATGTAATATTTTCTTAATATCTACATTCTCAAAACCATTTAAACGTGCCTCGATTATAAAATCTTTCATATAAAGTATTCCTACAATATTATCAATATCACCATCAAAGACTGGGACTCTAGAATATTTTTCTTCTAGCAATTCATCTAAGTATTCATTAACTGGATCATTTATATTAATTAAAAAAACTTCAGTTCTTGGAATCATAACTTCATAAACTAATTTATCATCAAACTCAAAAACATTATTAATCATTTCTTTTTCAGTTTCGTTTATAATGCCATCTTGCTGCCCTACTCCTACAAGCGATCTTAATTCAGCTTTTGAAACCTTTTCGTCTAAATCATTACCATCAAGACCTGTAATCTTGATTAAGATATTAATAGAGGCTGAAAGTAACATCACGAATGGAATGGCTACTTTAGATACATATATAATAGGAATAACAGAAAACAGTGCAACAGCTTCTGAATTTTGCATTGCTATACGTTTTGGAAATAATTCACCAAAAACTAGTGTTATATAGGATAAACCAATTGTTATAACTATTAATGCAATTTGTCCACTGTAAGGTACATTAAATTTATTTAAATATGCTGCAAAATTGTAAGATATGCCTGTAGCTGCAGACGCACTAGAGAAAAATCCAGCAAGAGTTATTGCAATTTGAATTGTTGATAAAAATTTTGTAGGCTCTTTAAGAAGCTTTACTAATAGTTTTGCTCTTTTATTACCCTGCTGAGCAAGAAGTGTAATCTTATGTTTGTTAAGGGATACTAATGCCATTTCTGCAGATGCAAAAAATGCATTTATTAGTGTTAAAATAACAATTAGTATAAATGGCGCCATTAAACTGATATTAAGCGCGGGATCTGATTTCATTAAAAATTCCTCCTCTTAAAATAAAAACCTTGTAAATTGATTTAAATAGTTTCTTGTTTACCTACCAATTATAACATGTTTTTATATATTGAGTACGTTATGGAATGATTTTAACTTTTATAATTATATTATAAAATAAAATGGGTAAACTATTATTACACTGGGTATATGTAGTGTAATAATAGTTTGAAGGGAGAAGTTTATGAATAAAAGTGATTTAGGAAAGGCGACCAATTTAAATAATCAATCAGATGATAATAAATGGGTTAGTGGTGCTTCGAACATAGATATGATTAATATTTATAACATGCCTGAAATGGAAAGTGGTCCTGGCGATGCTACTTTAGAAGAAAGAAATAGATTAAATGAAAGATCATTATTAAATAAAGGAAATGCTAAATAATAAAATTGAGGCGGGGCTAATCCTGCCTTATTTTTATTATTTTTATGTTAATAATATATCAATTGTCATTTTTTAAAATTATGCTTTTACAATTATATAAACGGTGTATAATATGAAATATAGGCTATTAACAGAAAGCTAATGAAACACGATGGGGGAGTTATGTGGAAGCATACATTAAGGAATCACACAACAGATGCAGGTCAACTGAAATACTAACAAGCAATTTGTTTAGTACCATGATTTTAAATGGTGCTGAAATTAATAATATACTTGTGGAAAATAAAGAGCTTATTTTAGCGGCTACTCCATTTATGAATCGGTTATATAATTTCGTAAGTGGAACCGGTTTTTTGGCGATATTATGTGACAGAAACGGATGTATTTTAAATGTAATAGGGGATGAACTCATATTACCCAAGGCAGTAGAGAGCAAAATGATAGTAGGAACGTACATGGATGAAATTCATATTGGAACCAACGCTATAAGTCTAGTTATATCAGAAAAAATACCAATTCAGATTTCTGGTAAGGAACATTTTATTAAAGATTATTATAAATGGACATGTTCTGCATCACCTATAAAGGATTTATTCGGAAATATTATAGGAATAATAGGCTTGACGGGTTATATGAAAAATGTTCATCCACATACTTTAGGTATGGTAGTTGCAGCAGCAGATGCAATAGAAAAAATGGTTGAAATTAATAAATATAACTCAATGATTGAAATTTCAAAAAAACGATTAGACACTTCCATAAATGCAATTACTTCTGGAATTTTGACTTGTGATTTAACCGGAAATATTACAACAATGAATAAACAAGTTGCTAAAATGTTTGGTTACAAAGAAAATGAAATAATGAAAATTAAAATCTATGATTTGATTCAAAATTGGAATGAAATAATGAAGCGGCTTAAAGTTAAGGGTACCTTTATTACTGAAGACATCTATATAAATTCAAGGATAAATAAATTACAATATACTTTGACGTTGTATCCTATATATGATAGGGATAACAATATTGAGGAAGTGACTCTTGTGATTCAGGAGTTGAAAAAGGCTAGAAAGCTGGGAGAAAAAATATTAAGTGGACAGGCTATATACACTTTTGAAAAAATAATAGGGAAAAACGAAAAATTTATGGAAACAATTGATTATGCAAAAAAGATATCGGAAAGTAAATCCACGGTACTTATAACCGGAGAAAGTGGAACTGGTAAGGAAGTTTTTGCACAATCTATTCATAATAATGGAACTCGCCGGGATGAACCATTTATAGCCGTGAATTGTGGCGCCATTCCAAGGACACTTGTAGAATCAGAACTATTTGGTTATGAGGAGGGGGCATTTACAGGTGCAAAAAAAGGTGGAAATGCAGGAAAGTTTGAAATAGCAGATGGTGGTACTATTTTTTTAGATGAGATAGGTGAAATGCCAACAGATATGCAAATCAAAATATTAAGGGTAATTGGAGAGAGTGCAATTACTAGGATTGGAAGTTCAAAGCAAATACCTATTGATGTAAGGATTATGGCAGCTACAAATAAGGATTTATTACATGAAATTGAAATAGGAAATTTTAGAAGTGATCTTTATTACAGATTGAATGTAATGCCCATATATTTACTACCACTTAGGCAACGAAGAGATGATATACCAGAATTAGTGAATTATTATATGAAAAAAACCTCTAAAATGCTCAACAAAAGAGCTGTAGATATTCCCGAGGAATATATGAAATATCTTATGGAATACGATTGGCCAGGAAATGTACGTGAATTAGAGAATGAAATAGAACTTATTATAAATTCTGAAGCAATTAAATTTAATTTTCATAATAAAGTGGATGAAGTTCAAAATAATACATTTAATTCGAATTTTAATATTAGCTTGGAAATGGTGGAAAAACAACACATAATTGAAGTTTTAAAAGCGGTTAAAGGAAATATGACCATTGCGGCAAATATTTTAGAAATTGGAAGAAATACACTATACAGAAAAATACAAAAATTTGAAATTGACTGTTCCAAAAATGAATGATGTTCCAAAATTGAACACCTATTTAAGACTAAAACGTAACGAAATGGAACAGTAAAATATCGTAACAAGAAAAAATTACATAATAAGTAATTTAAAGACTGTAAAACAAGGATTTTTAAGGTAAAAGTACATATATTTAACTTGGCACAAAAAATGCTTATAAGAATGGGTAAGTAAATAAATATAAGGAGGTCTTTTACTAAAAAAATGACAATAATCTTTTAGTTAAAAAATAAACTGACCAGATAAATTGAGTAGAAGTAGATAATAGTGCTACTCATAAAATAAACAGGAATAGGGAGGAATAAAAATGAAGATTGTTCCAGTTGAAGAAGCATTAGGAATGGTGTTATGCCATGACTTAACAAGAATTGTTCCTGGAGAATTTCATGGAGTGGCATTTAAAAAAGGACATGTTATCTTAGAAGAAGATATACCCAAAATGTTGGATATAGGTAAAAAGAATGTTTATGTTTGGGAAACAAATGAAACAATACTTCATGAAAATGAAGCTGGGGAAAGAATAGCAAGAGCAGTAGCCGGTAAGGGAATTCTTTTCACTGATCCATCAGAAGGTAAAGTGAAGTTATTGGCGGAATGTAAAGGCTTACTTAAAATAGATTTTAAGGCTTTAGAGAAAATAAATATAATTGATGAGGTTATGGTCGCTACTTTACATACTGATATTGTGGTAGATAAAGGATGCAATATTGCTGCGGCAAGAATAATACCCCTTTTTATTGAAAAATCAAAGATTGAACAAATTGAAAATATTTGTAAAACAGAAGGACCTATTGTTTGGGTAGCTCCATTAAAACCTATGAAGGTTGGCGTTGTTACTACTGGTAGCGAAGTTTATAGTGGTAGAATAACAGATAAATTTGGACCTGTCATAAAAAATAAAGTTGCTAAACTTGGTTGCGAGGTTATAAAACAAATCCTTGTTTCTGATAGTGAGAGTATGATAGTTGATGCTATAAATGAATTATTAGTACTAGGATCTGAAATGATTATTATTACTGGAGGAATGTCAGTAGATCCTGATGATGTTACACCAGCAGGGATAAGAAAATCTGGAGCGACTATTATATCCTATGGAGCACCTGTACTTCCCGGGGCTATGTTTTTAATAGCATACTTAGGTGATATACCAATTTTGGGACTTCCCGGATGCGTAATGTATAACAAAACGACAGTATTTGATCTTATACTTCCTAAAATTGTAGCCGGTGAAAGGATAAAAAGAGAAGATATTACAAAGCTAGGTCATGGAGGTTTGTGTACTAATTGTGAAGTATGTACTTTCCCAGCTTGTAGTTTTGGTAAATGCTAATTAAGGGTTAATAATGAAATATAAATAATGCTAATAAATGGATAACGCCTTCATAAATTAAGGCTGTATCTTTTTAAATATAAAAAGAAAAGGGGTTTGAAAATGTTAAATAAAGTATTGATAATTAACGGTGTTAAAAAAAATGTAATTGTTAGTCCTGAAGCTACACTTGCTGATGTGTTAAGAAAACAGTTATTTCTTACAGGTACCAAAGTAGGATGTGGAAAAGGTGAATGTGGCGCATGTAATGTAATATTGGATGGTAAGGTTGTAAAATCATGTATAGTTAGAATGAAAAGAGTAGCTGACGAAGCTGCAATTACAACAATTGAAGGAATAGGATCACAAGATGATTTACATGATATTCAATTTGCATGGATGATACATGGCGCAGCACAATGTGGATTTTGTACCCCTGGATTTGTTGTGAGCGCAAAAGCACTTTTAGATGTAAATAATAATCCTACAAGAGAAGAAGTAAGAGAATGGTTCCAAAAAACTAGAAACGTATGTAGATGTACTGGATATCAACCATTAGTAGATGCAGTAATAGAAGCTGGAAAACTTATGCGTGGAGAGGTTACAAGGAAACAATTGTGGATAAAACTTCCTGAGGGAGCAAGTTTAGTAGGAACTGAGACAGTAAGACCTTCTGCTTGTGCTAAGGTAACAGGTACTTGGGACTTCGGTGCTGATCTTGGGTTAACTCTTCCTGAGGATACTCTTCATATAAAACTTGTACAAGCTACCGTTTCTCATGCAAATATTTTATCTATAGATACTTCTGAAGCAGAAAAAATGCCTGGAGTAGTTAAGGTTTTAACTTACAAGGATGTAAAGGGAACAAATAGAATTAATGGTTTAGCTTTCCCATCTAATAAAGGTGATGGACTTGAAAGACCTATTTTAAATGACAAGAAAATTTTCCAATTTGGTGATGCGATTGCAATGGTACTCGCAGATACGTCAACTCATGCAGAAGATGCAGCAAAGAAAGTTGTTGTAGAAATTGAAGAATTGCCAGCTTATATGAGTGCACCTGCAGCAATGGCTGAAGATGCTATTGAAATTCACCCAGGTACACCAAACATATACTTTGAAACTAAAGTTGTAAAGGGAGCAGAAACTGCACCACTTATGCAAAGCTTACCTTATACTGTTGAAGATGATTTATATGTAGGTAGACAACCTCATCTTCCAATAGAACCAGATGTAGGATTTGCTTACTTAGATGAAGATGGAAAATTAATAATTCATTCAAAGAGTATTGCATTACATTTCCATGCTCTTATGATTGCTGAAGGTATTGGTCTTCCACTTGATAAGGTTATGATTGTACAAAATCCAACAGGCGGAACTTTTGGTTATAAATTTAGTCCAACAATTGAAGCATTACTTGGTGTAGCTGCATTAGAAACAGGAAGACCTGTATATCTTGAATTTAGTATGTACCAACAGATTACTTACACTGGAAAGAGATCACCATTCTGGATGCACTTAAAATTAGGTGCAGATCAAGCTGGTAAATTCCAAGCTCTAGAAACAGATTGGTCTTGTGATCACGGTCCATATTGCGAATTTGGAGATCTTGTTACAACTAGAGGATCTCAATTTATGGGTGCTGGTTACAAAATAGACAATATTCGTGGAGCTGGAAGAACTGTTGCTACAAATCATGGATGGGGATCAGCTTTCAGAGGATTTGGTTCTCCACAAGCTTTATTTGCATCAGAACAAATGGTAGATGAGTTAGCAGTTAAGATGGGCGTAGATCCACTTGAACTTAGATATAAAAATGCATTAAGACCAGGAGATGTAACTCCAACCGGTTGCGAACCTGATGTATATGTTATTCCACAGTTGTTAGATTTGGCACGTCCAGCTTATACAAAATCAAAAGAAGTTACTAAAGAAAAGAACAAAAATAGTGTAGATAAGAAATATGGTACTAGTATATCACTTCTTATTTATGGTTGTGGACTTGATGGAGCAGATTCTTCAGAGGCTTGGGTAGAAATTACTAAAGATGGAGTAACTGTTGCTAACTCATGGGAAGATCATGGTCAAGGTGCAGATATGGGAACACTTACTATGGCACATGAAACATTAAGAAAAGCTGGTTATGAACCAGAAGATCTTAAACTTATAATGAATGACATGAATGTTACACCAAACAGTGGTCCTGCAGGTGGAAGTCGTTCTAATGTTCTTACTGGAAATGCTACAAGAGTTGCTTCAGAAAATTTACTTGAAGGACTTAAAAAAGCTGATGGAACGTACAGAACTTATGATGAACAGATTGCAGAAGGAAAACCAACAAGATACGAAGGAAAATGGACTGCACCATGCGTAGCTGGTGATGTTGAAACAGGACAAGGAAATCCATTCCCAGTTTATATGTATGGAGTTTTAGTAGCAGAAGTAGAAGTAGATATGACTACTGGAAAAGCTCATGTTGATAAATTAACATGTATTTCAGATGTAGGAACTATCATAAACAAACTTGTTGTTGATGGTCAGATACTTGGAGGACTTGTTCAAGGTATTGGTCTTGCATTAACTGAAGACTTTGAGGATCTTAAAAAACATACAACTCTTACTGGTTGTGGAATTCCTCAAATTAAGGATGTTACAGATGATATAACATTAGTTTATCTAGAAACACCAAGACCATTAGGACCTTATGGAGCAGCCGGTGCAGGCGAAATGCCATTATCAGCTCCTCATTCAGCAATCATAAGTGCAATTTATGATGCTTGCGGAGTTAGAATTACGCACCTTCCAGCATATCCTGAAAAAGTTCTTGCTGGAATTAAAAAATTAAATAAATAAAGTAAATAAAGTAAATAAATGAGTTATAATTAAATGGAGAGCCTAAAGTGAAATATCAGAAATTCATTTTAGGGTCTCCTTAAAATAATTTTAGGAGGAATAATATATGGATCTACAAAAACTTCTTTCTATTCAAGAGTTATGTATAAATGATAATCCCCCAGCATGTAATACTGAGTGTCCAATTCACGTTGATGTAAAAGGGTTTATTGGGGAGATTCGAAAAGGGGATTATGACGAGGCCTATAGAATACTCAGAAAAAGAATACCATTTATAAATGTGATAGGATTAGTTTGTGACCACCCTTGTGAAAATTACTGCGTAACTAATATCGATGGTAAAAAAATCTCAATTCACGAGCTTGAAAAGGCAGCTGTAATTTATGGGGGAAGTGCAAAAATCAAAACCCTACCTATGCCGAAAGTTAATATAAAAATTGCGATTATTGGTGGTGGTATAAGTGGGATTACCTGTGCTTATGACCTTAACCAAAAGGGATATACCGTTGATATATATGAAAAAGAAAATGTAATAGGCGGATCTCTTTTAAAAATGCATGAGCAACTGCTTACTACAGAACTAATAAAAGAAGAAACTAATAAATTAGAAGATCAAGGTATTGAAATAAAATTAAATTACGAAATTACTCCTGAAAAATTAAAAAATATTATATTGGAATATGATGCTGTTTTTATTGGCACGGGAGAATGGACTGAGAAATTCAATGTAGATGAAAATACATTACAAGCAGACACAGAAACAGGAAAAATTTTTGTTGGCGGTCGAATAATTAGTGGACGTGTATCTGTTATACAGTCAGTTTTTACAGGAAGATGCGCGGCAGTGTCGATTGATAGATTCGTACATAAGAAATCGCTTACTGCTCTCAGAGAAAAAGAAGGGACCTACAAAAGTATTCTTAAGATTGATGTAGATATTGAGAATATTAAAGCAAGAATAAAGCCTGAAAATGGTTTATTTACAAAAGAGGAAGCTATTAATGAAGCACTGAGATGTGTTCAATGTGAATGTCATAAATGTGTAAAAGCATGTATTCATCTCCAAAAGGTGAAATTGGATCCCAAGGCTTATATAAGAACTATAAATCAAAATGAACGTATTATTCTAGGGGATCATTATGCAAATAAAACAATAAATACTTGTACAGAGTGTGGCTTATGTGGGGCAATATGTCCTGAAAATATAAATATGGCTGACATAATAAAAGAAACAAGGATAAGCATGGTAGAAAGACACAAAATGCCAATGTCTGCTCATGACTTTGCTTTAAAAGACATGGAATTTACTAATAGCGAATATTTTGAATTAGTAAAACACCAGCCGGGCAAAAGTGCAAGTAAGTATGTATTTTATCCTGGTTGTCAGTTATGTGCCAGTTACCCAGAGTATGTTACTAAAGCTTATGAATATTTAATGGATAAACTAGATGGTGGTGTTGGATTATATTTAGGATGTTGCGGAACACCTGCTAAATGGGCAGGCAAACAAGAGGAATATAGTGATATTTTGAAAAAAATTGAATCTAATTTAGAAAGGTTAGGAAATCCTGTTGTTATAGCAGCATGTACCACATGTTTTATCAATTTCAAAGAAAATATTAAGAATATGAAAGCAAAGTCTCTTTGGGAGGTATTTGATGAAAAAGGTCTTCCACCTGACGTTAAATTAGGAAATGGCAAAATTTTAGCAATACATGATACATGTAGCTCTAGACATGAGAAAGGTGTTCAAGATAGTATAAGAAATATTGCTAAAAGTCTCCAATATAAAATTGAAGAACCTGAGTTTTCAGGGGAAAAGACAAAATGTTGTGGTTTTGGAGGACTTGTGTATTTTGCTGATAAGAAGTTTAGCTGTGAGTTAACACGGGATAGAATAGAGGATTCAGATAAGGATTTCTTAGCTTACTGCTCTGTGTGCAGAGATTTGTTTGTATCACAAGGCAAAAGGACTTTTCATATTTTGGACCTTATATACGGAACAGGCAAAGAAAAAATTTCAGACATGAAGGCTCCGACCATGTCAGAGCGAAGAGAAGTTAGGTTTATACTAAAGAAAGAATTACTTAATAGTTTATGGGGTGAGAAAATGGAAATAAAGTATGATAATGAAGATATAAAAATAGTAGTTGGCGAAGAACTAAGAAACAAGATTGAAGATGAGCTTATTCTTGATGGTGATATTAAGAGTGTAATAGAGTATGCAGAAAAAACTAATAATAGTTTTTATAATCCAGAAACTGGTCATATTCTTGCATGGAAAAGGCTTATAAATGTAACCTTCTGGGTGGAATACGAAAAGGTTAACGGTAGCTTTAACATTATTAATGCTTACAGCCATAGAATGGATGTAAAGGGGGTATAACTATGAAACAAGGTAATAAAAATAAAACAACTAAATGGCTTTGTTCAAAATGTGGAGGGAATCTTGAGGAGGGACCTGTGAAAGCAGAGTATCTTGGAGGAAATTTTGAAATTGAATTACTCGAGTGCCCTAAATGCAAAAATGTTCTAATAACACAGGAGCTGGCGGCTGGTCAGATGCTCGAAGTAGAAAAGAGCTTGGAGGACAAATGAAGGGTTGTTCAGTTTTTGAGAATGAAGATATGATAAAAGCAACGGGAGATACTCTAAGACCAGGTGGAGTTTTCCTTACTGATAGGGCTGTTAAGTTATGTGATTTTAAGGCCGATGATAAAATCTTAGATGTTGGTTGTGGAATGGGAGTAACAGTAAAAAGACTCAAAAGTGAATATAATTTAGATGCTTTTGGTGTTGATCCTTCAGTAAAGCTACTTAAGATAGGTGAGGATAAATATGGGAATCATAACATAGACTTTGGACATGGCGAAGAGCTACCTCATAAAGATAATTTTTTTGATGGAGTTATGGCTGAATGTACCATGTCACTTATGGATGACTATAAAAAAACCATAATGGAAAGTTATAGGGTTCTAAAAGATAAAGGATTTTTTATTGTGTCTGATGTGTATGCAAGAAGACCGGAATACCTTGAAGACGTGCAAAAAAATGAAATTAATAGCTGCATGAGAGGCCTTTTTGATATAGATATTTTAAAAGAGACAATTGTAAGTTCAGGCTTTGAAATAATATGCTTTGAGGATTGGACAGATCTACTTAAGCAACTTATGGTTGAAATTATTTTTAAATATGGTTCAATGTCTAAATTTTGGAAAATAGCAACTTGTAATAGTTGTGGCGATTTTCATCAAAAACTCACGCTTTGCAAACCAGGTTATTTTTTGATTATTGCTCAAAAAAAATAGTGGAGGGGTTAGAATGGGCGCAGATGCATTTAGAATGTTTAAATTAGCAAGTAACGGGTATTGCTGTAGTCAAATACTTATAATTACATATCTTGAGAGTAATGGAATAGAAAATATTCCACTAGTAAAGTCTATGGCAGGTCTTTGTGCAGGAATAGGTTATACTGGAAAAACATGCGGTATTGTTACTGCAGGAGCATGTTTATTTGGATTGTACGCAGGGAAGGGTGAAGACAAGGAGATACGTGATGATAATTTGAAAAAGATGGTTCAAAAATATATAGAGTGGTTTGAAGAGGAATTTGAAAGTACTGAATGTGTTGATATGATTACTGTAGATGTACTTAAGGGTATGGAAGAAAATGAAGGTTATCCTATAAAATGTGGTAATGCTATTCAAAAATCTTACAATAAAATTGAAGAAATTTTAAAAGAATATAGTTATTTAGAATGAGAGGTAAAGCACAATGACGGAAATAATAAAAGAAACACAAAGCATTTGTCCAGTATGTTTAGAAATAGTTGATGCTACAGTAGTAAAAGAATTTGATGATTTATATTTAACTAAGAAATGCGAGCAGCATGGCTTTTTTAAGACTGTTATTTGGAGGGGCAAGCCTGTTTATGAGTCTTGGACACGCCCTAAAAGTCCAGCTTATCCAGAAGTGCCATATACTAAGGTTTCAAAAGGCTGTCCCCACGACTGTGGGTTATGCAGTGAGCACCGTCAACATACTTGCACGGTACTAATTGAAGTAACTTCAAGGTGTAATTTAAAATGTGAATTTTGTTTTGCGGACGCGCATGGTAATGAAACTGATCCAGATATGAAAACTATAGAAATGTGGTATAAAAGAATAATTGAAGCGGGTGGACCTTATAATCTTCAGATTTCTGGAGGAGAACCTACTATGCGTCAAGATCTTAATGAGATTATAGCTATGGCTTCAAACATGGGTTTTAAATTTATTCAACTAAACACAAATGGTATTAATCTAACGAATTACAATTATTATCAAAAATTAAAAGAAGCAGGACTTAATTCTATTTTTCTGCAATTTAATGATTTTAGTGGAGCAGGAATGACTTCGCCTAATGGTGAAGATATAATGCAAGATAAATTAAAAGTTATAGAAAATAGTAAAAAATTAGGAATTGGTGTAATTCTTGTGTGCACAGTGGTGCCGAATAAAAATGATAATATTCTTTGGGATATTATAGAATTTGGGTTAAAAAACGCGCCAACAGTAAGGGGAGTACATTTTCAACCAGTAAGCTACTTTGGTAGAATACCTAAAATACCTGAAGATATTGATAGAATTACTCTTCCCGAAGTTATGGATAAAATAGCTACGCAAAGTAATGATAAAATTAAACTTTCAGATTTCGCTCCTTCAGGTTGTGAGAATGCACTTTGTTCTTTTCATATAAATTATACATCGGTGGATGGAAAATTAATTACCGTAAGTAGAAAAAATAATTGCTGTGGCGAAGAAAGTGGCACAGAAGGATCTAGAAAATCTGTTAAATTTGTTGAGAGAAATTGGTCTGGTGTGAAAATAAATAAATACATACCAAAGAAAAAGTCCTTTGAGGAATTAAATCAAAAGATAAAAGATGGCTTTTTTAGTATATCTGGTATGGCATTTCAAGATGCTTGGAATGTAGATACTCAGAGATTAAAGGATTGCTGCATTCATGTTGTTAGTAAAGAGGGTAATTTAATTCCATTTTGTGCTTACAATATTACGACTGCAGATCAAAAAAAATTATATAGATAGGAAGCGGGAGGATGAAATGAAAAATTATTCTGCTATAATACTTTCGGCAGGATATTCGAGCCGGATGGGGAGCTTTAAGCCAATAATTAAGATAGAGGGCAAAACTCCAATTCAAAGATGTATAGAACTTTTTAGAAACTGTGGAATAAATGATATTACTGTAGTGACAGGGCATTTAAATGAATGCATAGAAAAAGAATTAAAAGATATTAAAACTGAATTAAATGATATTAAAATTGTATTTAATAATAAATATAGTGAAGGTATGTACTCATCAATAAAAGCTGGAGTAGCATCGCTTTCAGAGGAAGTTGATGCTTTCTTTATATTGCCTGTAGATATTCCATCTGTGCGAGAGTCCACTATAAAAAAAATGATGTTAAGTTATGAGAAAATTAAAGGTGGAATTTTGTTCCCTATATTCGCTAAGGAAACAGGTCATCCCACATTGGTTACATATTCATTAGCAAAAGAAATATTAAATAGTAATCCTGAAGAAGGATTAAGAGAAGTATTTAATAACCATAAAAAACTGTGGCATTATGAGTCAGTTGCTGATAGAGGTATTTTACTTGATATGGATACTAAAGAAGACCTTAAAGTTCTTATGGAGCATATTTCGGTACATCCATGTCCTGATTACCTTGAATGTATGGAGATATTAAGATTATGTAATGTGAAACTAGAGACAATAGATCACATGAAGAGCGTAGCGGAATTTGCAAAACAAGTGTCAATTTTACTTAATGAAAATGGATGTAAGTTAAATGTAAATTATATTTATGCAGGTGCACTACTTCATGATGTAGCCAAGGGAACAAAAAACCATGCTTCACAAGGGGCAAAAATTGTTGAGGAATTCGGATATAAGTGCCTAAGTGAAATTATTAATGAGCATATGCAGTTAAAGACTAAATGTAAAATAGGTGAAAAACAAATAGTTTATCTTTGCGATAAACTATTTAAAGGGAAAAGGTTAGTCACTTTAAAGGAAAGATTTGAAGACTCTTTTAGTAGATATAAAGATGTGCCAGATGTTTTTGAAAAAGTGAATGGAAAATATATGGATGCAAAAATAATTAAAGAAAATGTTGAAAATATATTGGGAAGAAGTTTAGAGAACCTTAGTGATAAGTTTTGAAAAGAAATATTTATATAATAAGACATGGAGAAACTGAATATGGAAGAGGAAAAAGATATTTAGGACATACGGATTGTAAACTTTCCGAAAAGGGAATAAATGATGCAAAAAAATTAGCTTATATTTTTATGGAGAGTGGAATAACTATTAACAGTATTTTTAGTAGTGATCTAATTAGGTGTAAAAATACTGTTAATATAGTTTTTCCAGATCAAGAAGTAACTTTTTTAAAAGATTTGAGAGAGATAAACATGGGGAATTTAGATGGATTAACCTTTGATGAAGTAAAAAATAAGTATCCAGAGGTTTATAAAAAAAGAGGAGAAAATATTGCAGACTATATACCACTAAATGGTGAATCCTTTAGAGAGTGTCAGCAAAGGGCAATAAAGGTTCTTAATTATACAATTAGCAGCACTGAGGGAAATGTTGTTATTTGTAGCCATGCTGGGTTTATTAGAGCATTATTTTGTAGTTTTTTAAAGCTAGATTTAAAAGAAATTTTTAATATAAAACAAAATTATGGATGCATTAATATTCTGACTTCTGATGAATCTAATATTTCTGTAGAAGGGATCAATCTAAAAACTTTTTATTAATGGAGTGTGTAATATGATTAAAAAACCATATGAAAAATGGATGGAAGATAGAGTTTTTATGGAAACTGGTGATAAGAATTTTTCTGAAGAAGGGTTAAAATCATATCAATTAAAAGAAATTAGAAAGACTATAAATATTGCTAAGAAAAGTAAGTTTTATGGGGAAACTTTAAGAAATCTTAATAGTAATGATATTAAAAACTTTGAAGACTTTAAAAAATTATCTTTTACAACTTCAGAGGATTTAGGTGAAAATCCAAAGAATTTTGTATGTGTACCACTTGACCAAATTTCTAGGATTGTAACAATGACTTCCTCAGGAACTATGGGAATTCCTAAAAGAATATTTTTTACTGAAAATGATCTGAAAGCTACATCAAAATTTTTCGAATATGGAATGATAAATCTTATAAATAAAGGGCAAAAAGTGCTTATATTAATGCCAGGAAGTAGTCCTTCAAGTATAGGTAAGCTTTTAATGGAAGGTCTTCAAAAAGCCGGTTGTGAAGGAATTATATATGGGCCTGTATATGATGTTTGGGATGCTTTAGAAACAATGCGTTCAAAGAATATTGATTGTATTGTAGGATTGCCAATTCAGGTATTATATCTCGCAAAACTTAAAAACACTGATGTTAGATATAAAAATTTAAAATTAACAAGTGTTCTTTTGAGTGCAGACTATGTACCTAGATCATTATGTGATGGTGTGAGTAGAGCATTTAATTGCCCAGTTTTTACTCATTATGGAATGACTGAAATGGGTTATGGTGGGGGAGTGGAATGTGTCGCTCTTAATGGTTATCATATGAGAGAAGTTGATTTGTACACAGAAATAATTGATCCATTAACAAAGCAAAATGTTCCGGAAGGTACCTATGGAGAGGTGGTATTTACAACGCTTGCAAGAGAAGCAATGCCACTTGTAAGATATAGGACAGGAGATATTGCTAGATTTTTGCCCAAACATTGCTTCTGCAGTAATGTGGTTAGAAGGATGGATTATGTACAAGGACGGGTGGGCGAATATTTGAAGCTAAATGATGGGAAACATCTTTCTATAGGAATGATTGATGAAGTTATGTTTGGTATTGAAAATGTGCTTGATTATAGAGCTACTATTAGTATCAATCAAAAGGTAGTGATTAGTTTAGGAATAAAGCCTGTAAATCCAGAAGTACCTATAAAGTTTAGTGACATAGAAAAATGTTTTAAGCAAGATAAGTGCTTTGGATTATTATTAGAAAAAAATGATATTTACATAGAATATAGTGGTATTATTGATGATATTGGAATAAGTAATGGAATGGTAAAAAGGAAATTGATCTATAAAGTTTAAAAATAAATACTTTGGTTTTGTGAAATTAATTCCGGGGAAATAATTAATAAATATTTGATTTAAAATAGAAAATTCTTTAAATATAATTTAAAGCTCTTTAAATATAGTTTAAATATGTTATAATGTTAAAGTCAACTTAATATTTGGAGAGATGTCCGAGTGGCCTATGGTACCTGCCTCGAAAACAGGCGAACGGGTTATTCCGTTCCGGGGGTTCAAATCCCCCTTTCTCCGCCAAGATAAAAGAACTCACTGGAAGGTGTGTTTTTTTACGTTAAATTATAATGGGGATTTGAACCCGTGAGGACGCAGAGCGTTAAGAAAATGTGATGTTATCACATTTTTAGTTGTGCGAAAGGAGACAGGACCCGGACTCGTGTGTCGACGTAATTGATGCGTAGCAGCAATCAAATCCCCCTTTCTTCGCCAAAATCAAGGTCTCTAGCAGATTATGCTAGAGCCTTTTTATTGATTAATTATGTGTATATTTAGGGAATGATAATTTTTATCTATTATGCCTCACTATAGTTTAGCTAACTTATCTTTTGAATCAAGATAGAGGCGTTGACGTTAGCTTGAGTTCCGCCTGCAAGGGTTTGTAGCGTAACCGCTGATGTACTAGTATGATTTCTCAAAGTTAACACATCACCGGCTGAAGCGGTGATAATTACTATGCCTGGTCCTGGTTGAGTACCGGCCACCGAGCCATAGGTGCCCTCTGCAACGGGACTTCCATTTTGAAATAGAGTAATTTGGTTTGGTTCCACACCTGCGACAATGAACCATATTGCATAGTCGCCAGCATCAGCAATGGAAATTGAATCTGTTCCAGGCGAATGTGTAATCCCTTCGGTAATGACTCCGTTATTACTGAAGGTTATAGTTGATTCTAACGCTACGGTTTGAGCAAGTAAATTATAAATATAAGCGTATGCAGATAATCCTTGTGATCCAGGGGCTCCATCAGCACCCGTATCACCAGCAATACCTTGAAGTCCTTGAACTCCAGTAGCACCGCCTATACCTTGAAGTCCTTGAATTCCCGTATAACCAGTAATACCTTGGAGTCCTTGAACTCCAGTAGCACCAGCGATACCTTGAAGTCCTTGAACTCCAGTAGCACCAGCGATACCTTGAAGTCCTTGAACTCCAGTAGCACCGTCTATACCTTGAAGTCCTTGAATTCCCGTATCACCAGCAATACCTTGGGGTCCTTGAACTCCAGTATCACCAGCAATACCCTGGGGTCCTTGAGCACCGGTATCCTCAACAAGTTGCCAATGAGAGTACTTTAATCCATTAATATAATAAGTTCTAATAATTGATGTTTGGTTACTACACATATATTTTCCTCCCTTAACATTAAACAAAGAAATCTTCATTATAAATTATGTATAATACTTATATTTGTTACATTCAAAATTAAAGTCTGATTCTAAAAGGATTGCCCATCACTAATTATGAGCTTATTTTTGTATCACAAAAATTATAAGATAATATTGTGGACAATAAAAGAAAAACATATCGATTCACTAAGTTTCATCAATTTATTGTCGCTTAAATCTAGTGACGACTTTTCTGTCGTCGTATCGGCGTCACAAGTTAAGTACAACACTGTTTAATTACACTAATAGTTTCCACAATGGTTGAAAATACACAAAACATCTTCATCACAACTCGAAAACAGGCGAACGGGTTATACCGTTCCGGGGGTTCAAATCCCCCTTTCTCCGCCAAAGTTAAAGAACTCGCTGTGAGGCGAGTTTTTATTGCGTCAACTTATAATAGGGATTTGAACCCGCGAGGGCGCAGAGCGTTAAGAAAATGTGATGTTATCACATTTTTAGCTGTGCGAAAGGAGACAGGACCCGGACTCGGGTGTCGACATAATTGATGCGTAGCAGCAATCAAATCCCCCTTTCTCAGCTAAAAATGAAAATATAAATATGAAGCAGAAATACAGTAAAATTTATTATTGTATTATATGGCATATGTTTTTTATTTTTGATATAATAATTATCGGTTCTAAAAGAGGGGGATAACAAAAGATGAAAAAGAAAAATGGTGTATTACTAGGGAGTATTATTGCATTAACAGTTATGTTAATTATTTTACCAATTAACATACTAAAAGTACATGCTGCATCTACTGAAAATGGTTTCGAGTACAGTGTTTCAGGAACTACAGCTATGATTACTGGATATACTGGTTTAGGAGGTAATATAACAGTTCCAAAGACAATTAACAATGGTGTGTTTGAGTGTTCTGTAACCAGTATTGGGGACAATGTATTTTCTAACAGCAGTAGTTTAACAAGCATAAACATTCCTAATAGTGTAACAAATATTGGAAACTGGGCGTTTGGGGGGTGCTACAACCTAGCAAATATTGAAGTAGATTCTACCAATAAATACTATTCGAGTATAAATGGAGTTTTATTTAACAAATTAGAAAATGAAATTATAGCATATCCAGGAGGTAAAGCAGGTAAATATATAATCCCTGCTGGTGTGAAGAGTATTGGCAATAATGCCTTTTGTGGTTCTAAATTTTTAACGGGTATAACAATTCCAAATAGTATAAATAGCATTGGAAACGGTGCCTTTGCTGTCTGTATTAGCCTGGAAAGTGTATACATACCAAATAGTGTAACCAGCATTGATAACACTGCATTTGGTGGGTGTCACAAATTAACAAATTTTGAAGTGGATTCTTCCAATGAATACTATTCAAGTTTAGATGGAGTTTTATTTAACAAATCTTCCGATAAGATTGTTGCGTATCCTGGAGGCAAAGTAGGGGCGTATATAATCCCAGATAGTGTAACCAATATTGAAAGTAATTCATTTTTTGATAGTTATGGTTTATCAAGTGTAACAATACCAAATAGCGTAACAAGCATTGGGAACAGCGCATTTTATTATTGTAATCAATTAAAAAACGTAACAATGGGAAATGGTGTAACGAGTATTGGTAAAGGTGCATTTGGTGAATGTACGAATTTAACAAGTGTTAACATACCAAACAGCGTAACCTTAATTGATGACTATGCATTTTCTTGGTGCCAAGGACTAACGAACTTAAATATCCCCAATAGTGTAACTAGTATTGGCAACTATGCATTTGCAGGTTGTAGTAACTTAACGGATATAGAAATACCTAATAGTGTAACAAGCATTGGGGATGGTGTTTTTTCTAGCTGCAGTAACTTAAAAAGTATTGATATTACCAATAATGTAACCAGCATTGGTAATGGTATGTTTTCTAACTGCAAAGGATTAACGAAAATAACGATACCGAATAGTGTAATCAGCATTGGTAGTGATGCGTTTTATGGTTGCGCCAATTTGACTGAGATTCAGTTCTTAGGAAATGCTCCAACTGTTTCGGACCGTGACGCGTTTTCCGGTTGTTCTTCCAATTTGAAGATCTACTACAAATGTGAAAATACAGGGTTTACAAATTCATGGTACGGGCAAATAGCATTAAAAATTGGAATAGAGGTTACAACTCCTCCAACTAAAGTTGATTATATAGTAGGAGAGAGCTTAGATCTTAATGAACTTGTTGTTATGGGATATTACAATGATGGAACAAATGGAATAATTCCGAATTCTATGCTTTCTATTAGTGGTTTTGATAGTAGTGCGCCTATTAAAGGACAAGTAGTAACGGTTACAATTAATGGAAATGTAGCCACATTTATTGTGAATATTCTTCCAAAAACATATACAGTAACTTTTGACTCAAACGGAGGGTCAGTAGTAGGAAGTAAGATAATAGAGTACAATGCACCATTAACAGCACCTACAACACCAATAAAGACAGGATATACATTTGGTGGTTGGTATAAAGAAGCGGGATGCATAAATTCATGGGACTTTGCAATAGATAAAGTAACTGAAGATACAACACTTTATGCGAAGTGGACAATAAATAGTTATACAACTACATTTAATAGTCAAGGTGGAAGCGTAATAAATAATGAAAATGTAGATTATAACAGTCTAATTACAGCTCCAGATACGCCAATTAAGACAGGATATACATTTGGTGGTTGGTATAAAGAAGCTACATGTACAAAGATATGGGATTTTGCAATAGATAAAGTAACTGAATATACAACAATTTATGCGAAGTGGACAATAAATAATTTTACAGCTACATTTAATAGCCAAGGTGGAAGCGTAATAAATACTGAAAATGCAGATTATAACAGTCTAATTATAGCTCCAGCTACGCCAATAAAGAAAGGATATACATTTGGTGGTTGGTATAAAGAAGCTACATGTATAAATTCATGGGACTTTGCAATAGATAAAGTAACTGAAGACACAACACTTTATGCGAAGTGGACAATAAATAATTATACAGCTACATTTAATAGCCAAGGTGGAAGCATAATAAATAATGAAAATGCAGATTATAACAGTCTAATTACAGCTCCTGCTACCCCAATAAAGACAGGATATACATTTGGTGGTTGGTATAAAGAAGCTACATGTATAAATACATGGGACTTTATAACGGATAAAGTGATAACAGACACAACAATGTATGCAAAATGGATAGCTGTAATTGTTGCTCCTAATTCTGTGACTAATGCTAAAGCAATATCATCTTCATATAATAGCATTAATGTTACATGGAATGCTGTAACAGGTGCAAATGGATATGAAGTATTTAGAGCTACATCAAGCAATGGAACGTATAGCATAGTAGCAAGGGTTACCACTGTGAATTTTAATAATGTTGGACTTGCAACTAGCAGCACTTACTACTATAAAGTTAGGTCATATAAAAATGTTGGAACTACAAGACTATACTGCTATTATTGGAGCAATACTGCATCTGCAAAGGTAGTACCCTCACCAGTAGTCAATGTTAAAGCTGTTCGTGCTAGTTCTAAAAGCATTAGAATTACATGGAATAAGGTAACAGGAGCTAGTGGTTATGAAGTATTCAGATCTACTGCAAGTAGTGGAACTTATAGTTTAGTAGCAAGAACATCATACCTGTATTCGTATTATAACAATTCAGGTTTAACAACAGGTAGAACTTACTACTATAAGATAAGATCTTATAGAACAGTTGGAACTACAAAAGTATATTGCAACTATTGGAGTAATATATCATATGCAAAATCATATTAAATTAAAGTAAAACAATGATTATGATAACTATTAAATTAATATTTAATAGTTATCATATTTTTTTATTAGGCATTATTATTAAAATAGAACTCACTTTCATAATAATAATTGAATTATTTAGTTCAATATGCTATTATAAAAAAAGTATAATATAGGGTTTTAATCGCATACTACAGGGCGTTGTTTGGATCCATACAACTTTTCTTTATTGGTTTAGTTGGTGAATATATTACTAATATGAATACTCGTAGAGAGGTGCCAAGAATGAAAGAAATAACTTTTAAAAATATCTATAATTTATTTTTTAAAAAACAGTTTAAAGTTATCTGTATACTTTTTTCAATAATTACTTTTCTAGTTGTGGTAATAGGTTTAAGATTATACAATACTTCAATATATAACATAACTATGTATATATTATTTCAAGTGTTTTTTATTATGCTGCCAGGTATGTTAACTTATAGAATATTAAAGTTTAATAAAGGAGGAATTTATAAGTTTACCCTATCCTATGGATTTGGTATTATATTTACAATACTTAGCTATTTTTTCTTCTATCTATTGAATTCAAAACAATTATTATTATATGCCGGACCAGTATTATCTTTTTTAGAAATTGGTTTACTTTTTAGTGATTATAAAAAAATAGATAAAAAACATGGTGAGAATGATGAAGTAAATGTTTTATTTCAGTTAATTGCTATCTTTTCATTGTTGTTATTAATAACTTTTTTTGGTCTTACATTTAGTAATCCAATGCCAATGGGCAGCTCAAGGTTTCATCCGGATTTAATTTGGACAATCAGCAATGCAGAAGCCTTGGTAAAAACATATCCTCCAATAGATAGCCATGTTTCAGGTATCATCCTGAAATACCACTATTTTATATCAGTTCATTTAGCTGTGATGAGTTATGTAACAAAAATAAATATAGTAGAATTGTTTTATAAATTCTTCTATATTGGTAAATTGTTATTTCTGGTTTTCTCAAGTTATATTCTAGGTAAAACTTTTTTAAAAGATTCTAAAAAGGCATTGATATTTACATGGATTTATTTCTTTACTAATTGTGCTAGTATGGGTTATGCATTTAAAAATGGCTATGGAGCATTTATAAATGTGAATTTTGTTCACTTAACAGATGACCCCTTTGGGTTTGAGTTAGCTATTCCATTTCTATTTTTATGCGTTAGCTTAATAATAGAATCTATTAGGTGCAAAAGTATAAAAATCCCACACATTGTAGGAATAGGGCTGTTTATTATGGCCACTACTGGAAGCAAAGGCCCATTAGGTGCAATGTTACTTTTGGTTGTAATTGTTGCATGTATAATTTATAGTATTAAACGAAGTTTTCAAGTTAATGTAGTGGCAATTATGGCTGAAATACTTGTAATCTTTATAATAATGTATTTCTGGTTATTAAATGTAGGGGCAAATACATCTCAAATTCAATTAGGATATTTAGTTAGTGATACAATTATTAAGGGCTGTATAGATAAGCTTACAAGTATTGTAATACTAAATAAATTATTAAATGTATTTAGCATACCAGTGCATTTTATTTTATTTTTACCATTTGCTTCCATTCCGTTTTTACTATGGTTCTACAAAAGGTTAAAGAAAATTACTTTGGTAAACTTAGAAGAATTAATTATTGGTGGCATTGCAATATGTGGAATTCTAGCAACTTATATGTTAAAGCAAATTGGACATTCAGAAATATATTTTATCATGACAGCAATACCTTTCATTGAGTTATGTGCTATAGATTGGTTAAGTAATAATTTTCTAAAGTCAAAGGCAGTTTTTAAAGGATTTGTAATTATTACCATTACTATTTCAATGATAACAACTTTTTATATGGGCTTTTACCAATTTGAAAGAGGCGAAGATACTCTTAGAACAGTATTATATAAATCAAATTTTGAGCAAGCGCCACAGTACGATAGCATGACAAAATACGATTATGAAGCAATGATTTGGCTTAAAAATAATAGCAAAGAAACTGATATCATTGCTACGAACAGACATTATTTATCTAAAAATAAAAACATGAGAAGTGCTCAGTACTTCTACTATTCCACATTCTCTGAAAGAAATTTTTACTTAGAAGGTTGGGGTAATATCTATGCCTATAGTTCGAAAAGTGATAAAAAAATAATTAAAGATAAAATAAAAATAAATGATAATATATTTTCAAATAATGAAACCGCTTATAAAGAAATTGAAAATGCTAATATCAATTTTCTAGTACTATCCAAGTTTATAGATCCCAATATGAAACTAACATATAAAAATATTAAGAGTGTTTTTGAAAATAGAGATGTAATAATATATGAAGTAATACGATAATTATAATAAATAAAGATAAGCATTGATATTGGCATAATAGTGTGAAAAAATATAATTAATTAAATATCCGAAAAGAGATAAATAGAGGAATTTAAGGCTTTTACATAAGTTAGGTAAAAGCTTATTTTTTAATATACCTTTTTTAAAAGAGATGCTATTTGACAAGTATGGGTTTGGAGAACCAAATGAAAGTATATATAATGAAATGGTAAAGGAGATTCTATCGCCAGCTCAAATGAAGCATAAGCAGTTGAGAGGGCTTAAAGGGTATAAAGATTATTGTTTAAAAACTCGTTATCGTCTAATCCCTTTAATTTGGTAAGTAAATCCTTCATTAATACAAAAATAAATTAAACCAATAATTATGAAAACCTTGGAGCCAGAGTTTTGTGGTCCAAGGTTTTTATTATTTTCTAATCCTCCACAGTTAATTCCTTTAGTAGAAGTGGTGCCTGGGGAAAAACATCACAAGATACTATAGTAACAACTTTGGAATGGGTTGAGTTTATAGGTAAAAAGGCTGTTCGTATGGAAAAGGAATGTTTAGAATTTATAGGAAATCGTCTTCAACTTGCACTTCTTAGAGAAGCTTTATATATAGTTGAAAAAGGTTGGGCAAAACCTGAAGAAGTAGATAAAGCTATGGAGTATGGTCATGGAAGGAGATTACCTGTTACTGGACCATTATGCAGTGCAGATTTAGGAGGATTAGATATATTTAACCACATATCTTCATACTTATTTAAAGATTTATGTAATTATACAGAACCTTCTAAGTTGTTAATGGATAAAATTTACGGAGGAGAACTAGCGAGTAAAAGCGGAAAAGGTTTCTATAATTGGACACCAGAATTTTTGGAAAAGAAACAGAAGGAACGTACAGAAGTACTTTTATATCCCTTAGAAAGAGATGATCAAAAAAATAAATAATAAATTGTAAAACAGGGCTCTAGCAGATTGTGCTAGAGCCTTTTTAGTTAGGTTTCTTAATGAAAATAGGGCTTGTGGAACTTCTGTTCCTAATTTCTGCAACAATAAAAATAAATAAAGGTATTATAACTTCAAAAGGGAAGGAATAATATGACAGTACATTCGAAATCCAAAAGTGCGTTTCCATGGTACTTTTGAAAATAAAAAAAGAGAAGCTTAACATTAGAAGAGTTGCAGGTGTTGCAATAAATTTATAATCTTCAAAAGCAAAAACCTTTGAAATTCCATTGCAAACTGCAAAAATACATATACTTATTTTAATAAATGCACACACTAAAAATACAATAATTACTGTCATTTCAAGTCTTTGAAGAAAACCTAGTCTAATAAGGCCTACTGACATGGTAGACTGAAAATATAATCCATTTACGGTTTTACTACCTAATACTAAAAGATTTCTTAGTGATGTTAAAAGTATAAGTCCTCCACCAACGAATAAGCCTACTATAAATGTTTTTTTATGATTTTTCACTTTAGATATATTTGAAAATACCATTGTAAAAATTACGGTTTGACCAAATGGAAAAGTAAAGCTTGAGAAAGCACCTTTTAACACTGGCGTTACACCATTGCTAAGTATTGGTTTTAATCTACTAATATCCATTTGTGAAATTGATAAAACAGGCACAATTATAATTATGAGAATTACAACCCAACTGAAGAACTCAGCCCACCTTCCTAAGACTTCAATACCAGCTTTTAAACTCCATATAAGTAGTATGGTAAAAAAGATCATTGGCATTATCACTGGTGTATCAGCAAACACTATTGTATTAGTAAAGTCAGATAGAACCCTAAGCACTAAGGTTCCAGTATGGAAGGCAAACCATATCATTAGTATACTTATTATTTTCCCTATAAACTTCCCCATAATGATTTGAAGTATATCAAATAAATCTTTTCCAGGATATAACGATAAAATTCTAGAGTACATGAGTAACACTATGATAGACCAGGAGATAGCGATTATTATTGCTACCCAGGAATCTTGTTTTGCCTGATTTCCCGATCCTATCAAAAGAGAATTTCCAAGTATGAAAAGTATTATTAATATAATTGCTTGTCTTTCGGAAATAGCTTCATTTTTCATTTTTGCCTCCCACACCATTTACTGTAATTAACCATGTATATTAATTTTATCCTGTTTAGACGTATTCTACTCATATATATTTTTAGTTGTTTTATTATTTAACGATAAAATCTGCCGTGCATCGAAAAAAACACATCGCTAGCAATTTTTTTATAAAAAGCCCTTGACTTGGAGTGAACTCCAAGTGATAGAGTATTAGATAGAAAGGTTATTAATAGCTTAAACATACAAAATTAAGAAGATAAAGGATGACAGAAAGCAGGCAATGGAAAGAACCTTGGAATAGGGGAGACATTAAAGAAAGCGTGGTATTTTGGATTATGCTTTGAAATTGAAACAGAATGGTATAATTCGTCACTTGGCAGTTTCTTCTCATTCTCCAAAAGTATGTTTGAAATTTTTAGAAACAGGAAAGATTGATATATTTATGCTAAGTCTTAACGCTGCCTATGATTTTGAACCATCTGGTGAAAAATTGACGTTATCAGATACAAGAATGAAACTTTATCAAGAATGTTCTAAGCGTGGCGTTGGAATTACAGTTATGAAACCTTATGGCGGAGGACAATTACTGAATGATCGTACTTCTCCACTTGGAAGAAAAATGTCAATATATCAATGTATACAATATGCACTTGACCGTCCAGCCGTTTTATCCTGTTTGCCAGGAGTGCGTAGTCTACAAGATTTAAAAAATGTTCTTAAGTATTATGATTTAACAAAGGATGAAAAGGATTATTCATTTATAGGCAATATGCAACGACAGGATATACAAGGGAGTTGTATTTATTGCAATCATTGTCAGCCATGTCCACAAGGAATTAATATTGGCTTGGTCAATAAATATCTTGATTTAGCAAAGGTAGGAGATGAGTTGGCACGAGATCATTATCAGAAGTTGAAACACTATGCATCAGATTGTATAGAATGTGTTGCCTGCGAAAAGAACTGTCCGTTTCATGTGGAAGTAAGAAAAAAGATGAAGGAAGCTGTAGAGTTTTTTCAATAGTTTGAGTGCACTTCAAGTGATAGGAACGTTAAATTATATAAATTCTTGGTCTTCCGGTAATGTAGGAAGCTTATGAAATGGGAAAAAGCATTTAGAAAAATGAAAATAAAGGAGCGATTTTAAATGTCAATTACAGATTTTTCAAAAGAATATCATGAGAGGATGTTTCCAGGCTATGTATCAAAGTTCTTAGAAACAGACCCAGAATTTGTTGAGCAATTTGATAACTTTGCATTTGATGAAGTTGTAAATCAGGATGATTTAGAGGATGTTACTAGAATGATGGCAATTATTGCGACCTTAATTGGATGCCAAGGGATTGATGAGTTCAAAGCAATGGTACCTGCCGCACTTAATTTTGGAGTAACACCAGTAGAAGTGAAAGAAATTGTATATCAGGCCGTAGCTTACCTTGGAATCGGAAGGGTATTTCCATTCCTTAATGGTATCAATGATGTACTAACAGCAAGGGGTATTAAATTACCACTTGAAGGACTGGTAAGCACTACAGCTGAAAATCGTTTAGAAAAAGGAATTCAGGCACAGGTTGATATCTTTGGAGATGGTATGAAAGAATTCTACAAGTCAGGACCGGAAGAATCACGACACATCAATCATTGGTTAGCTGATAATTGCTTTGGCGATTATTATACACGTAGCGGTCTTAATTACAAACAGCGCGAAATGATTACTTTCTGCTTCTTATCTGCACAGGGGGGTTGTGAACCACAACTTACAAGCCATGCGGCAGCCAATATGAAGATTGGTAATGACAAGCAGTTCTTAATTAAGATTATTTCACAGTGCCTACCGTTCATAGGTTATCCAAGAAGTCTAAATGCACTTCGCTGTGTAAATGATGCAGCTACTCAGATGGAGAAGTAAAAGTGGAAAACTGAAACTATTACTTGACTTGGAGTGAACTCTAGGTAGTACAATGATTCTATTGTAAATTTTATTGGTGTAGCGTGTGTTACACTAGATATTTAAAGGAGATTATATAATATGACAAACGAAAAGGAATTAAATAATACAATTTTTCTAAAAGGAGAGCCGCTTCCAGAGAAGTTTTCCAAATATTTCATTGGGCAAGCATATTTAAATATGCTTACGACTACTGGTGTACCAATTGGAAATGTAACATTTGAACCAACATGCCGTAATAATTGGCATATTCATCATAAAGGTGGTCAGATTCTTCTCGTAACAGAGGGTAGAGGATGGTATCAGGAATGGGAAAAAGAGGTGCAAGAGTTACATCCAGGTGATGTTGTTAACATTCCACCTGAAGTAAAGCATTGGCATGGAGCATCAAAAGACAGTACTTTTTCACACTTGGCAGTGGAAGTACCTGCAGAAGGTGCCTCTAATGAATGGTTAGAAGCAGTTACAGATGAAGTGTATGCAAAGTTGAAATAAGCAAAACAAACAGACTATAAAGAAAAGATGAGGAGAATGATGATGAATAATTTTATATATGATATTCCAACAAAAGTCTATTTTGGTGAAAATCAATTAGAACATCTTGGTGAAGAATTAAATAAATATGGCAAAAAAGTACTTCTGACATATGGAGGAGGTTCAATTAAGAAAAATGGTCTTTATGACAAAATTGTAGCAGAAATCAAGAATGCTGGTTTAGAGCTTTTTGAGTTAAATGGCATTGATCCTAATCCACGTGTCAGCTCAGTAAATGCTGGTGCAGATATCTGCAAAAAAGAAGGCATAGATGTGCTTTTAGCAGTTGGTGGTGGTTCTGTTTTAGACTGTACTAAGTATATTGGAGCAGCTACCTATTATGCTGGAGATGCTTGGGATATTTTATTGGGCAAGACACCAGTAGAAAAATGTCTTCCTGTTATTACCGTGCTAACATTAGCAGCTACAGGTTCTGAAATGGATGCAGGCGGAGTTATTAGTAATCCTGATACAAAGGACAAGATTGGTTTGATTTTCCCACCAATGCAACCCAAAGTTTCTTTCCTTGATCCTACCAATACTTACACAGTAAGCAAGTTTCAGACTGCTTCTGGTGCAGCAGATATGTTAAATCATATTATGGAAGTTTATTTTAATATGGATCAAGATCTCTATATGCTAGATTGTGTGATGGAAGGTCTAATGAAAACTATTATTAAATATGCACCGATTGCATTAGCAGAGCCAGATAATTATGAGGCACGTGCCAATCTGATGTGGACATCGTCTTGGGCAATCAACGGATACATTAATGGTGGAAAACGTCAGGCATGGAGCTGCCATCCAATGGAACATGAGCTGTCTGCAATTTATGATATTACTCATGGTTTAGGTCTTGCTATTTTAACACCACATTGGATGGAGTACACATTAGATGAGACAACAGTCTCAAAATTCTATCAGTTTGGTACCAATGTATTTGGAATTGATAATGGAATGGAACCTATGGAAGTTGCAAAGAGGAGTATTGACCTTGTAAAAGATTTCTTATTTACTAAATTAGATTTGAAGAGCACATTTACAGAAATCGGTATCGATGAATCTAATTTTGCAGTGATGGCAAAAAAAGCATGTATGGGTGGAGTGCTTCCTGCATTTAAACCATTGAATCAGAAAGATATTGAAAATATATTTAAAATGTGTCTTTAATAGTAATTGTGTCCATAATGATAAAGAACTGAGGATAATATGAACCACTAAAAATGGACATTACAAAAACACCCCCCAATTGTAGGTTAATAAGACTATGATCGGGGGGAACTTTTGGATTATAAAATTCTTATTGACATGGAGTTAACTCCATGTAGTAAGGTGAATATAGAAATATAAAAGAAAGACCCTTATGTACCACATAAAATAGTTGGATTTAATTAGGAGGTATTAACATGAAAAAAGTAATGAGCAAGAAAAATAGTGAGAATGAAAAAACAGCGATTGTTTATATGACTGAGGATATCAGTGCCCAAGGTCTTATGGCAATCTATGAAGCATTGGATCGAAAGGCAACCGGAAAGGTTGCAGTGAAGCTATCTACCGGTGAACCAGGTGGGCATTATTTTCTTTCTACTAAACTGATACAACCCCTTGTGCAGGCTGTGAACGGTACGATTGTAGAGTGCAATACCGCTTACGGCGGTCGACGTTCCACTACGGAATCCCATAGTCATGTAATAGTGGAGCATGGTTTCAATAGCATTGCACCAGTGGATATTATGGATGCAGATGGTAGCATCAGCCTGACCGTTACAAAAGGAAAACATCTGAAAGAAGATTTTGTTGGCTCGCACTTAGCAAATTATGATTTTGTCATAGACCTTTCGCATTTTAAGGGACATGCTATGGGTGGTTTCGGCGGAGCTATCAAAAATATGTCGATTGGAATTGCTTCTTCTATGGGAAAAAGCATGATTCATAGTGCAGGAACCGCAACTACTGGCTTTGGTATTAACACACAGCAGGATGATTTTCTGGAATCCATGGCGGAAGCGGCGAAGGCGGTTGCCGATTATGAAGGTGAAAATATTATTTATATCAGCGTCATGAATAATCTTTCTGTAGACTGCGATTGTGATTCACATCCAGCAAAACCTGAAATGGAAGATATAGGTATACTAGCTTCCCTGGATCCAGTAGCACTTGACCAGGCTTGTGTGGATTTTGTCTATGCTGCAACGGATGGGAAAGCATTGATTGAACGTATGGAATCCAGACACGGTATCCACACGCTTGAACATGCGGATGTCATTGGTTTGGGAACCCGTAATTATGATTTGTTTACGATTGATGACTGATACACCATTTTCAATAATGTATTAAGTAAATAGAACGATGTGTTTGGATAAATCATTTATAATAGGAGGAAAATAACATGGCAAAAAAATTTGGTTTTGGATGTATGAGATTACCACTTTTAGATAAAGATGATCAGACATCTTTTGATTACGAAACAATAAACAAATTGGTAGATACATTTTTGGAAAAGGGGTTTACATACTTTGATACTGCATATACATATCATAGTTTTAGGGGTGAAGAGGCAGTTAGGGAAGCTCTTGTAAAAAGGCATAATAGGGATGAATTTACACTTACGACCAAACTTCCAATGAGAGATTTAAAAACACCAGAAGATCAGGAAAGAATTTTTAATGAACAGCTTGAAAACTGTGGGGTATCATATTTTGATTATTACCTACTTCATAATATAGGTGTAAATGCATATAAGACAGCATGTGTACTTGATAGTTTCAGCTTTGGATTAAAGAAAAAGAAAGAAGGTAAAATAAAGAATTTTGGTATGTCATTCCATGATATACCGGAATTGTTGGATGAAATTCTGACTGCTCACCAAGAACTGGATTTTGTTCAGTTGCAGATTAATTATATTGATTGGGAAAATCCTGGTATTCAGTCAAGAAGATGCTATGAAGTAGCAAGAAAATACAATAAACCGATTATGGTCATGGAGCCATGTAAGGGTGGAACCCTTGCAATCGTTCCAGAAAAAGCAGAAAACATAATGAAAGAATACAACCCAGAGGCATCTATTCCATCCTGGGCAATCCGGTTTGCTACAAGTCAGGAAGGCGTTATCATGGTACTTAGTGGGATGAATTCTATGGAACAGGTTCTTGATAATACCTCGTATATGGAAGACTTTAAACCTCTGAATGAGGAAGAGTATAAGATTATTGAGCAAGTAACTGACGTCATTAATGAAAATACTGCAATTCCTTGTACCGCTTGCAGATATTGCGAAAAAGGATGTCCGAAAAATATTGCAATCCCAGATTATTTTGCATTATATAACAGTGCAAAGCGTGCAACTACCACGAATTTTTCAAGCCAGTTTGTTTATTATTTAAATCTGTCTTCTACACATGGAAAAGCTAAAGATTGTATCGGATGCAAGCAGTGTGAAAAAGCCTGTCCACAGCATTTGAAGATTATAGAACTTTTAAAGGATGTCTCTACAGTATTTGATGTTACGCCAACTTTCCCTACAAAAAAATAAACTGTATAAATGATTAGAGGAGTGAAAAACATGAAGATTTTATATTACGATTGTTTCTGTGGAATAAGTGGTGATATGAATTTAGCGGCACTAATAGATTTAGGAGTTCCTAAAGAATATTTAATACAAGAACTTTCAAAAATAAACTTAAATTCTGAATATGAAATTAAGTTGATAGTTCTGCGAGACATGGAATAACAGGAACTAGGGTAGAAGTTCTATTAAATAGTCATGATCATCATCATAGAAACTTGAAGGATATAGAGGAAATAATAAATTCAAGTGATTTAAGTGATAAGGTTAAAAAACATAGTTTAGATATGTTTATGAAGGTTGCAGAGGCAGAAGCAAAGGTTCATGGAAAACTATTATATAAAGTACATTTTCATGAGGTAGGAGCTATTGATTCAATTGTAGATATGGTAGGAGCAGCTATTTGTTTAGACTATCTAAAAGTTGATAAAATTATCGCATCTCCAGTCCAAGTCGGAGGAGGATTTGTTAAATGTGCTCATGGTCTTATGCCAGTGCCAGCTCCTGCAACAGTAGAAATCTTAAAGAATATTCCTATAAATGCTGGAATAGTACAATTTGAAACGACCACTCCTACTGGGGCAGCAATACTTGCAGCAAACGTTGAAGAATTTACTCAAATGGTTGATTTCTCAATTAAGAAGATAGCATATGGAATAGGTCATAGAGATCTAGAAATTCCAAATGTCTTAAGAGTATATTTAGGTGAAAAGGAAAGTTTTGAAAAAGTAGGAGAGTATTATATACTTGAAACTAATATAGATGATATGAATCCAGAACTTTATGGATATGTAGAAGAGAAACTTTTTGAATCAGGAGCCTTAGACGTATTTAAAACACCTTTGTTTATGAAAAAGGGAAGAGTGGGGATAAAATTAAGTGTGTTAACTAATGAAAAAGTTGAAAAGGATGCTTTAGATGTTATTTTTGAAGAAACTACTTCAATAGGTGTTAGAAAATATAAAGTTGAAAAAATAATGCTTAATAGAGATTTTTCAAAAGTAAAAACAGAGTATGGAGATATTACAATAAAGAAATCTTATTATAAAGGGAAGCTAGTGAAATATAAACCAGAATACGAAGAATGCAAAACTATAGCAAAAGATAAAAATGTATCTATAGATAAGGTATATAAGGCAGTTTATAAACAAGATATAAATTAAAATTATGTAAAATCTACTGGTGTTACTGTTTCTGAAACTTATATGCCTTGGAGTTAACTCCAAGGCATATAAGTTTCTGATAACATAAATTAGTCATCCGTTCTTTTCAATTGTTCTTCTTTTACCAAAACCCTTTCTTCATATCCATCAATTTTTTTATCCAGACGTTCTAACGTTTGTTGCATTTCTTCTATTTTTTCAGCAAGATGACTACGTTGTTCTATCAAAAGTTTTTTTCTAGCCTTAATTGTAGGATTTCCTTGCTGGAACATAGTTACGTACTCTATTAATATTTCAATGGAAAGTCCTGCACCACGCATACATTTTATAAACTCAACCCAATTACAATCTTCCTGCGTATAGTCCCTGATTCCGCTCGCATTTCGATTCACTGGTGGAATCAAGCCAATTCTCTCATAATAACGCAGCGTATCTGATGTTATATCATATTTTCGACTTGCTTCTGCAATCCTCATAGAAAAGTACCTCCTTTACCGAATGAAATTTGTGAATGTAGTTTCTTCCCTTTCTGGGAAAGTAATACCTGATTTTATTCCAGCTTCTTTGCATTTTAAGAAGAATGCCATATTTTTGCCTAAGGTACGCATAATCTGAAGTCCTTCTATATCCTTTTTCACATCTTCTGGAGTTTGACCGTGTACCATATTCCAATACTGGGAAGAAATAATTGGCATCTCCATTAATGTAAAGTATTTATTTAACTGATCAAAAGTTGATGTAGTTCCGGCTCGTCTGGCTGATATGACAGCAGACGCAGGTTTCAAATAAAAAGACTGCTTACCTGAACATAAATCTGCATAAAATACACGATCCATAAAAGAAGTAATTGCCCCGCTAGCAGCTGCAAAGTGCACTGGTGAACCAAATATATAGCCATCAAAATTTCCTGCTATTTTAAGAAATTCATTGACCTTGTCATCAAATACACAATGTCCTATTTCGACACAGCGTTTGCAGGCAATACATCCAGACAATGGCTTTGTTCCAATTTGAAATATTTCAGTATCTATTCCTTCATGATTTAAAGTTTCTGCCACCTCGTTTAATGCGGTATAGGTACATCCTTTTCCATGTGGGCTTCCATTTACTAATAATACTTTCATAGTTTGCTCCTTCCATCTTAACCAACTTATATTTCTTCATTATATATATCCTATCACTTGAAGTGAACTCCAAGTCAAGCTTTTTTTATGAAAGCCAGAATTTAATCTTTCCTGATGCGTTCTTAACACTACCACCATGGATAGCTAATCCCATTTCTACATTAGCTGTTGGGCAGACACGTTTGATATCTAGCTCGCTTTCACCTAGTCCACTTCCTTCATGCGTGCAATATGGAAGGATTGTCTTACCAGTAAAATCATATTCATCTAAGAATGCAAACACTGCCATTGGCATGGTTCCCCACCAGTTTGGGTAACCAAGAATGATAGTATCGTATTCATCCATATTTTTTACATGAGTTGTAAGTTCCGGTCTTGTATTCTGGTTCTTCTCTACCTGCGCCACATTTGTAGTCTCAGTATAATCAGCAGGATATTTCTTTACTGTTTTAATCTCAAATAAATCTCCACCAACTACTTCCTGTGTTATTTTCGCAGCTACTTCTGTGTTGCCAACTAGCAAATTTACAATACTTCCATTAACATAGTTTTCACCTTTTTTTGAAAAATACGCGATTAATGTTTTTTCCATTTATTCATTCCTCCATTTATCTTTTTTGCTTTTCATAACCTATATTGGGAATCCATACTTTCAGAGCAAGCGAGACTGATAGCATCTAGATTTATCTCCACATTAAAACCATACACCTTGGAGTGAACTCCAAGTCAATACTTTTCATAAATTATTATTTGCAAATAACTGAAAGTGAATTATATGCCTATTGAAAATTGCATTAATTTGTTATATTATGAAATGAATAGATTGATGAATTAATTGATATGTGGAGGAATTTTATGAGTAAATATATTACGATTAATGAAATGTTGGACAAGCTTAAAAAGAATAAATTTGTAAGCTTAGAGAAGGCTATTGAATATGGTCTTGATGTATATTCACAATGCAGTGTTGCGAATTATGAAACCGGGATGGCTTTTGCTTTATTATTTATTGGAGAAGCCTATTGCGACATGAGTAAATATGAGAAAGCCATGACATATTTATTTGATTGCATAAATTTATCTGAAAGACAAAGTTTATGTGATTTACAACTACTTGCTTATAAAAATACAGGTAACATTTATTTCCATATTGGAGAATATGGAAAAAGCTTAGAATACTATAATTCTGCAGAAAAGCTTACAAAAATAATTATTACAAGTAAAAATTATTATAAAAGTTTTGGGGCTGAATTTTATGCTGCAAAAATATATAATAATATTGGGGAAATATATAGGGTTCTTAGATGTTATGAGGATGCTATTATATATTATAATTTATCCAATAATCTTGATAGAGAGCTGAACTACAAAGCAACATTTGGCGCTGTACTTTCCAACCTAGGTTATGTTGAATACTATCTGGGTAACTACGATAAGGCTTTGGGATATTTAAATGAAGCTATTTTATATTTAGTAAAAAATGATTATAAAGGGGGTATAGTGGAAGCCTATGGGATATTTGCTTTAATACATGAAAAAAAAGGAAATTATGAGGAATGTGAAAGATATTTCACTAAAGCCATCCATATTTCTTCTGAAATAGCCTATGATTATGGAAGAATTGATCTTCTGATAGATTTTAGCAAATTTCTTGTGAATATAGGAAAAAGAAAGGAAGCAATTGATAAGCTAGAAGAGGTATACAATATTTCTATAGATAACAACCTGTATGCAAAAACTATGGAAATTTGTAAAAGAACTATCAATTTGTATGAACAAGCAAATGATATTAATAATGCACATAAATACTGTAAAATATATTTTGAAAATGAAAAAAAATTAGAAAATATAGAAATTACAAATAGAGCTATACATTTAAAAACAAAGGTTAAGCTTGATAGGTTAGAAGAGGAAAGGAAGAACATATTAGAAAAAGGTGAGGCCTTTAGAAAAGAAGCGGAGGACCTTATGAAAACTATAAAAAACATATCAATTATAAGCGAGCTAGGAGAGAAACTAACCACGACTTTAGACTTAAATCAAATTTATGAAATGTTATATAATTCAATTCAAAGTTTTATGGTAGCAAATGCCTTTGGAGTTGCGATTTATAAAGAGGAAAAGGGAGTAATTGAGTATCAATATCTTATGGAAAATTATGTTAAAACTGAGCTGTATAAAGTTAATTTTGATAACGAAGCAAGCATGGCAGTAAAATGTTTAAAAGAGAATAAGCTTATAATAATTAATGATATGAAGAATGAACATTCAAATTATGTTGACTCTATTATTACTAGTAATAACAATAATTATAAACTGAATTCTGCAATATATTGTCCGCTTAGTATAGATAATAAATTAATTGGTGTGATAACAGTGCAAGCATATGAAAAAAATTCATTTACAAAACTTACAATAGAGATGATAAAAGCACTATCTTCATATGCAGCTATAGCAATAAATAATGCAACTAAATCAATAAATCTTCTTGTTGAGATGGAACAAAGAAGGAGAACTCAAATACAATTGGAGAATATCAACAGTAAATTAATTCATTTATCTGAAAACGATGGACTTACTGATATACCAAACAGAAGAAAATTTGATTCTATTATCGAAAGGGAATGGAATAAAGCTAAAGAGAGAAAAAGTGTTATATCAATCATAATTTTTGATATTGATTGTTTTAAACAATATAATGATAACTATGGTCATACAGTTGGGGATAGTTGCTTGATAAGTATCAGTAACGAACTTTGTAAATCATTAGTGAAAAACTATTTTGCTGCACGGTATGGTGGAGATGAATTTGTTATCATACTTCCGGATACAAATTTAGAGAATGCAAAGAGTTATGGTGAAAATCTCAGGCTTAATGTGGAAAAGCTATCTTTAATTCATAAATTTTCAAAGGTAAAGGGTAGTGTAACTGTCACATTAGGTGTTTCATCTACTATACCGGATAATGACAGTACAATTATTGATTTTATAAGGCAGGCTGATAATGCTTTATATGAAGCAAAGAATAAAGGTAGAAATCAGATTATAGGTACTAATTTTTAATCAGCTAGTTAATCTGTTTTTCTACACTTATTTTTATAATGTTTTTCTTCTTATAGGCAATTAATAATATATAGGCGCAAACACACATAATCACACAAGTTATGAACGCTGATGATGTGGAAATATCAGCTGTCTTTCCAATAATTACGTTTGCTCCTGCAGCAGTTAAATCTCCAAACATAGCAAATACAGATAAAAGAGTCGCCCTTTCAACAGTACTTATATTTCTGTTTTCAACATCTAAAACTATAGGTGAAATTATAGCTGCACTGCCACATATAACAATTATTGAAAATACAGTTAAAGTAGCATTAGATGTAAATACAAGAAGTGTACAACAAATAGCAATGAGTATATATAATAGTTGAATGCTTTTATTTGCACCTAACTTACTACTTAATTTATAAGATTTAGTTGAGCACAATCTCGCTATTTGCATAACGACTGCCAACAGTCCAAAATATTTAATATTTATTCCACTACGCAAATATTGTGATTGATTTAAAAATACACTTACTACTTGAACTACTTCATTTATTAAGGCAAAAGAAATTACCAACATTATAATACTTTTCTTTTTAAAAGCTGTTAGTAAGCTTTGCTTAAAAGTAGGCTTTTCTTCATGATGTGCATTAACCTCTTTTAAAAACAAAGTTAATATTGCCGCAACGCCATAAGGTATAATGGTCCAAAATGCAGTACTATCCATGGACTGTTTAACAATTAATGAAAACATAAGTGAAGCAATTAAATAACCACCAGCAGAAAATGCATTATATAGTCCAAATACTTTTTCACTCTCATCTTTCTTAACTGATGAATATAATAGAGCTATGTCACAACCTGAAATTCCAGCTAATGATATTGACAATAATACACGTTCTAAAAAAAACATCTCAAAGGAATTTGCTTTATAAAAAACTATCTTTGATATGAAAAATATAAAATTAGAAATAACAAGTGTTTTCTTATATCCAAATTTATCTGCAAACCATCCCCAGGGAATTTCAAAAATAATCATAAGTATCCACGATATGGACTCTATTAGAAACATATTAGTTAAAGATAGGTTTCGGTTTTGCCTATACAACGTAGCAATTGGACCATAAAAAACAAATCCCTGTAGGAATACAATTATATACATTAAATAAACGTTGATTTTTTTATTCACTTTTAATACACCTCCAAAGTTGCACAACAAAAAAACCTTCTCTTAAAGGTTAATTTTAAAATATGTTGTTACTTTATTGTGTATTAAATTGGTCTACGCATTTCATTCTCTCCTTCAAAATCAAATCTATGTTAATTAGTTTACCATATTTTAAGTATAGATACATTTATTATCTTCATTTTTTTGTAATATACATATTTTTGGTTATATAAACACAAAATATATATGTTTAATTATGTTTATGAAAGGGAGTAAATTTATGAATGAAAAAGATAATACGTGTATTAACAATATTTTAACACCAAAATCTTATTGGCTTGATTCAACTAATGAGACAAATTACCCAACGTTAGATAAAGATATAAATGTTGATATAGTAATTATAGGAGGAGGCATTACGGGAATTACAACAGCACTACTTTTAAAAAATGAAGGTTTTAAAGTTGCTTTAATTGAGGCTGATAAGATAGTGCAGGGAACTACAGCACACTCTACTGCTTATGTTACATCACAACATGATATAATATATAGTAATTTAATAAGCACTATGGGAATTGAAAAAGCTAAGCAGTATGCAGATGCTAATGAAGGGGCAATAGATTTCATAGAAAACATGGTAAAGAAATATGAAATTGATTGTGACTTTAGTAGGTTACCTGCATATATTTATGCCACAGATGAAAAATATGTAGATAGTCTTATAGAAGAAGCAGCAGCCGCTAAAAGTCTAGGAATAAAAGCAAAATATATTAAGGACTTGGAGTTGCCATTTTCAACAAAGGGTGCATTATGCTTTGAAAATCAGGCACAATTTCATCCTACAAAGTACCTTCTTAAAATTGCAGAAAATATTTCTGATAATGATAGTCAAATATATGAACACACAAGAGCTGTAGATATAGAACATGATAAGTTATATACGGTAATAACGGATACAGGATTTAAAGTAATAGCTCCAAAAGTTGTTTTGGCTTCACATTTCCCTTTTTATGATGGTTTAGGATTATATTTTTCAAGACTTCGCCCACAAAGGTCATATGTAATATCCGCAATAATAAAGGATAAATTGCCAAAAGGTACATTTGTAGATGCAGGTGACGCAGGTTGGTATTTTCGTATGCAAAATTATAATGATGGTCAGATGATAATTATTGGAGGCCAAGACCATAAAACTGCTCATGGTGGTGACATGATTAAGCATTATGTAAATTTAAAAAACTATGCTGAAAAAAACTTTGATGTTGAAAAGTTTTTATATAGATGGTCAACTCAAGATTATAAAACATTAGATGGTGTACCATATGTAGGTAATCTAACTTCAACATCTGAAAACATTTATGTTGCTACTGGATATGGTGAATGGGGAATGACAAACGGGACAGCAGCTGCAGGTATACTAAGAGATATTATAGTTAAAAATGAAAGCCCTTATCAAGAGGTATATAATCCATCACGTAATATTTCAGCTGATGCAATTAAGAACTTCGCTAAAGAAAATTTTGATGTTGCAAAGCAGTTAATAAAAGGAAAACTTCAAGTTGGAGAATATAATTTTGATTTAAAAAATGATGAGGGAAAGATGGTACAGATTGATGGTGAAAGATATGGTGCATATAGAGACAAAGATGGTGAGCTACATATAGTTGATATAACATGTACACATTTAGGGTGTGAACTAAAATGGAATAGTGCAGAAAAATCTTGGGATTGCCCTTGTCATGGATCAAGATTTACTTTTGAAGGAGATATTATAGAGGGGCCGGCTGTTACCAGGTTAAATCACTACAAAGAAAGTAATAATACAATTGACTCAAATATAATATGACAAATATGTGGTTAAATAAAATTATACATCCTCTATTGTTTCAAGGAAATAACAGAAGTAAGGGATATTTTGAAGGATGGTATTATAAGCAAGTTTCAAAGGATGAGAAACGGGTTATAAGTTTTATATCCGGTATTAGCTTATTTGATAATGATGTTCATTGTTTTGTTCAGTATATATTTGTAAGTCTAGATGGTAATAATAAGAAAACTAAAAACTGGATATGTTAAATATCCTATCAAAGACTTTAAATATAGCAATAATCCTTTTATGTTACAAATAGGAGGAAATATTTTCTCGAAGTTTATGATATCAATTGAAATATTAGATGGCGATTTACATATAGAAGGAACATTAAAGTTCGGATTATTCACCCCTATTAAAAAGTCTATTTTAAACCCTAATATAATGGGGTATTTTGCATATATACCTAAAATGGAATGTTATCATGGAATTGTTAGCATGAATCATATGGTTAATGGATTACTTAGGATTAATGCTGAAGAAATAGATATTAACAATGGAAAAGGATATATTGAAAAAGATTGGGGAACTTCTTTTCCCAAGAAATATATTTGGATTCAATGTAACAACTTTAAAAATCAAAACACAAGTATTTTTTGTTCTATAGCGGATATACCATTTATGAGAAAAAGCTTTTTAGGATATATATGTAATTTACTTATTGATGGAAGGGAATATAGGTTTGCAACTTATAATCAAAGTAAATTTAAAATTGAAAGTATAACAAATGAAAAGATATCAATATTATTAGAAAATAGTAAAGTAAAGCTTAAAATAGAAGCAAATATAAAAGAAGCAGGAGAATTAATTGCTCCAGAGCAAGGGAAAATGCAGAAAATAATCAAAGAAGAAGTTTTAGGTCAAGTGAAAATTTATTTATATAATAAGCAAAATGAAATTGTTTATGAAGATACTAGTTGTATGGCTGGTATTGAAATTGTTGGATTTTGATTTTATTAAATTATATAAATACTAGCACGCATGATTTTTCGAGAGAAGAAGTGAGATCATGTGTGCTTTTTTACCTTAGAATTGGGCATTGATACAAATTTGCCATATCGATTTTAATAATATTAAGATATAATTAGTTTTGTGTAATTTTATTTATATATAGTTCAATTTTGATAACTTAAAAGGGGATGTAGTTAGTGGAAGTTTTAAGTAGTAAATTAGCTGGAAGTATTGTTGAAAGGACTATGAATGTTGTTAATTATAACATCATTATAACCAATACATTAGGCATTATTATAGCATCGGGAAATAAGGACAGAATAGGAGATAAACATGAAGGTGCGATAATAGCGCTTAAAAGAAAATCAGAATTTAATGTCAGTGAAAATCAAAGTAAGAAGTTAAGCGGTGTATATTCAGGAACCAACCAAGTTATTGAGTTTCAAAATAGAGTTATTGGAGTAATCGGGATTACTGGTAAACCAAAAGAGGTTTTAGGTTATGGTAAATTAGTTAAAATGACAGCAGAAATGATGATTGAGCAAGAACATGTATTGAGTGAATTAGCAAGTAACAAGAGAATGAAGCAAGAGGTTATGCTAGCACTTATTTATGACAAACAAGATTCTCTTTTCTTATTGGATAAATATATTAAAAGATTTCAAATTCCATACAATAATCCTATGGCTATCTTTATAATTGAAGTGAATTTTAAAGATAATCAAGACAATATTGATTCGAATATAGTAAATACAATGATAAACATATTAGAAGGTACATTTATGGAATCTCTAGCAGCAGTAATTGATTCGAAAACCATTGTTATATTACATAAAAGTCTACATATTAATGATAAAATTGAAAATTTTAGTGAAAAACTAAAAGAAATCAGTGAAAAAATATGCAATCAAATAGACATTACTGTAAAGATATCCATGGGAAAAATATATGACAAGTTAAATGACATCTATAAATCTTTTAATATAGCTAAAGAAACACTTTTATTTGGGAAAAAGATATACCCTAATGATAATATTTATATTTTTGATTCATTAAAGGGTGAGATGTTGTTTTCTCAGAATGGTGAGAAATGGAAAATTGATGAATTAGAGGACACATACCAACTAATAGCATTAAATGATAAAGAAGGGGTATTAAGAGAAACTTTAAAAGTTTTAATAGAAGAAAATGGAGAGCTCAATAATGTATCAAGTAGATTATTTATTCATAGAAATACTATTAGATATCGTTTAAATAATATTTACAAGATTACAAATAGAAACCCTAGAAATTACATTGACCTATTTTGGCTTTATAGTTCTATGCTTAACTTTTAATAGAAAGTGAAAACTCTATCACTTCTTTTAAATTATATTGTCTATTTTAAATTGAATAGCAGATCGATTTATTAAAAAATAAAAGACTCCTACAAATACCTTTTATGGGTTTTTATAGGAGTCTTTATCATATAGGAGTTTTGTTGAAATCTATCACCTATTTTTATTCATAATGGAATATTCAAAAATAAACGCTGTATATTAAAAAATTGCTTATGTGCAAATAGACAAAATTAATGATTAATGTTTGTGCAATGCAATATTGAATATCATGTAAAAAAGTATAATAATAGACCTATATTGTTAAGTGAAAATAATTTTTAAAGAGTAGGTGAAAAAATGAAATACTTAAGGCAATTAATGATTGTTTTAATTCCATATCTTATGGGTAACGTATTACAGATAACATTACATTTGCCAATTCCAGGAGCGGTTATAGGACTTATTTTACTATTTTTAGGACTACAAATAGGGGTAATTAAGGTCGTAATGATAGAGGAACTTTGTGAGTTTCTTTTATCGAATATGTCTTTTTTCTTTATTCCCGCTGGGGTTGGCCTAATGACGGCTTTTGGCGTATTAAAAGGGAAATGGATACCGTTTATAATTATAGTTGTTTTTTCAACCTGTTTGGTTTGGGTTGTAACAGCTTTCGTAGTTAAAGATTTAAGGAAGGGATGTAAAAATGAATGATTTAATTATTTCACCAATATTCGGCGTAATAACATCTCTTATTGCTTATGAAATTGGAATTTATATAAAGAAAAAAGGAAGACTCTCCATATTTAATCCACTATTAATAGCAATTATTATACTTATTTTTTTTCTTACAAAATTCCATATCACATATGAAGAATATAATAATGGGGGTCAAATAATTTCATTCTTCTTATTTCCTGCCACAGTAGCACTAGCTTTGCCAATGTATAAGAAATTTATTTAAAGAAAATGCTATTCCAATACTTATAGGAATTTTCAGTGGGTCTATTTCGGGTTTTATATGTGTAGTATTTCTTTCAAAATTATTTGGATTAACTAATGTGATTACTGAATCTTTAATACCAAAATCTATAACAACACCTATAGGGATAGTTTTATCAAAGCAGATAGGTGGACTTTCGTCAATTACAGTTGTAGCTATTATAATGACCGGGATTATAGGATCTGTTACTGGACCACTTTTACGTAAAACTTTTAAAATTAAAGATAAAGTTGCTGTAGGAATTGCTATGGGAGCATCTGCTCACGCATTAGGAACAGCAATGTCTATGGAAATAGGGGAAATTGAGGGAGCAATGAGTGGTTTAACTATGGCTATTTCAGGAGTTGTCGCTGTTCTTTTATATCCTCTTTTGTGGAATGTAGTTTTTAAAATATTTAATTGATTTCTATTTTAGCCATTTGAAGAACTTTATTAGAGACATTTTGTAAATTCTAAATTAAATTTTAAAATTTATGTAGAATATTTCAAATAGTGTGTTATTATAAATATATAAGGTGGTCAGACCATCTTACCAAATGATTATTGTTTATAATTTCTATACAAAATATAGGAGGTAAATATAAATGGATATATTAGTTTGTATAAAACAAGTTCCAGGAACTTCAAATGTTGAAGTGGATCCAGTTACAGGAGTTTTAAAAAGAGATGGTGTAGATTCAAAAATGAATCCTTTTGATTTGTTCGCATTGGAAACAGCACTTAAAATTAAAGAACAACAAGGTGGATTAATTAAAGTTATAACTATGGGACCACCTCAGGCAAAGGATGTTATTC